>CAFBNE010000020.1_pt1 | contig 33532 bp, 33 predicted proteins | sample 7269181 | NCBI WGS metagenome assembly CAFBNE01 (sample SAMEA6814085, study PRJEB35770) | uncultured Actinomycetes bacterium | biome: Freshwater; feature: Freshwater reservoir; material: water | place: Czech Republic | collected 2017-05-23 | depth 30m m
GACCCGCCGCCGAAACCCCGGCCCGACCCGACACCAAGTGGAACATCCCGGAAGAACCGTCATCCGGAACACCGCCACGCCTCCGACCGAACCCGAGCCCGAAACGATAATCAGAGCCGCAACGCCTATCTCATCGGTGCATTCAGGCTAAGGCACGAGCAGTATGCCCTTGCCCTTGAAGACGATCGAGCGTTCCATCGGCGCTACATGGTGGAGGCCTCATTCACTGATCGCCGGGGAGATCACCAGGTGAGCGCCGACGCGGGAATCTACGCACTCGATCCGGGGCGGACCCGCGCGTTGGTGGCAATGGCCCAGCTTCACCTCAACAGCAATCCACCGCCCGTCTGGAAACTCGATGACGATGTCCGCTTCAAGTCCAGACTCGTCTCGGTAGTGATAGGTGCGCGCGTCGAGGGCATGGGAGAACACACGGATGTCGCGCAGAACGGCGCCCTCGAAGAGGAAACCGAACCATTCGAGATCAGCAAGCAGCCGACCAGCGTCGGAGCCAACGGCAGCCACTGCCAGCGAAGGGTCAACGAAGTGCCGAACCGATGCAGCCCGAAGTCTGGTGCGAGACCTGAGGGCTGGCGCCCAGGCTGGGAGGTCCTCAACCACCATCAAGCGCGATAAGCCCGAGACCATGGCCGCAATGGTCTCGTCCTTCATGACTCCTTCAGCGCCGTTGACATCGCGCCAAATGCCCTCCACCCGCCTGAGGTCTGCGCGGGCGATCTCACCGAGATAGGCGCGCACTTGACGCGTGGCACGGGCATCCGAGAGTTGGAGGTTACCTGGCCATCCACCTCGAGCCACCATTCGCGCGACCTCGCGAACCGTTGTCCCCGGATCGGCTGCTCGAACGGACTCGCCCCGAGCGATCGCCGCCAAGGAGACGCGTGACGTTCCCTCGCCGCATCCAGAAAGGGTCATCGGACGCATAACCAATCGCAGGATACGCATCGCACCGGTATGACGAGCAAGATCATCTGCAGGAACCGCGCTCCCGGTCAAAATGAACGGACCGGGGTCACCGCGCTCGTCGACCGAGCGGCGTACGGCGTCCCAAACGTCGGGAGCGCGTTGCCACTCGTCAAGCAGTCGCGGGACTGCGCCTTCAAGCTGAAGTCCGGGATCGGCAGCCACGCTGTCGCGTGCCGCCCTGTCGACGTCGAACCGGACGGAACTTGCAGCCCGTTGCAACGCGGTTTGCGTCTTCCCAGTACGAATCCGTCTATTTGCACAGTAGCGTCAGGAACTCTGACCTGACGACCTCGAGCATGTTGCCCGAGCGATCCGGCCCCAAGCGGGGCGACGCATCCGGGGCGACATGCTCGAATGGCCACCCGCTGGCACCTTCGCAGCAGCGGGCGTCTCCGCCAACGTTCCATGGTGAGGGAACTGATCGGTCGGCACCTGCCCCTTTTCCCCGACATGCGCACGCCTTCCTGCAGCACATATCCGCGAGTCAGACAGTGATGCGCGCAGGCTTTGACGCAATCGACCGGCGGGAGTTAGAACTTACATGCGACGAACGCCAGGCGATCGCAAAGAGCGCCCGCCGGCCCCTTCATTCGTCACCCTCTGACGAACACCTGACTCGAGGCGCCCGCACCGAGCTTGCTCGTTGCGTTCACCCGCACGCCGTAGAAGGCTGGGTAGTAACCATCCGATGTCTTGACCTGCTTCAAGATCAGCACGCACTTCATCTTGCGCGTTGAGCACGTCGCTTGGCTGCGGATATCGACGGCTCCCCCTGGATCCTCGGATCGCGCCCGGACCACGTATCCGGTGACTGATGATGCTCCGGCGCTCACCGGGGCCTTCCAGGTGATCGTCGCCTGCACCCGACCCTTGCCTGCAGGCTGAATTTTCAAGGACACCGATTGCGGCGCCGATGGCGCGAGCATCTTCTGCGGGTCGATCACGTTGATGCCGGCACTGGTCGCGACGTAGCCACGTCCATCTGAGAACGCAGCCCCGTACTGCCCATTCACCCGAACCTTCACCTCGCCCAGCACGGAGTTGGAGACGAGGTCCACCACCACGAAGGAATTCATCGAACTACGCAGGCCGTACACACGTCTGGCAACCGGATCGAGGTTCAGGGCCGCGACCTGCGATGGCAGCTCGCCGCCAGCGTAGGACGAATCGCCCTTCGATGTCGGTTCGCGCAGGGACCCAGTCTGCGACCCCAGGCCATTGATCTGGCCCAACTGGGCACCCGAATCCGGATCAATGCGGATGAGGGACTGATCGGCCGGCAGCCCGGTGAATTCCATCCAGGTCACTTGCGGCGTGAGAGTGAGCAGGGTGCCGTCAGCCGGGTCGCGGATCAGCGCAACGCCGGTCTCCACCGGACCGGACGCCAGGGGGGTCGCGCTGGCTCCGTTGACCGAGATGATCGCGTCCGGCACCGGGCATCCGTTCATGTCCGGGCATTTGAAGACTGGTTGGAAGGCCATGGCAAACGTCCGATCCGAGGACGACGCAAGCCGCCCGTACGGGCGACCGAGCCCTTGAGAGAACCCTGTGAGCGTGACGTTCTTCTCCACGACGAGCAAGGTCACCGGGTCAATTGCCCAGATCGCGCTATCGGTGCTGTTGCAATCCGCAATGACGTTCAGCCTGCCGCCATCAGGGCTGATCGTCATTCCAGAGAGGCAGGCGAGGGGGATCTCAACCCAGCGAATGAGGGTTCCTGCAGCAGTGTCGACGACGAAGAGGCCTTGCCCTGCCAGGACGTAGGCAAGCGCCCCGTCCGAGGTGAGCACGACCTCGGGCGGTGCCTCGGAGTAGGGATTCGGAGCCTGCGGCAGCTTCACCGTCGATCGCACCGTCAACGAGTTCGCGTCGATGATGCTCATGCTGCTCGCGCTGGTCGCAGCCACGATACTCCCCTGCACAGCCACCGCACTGGCCCCTCCCGGGAGCGCGACCGACGCCACGAGCCCCGGCTGCACCGGGCTCGACATGGCCGCGGGGGCAAGCGCGCCATAAGCGCAGGCGAGTCCGACGGACATTGCCGCCGCAACGACGATGCGCCGAACGGAACCTCTGACAATGTTCGTCCTCATGGATGAGGACTGTAGCGGCGGATCAATTCATCAGCGTTCGGCTGGGAAATCCCTCAGGGGCCGGTGGTAAGAATTGGGGGGCTACCACCCCATCCCGCTCAGATGGCGAACTCGCCGGACGCCGAGGCATCGCGGCCCGGCCTCACCCTGCAGGCGCGCTACACCTCGATGCGCTACACCACGATGCGTTCCACGACGTATTCGGCCACCGCGAGCGAGCTCGTCCACGCCGGCGACACGGCATTGAGCACGTGTGTCGAACGCTGGCCCGGGCGCACGACGAAGTCCATCTCCAGCTTCCCCTCGCGCACGTTGAGCAGTTGCGCGCGGACCCCGGGGCGGCCCTTCGTCGTGAAGTCCGCCGGTCGAACGGACGGGACAAGCGACTGGCCCTGGCGAACGAGGTGCTTGCGCGAGTACTTCGGCAGCTCGGTCCGGATGAGCCCGGGCACGTCGTGGTGCGAGCTGCCGAGGAACGACGGGTAGGTGCGGGCGATATCCCAGGTCTCGCCAAGCGAGAAGCCGCCGACGCCGCCGTAGTCCTCACGCCACAGCGAGGGGATCGCGGTCGGCCCGATCTTGGCCCGGCCATCGACCGTGACGGTCAGGTGGACCCCGAGGAATGGGTTGCGCGGGTCCGGTACCGGGTAGACGTGACGTTGCAGGCGGCCCGGCTCCCATGAGCCGTACCAGTACAGGCCCTTGAACGGGAGCATCCGGTACTCCTCTCCGACCCCGAACCAGTGGGCGACCGTGTCCGCGTGGAGTCCGGCGGCATTGATGATGTGGCCGACCGAGGATCGTCCGTCGGCAGCGGTCTTCACCCATCCCGGCCCGGCGCCGAGCACCTGGGTGCCGAGCCGGATGTCGCCGCCGCGTTCACGGACCCGGTCGGCGATCGCCATCACGACTGCAGCCGGACTCGCCACGGCGGTCGTCGGCGACCACAGGGCAGAGCCGCAGGTGCGGGCGAGGGGCTCGAGCTCGCGCAGTTGGTCCTCGTCGATCATCTCGAGCTCGACGCCATTGGCCGCGCCCCTGCGAAAGAGCTCCTGCAGCGCCGGCCTCTCGCTGTCGCTTCGGGTCACGACCACCTTGCCGGTCTCGCGTACCTCGACCCCCCGCTCGGCGCAGAAGGCGCGCAGCCGCTCATTGCCCTGCCGGGTGAGCTGCGCCTTGAGCGAGTCGGGCGCGTAGTAGAAGCCGGCATGCAGGACGCCGCTGTTGCGTCCGGACGCATGCTCGGCGAGCCGGTCCTCCTTCTCGAGGACCACGACGGACGAGGAGGGATGGCGGGCGAGCCAGGCATCGGCGAGGGCGAGGCCGATGACCCCTCCGCCGATGACGGCGACATCTGCGGTGAATGGCACTGCCACAGGCTAGTCGGCCCGCGGCCAGGTCACCTCGACCCGCAGGCCCCCGAGGTCCGAATGCCGAGCCACCGCCTCGCCGCCCGCGCCGCGCGCTGCCTCCCGGACCAGTGCAAGCCCGAGACCTGATCCGCCGGCCACCGAGCCGGCGCCCCTGGCGAACCGGTCGAAGACGGCGTCCCGTTCCTCGTCGGCGATGCCGGGGCCATCGTCCTCGACCGTCAACGTGACCGACTCGATGCGACGCATGAGCGTGACCCCGATCCGCGCTTTGGCATAGGAGAAGGCGTTCGAGAGCAGCTCGTCGAGCACTCGCGCGAATGTCCCGACACTGCAGACGACCGTCACGCCGGGGTCGATGCTCGAAAGGAGGGTCAGGCCCTGCACATCGGCGATGATCTGCGCGTGGCCGAGCCGATCCCGCGCCACAGCCGATGCGTCGGTCGCCTCGATGAACCCGGCCTTCGCATCGCTGCGGGCGAGGGCGAGCACCTGCTCGATGCGGCGAGTGAGGCGGTCGACCTCCGAGGTGGCGGCCATGGCCTGCCGGCGCACGTCGGGCTGGGATGTCGTCTCCTCGATCGCCTCGAGGCGCAGCCTCACTCCGGTGAGGGGGGTTCGCAGGTGATGGGATGCATCGGCTGCGACCCGCTCGGTGCGCTGGAGGATCCCGGCAAGCCGCTCGGCGGTGGCATTGAGCACCCGGGCGACCGACCGGACCTCTGCCGGGCCCTCCGACTCCGAGGCGCGAAGCCCGAGATTCTCGGGCAGGCCGGCGGCGACCGTCGACAGCCGGTTCAGCGGCCCCGCGATCGACCGGGCGATCAGCCACGCGAGCAGGCCGGCCGCGACCATCACGGCGAGGACGAACACGGCGAGCCACGCCTGGGTGCGGGCGACCTGCGCATCCACATCGTCCTCGAGGAGGGAGAAGCGCACGGCGGCAACGACATCCATGCCCTGCACGACGGGGGCCGCCACGAATCGCAGTTCGGCACCCATCGTCTGGGAGGGGCGAACATCGGAGTTGAGGCTACCCTCCAGCGCCCGGTCGATCTCCGGGCGGTCGAATGCGCGGTCAAGCGCTGTCTCGTCACTGTCTGCGACGAGCCCGCGACCGGCATCGACGACGATGACCCGGGCTCCGGTGCTCTCGGCCGCGGTCTCGATGGTTGCTTCCCACCCGGACTCCGGCTGCGATGAGAGGATCGAAGCGGTGCTGAGGGCATCGATCTCCAACTGCGAGATGAAGGCCGAGCGCACATTCGTCGCAGCGATCGATGCGAGGGGAATGGCGAGGGTCAGCGCCACGAGTCCGGCCACGATCGTCATGGCAAGGACCAGACGACGGGTCATGCGCCCGTCTCGGCCAGTCGGTAGCCGACCCCGCGGACGGTCTCGATGAGCGACGGATCGCCGAGCTTCTTGCGCAGTGACGCAACGTGGACGTCGAGCGTCTTTCCGGTGCCGATCCAGACCGGGTCCCAGACCCGCGAGAACAGCTCCTGGCGGGTCACCGCGCGACCCGGCTCCTCGGCAAGAACGGCGAGCAGGTCGAACTCCTTGGCTGTGAGATCGACGACGGCCCCGTCGACGAGCGCAATATGACGCGTCCGGTCGACGACGACCCGCCCCGACTCGATCGTCGTCTCAACCCGACGGCGGCGCCCGACGGCCCGCACCCGGGCTGCGAGCTCGCGCACGCTGAACGGCTTGACGACATAGTCGTCGGCGCCGAGTTCGAGGCCAACGATGCGATCGGTCTCGTCGCCCCGGGCCGTCGCGATGATCACCGGGATATCGGACGTCCGACGCAACTCGCGAAGCACCTCGAGGCCGTCGCCGTCAGGGAGCCCGAGGTCGAGGAGGACGACGTCGACCCCGGCGCTCGACATCACCGCAGGCACCACCTGCGAGGCGTAGACGACATGCTCCGTCTCGAACCCGTTGCGGCGCAGGCCCTCAATCAAGGGTTCGGCAACAGCGGGGTCATCCTCCACCACGAGTACTCGCATATGGGCATCGTTGCACGGCTCCGGCATCAGCGCGTCAAGGATGCCGGCTGGGCCAGCGTTCCTTACCCGCACTTAACCCTGTCTTGGGTCGCAATTGTCCACCGACTACGTACCGTGGCATCAACGCTCACCTATTGCCAGGAGGCAGGATCATGAATCGCAAGGGATCAATCGCCGTTGCAGCCGCTGCGGCCGGCATTCTCATCGCAGGTGCCACTGCAACCGTCGCCGTAGTCAGCGCATCGCAGGCCGTGCCCGAGCCAGAGGCAATCGCCCTGGTCGTCGATGCCTCCTCCGTCAGTCCGGACCCGATCGCCGCCCCTCCGACATTCGAGCCGGCGCCCCTTCCCGAGATCGTCATCGCGAGCCCCTCGAACCCGGGTCAGAATCCGGTCCCGAGGACATCGGTCGGCGACTCGCAGAATTCCGCGACCTCGAGCACCGCAGCCAATGCGGCCTCCACGATTTCGGCGGCGACCGCCGAGCGCCTCGTCCTCGCGGAAGTTCCCGGGACCCTCGTCTCCGTGGCCAAGACGACCCGCGGCGGGTTCCCGTCCTTTGCCGTGACGGTGATGCGGGCCGACGGCTCGACCGTGACCGGCTACGTCGACCGCGCGGACGGCGTCATCCACGACTGGACCCAGACGGCCGCGCCTGCCCCTGCCTACAACGATGACGACGACGAAGAGGGCGAAGAGGGCGACGAGAGCGAAAGCGAGTCCGAGCACGAGGGAAGCGACCACGACGGCGACGACGACTAGTCGCTGCGTATCCTTCATCTCGTCGCCAGCGCGCGCGGCGGGCACGGAAGGCGGGGTATCCCACTGTGAGCACCGAGGGTCTCGAGGGCGTGCTCACCTGGTCGGCTGCCCACCAGATCGCGAACACGTGCGCGCAGCCCCTGCCTGCGGTTCGTGCGAGGCTCGACGAGGCAAGCGGAAGCCTGCTCGCGCAGCCGATTCTCATGCTTGACGACGATCCGGCCGAGAACATCGCCGCCGTCAACGGCTACGCCCTGTGCGGTCAAGGTCCGTGGCGTCGCACCCCCGAGGAGACCCTCGCCCCGGGCGAGTGCTTCATGGTTCGGGCAGGCACGCCAATGCCCGAGCATGCCGATGCGGTCATGCCCCTCGAGCAGGCGGTTTCCGAGCAGGGGCGGGGCAACGTCATCACCGTCACTGGCCGCGACATCCTCTCCGGCCTCGCCGACGAGCGGGTCAGGCCTGCCTTCGGCGACGGGGTCCTGCTCCGGGGCAGCCGCACTCCGCAGGGCACGCAGATCCTGCCGGCCGGCCGGCTCGTCACCGCCGCAGTGCTCGCCCTGATGGCGGCCGCCGGCCACGACGACGTCCCGATCGTGAGGCCCCCGATCATCGGCACCCTCGTGCTCGGCAGTTCGCTGCTCACCTCGGGTGGCTCCCGGCTGGGCCGGGCGCGCGACGCACTCGGCGACAGCGTCCCGGCCTTCGTCGCTGCGCTTGGTGCCAGGGCCAACCCGGCAGTTCGCGCACCCGACATCCACGAGGTGATCCGGGCCGAGATCGAGGACGCCAATGTCGACGTCCTCATCACGACCGGTTCCACCGCCCCCGACTCCGACAACAGCGTGAGGCACGTGCTCCGTGACCTCGATGCCCGCTGGCTCATCGATGGCGTGGCCGTCACCCCCGGGGCGCAGATGCTCCTGGCCCGGCTCCCCGACGGGCGCATGGTGGTGGGGCTCCCGGGCAGTCCCCAGTCGGCGTTCGCCGGGCTCGTCACGCTGGTCTCCCCGATCATCCGCGCCCTGCGGGGAGTGCCTCGGGAGGACTATCCGACCGCGGTCCTCGTCGATGATGCCCCCCGGGCCGACTTCGCCGACGACACGCGCCTTGCTCCCGTGCGGCTCGAGGACGACGGTGCCTACGGCCTCCTCGCCAGGCCGATGCTCGACAGCGGGCCAGCAGGGCTCATCGGCTGGGGGAATGCTGACGCCATCGCAATCGTGCCTCCGGGCACCGGGATCAAGGGCGACACCATCTCGTTCATCATGCTGTGAGTTGCCCGCGAGGGTGAGCGCTGAGCCCGCTGATTCAGGGGAGGTCGGTACCGCAATGGCCTCGGGTTCAGCCGTACCGCAGAATGAACGCCATGGCCTTCTTCCGATCGCGCACCCTCGTCGTCGTCGTCGCAGTCGTCACTGCCATCGGCCTGTTCGTCTCGATGGCGGTCATGTTCATCTAGCTGCGGATTGGGCGGGCAGGCGCCGGTGCGGGCACGAACCCTCGAGCAAGGAGCCCGAACACGAGCAGTGCGGACCCCGCGATGATGAAAGCGATCGACCACTCCGAGAGCGCATCGGTGCCTGCGAGCACGTAGTGGGCGGTCGCGAGGGGCCACGCCGCGTAGGCGATGAGGTGGCTCCGCTTGAACCAGGTGTTGCCGACCTTGCCTAGGCGGGGGCGCAGGCGGCCGATGATCGACACGGGTATGAGCAGCCAAAAGGCGATGATTCCGAAGGCCACGGCGAGCGGCTCCCAAGGCGCCAGGCCCGGAATGAGGAGCTGGGCCACGGTGAACTTCACTGCCGGGTCGACGAGGAGCAGGATCATGTGGATGAGCAGGAATGCGAGCGCGGTGGCCCCCAGCCAGCGGTGCAGGTCGAGCAGGCGCATCGGTGAGGCGAGGCGCCCGAGCAGCCTCGTGCGCAGGAGGATCCCCCACAGCACGACCGCAGTGAGCAGGCCCCACGCGGTGATGCCGCTGGCGCGAATCGCAAACCAGGTCCATGGAACCTCAGTCACTGGTGTCTCCTATGCGCGTGTCGTCGGTGAGCAACTGCTCGCTGGTGAGCAGAACTGATACAAGATCATGCTCGCTCAGCCATTCGGCTGCGCGACCGGCTCCCATCAGCAGGGCCGCGGTGGCGGCGGCCTCGGCCCGCCAGCCCATGTCATCGACCACGGTCGCCTGCACCAGGTCGCCGCGCGCGATGTCACCCGTGCGCGGGTCGATGAGGTGGTGGCGACCATTGCCCCAGACCCGCTTGAGGGTCGTTGACGTGGCCACGGCGCCGCGGGTGATCCCGGGCTCGAACTCCAGGTGCCGTATCACGCGGTCGGGGTGGTCGATGGCCACGCGCTCGTCCTCGATCGCGAGGACCCAGGCTGGGTCGTCGCCGGGGGCGCCCGCGAAGACGACGTCGCCGCCGAGGTTCACGAGCACGCCATCAGCGCCGGCGCCCATGAGCTCGTCAACGATGATGTCTGCCGCCAGGCCCTTGCCGATGGCGCCGGGGTCGATGCCTATGCCGGCCGGCAGGTCGACCGTGCCGAGGACCTCGTCGACGATCACCCCTTGCATTCCGGGGGCACGCTCGACGACGAGCGAGGCACTCGACGCGGCGATCGCCCCCCGGGCGATGACGGTGGCGAAGTCGGCGTCGTAGCCGGCCGCCTTGATCGAGGGGAGGATCGTCGGGTCGAAGAGCCCGCCGGTCATCTCCCATGCCGCCCTCATGGTGGCGACAAGGCGGACGAGGTCCGCGGAGCACTGCACCGGGCCGGTCCCGGCCCGGTGATTGAGCCGATTGAGCTCGCTGTGGGCCCGAAACCGGGACCAGCAGTCCTCGAGCAGCTCGATCCGCGCCTCGGCGGCATCAGCGAGGAGTTGCCCGGAGTCAGCCGGCGCGTAGCAGATCACCGAGCAGTCGGTGCCCATCGCTCGCAGGTTCCGGATGACGGCGGGCATCGCTCAGCTGCTCTTCGTGTTCGACTGCGGCTTGGGAGCGGCCTGGGCCGCCGGCTTGCTCACCGCGGGCTTCGGCTTCTTGACGCTCGGCGCCTGCTGGTTGGCCGGCACGGCCGCGGGATCGCTCACGGTCACGCCCGCGCTGCCGCCCGCGGACGCCTGCAGCGTCTGTGCGGCTTCAACGAGCTGGGCGCGGTAGTCGGTGAGGCGCTGGGCTTCAGCCGCGAGTTGCGCAGCGTAGGCATCGAGATCCGCCTGCGTGTAGCCATCGGTCGACGTGGGGATCGCGACTGCACTCGCCTGCGACTGGGTTGCAGAGCTCGAGTCGGCGGCGGCGCTGTCCTGCGCGGTGCGAATGCCGATGACGCCGACAAGCCCGACGCAGGTCGCGGTGGCAAGCCCTGCCGACACGATCTTGCTTGCGGTCGAGTTGGTGCGGCGGCTGGGCCGGCGGCTGGCGTTGGTCTTGGTCCTCATGGTCTGTTCTCCCTTGCGAGCGGTTCGATTGCTTCGTCATCCCTTGCGGGTTTTCCCTACTCCTCAAAGGTAGGGAATGGGCCGCCAAGGATCGAACAAGGAAAGGTAAAGACGAGTCAAAGAGTTTCGGGACGGCTCACCTGCGGAACCGTCAGGCGTGCTTCGTCAGCCGCAGCGCGCCTACGGGGCAGGCGGCAACCGCACGCTTTGCCTCGCCGGCGGAACCCTCGGGAATGTCGGTGACGAGTCCCCCGGCGATGAAGACGGGGTAGCCCCACTCATCGAGGTCGATGAGGTCGGGCAGCAGTTCGGCGCAGAACCCGTGCGCGTCGCACAGGGTCGGGTCGAGGTGGAGTTGACGCCGCACATGCTTGCTCATCGGAAGTCCTTTCCTGCGCGCTTGACGGGGCTCTTGCGAACCTGGGGAATCGGCAGCGAGTTGCCGGTGCGGCTCGCGCTGCAACCACCCCTGAGGTGCTCGGCCACCTCTTCGCTGAACACCGTGAGCCCGGTGCCGATGAAGCGTGCGGTGCCGTCCGGGTGCTTGCATCCGCCGCGGTTCACGACGAGGGCGAGCCTGGCATTGATTCGGGCGAGATCCTCCCTCGTGCTCGTTGCGCGCGCGAGGTCGGTGAGGTCATCGGCGACCGATGGCAGGCCGAATCGGCAGGGTCCGCACTGGCCAGCGCTCTCGCCGGCCATGTAGGTGGCGACCCTGGCGATCTCATGGAGCGGGCAGATCCCGGCGTCGAGGGCCCACAGGATGCCGGCACCGATCACCCCGCCAGCCTCTCGCACCTGAGCCGGGGCCCACTCGGCCGACCACAGGGCCTCGCTCGCGACCCAGGCGCCGCCGTAGCCCCCGGTGAGGAATCCCTCGACGGGGCCGTCCACGTCGCCGCAGCGGGCGAGGAGTTCCGAGACGGGAGTGCCGGTCGGCACTTCGATGACGCCTGGCTGCCGGACCCGGCCTCCGACGGTGACGAGGGTGGTGCCGGGCGCTTGGGCATCGCCGACCTCGGCAAACCACGCTCCCCCGTGCCGGGCGATGAGCCCGAGGTGGGCGAGGGTCTCGACATTCTGGACGAGCGTGGGCCGGCCGTTCATGCCGCGCTCGAAGGGCCGGTCCCCATATACGGGCGTTGCGCTGCCATCGCCCGCCCAGTGGGCAAGCGCGCTCTCCTCGCTCGCCACGTACCGTGCCGGCGGCGTGATGAGCTCGACCCGGACCGGATCGGACCGGCGTTCGGCGATCGCCCGGTCCAGGTCGTCGATCGACGGGGTGCCACGGTGCACGGCCAGGTAGGCATCGGTCGCGCCGACGGTCGCCGCCGCTGCCTGGATGCCATCGAGGATGAGGTGCGGAACATGGGCAAGGAGGACCGCATCCTTGCCGCTCGCAGGCTCGCCCTCCATCGCGTTTGCGATGACGACGGGCCGACTGCCGGGGGAGCGCTGACGGCGGCCGGCTGCGCTGTCGACGACCGCCTGCATCTTGCGAGCCGTCGGGAACCAGCCGCCGCCGCGCCCGCACAGTCGCGCCTCGGCAATCGCCTCGATGAGGGCCCCTGGGTGCCCGTCCGCCGCTGACGGCGGGGTGGGGAGCGGGCCGAAGGCGGCGGCGTGGGCGGCGAGGGATCGCAGGTCACGGGCCCGGCCCGTCTGCGGGTCGATCGGGAGCAGACGATGGGTCAACATAGATTAATGGTGCCTTGTCCGTCCCGAAGGGTGCGACAAGACCTGGCCAATTCGCGGTAAGAACCTCCGAGGACCGCGGGCGACGTGGCGACACGACGCAATGCCGCCTTTTCCTACCTGTTTACTAGGATATGCTGAGGGGATGTCCTTCACCGACATCGACCTCGCGCTCGCCCTCGGCGGCCTCTTCGCCGGAATCATGGTCGGCCTCACCGGCATGGGTGGCGCTGCACTCGTCACGCCCATGCTCGTCCTGCTCTTCGGCGTATCACCCGCTGCCGCCGTGTCGAGCGATGTCGTCGCCGCCGCGATCATGAAGCCGGTCGGCTCATGGGTCCACATCCGCAATCACACCGTCCACTGGGGCCTCGTCGGCTGGCTCTCCGCCGGCTCGATACCGGGAGTCCTCGTCGGCTCGTGGGTGTTCTCCGCCGTCCTCGCGACCTCAGGGGCCGACGAGACCATCCGCGCGTGGATCGGCGGCGTCCTCATCGTCGCCCTCATCGCGATGCTCGCGAAGGGCTATCTCACGAGACGGGCCCGCCTGCGCGGCTCGGAGCAGCAGATGACCGGCACCGACACCGAGGTGAAGATCGTGCGCACCGTCATCCTCGGTGTCGTCGTCGGCCTCATCGTCGGGATGACGAGCGTCGGTTCCGGCTCCCTCATGGTGACGATCCTGCTGCTCATCTACCCGCTCCTTCGCCCCTCGGTGCTCGTCGGCACCGATCTCACCCAGGCCGTCCCGATGCTCGTCGCGGGCGCAATCGCCCACGCGGGCCTCGGCGAGATCAGCATCGCGGTCGTCGTCTCGCTCCTCATCGGCCAGATTCCCGGCGTGATCATCGGGGCTCGCCTTTCGACACGGTACGACGGGCATCTGCTCCGGTGGCTCCTTATGGTTATCCTCGCTGCGACGGCACTGAAACTCCTCGGTGCCCCCAGCCTGCTCTCAGGCGTGATCGCGATTGTCGGGGTGCTCATCGTGGGTGGCCTGATGATCCGTGACCGGCGCCGGAATACCCGGGCGGCCATGGAAGACTCGGAGACGACGGGGAACGCAGACACCACCCATAACGCAGAGACCACCCATAACGCAGAGACCACGGAGAGCGCAGAGCGTGCCGGATAGCCAACTACGCGCCGAGCGGCGAGCGAGGTTCCGCGACCAGTCGAACACCGGCCGCGGCCGACTCCACTTCGCGAGTCGCCGCTTCAGCCCCGTTCGCAACATCACCGTGCGACTTCTCGTCGCCGCATTGGCGCTCGTCGTCACGGCGGTCGTCGTGTACCTCGAGAGCGGCTGCTACGCCGACCGCGGGCTCACCGGCACGCTCACCCCGATCGACGCCCTCTACTACGCCACCGTCTCGCTCTCGACGACCGGGTACGGAGACATTGTCCCGGTGTGCCAGTCATCCCGTCTCGCGAACATCTTCGTCATCACCCCGCTGCGCTTCCTGTTCCTCATCGTGCTCGTCGGCACGACCGTCGAGGTCCTCACCCAACGCACCCGCGAAGAGTTCCGCTCAGCCCGCTGGAGGAAGACCGTGCAGGATCACATCGTCATCATCGGCTACGGGGTCAAGGGCAGGTCGGCCGCCCGTTCCCTCCTCGACAACGGGGTCGCGGGCAGCCGCATCGTCGTCGTCACCCCCGACAGGGCTGCGGTCGACGAGGCAACCCGCAACGGCCTCGTCGGGGTCATCGGCGATGCCCGCCGGGAGGACGTCCTGCGTGACGCCGCGGTCGAGAAGGCCTCGAAGATCATCGTCGCCACCGACGAGGACGACACCTCGGTCCTCGTCACGCTCACGGCCCGGCGCCTAGCGCCCACCGCCATGATCGTCGCCGCCGTCCGCGAGTCGCAGAACGCCGACATCCTTCGCCAGTCCGGTGCCGACACCGTTATCCCGACCGCCGAGGCTGCAGGCCGTCTCATGGGCCTGTCGCTCGTCTCCCCCGTTGCTGGCGACCTCATGGAGGATCTCCTCGACTCGGGCCGGGGCCTCGAGGTCGTCGAGCGCGACATCACGCGCGCTGAACTCGGCCTGGCCCCATCGGACATCGACGCCGGGGGGCAGATCGTCCTCGCTGTCGTGCGGCGCGGCGAGGTGCACCGGTTCGACAGGAGCGGCGTGACGATTCTCGAGCAGGGCGACCGGCTGGTCGTCATCCGCTCGGGTGACGGTCACCCGGGCCAGTCGGATCGCTGAGGGGCACCATGCACGCCATCGTCGTCTCCGAGCCCGGTGATCCGAGCGTCCTGTCCTGGTCGCATCTCCCGTCCCCGCAGCCGGGTCCCGGCGAGGTCATCATCGATATCGCCGCCTCCGCCGTGAACCGGGCCGATCTGCTCCAGCGACAGGGCCACTATCCGCCGCCGCCCGGCGCCAGCGACATCCTCGGACTCGAATGCTCCGGCACCATCACGGCCCTCGGTGCCGGCGTCACCTCGCGGGCAATCGGCGAGAAGGTCACGGCACTTCTCGCCGGCGGCGGTTACGCCGAGCAGGTCGCAGTTCCCGTCGGGCAGCTCATGAGCGTGCCCGCGCCGGTGCCGCTCGTCGAGGCGGCTTCATTGCCCGAGGTCGCCTGCACGGTGTGGAGCAACCTCGTCATGACCGCGCACCTGCAGCAGGGCGAGTGGGTCCTCATCCACGGCGGTGGGTCGGGGATCGGGACGATGGCGATTCAGGTCGCGCGGGCGCTCGGCGCCCGAATCGCCGTCACCGCCGGAAGCGCCGAGAAGCTCGAGGCCTGCGCAGCCCTCGGGGCCGACGTGCTCATCGACTACCGGCAGGAGGACTTCGTCGAGGCGACGGCTCAGGCCACGGCCGGGCGCGGCGTCGATGTCATCCTCGACAACATGGGCGCCTCATACCTCGACCGAAACCTCAGCGCCCTCGCCTTCGGCGGCCGCCTCGCCGTGATCGGGCTGCAAGGCGGGATCAAGGCCGAGGTCAACCTCGGCGCGATGCTCCGAAGGAACGCAACCGTGAACGCCCGCTCGCTTCGCGCACGGCCCCCGGCTGAGAAGGCGGCCATCTGCGCCGAGGTCGAGCGCAACATCTGGCCGTGGATCAGTGCAGGGCTCATCACCACGGTCATCGGTGCCCGCCTGCCCATGAACGAGGCAGGCGATGCGCACCGCCTCCTCGAATCCGGGGCCGTAACCGGGAAGATCCTGCTCACGGCGGTCGGGTGAACCGAGCCGGCGGCCGGCGCCCCGCATTCGCGAGCCTGCTGGCAGGCTCCATCACCGTGTCAGTCCTCGGCACGGCATGGGCAGCACCGGCCAGGGCGTCGTCGCCTCTCAATCCCCGCGCGACCACCTCCGTGTCCTGCCTGCCGGTCCCGCACCCGGTCACCGCCGAGCAGACCACCGCCTTCTTCGACCTGGCCGCTCGCAAGCTCGGATCGGTGCGCAATGCCGGTGCGAAGCGTTACCCGTTCGGCGCCCTGCATGCGACGCCCGACTACACCCGCACCTCCGCGACGGCCTGGACCTCCGGGTTCTTCGCCGCTGAGCTGTGGCTGCTCTACCAGCGCACGCAGGACACCCGCTGGCTCGACGCGGCGCGCGAGCAGACCCGCGGCCTCGTGCGCATCGCGGGCTACGGCGGATCCCACGACCTCGGATTCATGGTGGGCCTCCCCACCGGCCTCGGTGCCAGCCTTGACCCGAGCCCCGAGCAGCGCGCCATCTATGCGGGCGCGCGGGCAACCGCGGCCCAGACCCTCGCCAAGCGCTGGAATCCCCGGGTGCTCGCCATGAAGTCGAGCGACTACGACGGCAGGTGGGGCCTCATCATCGACTCGGCGATGAACGCCCCCCTCCTCATCGAGATCGGCCAGCTCATCGGCGGCGTCGAGGGTCAGGAACTGGAGTACCGCGGCACGCAGCACATGCTCACCCTCGCCCGCGACTTCGTCCGGCCCGATGGCTCGACCTTTCACCGCATGGCCTACAACCCGCGGACCGGCGCCCTCATCGGGCCCATCCCCGGGCAGGGATTCGATGCGAGGGCAAGCACCTGGGCGAGGGGCCAGGCCTGGGCCATCAACGGCTTCACCCGGGCCTACGAGCTCACGCAGAACCCGGCGATGCTCGAAGCCGCGCAGCGAACCGCCGCATTCTGGGTGTCGAAGGTGCCACCTGGCTGCATACCGGCCTGGGACTTCGACATCGGGAACACGAGGGCCCCGCGTGACTCCTCAGCAGCTGCGATCGCCGCCGACGGCCTGCTCAGCCTGCGCCGGGTCGTCGGTGAGACGGCAGCAGACTACGGCGCCTACGCCGACGTCACCCTCGGGCTCCTCACGACCCCGTGGATCACCACGGCCCGCTCGGTCAACCCCGGGCTCCTGCTCCAGCAGAGCCTCAACGTGCCGAGCGACCCACGGGAGGGCTCGTACGTCTGGGGCGACTTCTACCTGCTCAGCGCCCTTTCACCGCGCGCCCCGGCCTAGACGGCCGGGAGCGCGGCGATCCTTCTCATGAGATACGGGGAGAAGTAGCCCATGTACTTCGCCTGAACCACCGGGTCACGCCAGTCAGCGCCGGTGATGGTGCCCCGGCAGGCCGGTGTTCCGCACAGGCATGCGAACTCGTCGTAGTCGGACGCATCGCACATCGCGTAGTCGAAGCACAGCTCCTCGCCTACCTCGATATCGCGCATCGCCACGAGCAGCGTGCCGCCGACGAGGCCACAGTTCGGGTCGCACGAGTGGTTGAGCATGTCGCCGGCCTCAGGGGTATCGTCCGAGACCAGATAGAGGTCCTCATCGACCTGGATCGACCGGTGCTGACGGTCCTCGATGAGCGTCGAGAGTGTCTCCCGGGTGACCATCCAACCGCCGAACCCTACGACCGTCTCGCCCCTGCCGATCGGCTCCTGCGCGAACGATCCCCATCCCTTGCCCCCGGCCGGGCGCGCCTGCGCCTTGGGGTTCAGCCAGTTGTAGTCCAACCGATTCACCTCCCGCTGAGCCGGCCGAATGCCGGCAAAACCAGAGAAGTCTGACACACCCGGATGAACCCTGCGCACACTCGGATGGATTTCGGGCGCTGCGGATGTCACGATTAACCATGGAATCGCTGCCCCAGGACAATCCGCAAGGCGACGTCGAACCCCATGAAGTGGTGGTCGTCGGACCCGATGGCATCACCCTCGGAACGATCTCAGGAAGCGGCATCGCCACCACCGAGCGTGCTGCGGACGAGGACTCCGGAACCGTCACCGACCTTGTCTCAGAGCCGGCCAAGGTCATGCGGATCGGTTCGATGATCAAGCAACTGCTTGAGGAAGTGAAGAGCGCACCGCTTGACGAGGCAGCCAGGGCGCGCCTGCGGGAGATCCACCAGCAGTCGGTGAAGGAGTTGCAGGAGGGCCTCGCCCCCGAGCTCATCTTGGAACTCGACCGGCTCTCACTCCCCTTCGCGAGCGATACCCCGCCGAGCGATGCCGAACTGCGCATCGCGCAGGCACAGCTCGTCGGCTGGCTCGAGGGGCTCTTCCACGGGATTCAGGCCGCGCTGTTCGCCCAGCAGATGACCGCAAAGGCCCAGTTCGACGAGATGCGCCGTCAGGCGAACGTCGAGCCGCAGCTGCAAGCCGGGCAGGCACAGCGCGGCGCAGGGCAGTACCTATGAGCAATTCCGAACCTATGAGCAATTCCGAATCTGCGATGCTCCGGGCGCCGATGGCGCACCGTTAGGCTGGCGGCCGTGATTGACCCGTCGATTCTCCGAAATGATCCCGATCTGCTGCGCGAGTCCCAGCGTCGTCGCGGCGAGGACGTCACCGTCATCGACCGGCTCGTAGACGCTGACGCCGCGAAGCGAGCGGCCGGCCTGCGCTTCGATGAGCTGCGCTCGGCCCAGAAGGAGATCGGCAAGCAGATCGGCCCGCTGCAGGGATCGCTGAAGAAGTCCCCTGATGCCGCGCGCCAGGCCGAGCTCGACACGCTCATGGGGCGCGCGAGCGCATTGGCCGACGAGGTCAAGGCGGCGAGCGCTGAGGCCGATGAGGCCGAGGCCCTCGCTGCGCAGCTGTGGCTGCAGGTGAGCAATGTCGTGAGCCTGGAGTCGCCCGTGGGCGGCGAGGCCGACTTCACCGTCATCGAGCATGTCGGCGCCCCTCGTGACTTCGTCGCTGAGGGCTTCGAGCCGCGCGACCACCTCGACATCGGCGAGCTCCTCGATGCGATCGATGTCGGCCGCGGCGCGAAGGTGTCGGGCTCGCGCTTCTACTACCTCAAGGGCTTGGGCGCGCAACTGGAGTTCGCGCTCCTCAACCTCGCGATGCAGCAGGCCGCCGACAACGGCTTCATCCCGATGATCACCCCGAGCCTGGTCCTGCCGTCGGCGATGGAGGGCACCGGATTCCTCGGCCAGGCGGCCGAGAACGTCTACCGGATCGAGTCCGACGACATGTACCTCGTCGGGACGAGCGAGGTTCCGCTCGCCGCCTACCACTCCGACGAGATCATCGACGTCGCCGACCTCCCGCTTCGCTACGCCGGCTGGTCGAGTTGCTTTCGCCGAGAGGCCGGCTCGTACGGCAAGGACACCCGCGGCATCATCCGGGTCCACCAGTTCGACAAGGTCGAGATGTTCGTGTTCACCACGCCGGAGGAGGCCCAGGCCGAGCACGCCAGGCTCCTGCAGTGGGAGAAGGACTTCGTCGACGCCCTCGAGATCCCCTACCGGGTCATTGACGTCGCAACCGGCGACCTCGGGTCCAGCGCCGCACGCAAGTTCGACATCGAGGCCTGGATCCCGACCCAGCAGGCCTACCGCGAGATCACGAGCACCTCGAACACGACGCAGTTCCAGGCGCGCAGGCTGAAGATCCGCCTGCGCGACGAGCAGGGCGTGCGCCCGCTCGCGACCCTCAACGGGACCCTGTGCGCGATGCCGCGAATCATCGTCGCGATCCTGGAGAACCATCAGCAGCCCGACGGGTCGGTCGTTCTCCCGCAGGCCCTGCGCCCGTTCCTCGGTGGAAAGGCCGTGTTCACCCCGAGGGCGTAGCATCGGTTCATCATGTCGATCTCGCCTGCCCTCGTGCCGCCACGTGTCTCCGCCGCATTCTTCGAGGACCGTCCGTTCCCCGAGCTGCTGGCGCTCGATATCGATGACACCCTCGTCACCCACCTCGGATCCGTGAACGAGCGGGTCGTCGATGCGGTCGGACGCGCGACGGCCGCCGGCATCAATGTCGTGCTCTCGACCGGCCGGACCATCTCGACCACCGCCCCGATCGCCCGAGCCCTCGGACTCGACGGCTGGGCGGTCTGCAGTAACGGCGCAATGCTCGCCATGGTGGAGCCAGAGACCATCGTCGAGACCGTCACCTTCGATCCGCGCTCGGTCCTCGATCGCATCGTCGCCCTCCTTCCTGGCGCGGTCTATGCCGTCGAGGACACCCACGGGGTGTTCCACGCGACCCGCATCTTCGGCGCAGGGGCACTCGGCCTCTCCTTGCGCGAGGTCCCGTTCGAGCACCTCCTCAAGGAGCCGGTCGTCCGCCTCGTTGTTCGCAGCGACGAGCATGTCGAGACCGGATTCGGGGAGATCGTCGAGCAGATGGGCCTGCACACCGTCATCTTCGGAGTCGGCGACACTGCCTGGATGGACATCGGCCCGACGGGGGTGAGCAAGGCGACCATGCTGGCGCGGCTGTGCAGCCGGCTCGATATCAACCCGGCGCGCACGGTGGCCGTCGGCGACTCATGGAACGACATCGACATGCTCTCGTGGGCAGGCACCGGCGTCGCCATGGGCTCGGCGCCCCGCTCCGTCACGAGCGCTGCCGATGCTACGACCGACGCAACACCCGGCGATGGCGTCGCGGAGGTCATCGACGCACTGCTTGACTCTCGCTGACACGTCGGTCAGTTGACGGGAACCCTCGTCGCGCCAGCCGACTTCCGCCTAGACTGCGGTTTTCCGCAGTCGGTGATTGCTGAGGATCCCGGGGCGGATCCTCGGCGAAGTGAGGGAGGGTCGTGCGCCGCAGGGCCTTGATCGTCGAGGACGAGCCGATGGTGGCTGCCCTAACCGCGAGTGCCCTCGAGACCGGGGGCTTCGAGGTCCGGACGGCGCATGACGCCCCGGCGGCCCGCAAGGCAGTGCGCGCCTTCGACCCCGACATCGCCCTCCTCGACGTCGGACTCGGCTCCGGGCCCAGCGGCGTCGACCTCGCCCATGTGCTCAGCCGCAAGCATCCCGGCGTCGCACTGCTCATGCTCACGAAGGTGACCGATCTCCGAGCCCTCGGCATGACCCCCGCGGATCTTCCGGACGCGTGCTCATACGTCCCAAAGTCGACGATCGTCTCGACGAGTCAGCTCCTCGCGATCGTCGAGGACGTCCTGCGCGATCAAGGAATGACCTACGACCAGCCGCAGCCGAGCGGGCCGCTCTCCCGCCTCTCCCGCGCCCAGCTCGATGTCCTGCGCAGAGTGGCGCAGGGCTTCAGCACCCCCGAGATTGCCCGCCAGCGCACATGCACGACCAGCGCCGTCGAAAAGCTCCTCGGCAGCGTCTACCTCGATCTCGGCATCGGTTCGGGCGGCCCGCTCATTCCCCGGTCCGAGGCCATCCGCCTCTACATCGCCCACGCCGGAATTCCCGATCGGTCATGAACCGCTCGCGTCGCACCCTCGACCGGATCGGCGGCCCGTACGCCATCACCTGGACAGCCTTTTGGGTCACCTACGCGCTCAATCTCGTCACCCATTTCGCGGGCAATCCCGGCCTAGACGCGCCCGTCCTCACCCGCCTGGTGCTCGTGACCTTGTCGCAGGTGGCCATCTGGCTCGTGCTGCTCGCAGGCAGGGCCCTGTTCCTGCGCGGCGTCGCCGAGCGCCCTCGACCGTTCATGACGCTGCTGCTCTTCGCCCTCGCCGGCATCGTGCGCGGGTTCGTCATCGGGGTGGGCCTCGTCTACGTTGGCGCTGACTCTTCGCCCCAGTTCGCCTATCGCGGGCTCGCCGGCCTATTCACCATCAGCACGGTGCTCACCGTCACGGCCATCGCCGTGAATGCCACTCGCGAGCACGAGAGCCGGCTGAGCACCCTGCTCGCCAGCAATGCGGCGCTCCGGGAGGCTCGGTCGCAAATGACGGCCGTCATAGATGAGCGGAACGAGGCAGCCGTCGAGCGAATCCGTGCCGAGCTGCTCAAGGAGTTCGAGGCCCTGGACCCTGAGCACCCCGCCGAGAGCGTGAGCATCCTCCAGCGGGCGGCAAGCGACACGGTGCGCCCCCTCAGCCATGACCTCGCCTCAACGGTGCCCTCATGGTCGCCGACCGGGACTGTCCCGGTGAGCCCCGCGATCAACTGGCCGCTGGTGTTCGACCTCGCAAGCAGGGGTCGGCCGCTTCGGCCGCTCGCAACCGGAATCGCCATGGCCCTCATCAGCTTCGTCTTCGTGACCGTCTTCTTCGGTCCGGCCGCCGGGCTCCTCCTCACAGCCGACGCCCTCTTCGGGTGCTGGATCCTCCTGGCGGCCGGCAATGCCCTCCTCGCCCGGGTCCTTCCCGGGCGACCGATCCAGGCGCGCATCATCGCCGTGACCGTGGTCGGACTCGGCGCCGGAGCAATCGTCGGATTCGGTGCCTTTGCCCTCGCTCAGGGATCTGTCACCGGCCAATGGACCTGGTTCGGCAGCACAGTCATCACCGGTGCAATGGCATGGCTCCTCACCATCGGCCGGGCCGTCGACGAGCAGCAGGGCTTCGACGAGGCGTCGCTCGCGGCGGCCGTCGGCTCACTTCGCTGGGAGGTGGCCCGAGTCGGGCAGGTCCAGTGGCACCAGCAGCAGGCACTGTCCAGGGCACTGCACGGACCCATCCAGAGCGCCGTGACGGCGGCGGCAATCAGGCTCGACGGAGCGGCAAGGAGCGGCGCCGACACAACCTCGCTCATGGAGCAGACACGCGATCAGCTTCGCGAGGCGCTTTCGCTGCTCGGGGATGAGCAGGCCTCGCTCACGACGATGACAGGCACCCTCACGTCACTGCGCGAAGCATGGCGCGGAGTGTGCCGGGTCGATGACACGGCGTCTCCCGCCGTGATCGACGCCCTTGACGCCGACGAACTGTGCCGCTCCTGCGTCGGCGAGGTTCTCACCGAGGCGGTCTCGAACGCCGTCCGGCACGGCGGCGCCACGGTAATCGACCTCACCATCGAACTAGGTGACAACGTGGTTCACATCGAGGTGCGCGATGACGGCACAGGGGGCGACGCGAACGCCTCTCCCGGGCTCGGCACCCGGATTCTCACGGAGTGCTCGACGCAGTGGCACCGCGGAGCCACGGGCGGCGGGCACGTCCTCACCGCATCCCTTCCGATCGCCCGGTGACGGGAGCCCAGGGCTACTCGTGATTGCCGGTCACTCGGCCATGCCGTCGACGAATGCCGCGCTCAGCGCCTCGCGCCAGTCGCGCATCGCGGGGAGCCCGGCCTCCGCCCAGCATTCGTGGCCGAGCACCGAGTAGGCCGGGCGGGGGGCATCGCGGACGAAGGTCGAGGAGTCGGTCGGCAGGACCCGTGCCGGGTCGGCACCGACCTGCTCGAAGATCGCCCGGGTGAACTCGAACCAGTTCGTGGCGCCGCCGTTCGTGGCGTGGAAGGTACCGGCCGGCGGCCGGGCATCGAGGAGCATGAGGATCTGCAGGGCCAGGTCGCGTGCGTAGGTCGGCTGACCGTACTGGTCGACGACGACCGAGACGGTGTCGCGCTCGCGCTCAAGCCTCAGCATGGTCTTGACGAAGTTGCCGCCCTGCAGCCCATAGAGCCAGGCGGTGCGGACGAGGTAGTGGTGGTCGGGGATCTCGGACTGCACCGCAATCTCGCCGGCGAGCTTCGTGCGGCCGTACGCCGAGCGCGGGGCGGGCGTGGCATCGGTCGGGTACGGGGTCGTGGCGTCACCTGAGAACACGTAGTCGGTCGAGATGTGCACGAGCCACGCACCACTGCCGGCGCAGGCTGCCGCCAGCACGCGCGGACCCTCGCCGTTGACGAGCAGGGCTGCCGCCTCGTGGGCCTCGGCCTCGTCGACCGCGGTCCAGGCCGCGCAGTTGATGACGACATCGGGCTCGAACCCGTCGAACGCCGCGGCCACCGAGCCCGGATCGGTGATGTCGATATCCGGGCGATCGAGGCCGAGCACGTCGTCGCCGCGTGCACTGATGAGCGATACGAACTCACGGCCGAGCTGCCCGAGCGATCCGGTGACGAGTGCCCGCACGGTTAGATCGCAGCCTTGGCCTTCAGCGGCCGCCACCAAGGCTCATTCGCCCGGTACCAGGCGATCGTCTCGGCGAGGCCGTCGGCGAATGCATGCTGGGGCTCGTAGCCCATCGCGCGCAGCCGGGAGTCGTCGACCGAGTACCGACGGTCATGGCCCTTGCGGTCCTCGACCGGCCGAACCGAGTCCCAGTCGGCGCCCATCGCATCGAGGACCTGCTCGGTGATCTCGCGATTGTTGAGCTCCAGGCCGCCGCCGATGTTGTAGGACTGCCCCGGCTCGCCCTTGTCGATGACGATCGCGATGCCGCGGCAGTGGTCGTCGACGTGGAGCCAGTCGCGGACGTTCAGCCCATCGCCGTAGAGCGGCACCTTGCCGCCGTCGATGAGGTTCGTGACGAACAGGGGGATGAGCTTCTCCGGGAATTGGTAGGGCCCGTAGTTGTTCGAGCAGCGGGTCGACGAGATGTTGAGCCCGTAGGTGACGTGGTAGGCGCGCACGAGCATCTCGGCCGCGGCCTTCGCCGCCGAGTAGGGGGAGTTCGGGAGGAGCGGCTCGCTCTCGGTCCACGAGCCCTCGTCGATCGAGCCGTAGACCTCATCGGTGCCGATATGGACCGTGCGGGGGATGCCGTGGCGTAGGCAGGCGTCGAATAGTGTCTGCGCGCCAACGACATTCGTGAGGAGGAACTCCTGCGGCCCTGAGATCGAGCGGTCGACGTGGGTCTCCGCCGCGAAGTTCACGACAATGTCGTGGCCCGGAAGGACGGAGTCCAGGAGCGTGCCGTCGCAGATATCGCCCTTGACGAACGCGTAGCGCGGATCGCCGGCGACCGACTCGAGGTTCGCCGGATTGCCGGCGTAGGTGAGCTTGTCGTAGACGGTGACGCCCGTGACGTCGGGGCCGTAGGCGCCGCCGAGCAGCTGCCGGACGAAGTGCGAGCCGATGAAGCCGGCGGCCCCGGTGACGAAGTAGCGCACGTTCAGTTCCCCTTCAGTTGGCCGAGCCACTGCGTTGCCTCGGCGAAGTCCGCGTCGGTGACGCCCTGGCGCAGCACCGGTGCCTTGCCGTCGTGTCGCGGGTACGAGCCCAAGTATCTGACATCGAGGCAGATCCGGTGCAGTCCCATGAGGGCCTCTGCCACCCGGGCGTCGGCCACGTGGCCCTCGATGTCGACGCTGAAGAAGTAGTCGCCAAGCGCACGACGGGTCGGCCGCGATTCGATCCGGGTCATGTTGACCCCCCGGACCGCGAACTCGGTGAGGATCGCGAGGAGGGCACCGGGGTGGTCGGCACGCATGAACAGGCTCAGCGTGGTCTTATCTGCGCCGGTCGGGTCGGGCATGGCCCCGGGCTTCGAGACGAGGACGAAGCGGGTTGTCGCGTCCTTCGTGTCGCCGATGTCGTCGGCGAGGATCGTCAGGCCATAGATCTCGGCCGCGATCGCCTGAGCGATGGCCGCGTCGAATGGCCGCGGCACCTCGAGCAGGGCTGCTGCCGCCCCCGCTGTCGAGAGCGCCGGAAGGACGACGGCATCGGGGAGATTGGCCCGCAGCCAGCCCATCACCTGGGCGTGGGCGTGCGGGTGGGTAGCGATGCGGTCGATGTCCGTGAGCGCGACTCCGTCCGGTGCGACAAGGCTGAACTGCACGGGCAGCACGGCATCGTCGACGATCATGAGCGACGAGCCGTTCGTGAGCTCATCGAGGGTGAGGGTGACTGCCCCCTCGACCGAATTCTCGATCGGGACGAGGGCGAGATCGGATTCACCAGCGCGGACCATGCCAAGAGCCGCGTGAACGGATGCCGCCGGGAGGAGCTCAGCGCCTTGCGCGATGGCAAGCGTGCGCAGTGCGGCCTCGGCGAAGGTGCCTCGTGGTCCGAGGAAGGAGATCCGGGTCACTTATCATCGCCCTTGGCGATTTTCACCGCTTCCAGCTCCTCCGGCGAGAGGCCGACCTCGGAGGAGCCGCCCTTGATGCCCTTGAGGTAGGTGCGGGTCTCGGCCCTGCCGTGAATCGAGGTGAGGATGAGGCCGTCGCCCTGGTCGTCGAGGAGGGCCGCCGAGAAGGAGAAGCGTCCGGCCATGTCGCCGAAGGCGTCGTAGCGAACGACCGAGACGTGCCGCAGTGCCTCGCGGACCTCGCCACGGGTGTTCGCCAGCTCACGATCGAGTGCATGCACATCCGTTCGCAGGATGCGGAACTCATCGATGGTTCGGGCCACGACGTCGACGAAGGTCTCCCTGCCCTCTGAAACCTGCAGCAGGGCGTAGGTCCGGCGCAGCCAGGACAACCGGATGACCGCGAAGAGCCCGAGGACAACCCCCACGAATCCGACCGATAGGGCCGCAATGATGAGAATTCCGCTGTCTTCCGGGGCGATGATCACAGGCGAAAGCGTAGTCGCCCAAGCCCCTTGAACTTGTAGGGTCAGGTCTCGTGGCATTCATGGGTCATGAGGGCGCACGATGAACCTCACCGCGGAACTCGCCTCGCGAGGCTTCGCCTTCACCCTCGGGGCGCTGCTGTTCCTCACCGTGACCATCAGTCTCATGCGTACGGTGATTGTGCCGAGGCCTCTGCGATCGCTCTATACCGACGCCGTGATGTGGCTCATCATCACTGTTGTCCGCATGGTCGCACTCACCCGCCGGACCTACACCGCCCGCGACGCAGCCCTTGCCTGGATCGGACCCATCATCATTCTGGGACTGCTCATTGCCTGGCTCGTCGGATTCCTCGTGGCCTACGGGTTCATGCTCTACGGCGCCGGCGGCACGGACCTCGGTGACTCAATGCGCGAGTCCGGGTCGAGCCTGCTCACCCTCGGCTTCGCGGGCAGTGACGCCGAGAACCAGACCGTCATCGACTTCATCGCGGCGGCAACCGGCCCGATCGTCATCGCCATGCTCATCGGGTTTCTCCCGACGATCTACCAGGCGTTCATCGACCGCGAGATCAACGTAAACATGCTCGTGAGCGAGGCCGGTGACCCTGCATGGGGCCCGGAATTGCTCTCCAGGACATCGCTCACCGGCTCCCTCGACACCCTCGATCGACTCTTCGACACCTGGACCCTGTGGGCGGCGAGCACCCGGCTCACCCACATCACCTATCCGATGCTCATGTACGTCCGATCGCCCCGCGCCCGTCGCCACTTCACGGTGTCACTCCTCGCCGTCATGGATGCCGCAGCGCTCAAGGTGTCGCTGACGAGTAGCCTCCCGCGCCGCGACTCCTACCGCGTACTCCTTGAGGGCACGCAAACCTTCAACCTGCTCTACATCAACTTCTTCGCCCATCGCCCGCGCCGCAGCAGGATCCCGTTCGTCGGACGGTTCCTCGGTGGGGTGCATCACACGTTTCCGCGTTCCCTCTCTCTCCCAGCATGGCAGGACGAGATCATCGCCGTGCATGAGGCGGCCGCCCAGGACACCGCTGCTGGCATGTCGACCGAGGGCGTCCTTGGATTGGAAGCCGGTGAAGAGATCCCGGTCCAGATCACTCGCAAGGAGTTCGATTTCGCTGTCGATGTTCTGCGACGTTCCGGCTTCCCGATGGAGCGCAGCCCGGACGATGCCTGGCTGATGTTCAAGGAGGCCCGGTCACGCTACGAGTTCCCCGCCTACGCGATCATGCGCCGGCTCAGTGCCGTGCCTGCACCCTGGACCGGGGTCCGAACGCCCGCGACACCGGTGATCTGGCCGACCCTCGCCGTCGACCTGCTGCCGAAGTAGCCGGAGCGGTCAGGCCCACAGCGCGGAGTACGGAAGCGCCCAGAGTCTCTCGCCGAACGGGACCGCCTTGCGGCCGGTGTGCAGGACAACCCCCATGGCAAAGCGCGAGCCGAGTTTGTCGCGTAGGAATCTCAGCCCCGTGAAGTCGCTCGCTCCGACGGAGCCGACGGACTTCATCTCAAGCCCCGCGACCCGTCGGTCCGACGTCTCAAGTACGACATCGACCTCGATGCCGTCGCGATCCCGGAAGTGGAACATCCGCGCCTCGGTCTCCGCCCAGCCGAGTTGGCGGCGGACTTCACCGGTGGCGAACGCCTCGAACAGTCCTCCGGCCGCATCGCTGACAGCTCCCGGCTGCATCGCACGGGGGGTGACGTTATTGAGCCTGGCAGCCAGCCCGGTGTCGAGCAGCGACACCTTAGGCCGCCCGACGACCCGTTTCGTCAGGTTGTTCCCCCAGGCAGGAAGGACATGGATCAGGTAGAGCGTCTCCAGCAGATCGACATACGACGTCAGGCTTGTTTCAGGGATCTCCGCATCGCTCGCCAACCGCGCCTTCACAAGCTCACCGGAGTTGTTGGCGGCAAGCAGCTGCATCAACGTCGGCAGTCGATCGAGGTGGGCGAGCTTGCTGACGTCCCGGGCATCTGCCGACACCACCCGGGCGACGTAGTTGTCGAACCATGCATTGCGTCGACGGCCCTGCCTTGTCAGTGGCTCTGGGAAGCTGCCGGCGCACAGGATCTCAAGGTAATCCTCGCGAGTCAGGGTTCCGTCACGTCGTGCCGCAGCGGATGTGTCACCTGCAAGCAGGAGATCGACGAAGTCCTCACGCTTCCCCGCGATCTCGCCCTGGCTCAGGCCATACAGAACGACCGTCGCGGCACGGCCGGCGAGGCTCTCCTGCGTCCCGGGCAGTTCGAGGAGATTGGCGGATCCGGTGATAAGGAACCGACCGGGCCGGCGATCCTCGTCGACCGAGTCCTTCATGGCCCGGACCAGCTCAGGCACTCGCTGCACCTCGTCGATCACGAGCAGGCGATCGCTTTGTCGAACGAACGCGTCGGGGTCTGACTTGGCAGCGTTGCAGAGCGCAGCCGAGTCCAGCGACAGCACGCGCACATCACGCTCGCCTAGGACCTGCCGGACCAACGTGCTCTTGCCGACCTGCCGCGCCCCTTGCACAACGGTGATCGGAGTGTCGGCGAGTGTCTCCTCAACCAGCCGAAGGGCGTGCCTTGGCTTCAGGGGGAGCGGTGATGCAGGCGGCAGCGTGACCAGCAGACCACTACCGATGACCTGCGTGAACCGTGGTCAAGTCGCGGATTCGCGGTACCTCCGTCGCGGATTCGCGGTACCTCCGTCGCGGATTCGCGGCCGCTAGCGCAGGGTCACCTGTCGGGTGGTGAGGCCCGCCCGCGCCCGGCGCTCGGCGTCGGTCAAGGGGGACGTGTCGGCAAGCGCAGTCGCCAGCCGCTTGCCGAAGTCGGCCGCCGGCTGCTCACAGGCCGCTGCCCCGAATCCGAGGGGCAGGTCCCAGACGGGGGCGACGAGGCCCTGGGCGCGGAACATCCCGACGAGCCGAGTGCCCTCGCCGAGCGAGGTCTCCTCGGCGGCCTGCAGGCGGGCCAGGGCGTTGAGGAGCAGCTCCTCCTCTTGCGGCATGACCCAGCGCAGGTGCTCCTTCTCGCCCATCTGGGTCCAGTAGGCCGCCTCGACCGAGGTCAGCCGAGCGGTGGGGTGGGCGTAGGAGTTCGCGCGCTCGAGGGAGGCGTTCACCTCATCGGTCTGCTCAGCGGCATCGACCCAGAAGTCGAATCCCTCGTGCACGGTGATCACGAGCGGGGCCGCTGAGTCGACGAGATCCTGCAGGCGCGGGGCATCGGAGGTGTCGCGAGCTGGCGGCACCGGATTGCCCGGCTCCGTCGCGAGTGCGAGTTCGAGTGCCGATCCGAGGTCGCGCGACGCATCGCCGGTTCCGGTGTTCACCTGGAGGCCGAGCATGATCTCGCCGTCCTGGCGGACGAGCGCGGGCCAGGCCATCGGCAGGACGGTCGCGAGGGTGACCGCGCGGCCGTCCTTCAAGCGAAGCGGTGCCGTCGCGGAGGGCACGAGCTCGCGGAGCGCGACAAGGTCGCACTCGGACGCGAAGCCCTCGAACGGACGCGACGACGACTGGGCGCCCGAGGGGCCCTTGCCGTGGCACGCCTTATAGCGGCGGCCCGAGCCGCACGGGCACGGCTCCCGCAATCCGACGACCGGCACCTGCTCTCCGGTGTCGATCGGTGTCGATGCGCTTGCTGACCGTGCTGCTCTCTTGCCCATGGGCAGAAACACTAGTGTCGGCCAGCTCCCACTGACCGCGCCGGTGCTGTTGGCGGCGAGAGCGGCGCCGGCGAGGTCGCGGTAACCTCGACGGCGAAGGTCGGCGCTCTGACCGGCCCAGGCAGCGTTCCGGCGATTGCTCATCCGCCCGACGAAAGGCGACGTCCGTGGCAACGGTCTATTTCACGGTCACCCGTGACCTGCCCCTCCCCGCACGTGCGGTGTTCGACGAGCTCATCGACTGGAAAGGCCACGCCAAGTGGGTGCCCCTCACCAAGGTGCAGGTGCTCAAGGGCAACGGCGGGCCCGGCACGGAATTCATCGCGACCTCCGGGATCAGGCCGCTCGCCCTGCCTGATCGCATGCGCGTCGACGAACTCGATTCCGAGGCGATGACCGTTCGCGTCTCAAAGATCGGGCCGGTGCTCACCGGCGTCGTTCACCTCTCGGTGACGGCGACGGGCGAGGGCACCTCGCGGCTCGAATGGGTCGAGGACATCCTGGTCCCGCGGATGCCGCAGTTCCTCTCCAAGCCCGTCGCGGCTGCCGCCCGAATGGGCTTCCAGTCCTCGATCACCCGGATGGCCAAGCTCCTCGCGGCCACCTGACGCAGCAGCGCCATGGCCGGTTCAGCCTGACGCTCGCGCTCTATCAAGGGCGGAGCGAACCATGAGCGGCCGGTTGCTGATGATGGCATCCACTCCCAGCGCCGCCAGAAACGTCACGTCCGCGGGGGAATCGACCGTCCAGACATGGACGGCATTGCCCTTTTCCCGGACGAGGCCGACGTATTCGGGATTCGCGCGCACCCAGGCGATCGAAACGCCGGCGATGCCGATGTTCTCCGGCAGCGAGCCATCGCGATGCCGTCGCGGCACCGAATCCATGAGCAGGACGGTCGGCATGCCGGGCGCTGAGCGGTGGATGCGTCGCAGCGCCCTCGCGCTGAACGACATGAGCCGGACCCGCGACTCACCCGGCCGGCCCCCGGTGCCGCCACGCCGCGCAAGGCCGAAGTACTCGAGGGTGTCGACGAGCTCCTCCTCGACGTAGCCGCCGAAGCGGGTCGGGTGCTTTGTCTCGATCGCGAACCGGATGGTCGGGGATGCGTCGAGAAGGGTCGCGATCATCGTTCGCAGGGTGAGGACATTGGTGCGCGTCTCGTCCGGCGCCGGCGACTCGTAGTCGCGCCAGCTGAGTCCGGGGCGGCTGAAGTCGTGCCGGAGGAGCTCGCCGAGGGTGAGCGCCGACACGGTGCCGTGGCCGGAGGACGTGCGGTCGATCCGCCGGTCGTGGACGCACACGAGGGTTCCGTCCGAGGTGAGCCGGACGTCGCACTCGACGGCATCGGCCCCATCCTCAATGGCCTGAAGGTAGGAGGCGAGGCTGTGCTCGGGCTCGTCCTCATTGGCCCCACGATGCGCCACGACCTCGGGGACTCGCCCGGGAACGGCCTCGCTGCTCACCTGCCAAGCCTGCCACAGACACCCGATCGCGACCGAGGGCTCGCCGCAGGAGCGTGGCAGGATGATCGCGTGCAGCGACTCGTCCTCTTCGACCTTGATGGCACGCTCACCGATGCAGCCCCCGGCATCGTGAGCAGCCTGCTCTACGCGCTCGACGAAATGGGCATCGAGCACCCTGACGATGCCACGATCGCAACCTTCCTCGGCCCTCCGCTCAAGGACACCTTCGGCGGGTATTTCGGGATGGACGAGGCTGGCATCGACGCCGCGATCGCTCACTACCGGGTGAGGTATAACGACGTAGGCCTGTTCGAGAACGAGGTCTACCCCGGTATTCCGGATCTGCTCGCCCGGCTGACTGGTGCCGGCTTCACTCTCGCGACAAGCACGTCGAAGCCGACCGTCTCGGCCACCCGCATCCTCGAGCACTTCAGCCTCGCGCAGCACTTCACGTTCATCGGCGGGGCGAGCCTCGACAGCGAGCGTAATTCGAAGGCCGAGGTCATCGCCCACACCCTCGACGAGCTCAACGCCCTCGGCACCGACACATCAGCGGGCAGCATCACCATGGTCGGAGATCGCCAGCACGACGTCTTGGGGGCGGCGCAGTTCGGTATCCCGGCGATCGGCGTGCTGTGGGGGTATGGCAGCAGGGCTGAGCTCGAGGGGGCTGGGGCGGTGGCCACCGCCGATGACGTCGGGCACCTAGGTCGCCTGCTCAGCTGAAGCCTTCACCACTCGTCGGATGGCTCGGGGTGAGCGCGGGCTCGGCTCGTCACGCCTGCGACGCTCCTTTCGCACGTCAACCCAGCTACGCGCGTAGGGGAGGTAGCAGCGCCTCCGCATCAACTTTGATGGCCGAGCACCAAATGCGCGAAAGCACGTCGAGTCGGTAGCGGAGGGACGTTGGCAGGGTACGACCGTCAGCACGATGATCCGACAATCCAGGACCATCAAGAAGGTCGTGCGGAGCGCGACTCGGAGAGCAAGACTCCCTGCTCGGCCAATAGGGCGACATGGGACGCGGCAAAACCGAATTGGGAATCCTGAGGCACCGGTCGCCGGCTTCGAACTTCGGGCTCAAGGCCAAAGGGTCCAAGACGTACCGTCGCGGATACGCGATTTCTGCGCCGTCGGGTTCCCACGCCGAGCAGAAGACATGATCCTTGGTCAGTCCCACCGCCAACGCGTCTGGATTGACGTGCAGCATATTGCGCGAGTGGCAGGCAGCACAGCCCGACGACCTGAAATATCGTTATCACTGAATCGAACCGGCCAATTGGCCCGGGAGTCGGGGGAGGCTCAACGTGCTCGTCGCTTACCTAGACGAGTCATTCACCAAGAGCTTCTTCTGTTTCGCCGCGATTCTGGCCGATGAGCACGCCATTCGGGACTTGTCAGCAGAACTCGATGCAGTCATTGCAGCAGCTGCACAAGACCACGGATTCAGCCCTGACGCGGAGATTCACGGATACCCCATGTTCCATGGCGAGGATGATTGGGCGAACGTAGGCGTCAGAGCGCGCGTCTGGGTGTTCGAGAGAGTGATCGATGCGATTCTCGCGGCCAATGTGACCATCCTCCTGCGAGGCACGCACACACATCGCCTGCTCGAGAGGCAAGCACGAAAGGCGTACCCGGTGACTTACTCCCGGGAACAATTGTGTTTCCAGCACATGCTTCAGCGCATCGATGCAGTCGCTTCACGCCATGACACTCATGCCCTCGTGATCGCCGATGATCGCGATGACCGAGACAGCCACCGAGCACATTTCGCGTTGTACAAGAACTTCGGTACTCCCGGGGAGTACATGTCCACCCGGCTCGACCGCCTGCTCGACACCGTCTACTTCGCCCCAAGCCACCCATCCCGGCTTCTTCAGGCTGCAGACATGCTCGCCTACACCTACCGGCGCTGGAACGCCCAGACTGAACCGGACCCACGCTCGCAGTTGACCATGGACAGGCTCCGGGGCAAGATCACCTCCTCCGGGAAACTCCACTCGCCAGGCAACTGGCCCTAGATGCACGACAGCCCCGCACTTGACGGGGCTGAAGGCGGTGCGGGCGGCATTTCTGCGACCTGCATGAGGAGAGTACCACTGAGAGTCCAGACCAGAGCGCGAAGGCTTGCCGCCGAATGCAAAACGGGCAGGCCGTCTCCGAATCGTCCGCATTCAAGCCTTACACGACCCTGACGAAACGTGAACCCATCACGGTAAGTTCGCCCCTACCGTCCGATACGCAAGAAGGACGGACGAGATTCGCCGCCTGACTCACGCGAAGGACATCATGAAGCGCAACACACGACGGATCATCGCAACCGGCTCGATCGCCGCCGTGGCAGCGGGCTCGATGCTCTTCCTCTC
>CAFBNE010000021.1_pt1 | contig 32972 bp, 29 predicted proteins | sample 7269181 | NCBI WGS metagenome assembly CAFBNE01 (sample SAMEA6814085, study PRJEB35770) | uncultured Actinomycetes bacterium | biome: Freshwater; feature: Freshwater reservoir; material: water | place: Czech Republic | collected 2017-05-23 | depth 30m m
GGTCGGCCACTGCGAGAACCGCGTCGATCGAGTCCTTCTTCGCCACTTCGACGAAACCGCAGGTGTTGACGAGCACAGCCGACGCATCGCCCGGGTCGTCGACGAGCTCCCAGCCCGCCGCCGTAAGCCGGCCGGCGAGCTCCTCGGAGTCGACCTCGTTTCGGGCGCAGCCCAAGGTGACGATGGCGACGGTCTGCGGATGCTTCACCCCGACAGCCTACGGACTCAAGGAGCGGAAGGCGGCATCCCTATCTGGATCTCGAATTCGACGAGGATGGGCACCGCATCGGTCCGCAGGGCTTTGGCGAGCGACCTGATCTGACCGCGGGCGTAGGTGACTCCGCCGCAGTACGAGAAGTCATCGTGCTCGATCGCCATGATGATCGACGCACGGATCTTTGTCTGGTCGGCGAGGTCGTCGACGGTGAGGCCCGCAGCGACACGCGCCTGCTGCAGCCTCTCGCCCACAGACACCGGCGCCAACCCTTCATTGCTGAATGTGTCCGAAGAATATCGAGCGCGGGGACGCAACGATGCGAGAACTGATGTTTTCATTCGGGATTCTCCTTTACTCTCCACGCAGGAGTGAGATGAGTTGCGGAAGTTCTTCAGGTGACATGAGCACCTCGCGAGCCTTCGAGCCCTCGGACGGGCCCACGACCCCGCGTGACTCCATGATGTCCATGATTCGACCGGCCTTCGCGAAGCCGATGCGGAGCTTGCGCTGCAGCATCGAGGTTGACCCGAACTGGGTCGAGACGACGAGCTCTACCGCCTGCAGCAGGATGTCGAGGTCGTCGCCAATGTCGGCATCGACCTCCTTGGCGCTCACTGCAGGGACCGTCACCTCCTCGACGTAGGCCACCGAGGTCTGGCTCTTGCAGTGGGCGACGACAGCCCTGATCTCGTTCTCGGAGATGAACGCGCCCTGGATTCGCATGGACTTGTTCGCGCCCATGGGCAGGAACAGCCCATCGCCCTGCCCCACGAGCTTCTCGGCCCCCGGCTGGTCGAGGATGACGCGGCTGTCGGCAAGGCTCGACGTCGCAAATGCCAGGCGGCTTGGCACATTCGCCTTGATGAGGCCGGTCACGACGTCGACACTCGGGCGCTGCGTCGCGAGCACGAGGTGAATGCCGGCCGCGCGCGCAAGCTGAGTGATGCGCACGATCGACTCCTCGACGTCGCGCGGGGCGACCATCATGAGGTCCGCGAGCTCGTCGACGATGACGAGGAGATACGGGTAAGGCCGCATGACCCGTTCGCTGCCGGGCGGGGCGCTGAGCCGGCCGGAGCCCACCGCCTTGTTGAAGTCATCGACATGGCGGAAGCCGAACAGTGCGAGGTCGTCGTACCTGCGGTCCATCTCGGCCACGACCCATTGGAGAGCATCCGCCGCCTTCTTCGGATTCGTGATGATCGGCGTGATGAGATGCGGGACGCCTTCATAGGACGTGAGCTCGACCCGCTTCGGGTCGACGAGGATCATCCGGACCTCATCCGGCGTCGCCCTCATGAGGACCGAGGTGATGAGCGAGTTGATGCAGCTCGACTTTCCTGCTCCCGTTGCTCCCGCAACGAGGATGTGCGGCATCTTCGCGAGGTTGGCGCACACGAATCCGCCCTCGACGTCCTTGCCGAGCGCCGCCACCATCGGGTGCTGCTCGCCCGTCGCGGCGCTGCTGCGAAGCACGTCGCCGAGGAGCACGAGCTCGCGGTCGGTGTTCGGGATCTCGATGCCGATGGCCTTCTTCCCCGGGATCGGGCTGAGGATCCGGACGTCGGCGCTCGCCACCGCGTAGGCGATGTTCTTGCTCAGGGCGGTGACCCGCTCGACTTTCACGCTCGGACCTAGCTCGATCTCATAGCGGGTCACCGTCGGTCCGCGCATGAATCCGGTCACCTGGGCATCGATCCCGAACTGCTCCATCACCTCGGTGAGGGCCTGCACGACCAGGTCGTTCGCTTTCGTCGCGGTCTTGTGCGCGGGACCGGTGTTGAGCAGCGCCATGTCCGGCAGCACGTACATGCCACTGCCGGTGAGCGGCAGTTGCTCGGCCTTTCGGCGCGGCGCGCGCTCAGGGGCGGGCGGGCCCTTGACGACCGCCACTGTCTCCTGGCGGCCCGGATGCACCGCGGGGACCCTCAGTGCGCGATCGAGGTCCTGCTGCACCCGCGCGAAGTCGTCGGCACGCTCCTGCTCCGCGAGGAGTTCGCGCTCGAGTCGCTCCCGTTCGAGTTGCTCCTCGAGCATCCGCTCCTCGCGCTCGATCGCCTCCCGGTCCGCTGAGGCCCGGGCCATCTGCTCCAGCACGGACGAGTCCCCGGCAACCTGCTCGGTCCGCCGGAGCGCGCTTTCAAGGTCAATCGGCAGGCCTGCCTGCTGGACTCCGTACATGAGCGCAGCGGCAGGGTGGAGTTCGCCATCGATGACGGGGTTGACGAACGGCTCGTCGCCGGCGAGTCTGCGCGGCTGCCTCGCACGCTCGTCCTCGTAGTCGAACCCTTCGCCGTCCTCATCGTCGTAGTCGTCGTATTCGTCGTCGAAGCGGTCCTCGTATTCGGCTTCGCTGCCATCCCGGTCCCGTCGGCCTCCGACGAGCAGGGAAACGCCGTCTCGCAGGATCGGAAGCGAGGTGCCGGTCACGATGAGCAGTCCAAAGGCGAGCAGGAGGACGAGGATGAAGCCGGCCACGACTGGCCCGATCGCCGCGACGATCGGGGCAGTGACGAGCCATCCGACGAGTCCCCCGCCGGCGGACATGGCCGCAGACCCGTCGCTCGGCGTCGATGCGCCGCGCGCGAGGTGCCATAGGCCGATGATCGAAAGGAGCAGGGCCCCGGTGCCGATGACCCATCGACCGGTGGACTTGCGGTCCTCCGGGTGGCGCAACGTTCGCCAGGCCAGCGCCAGGAAGGTCAGGGGAATGATCCATTCGAGGGTGCCGACCAGGGTTACCCCGGCCATCGTCGTCCACTGAACGAACCAGCCCTCGACCCCGAACCACATCCCAGCAGCAAGGATGCCGGCCACCGCGATGAGTGCGAGCGCCGTTCCGTCGCGCCGCTCCTCGGGCTCGAGGTCGCTGGCCCCACTGCCGATGCCTCGGGCGATTGCCCCGAATCCGTGGGCAAGGCCCAGCCACAGGAACCGCACGCCTCGTCCGAGGGCGCGGAAGAGCCGGACGAACAGCCCGCCGTTTGAGCGTCGGGCACCGGTCGTTCGCTTCACGGGCTTGCGCGGAGCGGTCCTCGACGTTCCCCGCGTGGATCCGGCTGCAGAGGTCCGAGCGGTGGCCCGGGTGGGGGCAGTGCGCGATGTTGTGGCCCGCGTCGGGGACTTCTTCGCAGGCACCCTCCCCGCCGGGGCCTTCTTGGCCGGAGCCTTCTTGGCCGGGGCCCTCTTCGGCGCCTGACTCGATGACGTCCGCTTGCGGGGGGTCGCGGACGTGCGTGCCGCTGCCGGTTGGGCAGTGCGCGAGCGCGACGGAGCAGGAGGACGGGAAGCCATGCCGGTCAGCGTACCGACGAACCCCTTCCGTACCGTTCGTCACACGCGTCACACGCGTGCGTGTCGCGGAGATTCTTTCCCGGCTCGGTCAGGCCTCGACGATGACCGGGACGATCATCGGCTTGCGTCGATGGGAGGTGCTCACCCACTTGCCGACCGCGCGCCTCACCCGCTGCTGGAGCTCGTAGGTGTCCGTCACGCCGTCGGCGAGCGACTCCTCGAGGATGACGCGGACCCGCCCGACGACCTCGTCGAATGCCTGCTCGTCGAGTCCAAGGCCCCGTGCATGGATTTCCGGTCCCGCAACCACCTTCGACTCGATCATGTCGACCGCAGCCACGATGGAGATAAAGCCCTCCTCGCCGAGCATCCGCCGGTCCTTGAGCGCGGCATCGGTCACCCCTCCGACGCTCGCCCCGTCGACGTAGACCAGCCCCACCGGAACGTATCCGACGATCGAGGCGCGCCCGTCGACAAGATCCACGACGACCCCATCGTCAGCCAGGATGATCCGGTCGAGATCGATGCCCACGCTGTGCGCAATCTCGGCATTCGCGCGCAGGTGGCGCCACTCGCCATGGACGGGAATCACGTGGCGCGGCTTCACGATGTTGTAGACGTAGCGGAGCTCGCCTGCTGAGGCATGACCTGAGACGTGGACGAGGGCGTTGCCCTTGTGCACGACGTTCGCCCCGAGCTTCGCGAGTCCATTGATGACCCGGTACACCGAGTTCTCATTGCCGGGAATAAGCGAGGAGGCCAGGACGATCGTGTCCTTCGGCCCGACGCTGATCGCGTGATCGCGATTGGCGATCCTCGAGAGCACGGCCATCGGCTCGCCCTGCGATCCCGTGCAGATGAGCACGCTCTCATCGTCAGGCATCCCATTGAGTTCCTCGACGGTCACGATGGTGCCACCCGGCACCTTGAGGTAGCCGAGGTCGCGTGCGATCCCCATGTTGCGGACCATGGAACGCCCGACGAAGGCAACCTTGCGGCCGTGGAGCCCAGCCATTTCGATCACCTGCTGGATGCGATGCACATGCGAGGCGAAGGACGCCAGGATGATGCGCCCCTCGGCCCGCAGGAAGACCGCATCGAGCACCGGGATGATGTCGCGCTCGCTCGGCACGAAGCCCGGCACCTCTGCGTTCGTGCTGTCGACGAGGAGGATGTCGACTCCGGCATCGCCGAGGCGGGCGAACCCGTTGAGGTCGGTGATCCGGCCGTCGAGCGGCACCTGGTCCATCTTGAAATCGCCCGTGTGGAGCACGACCCCTGCCGCGGTCGTGATGGCCACCGCCATAGCGTCCGGGATTGAGTGGTTCACCGCGAGGAACTCGACGGAGAACGGCCCGAGCCTTTCGACCTGGCCAGCGACCACGTCAAGGGATCGCGCCTTGATTCGATGCTCCTTGAGCTTCGCCTCGAGGAAGGCGAGCGTCAGCCGCGAGCCGAGGAGCGGAATGTCCTGCCGCAGCCTGAGCAGGTAAGGCACGGCACCGATGTGGTCCTCGTGGCCATGCGTGAGCACGATCGCCTCGACATCGTCGAGCCGGTCCCTGATCGGGCCGAAGTCCGGGAGGATGAGGTCGATCCCCGGCTGGGTCTCCTCGGGGAACAGCACGCCGCAGTCGACGATGAGCAACCGGCCGCCGAATTCGAAGACCGTCATGTTGCGGCCGATCTCGCCGAGTCCGCCTAGAGCGAAGATCCTCAGCGCACCGGGTGCGAGCTCGGGGGGAGCGGAGAGTTCGCCGTGGATCACGCGATGAACCCGCGCACTCGTCCGGCCGCGAGGTCACGGCGCAGAACTGCGCGCTGGTCTTCGGTCGCATCGACGAGCGGCAGCCTCACCGGCCCGCCCGGCAGCCCCTGGTCCGCGAGGGCCGCCTTCACGGTGATGACACCCTGCGTGCGGAACACCCCCGAATACACCGGCAGCAGTTCTCGGTTCAATCTGATCGCCCCCTGTACGTCGCCGGCCCAGAACGCCTCGGCCATCGTCTTGAGCCGGTCTCCCACGAGGTGACCGACAACTGAAATCATTCCGCAGGCGCCGATCGACAGGAGCGGCAGATTCAAGACGTCGTCACCCGAGTACCAGGCGAGGTCGGTCCGGGCCATGCCCCATTGGGCCGCCTCGAGGTCGCCCTTCGCATCCTTGTTCGCGATGATGCGAGGGTGCTCCGCGATCCGGACGAGCGTGTCCGTCTCGATCGCCACGCCCGTGCGCTTGGGGATGTCGTAGACCATCATCGGCAGGTCGGTTGCATCGGCGATCGCGTGGAAATGCCGGATGAGGCCCTCCTGCGGCGGGCGGTTGTAGTACGGGCTCACGGCCATCACGGCGTGCGCCCCCACCTCGAGCGCGCTGCGAGCGCTGTAGACCGAGTGCGCGGTGTCATTGGACCCGACCCCCGCCACCACGGTCGCCCGGTCGCCGACGGCCTCGACGACCGCCCGCAGCAGTTCGGTGTTCTCCTCGTCAGTGGTCGTCGCCGACTCGCCGGTCGTGCCGTTGACGACGAGGCCGTCGTGCCCCAATTCGTCGACGAGGTAGGTCGCGAGCCGCTGGCCGCCAGCGGTATCGAGCGACCCATCCTCGAGGAAGGGCGAGATCATCGCCGTGAGCATCACGCCGAAGGGCGCATGGGGAGTTACCGGTCCGGGCATGAATACAGGCTACTGCGTCATGGTGCAACGCGACCGCCCGCTACGAACGCTGCCTGGGTTATGGGCATCAGGCGGGCCCACTCCGCCTCGTAGGCCTCCGCAACCATCTCGATCTCCCGCTGGGGGTACGACGGGTACTGCGAGCCCTCAGCCTTGCGCCGAAGCGACAGGAAGTTCATCATCGCCCGCGCGTTCATCGTCACGTAGGCACTTGAGTAAATCGAGACCGGCAGCACCATTCGGGCCACCTCCCGGGCAACGCCCGCCTGCAGCATCCCCTGATAGGCCTCATAGCTCCGCACGCACGACTCGATCATCGACGATTCGATGAGGTCGTACTGCGCGTCGCTGCCGGGCAGGAACTCGTATGCGCCCGTCTTGCCGACCTGGACGATATTCCGCTCGCGACTTGGTACATAGAAGACCGGCTTGAGCTCGCGATAGCGCCCCGACTCCTCGTTGTAGCTGGCGATCCGGTGTCGCATGTGCTCGCGCCACACGAATATGGGGGCCTGAACGAAGAAGGTCATCGAGTTGTGCTCGAACGGACTCCCGTGGCGCTCGCGCATGAGGTAGCTGATCAGTCCCTTCGCGGACGCCGGGTCTGCGTCGAGGTCCTCGAGGGACTGCTCCCCCGCAGTCGAGACCCGGGCTGCGAACACGACGTCGGCATCGGATGCGCTCGATCGAACGAGTTCGACGGTCATGTCGCTGCGAACGGTGATCGACGGATGCTCAGACACGTCCCGAACACTAACGGGAACCGCGGCACGAGGCCCGGCGGACATCACTGGGAGAATGCCGTCCATGCCCACCGGTGCGCGGCTCGCGCGAACATCCGACGTCGATGACATCGCCGCTGTGCAGGTACGCGCCTGGCATCAGGCGTATGCGGGGGTACTGCCGGAGTCAGTCCTCGCCGATCTCGATCCGATGCATCTCGCCTCCGCGTGGGCAAGCGGGATCCTCAATCCGCCAACCACTCGGCATCGCCTCATCGTCGCGATCGACGGTACGTCGGGGGCCGACACGGTCGTGGGGTACGCGGCGATCGGTCCGAGCTCGGACCCCGACTGCATCGACAACCCCGGGACTGCTGAGCTCCTCGCCCTCGTCGTGGACCCGGACTATGAGCGCCAAGGGCATGGCTCCCGGCTCATGGCCGCCGCCGTCGAGTACCTTCGCGCCGACGGATCGACGGAGGCGAACACTTGGGTGCCCGTCTTGGATGAGCCGCGCAGGGCATTCCTGCTCAGCTGCGGATGGGGGCCGGACTCGGCCTACCGCGATATCGAGGCCGAGGGCCGAATCATCCGCGAAGTCCGACTCGCCACGGTCCTAGGCTGAACCCGGGCCCCCGCCTAGGCGTGAAGGGGCGGCAAGACGGAGGAGGAGCCCTCAGCCCCGCGACGGCCGCGGCCCGCCTCACCGATCGCCGATGACCCTTGGTCACCGGCCATCCGAAAAGCGGGCCAGGCCCGGCGGGCCCCCCGTTCTCGCCGGTGGCCTTATTCCACCGTAAAGCGGGGCCCAATGCCACTCGAACGTGTCCCCAAAGCAGGGGACGCGCTACGACCCCTCCAGCAAGCCGTCACGGTTCGCCTCGGCGTAGAGCTCAGTGCGGGTGCGCGCGGCACGGCCCAGATTGGCGTACTTCACGCGGACTCGATCAAGGTACTCCTTGACCGTGTGCGGAGAGATTCCCATGCGGTGCCCGACAGCGGAAAGCTTGAGCCCGGACGCGTACAGGCGCAGTGCATCGAGCTCCCTGGGACTGAGGTTCGGGGTTCCCACCGCCGCCGCCAGGATGGCCGCAAGGTCAACGGAAAGGTAGAGCTCGCCTCGGGCCACGGTGGCGATCGCCTCGAGCAGCGCGTCGACGGAGACCCGCTTCGGCACGAATCCAAGAGCACCGACCACGAGGGCGGATCGAACCGCCGGCGGGTCCTCGAAGGCACTGATGACGAGGACCTTGGCCCCGGCATCCTGCAACGCCAGGACTCCGTGGCTGACCGAGGTGGACCCGGGGCCGAGATCGATGTCGAGGATGGCCACATCCGGGCTGGCCATGGCGGCGCCGAAGACGCTTCCGCCGCAGTAGACCACCTCGGCCGCAAGGGACATCTGGCCGCTCACGAGGGCCGCTAGGCCCTCACGAACGAGTTCATGGTCGTCGATCACCGCCACCCTGAGCGCAGGCCGCCCGTCGTTGTCAAAACCGGGTGCGCGGCCGTCAGTCATCAGCGTCGGTCATCGGGATCAGCATTCGGGACCCTCCCGCATAACTCGCCTCGAGGATGATCGTGCTGTCAGCAGGATCGGCATCCCACGACAGGCCCTGCACGTCGGCCCCATCAACGACGGCAGCCTGATCGACTGCCGCCACCGCAGCGACAAGCCTCACCATGAGCACTTCACCCTCGCGCCGTGCGCTGAGTCTGGCCGGGACGCCTGGCATTGCGTGGCTGATCGCTCGATTCGCCGAGATCCGCAGGAGAAGAAGCTCTCCGCGGCGCACCCGAGAAGCCTCGGCGATATCGACATCGAGCACGACCCCGCGACGATGCGCACGGATCGCCAACTGCGACGCGAAGGCGTGCAGGGGCCCTGCCGCCGGGTCAATCCGCATGACCGTCCTGATGAAGTGCTCCTCAAGCCCGCACACCGCCCGAACATCTGCCTCATTCGCGTCAATGGAACCCTCGGCGATGGCCTCCAGGAGTGCCGCCGCTGACGACTCGGCAAGGGGCCCGTAGCGCCGGCCCAATGCGCGGATACTCGCCTCGTCGCCCGCAGACGACGCCTCCTCCTTGCCGCGCTGCCTCAAGGCAGCGGCGTACTCGCGATCATTCGCGCGCACGCTTCGGGCGAAGAGCGCCCCGTCGATGATGACCGCGGTTCCGGGCCGGATCAACTCCGCCACCATGTCGCCCTGGGTCAGCAGCCAGGCGGCGAGCGCAGCGATCCATCCCCACCAGGGACCCGTGCCGGCAACGATGAGAAGAAGCGCGACGATCGCCTCGGACGACCAGTCGGACCAAGGGGTCGCCTCACCCTCCCCGAGCCCGATCAACTGGAGGCGGTACACGAGGGGCGCCGCGACGCACACGCCCACCACGAGCACCGGCGGGAGCGTGCCTGCGCGCCCGAACCACACGAGCAGGATCCCGCAGGCGAGCGCGACAGTGAATCCTGCGACCGCGATGCGCGGAAACTCGAAATCCGAGATCGTGAGGATCAACGACAGCAGGCTGAAGACGCCGAATGAGACAAGAACCGGGGCGCCGAGCGCGTTGACGCTCGTCGCGGACTCGCCAAGCACGACTGACGCCCGGGATTCGGGGCTCGTGCTCCACGTCAGGGTCACGCAGGTGCCCTCGCCGATGGCCGAGGTCACACGTGCCTGACCGCCGACATCGCTCATCGCCTCGACGATCGCCGAGCTGAGGCCGAATCTCCACGAAACGCTGGCTGCATCGAAGCCGCTTCCGTCATCTCCCACCTCGATCGTCCAATGGTCCCGTCGGGTCCGCGCGTCGGTCGAGACAGCCACGCTCAGCGTGACCGAGTCGGCGTTGGCGTGGCGCGCAATATTCGACAGCGCTTCGCGAATCGCCACCATCATGGCCCCGTAGGCGGCATCCGGTAGCGGCCGGCCGCCGGCATGCACCCGGATCTCGACGTGGACCCCGACATCGACGAGCGGCTGTATGCTCGCCGCCACGTCGGCCGCCCAGTCACGACTGCCTGTCGTCGGCATGGTGAACACGGCCGAGGCAAGGGTTCGCAGCACGAGTGCGCTCTCCGCGCATCTCGCCCGCATTCGCGATCCACCGTCGGTCGACCTTCCGATGCCACCCCGGGCGATCGCCGTCAGCGTGTTGAGCACCGTTTCATGGAGCAGTCGCTGCTGCTCCTTCATTCGCCGCTGCAATCCGCTGAGTGCCTGCGCCTGCGCCTCAGCGAGCCCAAGGCCAGCACGCGCCCCCTCGGAGCGGCGAGCGGCCGCCAGGAGCCCGCGGCGCGCCCCGACGGCCGCTGCTCCCATTGCGAGGGCATAGGTCGGGTACAGGACCGTGCCCATGCGATCGCTTTCCGAAGGCGCAGCCGGCAAGTCGATCAGCAGGAGCGCAACCTCGACGAGTACCGCCCCGAGGACAACCGGAACGGCGACCACGGTGACGACGAGCAGCCCGGTGAGGGCGCAGGCCAGGTTGACGAGCGACGCACCCGACTGCCAGCCGGCCATGCTCGTCGCGGCGTCAGGGCCGATCGCGGAGTCAGGGGCAATGACCGGGGCGAAGTAGAGGAGCACCGCCCCTGCAGCGAACAGCAGGGCGACGTTCACGATCTGGGCCCGCACCCGCCGGCGCCTGCTCGCGAGCGGACCGAAGGCGGTCAGGACGACCGCGACCCACGTGACGAAGACCCCCGCCAGGAGCGCTGACTCGACCGCCGATCCTTGATTCGTGGGCCACAGGCTCTGGTCCGGAAGCAGCCACAGGCCCTCCCAGACGAGCCCGAGCGTGGCAAGGCCCCGTTCGACCCCCAAAACCGGCGAGGGACGTGGCCGACGCCTGCGGGGCCACCACACTCGAGAAACAAGGCCCAACGCCCGCTCAGTGACCTGCACAGTGACCCGCTCAGTCGAGGACTGCTCATGAGCTGATTCCGGGACTGTGACACCCTGCCGCATGTGGACCTCCCCCCCGCGCGTCGTCGAGCCATCCGCTCCAACGCTCTCGGCATCGGAATCGCCACCGGCGCCTACGGCCTGTCGTTCGGGGCCATCAGCATTGCGAGCGGACTCACAATATGGCAGGCGCAGGCCCTCTCCGTACTGATGTTCACCGGAGCGTCCCAGTTCGCCCTCGTCGGCGTCCTCGGCGCGGGAGGCGGCGTCGCCGCTGCGGTCCTCACCGCGTGGTTCCTCGGCGCCAGAAATGGCCTGTACGCCCTCCACGTCGCGCCGACGCTGCAGCTTCGCGGCTGGCGCCGACTCGCGGCGGCACAGTTGACGATCGACGAGTCCACCGCCATGGCGGTGGCGCACGAGGACACCGCCCCCGCGAGCCGTCACGCCTTCTGGGCCACCGGAATCTCAGTGTTCGTGCTTTGGAACATCGGCACCGGGCTCGGCGCTCTCGGCGCATCCCTGCTCTCCGAGCCGGAGATCCTCGGCCTCGATGCCGCGATTCCCGCAGGGTTCATGGCCCTGCTCTGGCCGCGGCTGAAGGACCGTCTCTCCTGGGCGGTCGCCTGCACGGGTGGGCTCGTCGCACTCGCGCTCATCCCCGTCACCGCTCCAGGGGTCCCGGTCCTCGGCTCTGCGCTCGTTGCCGTCGTGGCCGGCACCTGGGCCTGGCGGCGCGCATGATCTGGCTCGCAATCCTCCTCGGCGCGGCTGGCACCTACCTGGAGAAGCTCATCGGCTTCATCCTGCCCGCAACCGTCCTCGACCGTCCCATCGTGCGCAGCATCGCCGGGCTGCTGCCCGTCGCGCTCCTCGCAGCCCTCGTCATCGTGCAGACCTTCGCCGTCGGACAGGCCGTTGCCGTCGATGCCCGGCTCGCCGGGCTCGCGGTGGCTATCGTGGCGCTCATGCTCCGAGCCCCCTTCCTCGTCGTCATCCTGTCCGCGGCGATCACCGCGGCGCTCCTGCGCGCGGCAGGACTTGCGGCATGAGGCAGGAGCATCCCCGCCCCATCTTCGGCTTCCTGTGGCCGCGTGCAGATCCGCGCGCGCCGGTCGACGAGGGTTACGTCCAGGTCCGCCTCATCCGGGTGCCGAGCCGGGGTCCGATGCGCATCATCCTGCTCGTCGCCGGCACTGTCGGCCTCATGATGCTCACCGGCTCAGCGCTCAGCGCGGCGGTCGGGACCTCGTGGCTGCTCCTGTTTCCGGTCTCCGCGCTCATCGCGACCTACCTCGTCCTCCTCCTGCGCTGCTGGAGCGTCGGCACCTATGTCAACGACGCCGGGATCGCCGTCCAGCGGCTCCTCGGGACCGACTCCGCGAGATGGGCGCAGGTGCGCGACGTCATGGACGAGTCGGGCCTGGTGATCGTCACGCTGCGCGATGGCAGGCGGCTTCGCACCCACATCGACCGGCGGTCACTTGACCTCATCGGTCGGGCAGAGCAATACGACATGGCCAAGCTCGCACTCCAACGCTGGGGCGAGCACCGCTAGACGCCTGTGCTCCTATGTGCTTGCGACCCCGAGATAGCCGTCGAGATAGCCGTCGAGCCCAACCGTGAGGCCTGGATGCGCGGCCACTGCGCGGATGCCGAGCAGGACGCCCGGCATGAACGAGGCCCGGTCCATCGAGTCGTGCCGAATCGTCAGGGTCTCGCCCGGCCCGCCGAAGACGACCTCCTGATGCGCGACAAGCCCCCGGGCCCGCACGGAATGCACATGGACGCCCGCCACCACCGCGCCACGGGCGCCGTCGATGGCCTGCGACGTCGCATCCGGGCCCTCCCCGATGCCGTGCGCCGCCCGAGTCGCGGCGATGATCTCCGCCGTGTGACGGGCAGTTCCCGAGGGCGCGTCGACCTTATCCGGGTGGTGGAATTCGATGATCTCGGCCGACTCGAAGAAGGCAGCAGCCCTCGCCGCGAACTGCATCATGAGCACTGCTCCGATTCCGAAGTTCGGGGCGATCAGGACCCCAACCGAGGGATGCTCCGCACACCATCCGGCCACCGTGGCCAGGCGCGCATCATCGAACCCGGTCGTGCCGACAACGCAGTGGACGCCGCCGGCGATACAACGCTCCAGGGTCGACATCACGGCGTCAGGCGTGGTGAAGTCGACGACGACGTCGCAATCAGCGAGTGCTGCCTGGTCGTCACCGGCATCGACTCCGCACACGAGTTCGCAGTCGGGCGCTTCCCCCACGGCGGCCATGACCGCCATTCCCATTCGCCCACGCGCACCAATGACACCGACTCGAATCACACGCCGACCTTACCGCTGGGAGTGCGCCCGACGGCTGAAGACTGTCGGGCCGGAATCAGATCTCGAAGCTCGTCGCATCCTCGAAGGGCCCGATGACCGCTAGGGTCGGCTCGGCACTGAGCAGGCTCGATGCAATGGACTTGATGTCCGACGACGTGACGGCATCGACCTTGCGCAGCAGTCGATCAATGCTCAACAGAGGGTCGTCATGCAGTTCGGACTTGGCGATACGGGTCATGCGCGCGCCAGTGTCCTCCTGGCCGAGAACGGTGCCGCCTCGAACCTGGCCCTTGCCCCGTGCGATCTCCTCATCGCTCAGGCCGTGTCGCGCCAGCAGTTCCATCTGCTCGCGGCACACCTGTAGGACCGTCGCGACCTTGCCGGGCAGGCAGCCCACGTACAGGCCGAACATGCCATCGTCTGAGAACCCTTGCGAGTAGGCGTAGACCGAGTAGGCGAGGCCGCGCTTCTCGCGGATCTCCTGAAACAGCCTGCTGCTCATGCCGCCGCCGAACGCGGTCGTGAGCACCGCGAGGGCGTACCGGCGATCATCGCTTCGGGTGAATCCCGGGACACCGAGAACCAGGTGCGCCTGCTCAGTGGCCCGGTTCACGACGCGCACGCTCGACCCGTGGGTCCTCGGCCTGCCCTTGCGTCGCGTGGGCGCTACCTCCGCCGAGGCGTCGAGGACGTGCGCGAACGCCTCGCGGACCTGGGCCACCACCGTGGCATGATCGAGGTTTCCCGCTGCCGCCACCACCATCGCCTCGGGGCGGTAGCGCGAGCGGTAGAAGCGGTTGATTGCCGCCCGCGGGATTGCCTCGATTGTCTCGGCAGTACCGAGGATCGGCCGACCGAGTGGCGTATCACCGAGCAGGGCGGCGGCGAACTCATCGTGGACGATGTCGCTCGGATCGTCGTCGTGCATGGCGATCTCCTCGAGGATCACGCCACGCTCGGACTCGACATCGGCAGCGAGGATGAGAGCATCGGTCACCACGTCGCTCACCACTGCGACCGCCAGCGGCAGGTCGGTATCGAGCACCCGCGCGTAGAAGCAGGTGTATTCCTTCGTCGTGAAGGCGTTGAGATCACCGCCCACCGCCTCGATCGACGCGGAGATGTCGAGCGCGGAACGCTTCGTCGTGCCCTTGAAGAGCAGATGCTCGAGATAGTGCGCAGATCCCATCTGGGCGGGTGTCTCGTCGCGCGAGCCCACCCCGACCCACACCCCAAATGACACCGAGCGCACGCCCGGCACCTGCTCGGTGATGACGCGCAAACCGCCCGGGAGGACGGTCCGGCGGACAAGTCCGCCGTCGCCCTCCCGAAGCAGTGTTCGCGTGGTCGCCTTAGGCATCGGCGCTTGCCGCGGCGTCCCCAGCCTCAAGCACGGGCACCAAGGACAGCTTGCCGCGCGAGTCGACCTCCTTGATCTCGACCTGCACCTTGTCACCGACGTTGAGGATGTCCTCGACCTTGTCGATGCGCTTGCCCCCGGCAAGCTTCTTGACCTCCGAGATGTGCAGGAGGCCATCCTTGCCCGGCATGAGCGAGACGAAGGCCCCGAAGGCGGCGGTCTTCACGACCGTGCCCAGGTAACGCTCGCCCACCTCGGGCATCGTCGGGTTGGCGATGTTGTTGATCGCCGTCCGGGCTGCCTCGGCCGACGGGCCGTTGGTCGCCCCGATGTAGATCGTGCCGTCATCCTCGATCGAGATGTCGGCGCCGGTGTCGGCCTGGATCTGGTTGATGATCTTGCCCTTCGGCCCGATCACCTCGCCGATCTTGTCGACCGGGATCCGGACGCTGATGACGCGGGGCGCCGTTGCGGCCATCTCGTCAGGAGCATCGATCGCCTCGTTCATGACATCGAGGATGCTGAACCGCGCGCTCCGCGCCTGCTGCAGCGCATCGGCGAGAACCGATGCCGGGATGCCGTCGAGCTTGGTATCGAGTTGCAGGGCGGTGACGAACTCACGGGTGCCGGCGACCTTGAAGTCCATGTCGCCGAACGCGTCCTCCGCACCGAGGATGTCAGTGAGCGCGACGTACTCCGTCTTGCCGTCGACATCGCCCGAGATGAGGCCCATGGCGATGCCCGCAACGGACGCCCGAAGCGGCACGCCCGCGTTGAGCAGCGACATGGTCGATGCGCAGACCGAGCCCATCGAGGTCGAGCCGTTCGAGCCGAGCGCCTCTGACACCTGACGGATCGCGTAGGGGAACTCCTCGCGGCTGGGCAGCACGGGCAGGAGCGCCCGCTCGGCAAGCGCGCCATGGCCGATCTCGCGACGCTTCGGCGAGCCGACTCGGCCCGTCTCGCCCGTGGAGTACGGCGGGAAGTTGTAGTTGTGCATGTAGCGCTTTCGGTTCTCCGGGTTCAGCGTGTCGAGCTGCTGCTCCATCTTGAGCATGTTGAGCGTCGTGACCCCGAGGATCTGGGTCTCTCCGCGCTCGAACAGAGCCGAGCCGTGAACGCGCGGCAGCACCTGGACCTCGGCGCTGAGCGTGCGGATATCAGCAAGGCCGCGTCCATCGATGCGGATCTTGTCGCGCAGCACGCGGTCGCGAACCATCTTCTTGGTCACCGAGCGAAGGGCTGCACCGAGCTCCTTCTCGCGGCCCTCGAAGCTCGAACCGATCTTCGCGAGCACGTCGGCCTTGATCTCATCGAGACGGGCCTCGCGATCAGCCTTGCTCACGATGGTGAGTGCCTGGCGAACGTCTGCGCCGCATGCGGCCTCGACCGCGTCGAAGGCATCGTCCTGGTACTCGAGGAAGATCGGGAATTCGACGATCGGCTTCGCAGCCTGATCGGCGAGCTCCTGCTGGGCGATGCACAGCGTGCGAATGAACACCTTGGCTGCCTCGAGGCCCTCGGACACGACATCCTCCGTGGGAGCCTTGGCGCCGCCGGCGATGAGCTCCATCGTCCGCAGGGTCGCCTCGGCCTCAACCATCATGATCGCGACGTCATCGCCGGCGATGCGACCCGCGACGACCATGTCGAACACGGCGTCCTCGAGTTGGTCGTGCGTCGGGAACCCGACCCACTGCCCATTGATGAGTGCCACGCGGACGCCGCCGATCGGTCCGCTGAAGGGCAGGCCAGACAACTGGGTCGAGGCGGACGCCGCGTTGATCGCGAGCACGTCGTACAGGTCGACCGGGTTGAGTGCCATGACCGTGATGACGACCTGGACCTCGTTGCGAAGGCCCTTCTTGAAGGTGGGGCGCAACGGGCGGTCAATGAGGCGGCAGGTGAGGATGGCGTCCTCGCTCGGACGACCCTCACGGCGGAAGAACGAACCCGGGATGCGGCCGAGGGCATACATCCGCTCCTCGACGTCGATCGTCAGGGGGAAGAAGTCGAATTGCTCCTTGGGATGCTTGCCCGCGGTCGTCGCGGACAGCAGCATCGTCTCGTCGTCGAGGTATGCGGCGACGGCGCCGGCAGCCTGACGGGCCAGTCGGCCCGTCTCGAACTTGATGGTGCGCGTGCCGAACGACCCGTTGTCGATTACGGCTTGCGCGGTGGCAATCTGGGGACCCTCCACGGGTGCCTCCTGTTTCTCATGTACAGGGGCGCACGCGACTTGCGGCCGGTGGCGGTCTTCGATCGAGGCCCACGGGAGGATCGTCCAATGCGGACGGCTCCCCCGGAGGTCACTACCGAGGACCGACGGACTGGCGCCTGATCGCTGCGCCCCGGATTTCGGATTCTTGCTTCGGATTCAGTTGTGCTTGCTTACGTGCTGACGTGCTGGCGGTGCTTGCTGCACGGGCCTGGCCGAAATGTTCCAGCCAGGCCCGCGAGACATTAGCGGCGAATGCCGAGCTTCTCGATGATCGCGCGGTAGCGGGAGATGTCAGACTTCACCAAGTACTGCAGGAGCCGGCGGCGCTGGCCCACGAGGAGCAGCAGTCCGCGACGGCTGTGATGGTCATGCTTGTGCGTCTTCAGGTGCTCGGTGAGCTCCTGGATGCGCTTGGTCAGCAGCGCGATCTGCACCTCGGGTGATCCCGTGTCGCCCGGCTTGAAGCCGTGCTCTGCGATGATCTGCTGCTTCGTTGCTGCGTCCACTGCACTGTTCCTCTCGGGCGCGCCCTGACCCAGATGGGATCAGCGCACTGTTCGTCTTCGACACGTATCGCAAAGCGCCCGCTTCGCGACCGTCTGGATGCGCCGGCCTGTTGCCGACACGCACACGATACCAGCCTGAGCACCCTGCTCAGTCCGCAGCGGCGTTCGTCCATGCGCTCCGGCAACCGACGTCGAGGACTGCCGTCGGCCAGGAGCAATCCCTTCAGCAGGCATCAGCCGTTTCGTGCGCATATCGTGAGGAACATCGCGCTTCGCGAACTTGAGGTGGTCACCATGCATTCGACCCGGACTCGCCCGCTCGCCATCGCCATCGCCCTCGCCACCGCTTTCTCGCTGGCCTCGGCCTTCATCCCGCAGGCCGGAACCTTGGCATTCGGCTCAACTGGGGCTCTGGAAGCCGTCGACAACGTCGTCAACTGCCGGACGATCGAGCCGGCGCCGGGAGTCGACCTCAGCGACTGCGATCTGTCCGGCGCCGACTTCAGCGGAGCCAACCTGTCGTACGCCGACCTCTCCGGAGCCAACCTGGCGAATGCCGACCTCAGCGACGCACTGCTCCTCGGCATCAACGCCACCGGCACCACGCTGTCGAGCGCCAACCTCATCGGAGCGAACCTCATCGATGCCAACCTCGACGGCGCCGGGCTGCGCGGGGCCAACCTCAGGGGTGCGACGCTCACCTCGGCCTCGCTCGCCGCCGCGGATCTCGACGGGGCGACGCTCTCAGGCGCCGATCTCACCGGGGCCGACCTCTCGAGCGCTGATATCGACGGGGCGCTCGTCGACGGGGCGACATTCACCGAGGCGGATCTCACGCGGGTCGATGCCCACGGGGTCGACTTCACCGACGCAATCCTGCGGGGAGCCCTGCTCGGCGGCGCTGACCTCACGGGCTCGAATCTTGCGCGACTGGACCTCGCCGCGATCAACCTCACCCTGGCCGATCTCACCGAGGCCTCCCTCAAGCGGGCGACCCTCACCCGGGCGATCATGACCGGCACGAACCTCACGAACGCGACCCTGCTCGGCGCAGACCTGACGGGCGCCACCACGGCCAAGGCCACTTGGTGGAACACGACCTGCCCGGACGGATCAGTCACCACGGGATCCCCCTGCCTCTCCGCCAAGCCGACGAACGAGGCCGCCTTCGTCACGGTCGGCCCCATCGACTACTCATTCCACAAGAGCTTCGTGGCGTTCACGCGCGATTACCGGTATTCGACGACGCCGGCCCGACTGTTCACCACCTTCCAGCCCGCGGACGGCACAGGCGTCGATCCGCGAACCGCCCCGGTCTTCGTCATGCTCAATGGCGGGCCCGGCGCGGCGACGACCGCGAACCTGTTCGCGAACAACACCGCCAAGATGACGGTGAACGCCGATGCGGTGGGCCCCGGCGGCCCCGGGTACGCGGTCAATCCGAATAGCTGGACTGCCTTCGCCAACCTGCTCTACATCGATCCACCCCAGACCGGGTTCTCGTACAACATCAATCCGGCCGCCGCCAACGATGACGTTGAGCGGATCCAGGAGTACCTCTTTCGCGGCAATTTCAATTCGTTCATCGACGCCGACCAGGTGCTGCGGGTCATCCTCGGATTCCTCGACAGCCATCCGGACCTGCGCGACAATCCGGTCGTCCTCGTCGGCGAGAGCTACGGCGGCACCCGAGTCTCGACCATGCTCAACCTGCTCCTCTTCAGCGACCGCTATGACAGGAATGGCCCGTCGTTCTTTCGCGACCCGGAGCTCGTGTCGCTCATCCGGGCCCACTTCGCGCTGCTGTCGGACGGGCCGGTGGACGGTGCAGCGCTCACGCCCGCCATCGTCGCGCGGCAGTTCGGCCGGCAGATTCTCATCCAGCCCCAGCTCACGTCGTACCAGACCGACGTGCAGTCGACGATGTTCTGGGCCGCGAAGCCCTCGGTCATCGACCAGGTCGCCATCGACGCGAATTGGCTCGGCGGCTTCACCCGTGACAAGGCAGTCTGCACCTTTCCCCTCAACTACAACCTCGGCGCCTGCGCTCTCATGAAGTACGTGGCCCAGTGGGATCGCGATCGCTACAACTGGAAGAAGCCCGGCGACTGGACCGACAATCAGGAGGCACTCGGCTCGGCCCAGTTCGATGCCCTAGGCAAGCTGAATGCGATCCTCGGCGTGGATGCCAGCACGATCAAGGGACTCGCTTCGGGCGAGCGTATCGGCGCCTACCACCTGCTCTCCGGCCTGCTCGGCGTGACTCCAGACGGGATAGCAGGTGGGCCCGACGCAGTTGAAGCTCCCGATCAAGGACAGGCGATGAGAATCGCTCTTGCCGATGGATTCGTACCCGGCCCCTACTACGAAGCGCTGCTCGCAGCCCAGCGTGCGACGGACGCCGAAGTAGCGGCATCCGTGGACCCGCACGAATCGCTCGAGACTGCCTTCGGCCCATTGGGCAGGTACGACCGGTATTACATGGCCTGGAACCCCGAGGTTTATCTCGCCTTCGCCTACAACGTCCTGGCCCCCGAGTACCGCTACCTGCCGATCAACGCCGACAACGATCCGACGTACGGCGAGATGTTCCTGGAGAACGCGCGTCACGTCGATACCTTCCTCACCGACGCCGAGTACGACCTTGTCATCTACTCCCCCGCGATGCCCACGGCACTTGCCAGGCATTCGACGACGGTGCAGGGGGTCGACCGTACGAGGGCCACCGGGAGCGGCTCGGGAACCTTCCAGATCACCTACCGTGACGGCCAGCGCGCAAGCATCTACTACCCCTACTACGCGGATTCGGGCCATGCGGTGGCAGCGAGCCAGCCCGAGAAGCTCAACAGCGACATTCGGGTGTGGCTCGCCTGCACGGCCGACAGGACCTGCTCGTCGGTCAGCCGATGATCTGGCGGGCCAATGCGACGTCTGCCCAGACCTGCGCCATGAAGCCCTCGACGTCAGGGAACACCGCCTGCGGGCGTAGGTAGTCGATGAACTCGACGCGAACCTGCTGGCCGTAGAGGTCAAGGCCCGTCCGGTCGATCGCATACGCCTCGATTCGGTGCTCCTCGCCGGCGAACTGCGGGTTGGGCCCGATCGAGATCGCCGCTGCCATCCGTTCGCCGTCTGCATCGAGCCACCCGGCGTAGACCCCGTCGGCGGGGACGACCGGATTGCCCTCGGGACGCAGGTTCGCCGTCGGGATTCCGAGCTCGCGGCCCCGGTGATCGCCGTGGACCACCTCTCCCGTCACGACGTACGCACGGCCGAGGATTCGATTCGCCTCGGTGATCTCGCCGGCCGCAAGATGCTGGCGGATACGGGTGCTGGACCACGGCTCGCTGTCGGATTCCAGCGGCACCGCGAGCACTTCGAACCCGAGCGTGGATCCCAGCTCGCGCAGTACCTCGACGTTGCCCGCCGCATGCGCGCCGAACACGAAGTTCTCGCCCACGACGACCACTCTTGCTCCAAGCCGGTCGAGGAGCTCGCGCTGCACGAACTCCTCCGCGGTGAGGCCGGCGAGGTCCTCGTCGAATCGGAGAACGTCCACCTCATCCGCTCCCGCGGCCCGCAGCAACTCGACGCGGCCTTCGATCGTCGCAAGCGACTTCGGCGCTCCGGCCGGCCGGAGCACGGCAGCCGGATGTGGCCAGAACGTGACGGCGACGAGGGGCAGCCCGGCTCGGTCGGCTTTGACACGGGCCTGCGCGATGAGCGAGCGGTGGCCACGGTGGACTCCGTCGAAAACGCCGACGCAGACCACGGACCCGCTCATCTGACCTCCGACCACGGACGCCACCCTATTGCGCGAACACCGCGAGGTACTTGGCGTCGGCTCCTCGCCGCTGGGCCAGGGCCATCAGCCGACCCCGATCGGTGACGAGGGCAACCGGCTCGGCCGGCAGCGGGCCGGCCCCAGACGGTTCGGCCCACGGAATGATCCGCCCGGTCCGAATGAACTCCGCTTCGGCGTTCGTCACCTCACGGGTCCGAAAGGCCCGCGCCGCAACGGCATCGAGGCCCACGAGATGCCCGGCCGGGTCAGCCGAGTCAACGAACGACTGCAGGCTGACCGCCTCGTCCTGCGACCACGTTCCCACCCGCGATCGCCGCAGGGCAGTGAGGTGCCCCCCGACCTGAAGTGCCGCCCCGAGGTCTCGGGCGAGCGCCCGTACGTAGGTGCCGGTGCTGCAGTTGACGACGACATCCAGGTCGATGAAGTCCAGGCCGCGGCGGATGGCCCGAACCTCAAAGCCGCCGACCGTCACGCGCCGGGACTTGAGCACGACATCCTCACCGGCGCGGACGAGGGCATGGGCGCGCTTTCCGTCGACCTTGATCGCGCTGACCGCGCTCGGCACCTGGTCGATCTCGCCCGTGAGCACGGTGACCTCGGCCGCGATCGCCTCATCGCTGATCGATCGAAGGACCGCCGGGTCCGCGGTCGACAGCACGTCGCCCTCGACGTCGTCCGTCACCGTCGCCGCACCGAGGCGAATCGTGGCGAGGTACTCCTTGTCGCTGAGCGCGAGGTACCCCAGGACACGTGTCGCGCGCTCGACCCCGAGGACCAGGACGCCCGTTGCCATCGGGTCGAGGGTCCCCGCATGGCCCACCTTGCGAGTGTGGAGCGTGCGCCGCACGACGCTCACCACGCCATGCGAGGTGATGCCACTCGGCTTGTCGATGAGGAGGAGTCCCGCAGGAATCACGGGGTCTCGTCGGCGCCTTCGGTGGTCGAGCCCGGGGCGGGTTCCGCACTGCTGGCGTCGCCGTCCACGTCCCCCTCCTCGTCATCTTCCTCGACTCGAGGGTGCCGATAGGGATCAGCCTCCCCCGCATACTGCGCGCCGACGGCCTGCTCGTGCACGTGGGCATCGGCCTCCGCTGCGACACGGAGCAACTCCGCGACCAGCTTGGCATTCTCGGGAATCGCGTCGGGGAAGAATGCCAGGGACGGGGTGAACTTCAGTCCCGTCTGGCGGCCGACCTCGGTGCGGAGCATGCCTCGCGCAGACTCGAGGGCCGCCGCCGTGCTCTGCCGCGATTCGTCGTCGCCGAACACGGTGTAGAACACGGACGCATCACGCAGGTCCGTGCTCACGCGGACGTCGGTGATCGTCACGAAGCCGAGCCGCGGATCCTTGATACGCCGCTCAACCGCCTCCGCCACGATGACCTTGATGCGGTCCGCCATCTTGCGCTGCCGCGCCTCGCTGCTCATTTCCAGCCTCCCTGACCGGCGAAATCCACACTCCGGAACCATCAAACGTCAACGTCGGCCCACTCCCCTCCCCCGGTTGTCCCAAAAACTGGAAGAAACGGGGGAAACTGGGAAGTGGGGCCGGATTGTGCCGAATGACCCGCATCGTGGGACAAACGGCACAGGGGTCTGGACTAGGGCTTGCGCGGCTTCTCGCGCATCTCGAAGGTCTCGATGACATCCTCGACCTTCACGTCCTGGAAGTTTCCGAGGTTGATGCCGCACTCGTAGCCCTCGCGGACCTCGGTCACGTCATCCTTGAATCGACGCAAGCCCGCAATGGCGATGTTCTCCGCCACCACGACGCCGTCGCGGATGAGACGCGCCTTGCTGTTGCGCCTGATATCCCCGGACTGCACGAGGCAGCCGGCGATGGTGCCGAACTTGGAGGACTTGAAGACCTCGCGGACGTGCGCGGTGCCGAGCTGCACCTCCTCGTACTCCGGCTTGAGCAGGCCGACCAGTGCTGCCTGAACCTCTTCGATCGCCTGGTAGATGATGCTGTAGTAGCGGACATCGACGCCCTCATGGGTGGCCAGCTCAGCGACCTTGCCCTCCGCCCGGACGTTGAACCCGATGATGACCGCCTTCGAAGCGCTGGCCAAGGTCACGTCGTTCTTGGTGATCGCGCCCACGCCTCGGTGGATGACGCGCAGGTTCACCTGATCACTGACCTCGATCTTCAGCAGCGCATCCTCGAGTGCCTCGACCGAACCCGATACATCGCCCTTGATGATGAGGGTGAGCTCGGAGACCTCGCCCTTCTCGATCGACTCGAGGAAGTCCTCGAGCGAGCGCTTCACACGGTTCTTGGCGAGGAGCGCGTTGCGCTCCCGTGCCTGACGTGTCTGGGCGATCTGGCGTGCGACGCGATCCTCTGAGACAACGAGGAAACTGTCGCCCGCGCCGGGAACCGACGTGAGGCCGAGGACCTGCACCGGGAAGGACGGTCCTGCGACCTGGACGGCGTTGCCCTCATCGTCGAGCATTGCCCGAACGCGCCCGTAGGCATCGCCCGCGACAATCGAGTCTCCGGCGCGCAGGGTGCCGCGCTGGACGAGGACGGTTGCCACCGGACCCCGACCGCGGTCGAGGTGAGCCTCGATTGCGACGCCCTGGGCAGCCTGGTGCGGATTGGCCTTCAGGTCGAGTGCGGCATCAGCGGTGAGCAGCACGGCGTCAAGGAGTGCCTCGAGGCCGGTGCCGTCCTTGGCCGAAACGTCGACGAACATCGTGTCGCCGCCGAACTCCTCGGCAACGAGGCCGTACTCAGTCAACTGCGAACGGACTCTCGTCGGGTCGGCCCCCTCCTTGTCGACCTTGTTCACGGCTACCACGATCGGCACGCCGGCAGCCTGGGCATGGTTGAGCGCCTCAATCGTCTGGGGCTTCACGCCATCATCCGCGGCCACCACGAGGATCGAGATGTCGGTCACCTGCGCACCGCGGGCGCGCATGGCGGTGAACGCCTCATGGCCAGGGGTATCGATAAAGGTGATCTTTCGCTCGCCATCCTTCGTCATGGTCGCGACCTGGTAGGCGCCGATGTGCTGCGTGATCCCGCCGGCCTCTCCGCCAACGACATTCGTCTTGCGAATCGCGTCGAGCAGTCGGGTCTTGCCATGATCGACGTGGCCCATGACGGTGACGACCGGCGGGCGAACGACAAGATCCGCTTCCTCGCCCTCGTCCTCGCCGAACTCGAGGTGGTAGGACCCGAGCAGCTCGCGGTCCTCATCCTCGGGCGACACGACCTCGATGTCGTAATTGAGGTGCTCGCCGAGCAGGCGCAGCGTGTCGTCATCGATCGACTGGGTCGCGGTGACCATCTCACCGAGCTCGATGAGGACCTTCACGAGATCAGCCGGCATGCAGTTCACCTTGTCGGCGAAGTCGGTCAGGCTCGACCCGCGCGGCAGTCGCACGGTCTCGCCCGAACCGCGGCTGATGCGGACGCCGCCCATCGACGGGGCCTGCATGTTGTCGAACTCCTGGCGCTTCGCACGCTTGGACTTGCGGCCGCGGGAAGGACGGCCACCTGGCCGGCCGAACGCACCTGCCGTCGTGCCGCGTGCTCCGGGGCCGCTGCCTCCTGGCCGGCCCTGGAACCCGCCGGGGCCACCCGTGCCGCCCGGACCGCGACCCGGCGCACCGGCTCCCGCTCCACCACCGGGACCTCGTTGCTGAAATCCTGCGGAACCGCCCGGGCCTCGGCTCGGACCGCCGGGACCACCCGGACCGCCGGTACCACCCGGACCGCCGGGGCCGCGGCCCTGGAATCCGCCCGGGCCCCTGCTCGGGCCACCTGTTCCCGCTGGGCGCGCCGGAGGACGAGGGGGCATGGTGCCGGGGTTGGGGCGCGGGGCGCCGGGAACGCCCGGCGCTGCGGGCCGGGCCATGCCCGTGCTCCCGCCGAACGGATTATTGCCCGGACGCGGCGCCGGGGTCCGGCCCATGCCGGTGCTCCCGCCGAACGGGTTGTTGCCCGGACGCGGGCCGGTCGGGCGAGGAGTGCCCGGGGACGGGCGCGGGCCGCCGGCAACCGAGCCGGGAGTGGGCGCCGAAGCGGCCTGCGAGCCAGGGGCTTCGGTGGCAGTCGGCGCAGCGGGGGCCTCGGCTGCAGGCGCCGGGGCGACTGGGCCCTGCGGCTCAACCGGTGCAGCCGGGGTCGCAGCCGGCTGCGCTGGAGACGGCCGGACCGGGGTCGGGACCGGCGCTGACGGCGTGGCGAGGATGGGCGTCGCAACGGCTGGGGAGGCCTCGGCAATGACCGGCGCGGCCGCTTCCGCAGCAGGCTCCGCGGCCTTTGTCGCCTTCTTCGCCGGCGCCTTCTTGGCCGGCGCCTCAACGGCCGGCATGGCCTCCCGGAGCTTCCGGACAACCGGGGCTTCCACCGTCGATGAAGCCGACTTTACGAACTCACCGAGTTCCTGGAGTTTTGCAAGGACATCCTTGCTGGACACACCGAGCTCTTTCGCGAGCTCATGGACCCGAACCTTCGACACGACTCTCCTGTCTTTGGCCCGGGCTTGCCACCCGGGCCCTTAGTGCGAACGACGCATGATCATTTCCGCGCGTTCATCGGGTGTTGGTCCTCATCAAGGGCTCCCGACCGGTGGATGGATGGACGGCAGGCGTGTGCCCGGTCCGAAGCGTAACTATACCCGTGCGGAGAGGAACTCCTGCACCGCCGACGCATCGGGGCTGCCCTGCTGCCGAAGTGCCCGCCCCCATGCCCGCTTGCGGGTCGCCGCCTGCTCGCATGCTGCCCGCACGTGGATCCATGCCCCGCGCCCGGGAATGCGACGATGGATGTCCGGGACGATCCGATCGCCTTCCAGCGCGACCCGGAGCAGTCCAGGCGACTCCTCGCGCTCTCTGCACCCGATGCAGGTGCGCACCGGATGCTTCCGCGAGCCGGGAATCGATTGGCCCCCGTTCACGAATCCTCGGGAAGCGCCGCGTTCGTCTCCCCTGCATTCGCCGCGTCAGACCTGATATCGATGCGCCATCCGGTCATCCGAGCCGCGAGCCGGGCGTTTTGCCCCTCTCGGCCGATCGCAAGGGACAACTGGTAGTCCGGGACGATCACCCGGGCGGCCCTGGCGACCGGATCGACGATCATCACCTGCGAGACCCGCGCCGGCGACAGCGCATGGGCGATCATCTCGGCCGGGTCATCGCTGAAGTCGACGATGTCGATCTTCTCGCCCGACAGCTCCGACATCACCTGCCGCACCCGCTGGCCCATCGGCCCGATGCACGCTCCCTTCGCGTTCACCCCCGGCACGGTCGACCGGACCGCGATCTTCGTCCGGTGGCCGGCCTCGCGTGCGATCGCATTGATCGTCACCGTGCCATCGGCAATCTCGGGGACCTCGAGCGCGAAGAGCTGCCGCACGAGGTTGGGGTGCGTGCGCGACACGGTGATCTGCGGTCCCTTGAAGCCCTTGCGCACGCCGGTGACGATGCACTTAAGCCGGGTCCCGTGGGCATAGGACTCACCCGGCACCTGCTCCTCCGGAGGCAGGTTCGCCTCGAGCTTGCCGAGGTCGACCCGGATCATCCTCGGGTTCGTTCCCTGCTGGACGACCCCGGAGACGAGGTCGCCTTCCCGGCCGGTGAACTCAACGAGCGTGACGTCGCCCTCGGCCTCGCGCAGCCGGTTGAGGAGCACCTGCTTCGCGGTCGTGGCGGCAATCCGCCCGAATCCGGTTGGGGTGTCGTCGTACTCGCGCAGGGTGATGCCCTCCTCGTCGACCTCGGCCGCGTGGACAACCACATGGCCGGTCTTGCGGTCGAGCTCGACTCGCGCGCGCTCCGCTGCCGTTGAGGTACTGCGATACGCGACGAGCAATGCCTGCTCGATGCTTTCTACGACGAGATCTAGGGAGAGCCCCTTCTCGCGCACGAGCGCCTTGAGTGCGCCGACGTCGATGTCCATGCTCGTCCCCTATTCCTCGTCCGCTGAATCTTTTGCCTCGTCCGTCGAATCTGATGCTGGCCGTGAGAATTCGAGTTGGACGACACCCCGGCGCAGCGAGCTCAGCGGTACCGCCCGCACCTCGCCGGTGGAGAGCTCGATCTCGACGACGCCGGATGCGGCGCTGACGATGCGGCCGGTCAGGATCGAGTCGTCGACGAGGGTCGCCTCAACAAGGCGGCGCTCGGCCCGACGCCAGTGCTTCTCCTCGGTGAGCGGCCGGTCGGTTCCCGGCGACGAGACCTCCAGGACGTACGTTCCCGCGAACTCATCGGCCAGGGGCGGGACATCGAGGAGCTCTGCGATCTGCCGGCTGATATCGGCGACGCGGTCCAGGTCAATTCCGCCATCGCGATCGACGACGACCCGAACCACCTCCCGGCGGCCCGCCGCCGTGATCTGCAAGTCCTCGAGGTCGACATCGACGGACGCCAGGGCGTCTGCGAGCGCCCTTCGGATGATCTCCACGGACGCAGCCATGGGGCCTCCAATGCCGATTCTGTTGTGCGGATTCGCTTGTTCCTGGCGATTATTGAACGGTTGTCGAGCGGTGCAGGGCAGTCATCGAGCGGGCGCCGCCGTGCAGCGGACACTCCGATGAGTCTACCTGCGTTCAACCTCGCGAGGACCCATGCCATTGTGTGCCTGTGGGAGTCGATCAGCACGTCAGCCGTCGGGCGGTCCTTGCCGCTGCGGCGGGCATCGCGGGCGCGGGGGTCCTCACCGCCTGCGGCGGCAGCACCCCCGCCTCCGGACCCGCGAGCGACCCCGTCGCTGCCGAGGTTGCCGGGGCAGAGCAGGCCCTCATCGCCCAGTACCAGGCATTCATCACCGCGTTTCCGCAGCTCAGCGCCGAGCTGAAGCCGATCCTCGACCAGCACGGTGATCACCTCAAGGCACTCGGGGTCACGGCGACTGCGACTGCCTCGCCGGTCGCCGCCTCCGATGCCCGGACCGCCGTCGCCGTTCTCGCTGACGTGGAGCGGGAGGCAGCCAAGGCACGCCGCGCCTCCTGCGTGGCCGCGACCGATCCAGGGCTCGCCAGGCTCCTTGCCCTCATTGCCGCATCCGAGGCCTCCCACGCCCCGGCGCTCACGGAAATGCTCGCGACATGAGCATCACCCCGATCGAGGCCGCGATCTCCGGCGAGGACGCCTGCATCTACGCCTACGGCGTCATCGGGTCCCAGGTGCGGGGCGCATCGAAGGCGCGCGCGCGCAAGGCGCTTGTCGACCACCGCGCATGGCGCGACCGGCTCCAGTCGCAGGCCCCGGTGATCGTCGCGGCGAGCATCGCCTACGACTTTCCGTTCCCCGTGGAGGATGCCGAGTCCGCGAAGCTGCTCGCCGTGTTCGTCGAAAACCGCATGGTCGGCCAGTACGCGGATCTCGCGGCCTCTGCGGCAGGCACCGCACGCGAGGACGCCGTCACCGCGGCGATGGAGTGCGCGACCCGTGCGATCGCCTGGGGCGGCATGACCCAGGCCTTCCCGCAGGCGTGATCAGCCTGCGAGCACATCCCACGCCAGCCGCAGGATGAGCAGGGCGACGACGACGAGGAACACCCGCCTGACGAACTCGCTGCCCTTGGCGATGGCCGTGCGCGCGCCGATGACCGCCCCGACGAGGTTGCACGCTCCCATGAGCAGGCCGAGCAGCCAGAGCACCGAGCCCGTGATGCCAAAGACGATGAGCGCGGCGACGTTGGTCCCGACATTGACGATCTTCGCCGTGGCCGACGCCTTGAGGAATGACAGGCCAAGGCCGGCGACGAGAACGATGAGGAGGAACGACCCGGTACCCGGGCCGATCAGGCCGTCGTAGAACCCGATCCCCAGACCGGCGATGACGGCGACACCGTAATGCCTGCGCCGGCCCTCCCACCGCAGTTGCTCGACGGTTCCCATCGCGGGCTTGAACCACGTCCACAGCCATACCCCGATGAGCATGACGAGGATGATCGGACGGAACGATGCAGCGGGAATCCGGCTGGCGAGCAACGCGCCTAGCCCCGCGCCGACGAATGCCGCCGCGGCCATCGGGAGCGCGGTGCGCAGGTCGATACGGGTGTTGCGTAGGTAGGTCGTCGCCGCGGCGCTCGTCCCGATGATGCTCGACAGCTTGTTCGTGCCGAGTGCATCGGCTGGCGCGCCGTTCGGCATCGCGATGAGAAGCGATGGCAATTGGACGAGCCCCCCGCCGCCCGTGACCGCATCGACCCACCCGGCGGCCCCCGCCGCAATGCACAGGAGCACGATCGTGCCGAGGTCGAGCGAGGCAATCATGCGGCGCCCGGGCCGCCTTCACGCCATGCCTGGACGATCGTGAGGACATCGCCGAGCCGCCGGGCGACGGCATCGGGAACTGCGGAGTCGTCCGGGACCTGAACCGAGGGCAGGACCGAGTGCGGGATGAGGATGGCGCGCATGCCGGCCTGCTGCGCCCCGTGGATGTCGTCCCAGAGCCGGTCGCCGACGAACACGCACTCCGCTGGCTCGACGCCCAACGACGCAGCGATCGTCATGAACGCCTCCTCGTGCGGCTTGGCGACGGGCATCTCGCTCGTGTAGGCGGCAGCGTCAAGGAGGTCGATGAGATCGTCGCGCATGAAGACCTCCTCGTGGTGCGAACGCGGCCACATGGTGTTGCTCAGCACGCCGACCTTCAGTCCCATGGCGCGCAGTTCGCGCAGGAGCGGCGCCGCCTCGGGATCGGCGATCGTGTGCGGCGCCCAGAAGTCAAGGTAATTGCCCAGGGCGCGCAGGTGCAGGGCGCTCGTCACGTCTATGCCGAGCCTCTTGAACATCGCGTCGAGCGCGCCGGTGCTCTCCGCGCCCTTGGTCTCCCGCATCACGCGCCACCGGTCGAGTTCGGCGTCGAGGAGCCGCTGCGCGAGGCCGCTGGCGTCGGCCGGGTCGTAGAACTCGGCGTATGCGTACCACTGGCTGAACAGGTCGATGTCGTGCCAGGGGGTGAGGGTTCCGCCCCAGTCGAAGATGACCGCCCGAATGGGTTGCGTCATCGCCCGCACAGGGCCGCGACGGCGGCGGCGGCGGCTCCCACCTCGAGATCGGTCCGCTCCCCCGTCATGCGATCCTTCACCTCGACGAAGCCGTCGGCCAGTCGCTTGCCGACAACCATGATGGTCGGGATCCCGATGAGTTCCGAGTCGTTGAACTTCACGCCGGGCGAGACGCCTCGCCTGTCGTCGAGGAGGACGCGGACGCCGGCCAACTCGAGCGCCGCGGCGATCTCCTCTGCAGCATCGAACACGGCATCGTCCTTGCCCGTGGCGATGAGGTGGACGTCGGCCGGAGCGACCTCGCGCGGCCAGACGAGGCCCTTGTCGTCATGTGACTGCTCGGCGATCGCCGCGACCGCGCGCGAGACGCCGATGCCGTACGACCCCATGGTCACGGTCACGAGCTCGCCATGCTCGTCGAGCACCCGCAGCCCGAGTGCCTCGGCGTACTTGCGCCCGAGCTGGAAGATATGGCCGATCTCGATGCCCCGTGCGAGGAGCAGCGAACTGCCGCACGCCGGGCACTCATCGCCCTCGCGGACCTCGGCGACATCGAGGATGCCATCAGCCGTGAAGTCGCGCCCGGCAACCAGGTCGTAGACATGCTTGCCGGCTGTATCGGCGCCGGTGATCCAGCGCGTTCCGGCCACCACGCGGGGGTCGATGACGAACCGGATGCCCGACGCGTTCGACTCGCCGAGGGATCCCGGCCCGATGTAGCCCTTCACGAGCGACGGGTGCCGAGCGAACTCAGCCTCGTCGAACGGGCCGGGCACTCCCGGCTGCAGCACCGCCTCGAGTCGCTTGAGGTCCACCTCGCGGTCGCCCGGCAGGCCCACCGCGAGCGGGTACGAGGTGCCATCGGGATTCGTGACCGTGAACACGATGTTCTTGAGCGTGTCAGCGGCGGTCCAGAACCGATCAGGGCGCGCGAGATCCGGACGCTCATTCGAGACGGCGACGAGCGACTCGATCGTCGGCGTGCCGGGGGTGTCCTCCGCGTGCGCGGCGGGTATCCCCGCCGCATCGACCTGCTCGGGGGCCGGGGTCTGGACGGCTTCGACGTTCGCCGCGTAGTCGCATGCCGAGCAGCGAACGAAGGAGTCCTCCCCCACGGCTGTCGGCGCGAGGAACTCCTCGCTCGCCGAGCCGCCCATCGCCCCGGACATCGCCGACACGATGACGTACTCGAGGCCGAGCCGCTCGAAGGTCTTGATGTATGAATCGCGGTGTCGGCCGTAGGAGATGGCCAGGCCCTCGTCGGTGACGTCGAAGGAATACGAGTCCTTCATGACGAACTCGCGGCCGCGCAGGATGCCTGCCCGCGGGCGGGCCTCGTCACGGAACTTCGTCTGGATCTGGTAGATGACGAGGGGAAGGTCCTTGTACGACGAGTACTCCCCCTTCACGAGAAGGGTGAACATCTCCTCGTGGGTCGGGCCGAGCAGGTAGTCGTTCTCCTTGCGGTCCTGGAGCCGGAACAGGGTGTCGCCGTACTCGGTCCACCGGCCCGTCGCCTCGAACGGCTCGCGCGGGAGCAGCGAGGGGAAGTGCACCTCCTGGAACCCAGCGGCGTCCATCTCCTCGCGGACGATGCGCTCCACATTGCGGTAGACGATGTAGCCGAGCGGCAGCCACGAGAACACCCCCGGCGCAACACGGCGGACGTAGCCGGCGCGCACGAGCAGCCGGTGGCTCGGGACCTCTGCGTCTGCCGGGTCTTCTCGAAGGGTGCGCAGGAAAAGGCTCGACATTCTCAGCATCAGCGAAGGATACCGGCGCGGCTCCTAGAACAGGACGGTGGCGAAGGTTCCGACCTGCTCGAACCCGACCGCAGCGTAGGTCTTGCGGGCCGACGTGTTGAAGTCGTTGACATACAGGGACACCGTCGGGGCGATCGACTCGCGCGCGAGCGCGACGACCGCCGCCATCCCCGGCTCGGCCAGGCCCCTGCCGCGCAGTTCCGGCGCAACCCACACCCCCTGGACCTGGCACACGCCGTCGGTCGCGGTCCCGACCTCGGCCTTGAACACCACTCGCCCGTCGTCGATCCGGGCGAACGCACGACCGGACCTGATGAGCTCGGCGATGCGCGATCGATACCCGGGGCCTGATCCCCCGGCCACCGGCGAGACCCCGACCTCGGAGGTGAACATGTCGATGCACGCCGGCAGCAGGATGTCGATCTCGGTGATGTCGACGCGCCGCACGCGAGCGTCAGCGAGCCGCGGCGAGTCGGCGCCCATCGCGAGCAGCGGCTGATTGCTCCGTACCTCGCGGGCTGGGCCCCATGCCGGTTCGAGGAGCCGCCACAGGTCGAGGACCTCCTCGGACGGTCCGACGAAGGATGAGCAGCGACGCGGGATCGTCCGCAGCCGATCAGCGAAGGAGGCCCTCGACGCGGGCGTGGTCTCGACGGGGACCGTGTTCGCGCCGTAGTGGAGGAGGGACTGCAAGGTGCCGTCGGCGAAATAGCCCCAGACATCGGCCCCGAGCCGCCACGGGTCGGCGCCGCCCGCGCGCACCCGGGCATCGACGAAGCAGTGGGCGACGCGATCACGGGCGATGAGCAGGTGAACAGCCTCTAGATCCTCGCTCGTGATGGCACGCACGCCGACGCGGGTCACGTCATCACCATGGGCCTGCGACCGGCGCGATCAGGAGGTCATGACGATGGGCTCGCCGGAGACGTCGCCCATCTCCGCGGCGAGCTTCATGGCCTCCTCGATGAGGGTCTCGACGATCTGCGACTCCGGCACCGTCTTGATGACCTCGCCGCGGACGAAGATCTGGCCCTTGCCATTTCCGGATGCCACTCCGAGGTCTGCCTCGCGGGCCTCGCCGGGCCCATTGACGACGCAGCCCATGACGGCGACGCGCAGCGGAACATCGAGGCCCTCGAGACCGGCGGTGACCTGCTCGGCGAGGGTGTAGACATCGACCTGCGCCCGCCCGCACGA
>CAFBNE010000022.1_pt1 | contig 31652 bp, 23 predicted proteins | sample 7269181 | NCBI WGS metagenome assembly CAFBNE01 (sample SAMEA6814085, study PRJEB35770) | uncultured Actinomycetes bacterium | biome: Freshwater; feature: Freshwater reservoir; material: water | place: Czech Republic | collected 2017-05-23 | depth 30m m
ACCTGCGATGACCGTCAGGACCTCTCGGCCTACTGGGTACCTGCGCTCTTCCAGAACGGGGTGCGGGTTGCACCGGTCGGCGTGCGGGTGCGCTACGAGGGACGGGGCGGTGGCGTGACCGCGTTCCCGACGGGCTTCATGGCGGTGTCCGGCAGAACCGATCAAACAGCAGCATGGGGCTGCGCGACCGCCGGCCAGCGTCCGGTGCTCAGTTCGAGCGTGGCCACGGTGCCGGTGTGCTCTGGGGCCGCGCAGCTCGTCGCGCAGATCACCTTTCCGCAGTGCTGGGATGGATCGAGCCTTGACACTGCGAACCACATCTCGCATCTTGCTTTCGCAACCGAGATGGCTGGTCAGGCGCCTATCTGCCCGGCAGACCATCCGGTACAGGTCCCCAAGGTTGTCCTCGAGGTGCGGTACCCGGGGGCAGCCACCGGCGGCGCAGGCGTGACCCTGTCGAGCGGAGCGGCCTCGACGCTGCATGCCGACATCTTCGAGGCATGGACGGGCACGAGCCTGCAAGACCGGTTCGGTGGACGGGGCCAGGTTGGTCAGCGAGGACATGCTGGTCAGCAGGGCCAGCAGGGCCAGCAGGGTCAGGACGGCGGTCGAGGTGGCAGAGGGGCGAGAGGAACACAGCCGGCGACGATCGCGGCGTAGCACTCAGCGTGAACTCGAACTGCGATGCCGGCCCGCTGCTGTTGAGCAGCGGGCCGGCATCTGTTCGTGCGATGTGCCCTTCAGGACGGGAGATTGTGCCTGCACGCGGCCGTCATCGGCCGACAGTTACGTCCGGGCCTTGTATTCCTCGAGCAAACGGCGACCGATGATCATCCGCTGGATATCGGCCGTGCCCTCGCCGATGAGGAGCATCGGCGCCTCGCGGTAGAGGCGCTCGATCTCGTACTCCTTGCTGTAGCCGTAGCCGCCGTGGATCCGGTAGGAATCCTCGACGACCTCCTTGCAGTACTCGCTTGCGAGGTACTTGGCCATGCCCGACTCGAGGTCGTTTCGCTCACCGGAGTCCTTCTTGCGGGCCGCCATGACCATCATCTGGTGGGCGGCCTCGACCTTCGTCGCCATGTCGGCGAGCCGGAAGGAGACGGCCTGGTGCTCGGCGATCGGCTTGCCGAAGGTGACCCGCTGCTGGGCGTAGGCGATCCCGAGCTCGAAGGCCCGGATGCTCAATCCGCAGGCGCGGGCAGCGACGTTGACGCGTCCGACCTCGACACCGTCCATCATCTGGTAGAAGCCCTTGCCTGTCTCGCCGCCGAGGAGGTCTGCGTCATCGAGCTTCAGGCCATCCATCACGAGCTCGGTGGTATCGACGCCCTTGTAGCCCATCTTCTCGATTTTGCCGGGGATGGTGAGCCCCGGCCTGACCTCGCCGAAGCCGCTCGGCTTCTCGATGAGGAAGGTCGACATCCGCTTGTAGACGGACGCACCCTCGGGCGCGCCCTCATCGGTGCGGACGAGAACCGCGACGAGCGTGGACGAGCCACCGTTCGTCAGCCACATCTTCTGGCCGGTGAGCGACCAGCAATCGCCGTCACGAACCGCCTTGGAAGTGATGGCTGAGACATCGGAGCCGCAGCCCGGCTCGCTCATCGAGAAGGCACCGCGGACCTCGCCGGTTGCCATGCGCGGCAGGTAGCGGGCCTTCTGCTCGTCAGTCCCGTGATGCATGAGCATGTAGGCGACGATGAAGTGGGTGTTGATGACGCCGCTGACGCTCATCCATCCACGGGCGATCTCCTCGACCACAAGGGCGTAGGTGAGGAGCGACTCACCGAGGCCGCCGAACTCCTCGGGGATCATGAGGCCGAAGACACCGAGCTCCTTGAGCCCGTCGACGATGGCCTGGGGGTACTCGTCGCGATGCTCGAGCTCGGTCGCGACGGGGAGGATCTCCTTGTCGACGAAGGACCTGACCGCGTCGAGAATCTCCGACTGGACGTCTGTCAGGCCTTCGGTCTGGGCGAGCCTTGTCATGCTGTTGCCTCCGGTGCTGTGAGTGGGCCGTTCTTGGCGGCGGGGAAGTAGTTCTGGCCGATGCCGCTCTCGCGCTTGGGCACCATGACCGAGCGGGTCCAGGAGACGATCTGGTCGCCGTCCTGATTGAGCCCGCGGGTGTTCATCGTGATGATGCCCATGGTGGGCCGAGACGAGCTCTCCCGCTTGTCGGTGCACACCGACTCGGCGTAGATCGTGTCGCCGATGTAGACCGGGTGCGTGAGCTTTATGTCGGTCCAGCCGAGGTTCGCCACGGCGTTCTGGCTCATGTCGATAACCGAAAGGCCGAGGACCAGCGCGACCGTCAGCCCGGAGTTCACGATGATGCGTCCGCCCGTGATCGGATTGGACGCCGCGAGGTGGGCGTTGAAGTGGTTCTGGTTCGTGTTGCAGGTGAGCTGCGTGAACCAGGTCGAGTCGGTCTCGCTGATCGTCCGGCCGAATGGGTGCTGGTAGACGTCGCCGACGACAAAATCATCGAAGAATCGGCCGAGCTGGGCTTCATGCGTAGCCATCAGGCACCTGCCGGGGCAGGAGCGGAGGTGGCTGCGTCGCTGGAAGCGGGGGCCGTGAACGCCTTGGTTCGGGCCATGCCCGCAGCCCTTCCCTTCGCCACGACGACGAGTGCCATCTTGCGCGAGGCCTCGTCGATCATCTCGTCGCCGAGCATGACCGCACCCTTCGCACCGCCGGCCGCCGACGTCGCGTAGTCATATGCGTCGAGGATGAGCTCGGCCTGGTCGTAGTCGTCCTGACGTGGGCTGAAGACCTCATTTGCCGCGTCGAGCTGACCCGGGTGCAGCACCCACTTGCCGTCGAAGCCGAGCGCGGCAGACCGGCCGGCGACCCGGCGGTAGCCCTCGACGTCCTTGATCGCGAGGTACGGGCCGTCGATTGCCTGCTTGTCGTAGGCCCGGGCGGCCATGAGGATCCGCATGAGGATGTAGTGGTAGGCATCGCCCACGTCGTAGCCGGGCGGCTGCTCGCCCACCACGAGCGACTTCATGTTGATGCTCGCCATGAAATCGGCCGGGCCGAAGATGATGGCCTCGACGCGCGGGCTCGCCGCCGCTATGGCGTCGATATTGATGAGGCCGAGAGCATTCTCAATCTGGACCTCGATGCCAATCCTGCCGACCTCGAGGCCGTTTGACTTCTCGACCTGCGTCATGAGGAGGTCGAGCGCTACGACCTGATCGGCAGTCTGGGCCTTCGGAAGCATGATGCAGTCGAGGTTCGCGCCCGCACCGCCGACGACCTCAACGACGTCCGCGTACGTCCACTGCGTCGTCCAGTCATTCACCCGAACGGTGCGGATCTTGTCCTCGTACCCGCCCTCATTGAGGGCCGCGACGATGTTCTTGCGCGCATCCGGCTTCGCCAGCGGCGCGACGGCATCCTCGATATCCATGAAGATCTGGTCGGCCTGCAGGCCCTTTGCCTTCTCGAGCATCTTCGTGCTGCTGCCCGGCACCGCCAGGTTCGAGCGGCGGGGTCTCATGCGATCGGTCATGCCGTTGTGCTCCTGTTCGCTGGTATCTGGGGTGTGCCTGGTATCTGGGATGTGCCTAGTAGCTGAGCCGTGCCTGCCAGTTGACGTGCGCGGATGATGCCGACGATCTCGGCCATGATCTCGGTGAGGTCGAAGTCCTTTGGGGTGAAGACGGCGGCGACACCGAGTTCGATGAGCGCCTGGGCGTCGTCGTCGGGGATGATGCCGCCGAGCACGACGGGAACGTCGGCCATGCCGGCGGACCTGAGCCCGTCGATGATCTCGGGGACGAGTTGAAGGTGCGACCCCGAGAGGATCGACAGCCCGATGCAGTGGACGTCCTCCTGTGCTGCTGCGCTCACGATGTCCTGCGGCGTCAGGCGGATGCCCTGGTAGATGACCTCGAAGCCGGCATCCCGCGCGGCGACGGCAACCTGCTCGGCGCCGTTCGAATGACCGTCGAGACCGGGCTTTGCGACGAGCAGCCGAAGCCGGGTGCCGAGCTCCCGGGAGGTCTCCTCCACTGCGAGCCTCACCGGTTCGAGGGCGGCGCGGTGCCCGGCGCCGACCGTGCCGGTGACCCCTGTTGGTGCGCGGTACTCGCCGAAGACGCTGCGAAGGGCCTGTGCCCATTCGCCCGTCGTGACGCCTGCGCGGGCGCAGGCGAGCGATGCCTCCATGAGGTTGCGGTCGGTCGCTGCATCGTCTGCGAGCCGGGCCAGCGACTCCTCGACCGAGTCGGCGTCGCGACCCTCCCGCCACGCCCCTAGGGAATCGATCGCCTGCTGCTCCACCGCGGGGTTCACGCGCATGATCGCCTCCCCGAGGTTCTCGGTGAGCGGGCTCGGCTCATGCTCGGTGAGGATGTTGACGCCGACGATGCGCTGGTCGCCCGACTCCATCCGCCGTCTCCGGTCGGAGTGCGATGAGACGAGCTCACCCTTCATATAGCCGGACTCGACCGCGTTGATGGCACCGCCCATGGCCTCGATCCGGTCGAGTTCCTCCCGGGCATCGGCAACGAGGCTCGCGACCTTCGCCTCGATGACGTGGGATCCATCGAAGATGTCGTCGTACTCGAGCAGGTCGGTCTCGTAGGCGAGGACCTGCTGCATGCGCAGTGACCACTGCTGGTCCCAGGGCCTGGGGAGTCCGAGCGCCTCATTCCACGCGGGAAGCTGGACTGCGCGGGCGCGCGCCTGCTTGGAGAGCGTCACGCCGAGCATTTCCAGGACGATGCGCTGGACGTTGTTCTCGGGCTGGGCCTCGGTGAGCCCCAGGGAGTTGACCTGCACCCCGTAGCGCAGCCGCCGCTTGGCGGGGTCGGTGACGCCGTACCGATCGCGGGTGATCTCGTCCCAGAGGGCCGTGAAGGCGCGCATCTTGCACACCTCTTCCACGAAGCGAATCCCGGCATTGACGAAGAAGGACATCCGCTCGACCACGGCCGGCAGGTGCTCGGTGGCCACCTGGCCGGAGTCGCGCACCGAGTCGAGGACCGCGATCGCGGTCGACAGGGCGAAGGCGATCTCCTGAACGGGGGTCGCTCCGGCCTCCTGGAGGTGGTAGGAGCAGATGTTGATCGGGTTCCACTTCGGGGTGTTCTCGACGCTCCACGCGATCATGTCGGTGATGAGGCGTAGCGACGGTGCCGGGGGAAAGATGTAGGTGCCCCGGGACAGGTACTCCTTGACGATGTCGTTCTGCGTCGTGCCGGTCAGCTGGCGAAGGTCGACGCCCTGCTCCTCGGCGAGGGTCACGTATAGGGCGAGCAGCCACATCGCAGGAGCGTTGATCGTCATCGAGGTGTTCATGCGATCGAGCGGTATCTGATCGAGCAGCGCGCGCATGTCGCCCAGATGCGCGACCGGAACGCCGACCTTGCCGACCTCGCCCCGCGCCATCGGCGAATCCGGGTCGTAGCCGGTCTGGGTCGGCAGGTCGAAGGCGATCGAGAGCCCGGTCTGGCCCTTGCCCAGATTCCGGAGGTAGAGGGCGTTGGACTCGCGGGGGGAGGAGTGCCCCGCGTACGTGCGCATGACCCAGGGCTTGTCGGCGGCGCCCGCCGCGCCGTCATTCATTCGGGTTTGCCACGTGCTCACTTGGATCCGACGAGACCGCACGCGGATCAGGCGAAACCGCATTCGATCCTGCCGAAACCGCACTCGAATCCACTCGGAATCGATTGATCGCGGTGAGGTGCTTGGCCCGAAGCTGCGGATCGGTTACGCCGAGGCCCTCGCTCGGGGCGAGCGCGAGCACGCCGACCTTGCCCTGATGGGCATTGCAGTGCACCTCGTATGCGGCCTGGCCCGCCTGCTCGAGCGGGAACACCTTCGAGACCGTCGGGTGCACCATGCCCTTCGCGATGAGCCGGTTCGACTCGTGGGCCTCGCGGTAGTTCGCGAAGTGGCTGCCGATGATCCGCTTGAGGCTCATCCACAGGTACCTGTTGTCGTATTCATGCATGTAGCCGCTCGTCGAGGCGCAGGTAGCTATGGTTCCTCCCCTACGCGTGACATAGACACTCGCACCGAACGTCTCGCGACCCGGGTGCTCGAAGACGATGTCGGCGTCGTCGCCACCGGTGAGCTCGCGGATCCGCTTGCCGAGGCGCTGCCATTCCTTCGGGTCCTGGGTGTGCTCGTCCTTCCAGAACTTGTAGCCCTCCGCGCTGCGGTCGATGACGTGTTCGGCCCCCATCGCCCGGCAGAGGTCGGCCTTCTCCGGGCTCGATACGACGCACACCGGGATGGCGCCGCCGTTCACGGCGTACTGGGTCGCGTAGGAGCCCAGACCCCCGGAGGCCCCCCAGATGAGGACGACATCGCCCTGCTTCATCCCGGCTCCGTTGCGTGAGACGAGCTGGCGGTACGCGGTTGAGTTGACGAGGCCGGGGGAAGCCGCCTCCTCCCAGGTGAGGTGCGCCGGCTTGGGCATGAGCTGATTGCTCTTCACGATCGCGAGCTCGGCGAGGCCGCCGAAGTTCGTCTCGAATCCCCAGATGCGCTGCTCCGGGTCGAGCATCGTGTCGTTGTGCCCGAGGGGCGACTCGAGCTCCACGCTCAGGCAGTGCGCGACGACGCGATCGCCCGGCTTCCAGGCCTGCACGCCCGGGCCGGTACGCAGCACGACCCCAGCCGCGTCCGATCCGATGACGTGATAGGGCAGGTCGTGGCGCTTGCCGTCTGCGCGTGACTTGGCGTAGCGGTCGAGGAAGCCGAAGGTCGAGACGGGCTCGAAGATGCTCGTCCACACGGTGTTGTAGTTGATGCTCGACGCCATGACCGCGATGAGCGCCTCGCCGGGAGCGAGCTCGGGGAGCGGGACGTCATCGAGGTGGAGGGATCGCCGCGGGTCCTTGTCGCGGGTCGAAAGCCCCTCGAACATGGCCTCGTCGGCCTTGTGCACGGTGATGCCGCGGTAGGTCGCAGGCAGCGTCAGGGCTTCGAACTCCTGCTCGCTGGCCTCGCTTTGCACGGCATCGAGGATGTGCTTCATGGCGTGTTCCTTCGTAGTTGGACTCGGTATGAGTAGAGCTCGGGTAGGAAGTGACTGACTGCGAGTTCGACGGCCCGGCCGTCACCGTCTCGGTACACGCGATCGATGCGCAGCAGGGGTGCCCCGGGGTCGCAGCCGAGCGCATCGGCGATGTCGGCTGGCGCTGCGACCGCGGTGATGCTCTGGTCGGCCTCGGTGATGGGACTCTCCAGGCGCTTGTCGAGGACCCCGATGACGGTGATCTGGCTCACGGTGCCCTGCACCGTCAGCTCGACAAGGTCGCCGAGCTGCTGGCCGACCTCGAGGGGGAAGAAGGTATCGGTGATGCAGAACGGCTTGCCGTCGTGCAACCGGCGGAACCGAACGGTGCTGATGACGTCGCCCGTCGTTCGCAGGCGCCCCGCGGCCGCGACATCGACCCGCGCGCCGATCGGATCGATGAGCTCGAGCTCGGTGTCGAGTGAGAGCCCCATGAGTTCCTCGATGGAGCCGTGCTGTCGGAGGTACTGGCGATCCGCCGGCGCGACGAAGGTGCCGCGCCCCGCGACCCGATAGACGAGGTCCTCTGCGACGAGTTCCTGGAAGGCCCGGCGTACGGTCTGCCGGCTCAGGTGATGCTGGGCGGAGAGTTCGGCCTCGGTTGGAAGCGCGCTGCCGTCGGCGTACTTGCCCTGGAGGATCGAGGTGCGAAGGTCTGATGCCAGCGTCTGATACGCGGTGCCTCGATTCCTCGCCATCGACTCGACCTCCCTTCCCATCGCGTTTCCCTTGCGCGCATTTGCCGGGCGCGCATCCACTTGGCGCGCGATTGCATCGCGCGTATTTGCATCGCACGCATTTGCGTTGCGCACGCTTCAGTTGCGCCAGAGGTGCCTGGCGATGCCTTACCTACCCCTTGTTCGTCGTTTGCCGTTCGCTTGCTGATCTCACTGTCAGCGCCATCCGTCGCGCAGCGCGGGCACCGAAATGAATGACAATGACGCATTTGTACGGTCATTTCATGGCGGTGTCAAGGGGTGAGCAGTATTCCCATCAGCCTGAATTCTTGACAGGCGTCGTTACGCCCCCCAGAATATGGTCAGTTGGCCGTACATTTCTGTTCCGCAATGATTGTCGAGTCCGACGACTCGGCCCAAGCAAGCAAACGCAAGTAAGCCAACGCAAGTAAGCCAACGCTCGACGCCCTAACCTGACGACCTGTTCCACATTCCAGATGATGATCGATTCCTGACAAGGGGTTCGCGTGAAGATCGCCGTGTGCGTGAAGCAGGTTCCAGACACCTGGGCCGAGAAGAAGCTTCGCTCTGATGACTCGACCCTCGACCGCGAGGCCGCCGATGGAGTGATGAACGAACTCGACGAGTACGCCGTCGAGGAGGCACTGCAACTCGGTGAGGCGCACGGTGCTGAGGTCACCATCGTGACGATGGGCCCAGAGCGAGCCGGCGAGACCATCCGCAAGGCGCTCAGCATGGGAGCCGATGCCGGAATCCACCTCGTAGACGACGGCCTGCACGGTTCTGACGCCCTCGCGACCTCCTACGCGCTGGCGACCATCCTCAACGGCCGAGGCTTCGACCTGATCATCTTCGGATCAGAGTCCACTGATGCTCGCATGAGCGTCGTACCGGCGATGGTTGCCGAGCGACTCGGCGTCGCTCAATTGACATTCGCACAGAAGGTCGAAATCGCCGGCTCGGACGTCACCATCGAGCGGGTCACGGATTCCGGCTACGACACGGTCAAGGCGTCACTGCCCGTGGTCCTGAGCGTCGTCGAGAAGATCAACGAGCCCCGATACCCGTCCTTCAAGGGGATCATGGCCGCGAAGAAGAAGCCGGTCGAGACGCTCACAGTCGCCGATGCGGGCCTCGATATGGCGCGAGTCGGAGCGAGCGCCTCGTGGAGTGCCGTGGTCGACTTCGCCGCGCGCCCACCGAAGGCTGCGGGCACCGTCGTCACCGATGAGGGCGACGGCGGCGTGAAGATCGCCGACTTCCTCACCGGTCAGAAGTTCATCTGAGTCCTGTCCGGCCCGCCGCGTTCGCGCGACCCGGATTACCGCACACCGTCGAAGGAGTTGTTGATCATGGGTGAAGTCCTCGTTCTCGTCGAGCAGGCTGACGGCGTCGTGAAGAAGGTCACGACCGAGTTGCTCACGCTGGCCTGCAGTCTCGGCGAGCCCAGCGCGGTCTGGGTTGGCCCCGGCTACTCAACCGCAGCCGAGGCGACCCTCGCCGAATTCGGTGCAGCCGTGGTCTACGTCGCTGAGAGCCCTGAGCTCGCGGCACACCCCGTCGCCCCGAAGGCCGAGGTACTCGCGCACCTCGTCTCCGAGAAGTCACCGGCAGCGGTCCTCGTCGCCTCGACCGCCGATGGCAAGGAGGCCGCAGGCCGCCTAGCCGTCCGCATCGACTCCGGTGTCATCACGGACGCGGTCGCCGTCTCCCCTGAACTGGTCGCGACCCAGTCGGTTTTCGGGGGTTCGACGGTCGTCCACTCCCGAGTTACCTCGGGCACCCCGATCTTCACGGTGCGGCCCAATTCGACCCCGCCTGTGGCATCGAACGGGGCCGCCGTGAGAAGCGACATCAGCATCACCCTCTCTGACGCGGCGAGGAAGGCATCGGTTACCGGCTCCACCGTCGCGGTCAAGGGCGGGCGTCCGGAACTCGCTGAGGCCGCGATCGTCGTGTCCGGCGGTCGGGGCGTCGGCTCGCCGGAGGGATTTGCCGTCATCGAGGCGCTCGCTGACAGCCTGCATGGTGCGGTCGGCGCATCCCGGGCCGCAACCGATGCAGGGTGGTACCCGCATCAGTACCAGGTGGGCCAGACCGGAAAGACCGTCTCGCCGCAGTTGTACATCGCCAACGGCATCTCCGGCGCCATCCAGCACCGGGCGGGCATGCAGACCTCCAAGACCATCATCGTCGTGAACAAGGATGCCGAGGCCCCGATCTTCGAGCTCGCTGACTACGGCGTGGTCGGTGACCTGTTCGCTGTCGTTCCGCAGTTGACCCAGGAGATAGGTAAGCGCTCGGCGTAGCGAAAGCGCTGGACCCGAAATGCCCCACGTCGGCTGCCCCGTGCTCGGTCCGTCCGAAGTCACGCTCTCCCGCTACCATTGGGTCTCGTGAAGCATCGGGCCTATCTGGACCATGCCGCGACGACGCCGATGCTCCCTGCGGCCCGGTCGCGCTGGTTGCAGGTGTCCGAGTTCGTGGGGAACCCCTCGTCGCTCCACACTGCGGGACGTTCCGTTCGCCAGGTGGTCGAGGAGGCTCGGGAGAGCATCGCCGCTGACCTCGGGTCCCGGCCCAGCGCCATTATCTTCACCTCCGGAGGGACAGAGTCCGACAACCTCGCGGTCAAGGGCCTGTTCTGGCAGCGTCAGCCGCGTCTCGAGACGCCTGCGAGGGTCCTCGCGTCGTCGATCGAACATCACGCCGTCCTAGATCCGGTCGAATGGCTCGCGTCTCACGAGGGCGCCAAAGTCGAATGGCTGGGAGTCGATGCCCAGGGCCGGGTCAGCCTCGATCAGGTCGCGGAGGCGCTCCGAACTGGCGATGTCGCGCTCTGCACGGTGATGTGGGCGAACAACGAGGTCGGCACCATCGAGCCGGTGCGTCGGATCGCAGAGCTTTGCAGGGAGGCGGGAGTTCCCTTCCACACCGACGCGGTGCAGGCGGTGGGCCAGGTCCCGGTGAACGTAGCCGAGGTCGGTGCACACGCGGTCACGATCAGCAGCCACAAGATCGGCGGGCCCTTCGGAGTTGGGGCCCTGATACTCGACCCGGCGCTCACCCTCACTCCGATCCTGCATGGCGGCGGTCAGGAACGTGACATCCGATCCGGCACGTTCGATGCTGCCGCGATCGCCTCGTTTGCCGTCGCCGTCCACCATGCGGTCATCGAGCAGCCCGCGCACGCGGCGCACGTCCGCGAGTTGCGCGACCGGTTGGTGTCGGCCATCCTCGAGTCGGTGCCGGGGGCAATCCTCAACGGCCCGGCGCCTGCGAGTGGCGTGAGCCCTGCGAGTGGCGTGAGCCCTGCGAGTGGCGCGAGCGCTGCGAGTGGCGCGAGCCCTGCGACTGGTGAAGGACCTGACGCGGACCTACGACTGCCGGGCAACGCGCACTTCTCGTTCCCCGGATGCGAGGGCGATGCACTCCTCATGCTCCTTGACGCGGCGGGCATCGACTGCTCGACCGGTTCCGCCTGCACGGCCGGAATCCCAGAGCCCAGTCACGTGCTGCTGGCCATGGGTGTCGATGAGCCGACCGCGCGAGCCTCTCTCCGATTCAGCCTGGGCCGCTCAACGACGCAAGATGATGTCGAAGCGGTCGTGCGGGCGCTGCCAGCCGCCGTCGAGCGCGCTGCCCGAGCGGGCAAACTGACTGCGCGAGCGCGATCATGAGAGCCCTCTCAGGAGCGTTCTGCGATGAGTGACGTCGCAATGACTGGTCGCAATGATGGGTCGCAATGATTGTCAGTGACGTCGCAAGGATCGATTTTGACGTCGCACTGATTGCTAGTGACAACGTTGTATTGATTGCTAGTGACGACGTCGCACTGATTGCTAGTGACGCCGTGATGAGGTGCCGAACGTGAAGGTCATCGCCGCCATGTCCGGGGGTGTCGACTCGGCAGTCGCTGCAGCACGGGTCATCGACGCCGGGCACGAGGTCGTGGGCGTCCACCTTGCCCTGTCTCGGAAATCGCACGCCGACACCGCCGGGTCCCGGGGATGCTGCACCCTTGATGACGCTCGTGATGCCAGAAGAGTCGCCGATATGCTGAAAATCCCCTTCTACGTGTGGGACTTCTCCGAGAGATTCGCCGCCGACGTGATCGAGGATTTTGTCTCCGAATACGAGCAGGGCCGAACACCGAACCCCTGCCTGCGCTGCAACGAGAAGATCAAGTTCAGCGCAGTCCTCGATCGGGCCCTCGCCATGGACTTCGATGCGGTGGCCACCGGCCACTATGCGCGGATCGAGCGTGGATCCGGTGGCGCTGAGCTTCATCGCGCCGTCGACAGCGACAAGGATCAGTCATACGTGCTCGGCGTCCTGCGTGCAGATCAGCTCGAGCACGCGATTTTCCCGCTGGGCGACGACCTCAAGCCGGCGGTTCGCACCGAGGCAGAGGAGCGGGGCCTGCTGGTCGCTCGCAAGCCCGACAGTCACGACATCTGCTTCATTCCGGACGGCGACACTGCAGGTTTCCTCGAAGGGCGACTCGGTCGATTGCCTGGTGAAATCGTCGACGTCACGACCGGCGCGGTCCTCGCCGAACACAACGGCACATTCGCCTTCACCATCGGCCAGCGACGGGGCCTTCGAGTCTCGAATCCAGCCGCCGATGGCGCCCCGCGTTACGTTGTCGATATCGACATCACGACCCGTCAGGTGACCGTTGGGCCCCCGGAATTGCTCGACATCCGCGGAATCGAGGGAATCAGGCCCATCTGGGCAGGGGAGCCTCTCGGTGAGACTCCGGTCCCAGTCACGGCGCAAGTCAGGGCCCACGGCAATCCGGTCCCCGCTCGTGCGTGGGTGCAGGGCGAGCGCCTGATCGTCGATCTCGGAGAACCCATTCGGGGCCTGGCTCGAGGGCAGGCGGTCGTGCTGTACGACGGCACGCGCGTGCTGGGCTCGGCGACAGTTGATGCCACCTCGCGCGATGCCACCACGCGCGATCCGTCCTCGCTGGCCTCCCCCCCGCGCGAATTTGCCAACTCGGCCGTGAGCGGGTCGGAATGACGACGCTGCAATTCCCCTGGAACGCTGCCAGCGCTACTGGCATCGGCTCTCTCCCGGGCACGGACGCCCGCGAGGCGGCGCGCATCATCGTCGGGGAGTTGCCGGAGTTCCTGCACTGCCCTGAACTCCCCGCTCGAGGACCCGGTGCGGACATGATCGGCCGCACGGCGGCACTCCTCGCCGCGGTAAGCGACGACTTCGGGTTTGAGACGACGCCTGCTGGGTGGCGCATCACCGCGGGCAGGGGGCGAACGCTTCGGCGTGCCATTTCGTGGTTGTCCGAGGACCTTGATGCTCTCGAGGAGACGAGCGACGGCTACTCGGGTCCGGTCAAGGCGCAGTTGGTCGGCCCTTGGACGATGGCCGCGTCGGTCGAACTGCCCTTTGGGGAGCGGATGCTCAAGGATCCCGGTGCCTGCCGTGACCTCGCAGACGCGCTGGCCGAGGCAGCCCGAATCCACCTTGGCGACCTCAGACGACGATTCCCACGATCCGAGATGATCGTCCAGTGGGACGAGCCGGCGATCACAGCGGTCCTAGAGGGGTCCATCGGCACGGCGAGCGGTATATCGCGATACTCGGCGATCGAAGTGCAGAAGGCCGAGTCGCACCTGCGAACGGTGCTCGGTGCCACCACGGATGCGCAGGCCATGGCAGGAATCCACTGCTGCGCGACGCGCCCGCCGATCGGTCTGTTCCGTTCGTCGGGCGCGAAGTTCGTCAGCATCGATTTGCTCGACGGCCAGGTTGACGAGGATGAACTCGGCGAGATTTGGGAGGCCGGGGTCGGCATCCTGGCGGGGAGCGTGCCGGGAGTCGGTACTTCGATGGTCAGCGATACCCGAGCGAGCGGGCCGGTTCGAGCTATCGCCGCTCGTCTGGGCCTGAACGACATCGCCTTCATGGCGGGGGTCGTGGTCACTCCGACCTGTGGCCTCGCGGGCGCGTCGCCGGATTGGGTGCGGATGGCATACACCGCGTGCGTCAAGGCAGGACGAGTCCTTCGCGAGGGGTTTGGGGAGGACGTCGAGGATCGCGCAATGAGCCGGTCGCGCAATGAGCCGGTCGCGACATGAGCCGGTCGAACCGTGAGTGACGCGAAGTCGCTTGATGCCACTTCGGCTGCGGCGGCCAGGGAACGCTGGATCGTCCTGGCCTCGGCCATCGACGAGGCGCGCGCGGCCTACTACCAGCGCGACGAGCCCACCATTGCCGATGACGAGTACGACCAACTCTTTCGTGAACTTGTAGAGCTGGAGTCGTCCTGGCCCGAATTGCAGTCGGGGGACTCGCCGACGGTCTCCGTCGGTGGTGAAGTAGCGGAAATGTTTACGCAAGTTCAGCACCTGCAGCGCATGTTCTCGCTCGACAACGTCTTCAGCCAGGAGGAACTGACGGAGTGGCTGCAGCGCGTCGAGAAGGGGCTCGATTCGCCGCCTGAGTTCCTGTGCGAGTTGAAGATCGACGGGCTGGCCGTCGATGCGGTGTATCGCGCCGGTCGTCTGGTCTCCCTTGCGACGAGAGGTGACGGAACGACCGGGGAAGACGTCACTTACAACGCGTCTTTCATTGATGACGTCCCTGCGGTACTCCGGCCAGCGAACGGACGGGAAGTCCCTGAACTTCTGGAAGCCCGAGGTGAGGTGTTCTTCACGAACGCGTTCTTCGAGCGGCTGAACGAGGAGCAGTTGGCACTGAAGTCGACGCCCTTTGCGAATCCCAGGAACGCGGCGGCCGGGTCGCTCCGGCAACGGGTCGATCGTCGCGAGCAGGATCTCGCGGCGGCCCAGCAGCCGTCGCCAGCAGGCCAGGGACCTGGATCGGGATCAGGACCGGGACAGGCGACTTCGCCGAGGATCGCCCGTCTGCAGTCCGACCTTGACCGAGCGATCGTGCGGCTGTCGGGTCTGCGGTTCACGGTGCACGGCATCGGACAAGTGGAAGGCGTCGCGATCGGCACCCTGAGCGAGGGCTACGCCTTGCTTGCGGACCTTGGATTGCCCGTCAGCGCGCAGGCGAAGGTGGTTGCGGAGCCCGCGGGCGTCAGGGCATTCATCGAGCATTTCGGCGAGCATCGCCACGACGTGGAGCACGAGATCGACGGCGTCGTCGTCAAGGTGAACGACATCGCTCTCCAGTCCCGTCTCGGCGAAACCTCCCGAGCCCCGCGGTGGGCCATCGCGTACAAGTATCCGCCGGAAGTGGTCCGCACCAGGCTGCTCGACATTCGCGTGAATGTCGGGCGGACCGGAAGGGTCACCCCGTATGCCGTGATGGAGCCGGTGCGCGTAGCCGGTTCCACCGTTGCCATGGCGACCCTGCACAACGCCTTTGAGGTTGAGCGCAAGGGTGTGCTCATCGGGGACATGGTGTTTCTCCGCAAGGCCGGAGACGTGATTCCCGAGGTGCTCGGGCCGGTCGTCGAAGTGCGCGACGGCAGTGAGCGGGTGTTCGTCATGCCGGACACCTGCCCCGACTGCAGCACGCTGCTCCGTCCGGAGAAGGAAGGGGATAAGGACGTCAGATGCCCGAATGCGCGATCGTGTCCCGCGCAACTGCGCGAGCGCCTCGCTCACGTGGCGTCCCGTTCGGCGCTGGATATCGAGGGCCTGGGCGATAAGGCCGCCCGCGCGCTGCTCGAGACCGGCGTGCTCGCGGACGAAGGGGACCTATTCCTGGTGTGCGAGGACGACCTCCGGCGCAGCCCGTTCTTCACCCGCGAGGCAGGGCGGGGTGAATCGGGACCGCAGTTGACGGAGAACGCCAAGACCGTGCTGGCCGAGTTGGACGTTGCGCGTCGGCGCCCGCTCTGGCGGGTCCTGGTCGCGCTGTCGATGCGCCATGTCGGCCCGCCGACGGCCAAGGAACTCGCTCGAGCGTTCGGGAGCGTGGATGCGATCAGTGTGGCTTCGGCGGAGGAGCTTGCCAGCGCCGAGGGTGTCGGCATGGTGATCGCGGAGTCGATCCGCGAATGGTTCGCAGAGGAGTGGCATCGTGATGTGATCGACAAGTGGCGCCGCGGTGGAGTGAGCCTTGCAGATGAAGCCATCGTCGATCGTCCGGCCGGGCTGCTCGAGGGACTCACATTCGTGATCACGGGCGCGGTCGAAGGCTTCACCCGGGAGACGGCGGCGGAAGCCGTCACTGACCTCGGCGGCAAGGTCACCGGCTCGGTGTCCAAGAGCACGACCGCGCTGATCCAAGGGGACGCCGGAGGAAAGCCCAGCTCCAAGCTCAAGAAGGCTGAAGCCCTCGGCATCCGGGTGCTTGACGCTGGGGGGTTCCGAAGCCTGCTGTCGGACGGGCCGAGTGCCGCGCTCGGCTCGGCCGCGCAAGAAGCAGAGTAGCCCGGCATGAGATGTGAACCACGGGCTTCGGTGAGCCTGCCGCCCGTGATCAGAATGGCGGCGGAGTGCCACGAGCCTGGGAGAGGGGTCGATAGGCGTCAGCGCGCGAAGGCTCAAGACGCGAAGGCTCAAGACGCTTAGGATGACTGTCGCGAGGGCTAGCCGTCGAAACGGATTCCTGCTCTAGGACGGGTCTGGGCCGATGTTCATATTCCCTGCCCTGCGGTGAGATCCAAGTGCAGCCACCTTCGTGGTTACTGTCGGTGAGCTGCCATCCGCCGTGCGTCTTCATCTGGTGATGGCGGGTGCAGAGGGCCCCGAGATTTCCGCGATCGGTTGCACCGCCGCGACTCCAGGGGATCGCGTGATCGATTTCGCAGCGGCTCGCGGCCGTGCCGCACCCCGGAAAGCGGCACGTCTGATCTCGAGCGGCGATGTACTGGCGAAGGCGCTGTGGGACGGCGTATGTCCGCCGGCCGTAGTCGAGGAGTTCGCCGGTGGCAGGGTCCGTGATGATGCGCCTGAAGGTTGCGTCAGCGAGGAGTTCGCGAGCGACTTCGGCGGGGAGTGCCCCAGCGCCGATGAGCTCCGCCGCACCATCGCGCAGGGCAAGGAGTGTGGGCAGGTCGATTATCAGGTTGATGTGGGCTCGCGGCCGAGGGAATGGGGCCCGGGCTTGATCCTGCGTGTCCGTGTGTCCGGATGGATCCTGCGGGTTGCCGTTGAGGAGCAGCGAGGCGAGGGCCAACGAGCGCTTTTCGCCAGCGCCCAATGTCGACTGCCCTTCCGCGGAACTGTTGCCCACGGCAGCTCCTGCTCTCGCTACCGCCTGCGTTCCTGCGCCCGCGCATCGGCCCGCAAGGTGGTTGATCACTGACAGGCAGGCGTGTGCATGTTCGGTCGCCATGCGTGCGATGAGCGTCGAGACGCCATCGAGGTCATCGATCACGTAGACGTCGCGGGCTGCGAGTGACTGCTGGCGACGACGCAGGGCGTCAGCAGGGTCCACTGCGATGACCGCGTGCTTGGCCGCACGCCGAGTCAGGGACAGCGTGGAGCGGATCGCCACCGGTAGGACGCGCCGCTGGAGGAGATCGCAGTGACGGGAAAAGGCTTGACGGGAGGCTTCGTCTTGCTGCCAGATTCCGTGGAGCCGGGAAGCGGCTGAGACGATGATGGCGGCATGGCTTGCCGTGATGCTGCCCGCAGATTGCGCTGCATGCGTCGCCGACAGCGGCCCGCACAACAGTCGAGCGCTATCGATTCGCGCCTGTGCCGTTGCGGGTGACAGTCGCAGTGCAGCGGCCAACTCCTCGCGAATCGCATCGGCGATCGTGACCGGGCCCGCTGCACTGTCACCGAGTACGTCCGTGCCGATCACGACCTTGCTGGCGTAGCGATCCGGCCCGGCAGCGCGCACGATGGCCGGTGCCTGGAGGGACGCCCACCAGGCGCTCATTCGTTCGTGTGCCTGAAGCCAGGTGATCGCATCCTCGCTGCTGAGCATGGATGGGTCGATCAGTGCGAGTTCGCTCATGAAAGAGGACGCGGGGGAGCAGGCGGCTAGGTCTGCGATGCGCTCGCTGGCAGAACGCGGAACGTTCGCTGACACGTCCGCAGGAGCATTCGCCTTGAGCTCGGCCGGGGCGTCGAGCGCAACTTCGAGCGCAACTTCGAGCACAACCTCGAGCCCAACGTCGACAGGCAGGTCGAGGGCAACCTCGAGCGCAACTTCGAGCGCAACCTCGAGCGCGACCTCGGAAGCGAGGTCCGGGAGCGAACGAAATTCGAACATGTGTACGAATCTATCCCCAACCACTGACATTCAGCGGAGAGTTGGCTCGTCCTGCGCTGAAACCCACTGTCAGGGGGCCTCAATAGACTGACGCAATGACGGCAATCACCCGAGCAGAAGTCGCTCACCTCGCCACACTCGCGCGATTGGACCTCACCGAGACAGAACTCGATCACTACGCGCAGCAGTTGGACGTCATTCTGCAGTCGGTGGCGAGGGTGTCGGAGATCGCGACGGCGGACATACCGGCGACCTCTCATCCGCTGCCCCTTGAGAATGTCTTCCGTGATGACGTTGCCCTGCCGTGCCTGGATCGCTCCGAGGTTCTCGCCGCGGCTCCTGCTCACGAAGACGACCGATTCAAGGTGCCGCGCATTCTGGATGAGGAGCACTAATGGCAGTCATGGGTGCTGATCTCACGCGGCAGACCGCTGTGGTCCTCGCAGAAGCCATCCGAACTGGTGAGGCAACCGCTGTTGGGGTCACGCAGGCGCACCTCGATCGCATCGACAGTGTTGACGAACGCGTGCACGCATTCCTCCACGTTGATACCGAAGCAGCCCTCGATGCCGCACGAAACGTGGATGCGAAGCGGTCGGCTGGCGAGGCGCTCGGCCCCCTCGCTGGGGTGCCGCTCGCATTGAAGGACATCCTGACGATGCGCGGTGTGCCGACCACTTGCGGCTCGCGCATGCTGGAGAACTGGCGCCCGCCGTATGACTCAAGCGTGGTCGAGCGTCTGCGAGCGGCTGACATCGTCATCCTCGGCAAGACGAACATGGATGAGTTTGCGATGGGCTCGTCGACCGAGCATTCTGCTTACGGTCCGACCCGCAATCCCTGGGACCTCGAGCGGATCCCGGGTGGGTCAGGCGGCGGGTCGGCGGCTGCACTGGCGGCCTTCGAGGCACCGCTCGCGATCGGCACCGACACGGGGGGTTCGATCCGGCAGCCGGCTGCAGTGACCGGCACCGTCGGCGTGAAGCCGACCTACGGCGGTGTTCCGCGCTACGGTCTGGTGGCGCTGGCGTCGTCACTGGACCAGGCGGGCCCCTGCGCCCGGACGGTCATGGACACCGCGCTTCTCCACTCGGTCATCGCTGGGTATGACCCGCGCGATTCCACGTCGATCAATGCTCCGGTGCCCGATGTGGTCGCGGCGGCCGGCAAGGCCGATGTGCGCGGCATGCGCATCGGCATCGTTACCGAGTTGAATGGCGAGGGCTACCAGGCCGGGGTGGCGCAGCGGTTCCGGGAGTCGCTTGCGATTCTCGAGCACCTCGGGGCCGAGATCGTGGAGGTCGGCTGCCCGAGTTTTGAGTATGCACTCGGGGCCTATTACCTGATCCTGCCGTCCGAGGCGTCGAGCAACCTCGCTCGGTTTGATGGCATGCGGTACGGGTTGCGCGTCGGTGACGACGGCACCCACTCGGTGGAGCAGGTGATGAGCCTGACCCGCGAGGCCGGATTCGGGGCAGAGGTGAAGCGGCGCATCATGCTCGGGACCTACGCGCTGTCGAGTGGGTACTACGACGCCTACTACGGCTCGGCGCAGAAGGTTCGCACCCTCATCATGCGCGACTTCGCGAGCGCATTCGAGTCCGTCGATGTCCTCGTCTCTCCCACGGCACCGACGACGGCATTCAAGATCGGCGAGAAGGTTGACGACCCACTTGCGATGTACCTCAATGACATTGCGACGATCCCCGTCAATCTCGCCGGCAACGCGGCGATGTCGCTGCCGGTGGGGCTCGCTCCGGAGGACGGACTCCCGGTGGGATTCCAGATCATGGCGCCGCCCATGGCCGACGACCGCCTGTATCTCGTGGGCGCTGCGCTGGAGTCGGCGCTTCATGACAAATGGGGACATCTGCTGATCGAGGAGGTTCCGGCCCTATGAGCACTGCCATGCCCGAGACGATTCCCTACGACGAGGCGCTGAACCTCTTCGAGCCGGTGTTCGGCCTCGAGGTCCACGTCGAGATGGGGACGAACTCGAAAATGTTCTGCCCGTGCCCGACGGCATTCGGCGGGGAGCCGAACACTCAGGTCTGCCCCGTCTGCCTCGGGCTGCCCGGTTCCATGCCCGTGGTCAACCGAACCGCGGTCGAATCCACGATCCGAATCGGTCTGGCGCTCAACTGCACGATCGCCGAGTGGTGTCGCTTCGCCCGGAAGAACTACTTCTATCCCGACATGCCGAAGGACTACCAGATCAGCCAGTACGACGAGCCGCTGTGCTCGAACGGCTACCTCGACGTGACAGTCGCGACAGCCGAAGGCCCGAAGGTCGTGCGCGTTGAAATCGAGCGGGTGCACATGGAGGAGGACACCGGCAAGCTCACGCACACGGGCGGTGCGACGGGCCGTATCCATGGCGCTGACTACTCGCTCGTCGACTACAACCGTGCCGGAATCCCGCTCATCGAGATCGTCACGAAGCCGGTGGCAGGTGCGGGTCACCTCGTGGCTGATGTCGCCAAGGCGTACGTTGCTGAACTGCGGGATCTCATGCGCGCACTCGAAGTCTCCGATGTGCGTATGGAGGAGGGGTCGCTGCGCTGCGACGTCAATCTTTCGCTCAACAAGCCGGGTTCCCCGATGGGGACACGTAGCGAGACGAAGAACGTGAACTCGCTGCGTTCGGTGGAGCGCGCGGTGCGATCGGAGGTGGAGCGTCAGTCTGCTCTCCTGACGGCCGGCGGTCGGGTGGTTCAGGAGACCCGCCATTTCCATGAGGACATCGGACGCAGCACGTCGGGCCGCTCGAAGGAGCAGGCGGAGGACTACCGGTACTTCCCGGAGCCGGACCTCGTGCCGATCGCCCCATCGCCTGCATGGATCGACGAGCTGCGGGCCACCCTTCCGGAGTTGCCGTCGGCCAAGCGTTCCCGCCTTGAGGCGAAGTGGGGAATCACGCCCTTCGAACTTGCGACGGTCGTGAACGCGGGTGCCCTCGATCTCGTGGAGGAGACCATCGCGGCCGGAGTCGAGTCTGCGGCCGCGCGCAAGTGGTGGACGGGGGAGCTGCTGCGAACTGCAAATGATCAGGGCATCGAACTCGCTGACCTCCCGGTGACGCCGGCGCAGATCGCTCGGGTCGAGGCTCTTGTCGCCGACGGATCCCTCAACGACAAGCTTGCGCGTCAGGTCTTCGAGGGCATCATCGCGGGTGAGGGCGACGTTGATGAGGTCATCGCAAGCCGGGGCCTTGCGGTGGTGAGCGACGATACGTCCCTGCTCGCTGCCATCGACGAGGCGCTGCTTGCGCAGCCTGACGTGGCGGACAAGATCCGATCGGGAAAGGTGCAGGCCGCCGGTGCGATCGTGGGAGCCGTGATGAAGTCCACCCGCGGACAGGCGGATGCGGCGAAGGTGCGGGCGCTGCTCCTGGACCGACTCGGAGTCACGGAAGCCTGAGCGCTGCCGATTGCGCTCATCCCGAGATTCGTCGCACCCACTGCGCCTGACGTCATCGGATACGACGAGCTTGCCGAGCCATCCGATGAGCTCCTGGAGCAGTGCGGATTCTTCGTGCCGCACTATCTTGGGCCTGATCCGAGCTCGCACCTCATGGCGCGAATGCCGTTGCTGGAGCGAACACAGCTCCTGACGGCTGGGTTCGAGGCTGCGATTGCGTCGCTCCCGGCGGGCGTGGTCCTCAGCAATGCGGTGGGCGTGGTCCTCAGCAACGCGGTGGGCGTGCATGATGCCGCGACCTCAGAGCTTGCCGTCGGGCTCATCCTCGCGACCCTGCGGGGCATCGATACCGCAGCGGGTGCCATGACCACCGCGACCTGGACCCACGGTCATGATGTGTCGCTCGCCGACCGCAACGTGGTCATCCTTGGTGCTGGAGGAGTGGGCTCCGCGCTGGCCTGCCGGCTCGAGGGCTTCGAGGCCGAGGTGACCCTCGTTGGTCGAAAGCGGCGCAGTTCCGGCGCAGCCGGTGTCATTGCCGGCATCAGCGAGCTTCCAGAGCTCCTGCCTAAGGCAGACATCGTGGTCCTTGCCGTCCCGCTGACGAACGAGACGACCGGCTTGGTTGATGCTGAATTCCTGAATCAGATTACTGATGGCGCCCTCCTCGTCAACGTCGCTCGGGGGCCAGTGGTCAGGACCGAAGACCTTGTCTCGGCGTTGGTGTCCGGACGTATCCGGGCGGCGCTCGACGTGACGGATCCTGAGCCGCTGCCGAGCGACCACCCGCTGTGGCGCTGCCCGAACGTGCTCATCACGGGGCACCTCGGCGCAAATGCGACGTCCTTTCCGCCGCGTGCGATCAGCCTCATCATCGAGCAATTCGGCAGGTGGCGGGCGGGCGAGCCGGCGCTACATGTCGTCGCAGGAGGTCCGACCTAGGCTGCGGGCATGGCCACTTCGCCGCGAGTGCCACCGCTGGCGCGCAGAATCTTGCTGGGCAACGGCCTTTCCGCCATCGGCAGCGGGCTCACGATGCCGCTCCTCATTGTCTATCTCGGTGAGATCCGCGGTCTGGGGCTGACCATCGGCGGACTCGTGGTCGCCTACATGGCCGTCGTGTCACTGGTGGTGTTTCCGGTCGTGGGATGGGCAAGTGATCGGCAGGGTCCCAAGCCGGTGCTGATGGCGGGCCTGTTGGTGGAGGCAGTCGGTGTGGCGCTCCTCGGCGCGGTGGCGAGTGCGCCGTCCGCCTTTCTCGTCGGCACGATTGTTGCGCTGGGCAGTGCGATGGCGTGGCCAGCGCAGTCAGCGCTCCTCGGCCGGGTGACGACGCAGGAGAATCGGCAGCGGGTATTCGGCATCCAGTTCATGCTCCTCAATCTCGGACTCGGCGTCGGCGGGATCGTCTCGGCGCTCGTGGTGTCCGAGACGGACCCGCAGACCTTCGTCTGGCTCTACCTCGCTGACGCGACCGCCTACCTCGCCTACTTCGCGGTCCTCCTCACCCTCCCAGGTGTCGGCGTGGGCCGGGTTGCGGAGGCTCCGCTCGAGGAGGGCGGCGGGTCGGACCCGAGGCGGGCGGGCATGCGCGAGGTGCTCGCCGACCGGATCCTGCGCCGAGTCCTCCTCCTCGCCGTGGTGCTCCTCATGAGCGGCTACGGGGCGCTCGAGGTCGGTATTCCAGTCTTCATCACGGTCATCAATGGATTTGATGTGTCATGGGTCGGGGTGAGCTTCGCCGTGAACACGTTCACCATCGTCGCGGCTCAACTGCTCGTCCTGCGCCTCATCAAGGGCCGGTCGCGTAGCTACCTCATGCTCGCGGTCGCATTGACCTGGGCCATGTCGTGGATCCTCATGGGATCGAGCCTGCTCGCGGGGCCGACCCTGGCGCTCACCCTCGTGCTCGTCGCGTCCGGGGTATTCGCTCTCGGCGAGACCCTGTGGGCTCCGGTCGCGCCGTCGCTCGTGAACGACCTCGCGCCCGAGCATCTTCGGGGACGCTACAACTCGTCGATGAGCCTGGTGTGGTCGCTGTCGAGCATCATCGGCCCGGGCATCGCCGGGCTCATGCTGGGAGCGGGGCTCGAGGTGGCGTGGATCCTCGTTCTGGTCGCCGGATGCACGGCGGCCGCGGTGATGGCGGTCGGGCTTCGGCGCGTGCTGTCAGCCCAGCTCGACGGACGACTCCCGGTGTGATCTCAGGCCGGGGCTGATAGGCAGCGGGCCGGGGGAGGACATGACCAGCCGGACATGGGCTTCGCGGACGGTTGCGAGGCACGGGCTTCGCGGACGAGAGCGAGTCATGGGCTGTGCGGACGAGTTCTGGGCGTCGTTACGATTTGCACATGACTGACATGAAGCCCCGGAGCAAGGACGTCACCGATGGCCTCGAGCGGGCGGCTGCTCGCGGGATGCTGCGTGCGGTCGGCATGACCGATGAGGATTTCCCCAAGCCGCAGATCGGCATCGCTTCCTCATGGAACGAGATCACGCCCTGCAATCTGTCGCTCGCGAGGCTCGCAATCGGGGCGAAGGAGGGCGTGCACGCTGCCGGCGGTTTCCCGATGCAGTTCGGCACGATCTCAGTGTCAGACGGCATCTCGATGGGTCACGAAGGCATGCATTTCTCGCTGGTGTCCCGCGAGATCATCGCCGACTCGGTCGAGGCCGTCATGCAGGCTGAGCGACTTGACGGCATGGTGACGTTCGCCGGTTGCGACAAGTCGTTGCCGGGGATGCTTATGGCCGCGGCACGGATCGACGTCGCGTCGGTATTCGTGTACGCCGGTTCAATCCTTCCCGGGCACGTCAAACTCTCAGACGGCACGGAGAAGGACGTCACGATCATCGATGCCTTCGAGGCAGTAGGTGCCTGCGCTCGGGGCCTGATGTCCCGTGAGGACGTCGACACGATCGAGCGGGCGATCTGCCCGGGAGAAGGCGCGTGCGGCGGCATGTACACCGCGAACACGATGGCGAGCGCGGCCGAGGCGATGGGAATGTCCCTGCCGGGATCCGCAGCACCGCCGGCAGTCGACCGGCGTCGTGATGGTTTCGCCCGGAAGTCCGGCGAGGCGGTCGTCGCGCTGATCCGCCAGGGCATCACGACGAAGGACATCATCACCAAGGAGTCGCTCGAGAATGCGATCGCGGTCGTGATGGCGTTCGGTGGCTCGACGAACGCCGTGCTGCACCTGCTGGCGATTGCGCACGAGGCGCGCGTGGACCTTGAGATGCACGATTTCCACCGGATCGGCTCGAAGGTGCCGCTGCTCGCGGACGTGAAGCCCTTCGGACGCTTCGTGATGAGCGACATCGACCGGGTGGGTGGAGTTCCGGTCATCATGCGGGCACTCCTAGACGCCGGGCTGATGAATGGCGACTGCCTGACGGTCACCGGCAAAACCATGGCCGAGAACCTTGCGAGCATCAACCCGCCGGATCCGGACGGCGACATCCTCTACGCATCGAAGAACGCGCTCGCGAAGACAGGCGGCATAACAATCCTCTCGGGGTCCATGGCTCCCGAGGGTGCCGTGGTGAAGAACGCGGGCGTCGCCGTCGACTCCTTCGAAGGCGTTGCACGCGTTTTCGAGCGGGAGCAGTCGGCCATGGCCGCGCTGGAGGACAACACGATTCAGGCGGGCGATGTGATCGTCATCCGGTACGAGGGTCCGAAGGGTGGCCCGGGGATGCGGGAGATGCTCATGATCACCGGGGCGATCAAGGGTGCGGGGCTGGGCAAGGAGGTCATGCTCATCACGGATGGACGGTTCTCTGGTGGCACGACGGGGCTGTGCATCGGCCATGTGGCGCCGGAGGCGGTCGATGGGGGGCCGATCGGGCTGGTGCGGGATGGTGACCGGATCCGGATCGACATCCCGAATCGGACGCTGGACCTGCTCGTCGGCGAGGATGAGATGGCCCTGCGCCGTGCGGCCTTCGAGCCGCTGCCGCCGCGTTACACGCGTGGGGTCCTCGCAAAGTACGCGAAACTCGTGGGCTCGGCGTCGCACGGAGCCGTCTGCGACTGATTTGTCTGAAACTGGGTCGTCTGAAACTGAGTCGTCTGAAACTGGGTCGTCTGAAACTGACGCGTTTCAGTCGTCCTGGTTCGCGTCCCAATCGGCGCCGGAGAGGATGCCGCCCTCGATGGTGATGGACTGGCCGGTGACGTAGCTTGACGCCTCGCTCGCGAGGTAAATGACCGCGCCGACGAGTTCCTGGGGCTGGGCGAGTCGGCCCATGGGGGTGAACTCCTTGAACCAGACGCTCCGCTTGGGGTCGTCCCACAGGGGAGCGGTGAACTCGGTCTGCACGACCGCGGGCTCGATGCAGTTCACCCGGATCCCGTCTGCCACCCATTCGCGCGCGAACGACCGTGTCATGGAGGTGACGGCTGCCTTGGTCGCGGCGTACACGGAGATCGTGTTGAAGCTGTAGCGCGCGCTGAGCGAGCTGATGTTCACGATGGCGCCACCGCCCTGGGCCTTCATGATCGGGTGCACTGCCTGGCTCAGGAAGTAGACGGCGCGCATGTTCACGGCGACGATGGCATCGAAGTCATCGGGCGTGACGTCGTCGATCGCCTTGCGGCGGTTGATGCCGGCGCAGTTGATGAGCACGTTGATAGCGCCCATGGCGGAGTGGGCGTCGGTGACGAGCGCGGCGCAGGCGTCAGTGCCTGACAGGTCTGCCCCGAAGGTGAACGCCCTGCCACCGGCGGCCCTGATCTCGTCCGCGAGGCCGGAGACCTTCGGCTCCTCGAGGTCCTGAAGGCCCAGAGTGGCGCCGCAGGCGGCGAGGGAGCGTGCGAGGACGCTGCCGATTGCGCCACCGGCTCCGGTGAGGAGCACGGTCTTGCCTGCGAGGGAGAACATCTCGGTGCCCTGTGGAGTCGGGGTGGTCATGCTGGTGCCCTTCGGTTGTTGTCGGACGTCGGGTCGTGGCGGACGGTCGGGTAGTCGTGGGTCGTGACGGCGTATGGGGCGGCTTCGATGACGAACGGCGCGCTTGCGCCGGGCGCCGCGCTCCCGCCGGCCTCCGCACGTCCGCCGGGCGCCGCGCTCCCGCCGGCTGGCTCCGCGGCGGCAGCCGGGCCCGTGACCTCGACGAGGATCATCTCGGCGGTGAAGTTGGCGACCATGAGTCGTAGGGCCTCTTGCGACTCGAGGAGCAGGGCGTCGAATCGCGCCGGGTCGCTCGATTCGCACGGGCGAACATGCGTGAACCCGACGAGTCCGGCGAACACGGACATGAGCGGAAACGGCTCGCCTGCGACGGACCGGAAATCTGCCGGCTGAACGGGCTTCTCGCGCTCGAGCAGGCCGCGCCATCCGGTGAGCTCGTAGTACGTGATTGCGTCGATGGCGCCCGGCTCGGCGAGGTACTTGATGGAGATGGCGGTCCATGCTGCGCCAAGCCCCGAGGACTGGCGGGCATCGACTGAGCTCGGCAGCGGGGTGTTGCTGAAGTCGAGGTCGGGTGCGGTGGCATTCGGATTGAATCGTGGACGCAGGGTGACCGGACCGACGCAGATGCGCGTGGAGCCGCAGATGTCGCGGGCACCGGCGGCGATAGCTGCCTGAGTCCGTAGGTTCTGCACGATGGTCTCGTCGTCCGATGCGTGAACCTGGGGGTTGATCGAGAAATTGAGGACGTCGACCTCATCGGGGTCGGGTCGGCCGCGATTGAGTTCGGTGAAGTACAGGTTCGTGCCGGCACCGATGACGGCGCGGGGTCCGAGGCTGGCCCGGGCGGCGGTGATGAGCTCTGTGGGCGTGACCTTCGCGTTCGGGTCGAAGACGAGCCAGTGGTCGATGTCGGACGCGTCGGCGTGGCCGCGGAACCGAGCGAGATCAGCAGGGTCGGCGGCAAAGACCGCTGGCACCAGGCAGGTGCCGATCGCCCTGGCCTGCCGCAGGCCGTCCTCGAGCCGGTCGAGGGCGCCGGGGCTGGCCGCGTCGATATCGATCCGCAGGTGGGCGGGCTTGAGTGCGCGCAACTGCTCGATCTCAGTTTCAGAGGGGGCATGGCCGTCAGTGTCGATCTGGAAGCCGATCCGCGGGAGCGGCTGCCGTGACGACGGTGCGCCTAAGGTGATCGTTGCAGGTCGCGGCTGTTCTGGCGCCGGGGGGATCACCTGTCCGGACAGGCGAAGGGTGAGTGCCTGCTCGATGGAATCGCCGGTCTGCACGGTGACAGGGAACGGCCGGCTGATCGGCGTGCAGTAGGTCTTGAACGAGGCGTCGCTCCAATTGCGGTGGTCCTCGGACTCGAAGGTCTCGCCCGTGAGCCGAACGGATGCTGTTACCCCTGGCACGACCTCGTGCGTGAGCGACCGCATGTTCAGGAAGGGCTGGTGGGGCGTGATCTCGAGCGGGAAGGAGGATTGCTGAACCTGGCCCGACACGTCCTCGACCGTGCATGCGCGGCCGCCTATCCCATCGATCGGATGGAGCACGCAAAGGCCGAGGCGGTTGCGGATGAATGGTGCGCTCGCCCGGCCGGACATTGCGTAGGTGATCGTTCCGTCGGGCTCGCCGGTGATGGTGGCGCCCCACGTGAACGGCTCGGCATCGAATGTTCCGCGTCCGGTGAGCGCGATCGTGAAGCGGTCGGTGCCGTCGGTGATGTCCTGCGCGGTGATGACCCACGGACGCGCGGTCCAGTTGCGGTCCTGGAAGACGAGGTAGATGCGCCGGAGGATCTCGGTGGACCCGAGCCGAATCCCGCGCAGTTCCCCTTCGGAGTATGCGACGGAAAGCGGGCCTGCACGCAGCATGATTCGTGCAGGAGGGGGATCCGGCGTACCGTGCCAGGTTGCCCAGTTCAGGACAGGCTCCCGACGGTGTAGCGCGACCCGGTCGCGAGGGATTCGTAGGCACCGAGGGTGATGTCGAGGAGGGTGAGGGTGTCAAGACCCGAGGTCTCGGGGGTGGTGCCAGACGCGAGGCAATTGACCCAGTGCCGCTGGATGTTGTAGACGGAGTCCTGAATCCCGTTCCAGGGCAGCGTTGCCCATGGGTGCTCGGGTATGACGAGGTCCTCGTCGGTGACGATTCCGCGGCTCACGACCTGCAGGTGGTAATCGGCGCCAAGGGTGATGGTGCCCTCGGTCCCCTCGAGGGTCACGAAGGTCTGGGGGTAGGTGTTGTGGTCGGACCTGGTCTCATAGCTCGCATCGACGATGCAGGTTGCGTTGTCCATGTGCATGAGGACGGTCGCGACGTCCTCGCCGGAGATGATGGGGTTGACCCGAAGCGCGTCGGTGAAGAGTGTCTGCGGCTCGCCGAAGAAGCACCGGGCGAGGTCGAAGAGGTGCACGGCGACATCGATGATGATCATGCGCTCGTTGTCGACGAGCCAGGGTTGGGCCGAGTAGACGTCGTGCGCAGTGCGGAAGGACACCCGGCCGAAGAAGGGCCGGCCGATCGCCCCGGAGTCGAGGAGTTCCTTGATCCGGCGCATCGGGTACTGGAACCGGAAGTTCTCGTGGACCATGAAGGGCAGGCCCTTCGCGGCGCATGCCGACACCATGGCCTTCGCGTCGTCCATGTCCCAGGCGAGGGGCTTCTGGCAGATCGTGGCAACCCCGTGCTCCGCGGCGAGTTCGACCATCATGCGGTGGGTGGGTGCCGTCGTGGCGATGTCGACGAAGTCGAGATCCTCGCTTCGGAAAAGGTCAGCGGCGTCCGTGTAGACCCGACCGCCGAATTTCGCGGAGGCTGCCGCAGCCCGCTTGGGGTCGATGTCGCATACGGCGACCAGCTCGACCTCGGGGATCTCGGACCAGGCGTGAAGATGGTTCTGCGCGAAGAAACCGCAGCCGATGAGGGCGAAGCGGTACGGCTGGGTCACAGCTCGATGGCCCGTGCCGGGTCCAGGATCCATTCGCTCCAGGAGCCGACGTACATGCGCGCATCGTCGAGCCCAGCGTGGGCCATGGCGAGCAGGTTCTCGGCGGCGGTGACGCCGGAGCCGCAGTAGAAGATGACCTGGTCGGGTGGAGTCTGGCCGATGAGGCTGTCGAAGTGGGCCCTGAGATCGGCGGGCGGGAGGAATCGTCCGTCGTCGGCGAGGACTTGGGTTCGCTCCGCGAGTCCGGCGCCGGCGATGTGACCCTTCACGGGGTCGTAGTACTTGCCGAGGCCGTGATAGCCCTCCTCCGACCGGGAGTCGAAGACCCGGCAGACCGGGTGGACGCGCGCGACGTCAACCTCATCGATCGAGGCGAGGAGTCCGTCGCGAATGCGCGGGACGAAGGCGCCCGGGGTTGCGTGCTCGGCATCGGCTGTCATCGGCCGGCCCTCGGCCAGCCATGCGGTCAGCCCGCCGTCGAGCACCGCGACAGCGTCATGGCCCAGCCAGCGCAGCATGACCCAGACGCGCGCGGCGGCCATGAGCCCGCGATCGGCGTCGTAGATGACGACCTGCGTCGTCGAGTCGATGCCCCAGGCGGAGAGCTGGCGCGCGAACGTCTCCGGCTCAGGGAAGGGGCGGCGGCCCGTCACGCCTTCGATGACCGGGCCGGACAGGTGCGCGCTGAGGTCGGCGCGCAGTGCGCCCGGGATGTGCGAGTCGTCGTAGGCGCTCGTGCCCCAGTCCTCGTCATCGAGTGAGAATCGGGCGTCGAGCAGGACGAGTTGCGGGTCGCGCAGGCGCTGGTCGAGTTCGTCGGTGGAGATGAGCGTCGTGAACGTCATGGGGAGCCTTCCGATACTGGGCCTAAGCGGTGATCCTACGCTCGCCCTATGACCATGAAGCCGAGGAGTTATGAAGTCACCGACGGACGCGACCGGGCGCCGGCACGGGGAATGCTGCGGGCACTCGGGATGACCGACGCGGACTTCCGCAAGCCCCAGATCGGGATCGCCTCGTCCTACAACACCATCACGCCGTGCAACATGTCGCTCAGAGATGTCGCGACCGCCGTCGGCCAAGGGGTACACGCCGCGGGCGGCTTCCCGATGGAGTTCGGCACCATCACCGTGTCGGATGTGATCTCCATGGGCCATGAGGGCATGCACTTCTCCCTCGTGAGCCGCGAGGTGATCGCCGACTCGGTCGAGACGGTCATGCAGGCGGAGCGGCTCGATGGAATGGTGACCCTCGCCGGATGCGACAAGAGCATCCCCGCGATGATCATGGCCGCCGCCCGCATCGACGTCGCGAGCGTGCTCATGTATGCGGGCTCCCTGCTCCCCGGACATGTGCGGCTCACCGACGGAACCGAGATGAACGTGAACATCGTCACGGCATTCGAGGCGGTCGGGGCCTGCGCTCGCGGTCTCATGAGCGACGCGGATCTCGACATCATCGAGCGAGCGGTCTGCCCGAGCGCCGGAACCTGCGGCGGCATGTACACCGCCAACACGATGGCCAGCGCGGCCGAGGCCATGGGGATCGCGCTGCCGGGTTCATCCGCGCCCCCTGCAGTCGACAGCCGTCGCGCGCTTCTCGGGCGCCAGGCGGGGGAGGCCGTCGTCGAACTGCTGCGCCAGGGCACCACGACGCGCGACATCATCACCATGCAGTCGCTCGAGAATGCGATCGCCGTCGTCATGGCCCTCGGCGGGTCGACGAACGCCGTGCTCCACCTTCCGGCGATCGCCCACGAATGCGGCTTCGAGCTCGAGCTCGACGACTTCCATCGCATCGGCTCCAAGGTGCCCCTGCTCGCCGACCTCAAGCCCTTCGGTGAGTACGTGATGTTCGACGTGGACCGAGTCGGGGGCATCCCGGTCGTGATGAAGGTGCTCCTCGACGAGGGCCTGATCCACGGGGACTGCCTGACGGTCACCGGCCGCACCGTCGCCGAGAATCTCGCGAGTATCGATCCTCCGGAGCCGGATGGCAAGGTCCTGCGCCCGGTGCGCAATCCGCTGGCGGCCAATGGCGGCATCACGATCCTCTCCGGTTCGCTGGCTCCAGAGGGGGCCGTCGTGAAGAACGCCGGTGTGCCGGTCGAGGTGTTTGAGGGCATCACCCGGGTCTTCGAGCGGGAGGAGTCGGCGATGGCGGCGCTTGAGGACAACACCATTCAGGCGGGCGATGTGATCGTCATCAGGTATGAGGGTCCGAAGGGTGGCCCGGGGATGCGGGAGATGCTCATGATCACCGGGGCGATCAAGGGTGCGGGGCTGGGCAAGGAGGTCATGCTCATCACGGATGGACGGTTCTCGGGTGGCACGACGGGGCTGTGCATCGGCCATGTGGCGCCGGAGGCGGTCGATGGGGGGCCGATCGGGCTGGTGCGGGATGGTGACCGGATCCGGATCGACATCCCGAATCGGACGCTGGACCTGCTCGTC
>CAFBNE010000023.1_pt1 | contig 31103 bp, 26 predicted proteins | sample 7269181 | NCBI WGS metagenome assembly CAFBNE01 (sample SAMEA6814085, study PRJEB35770) | uncultured Actinomycetes bacterium | biome: Freshwater; feature: Freshwater reservoir; material: water | place: Czech Republic | collected 2017-05-23 | depth 30m m
AGATTGTCGAGACGGCCAAAGGCTCGACCGTGAACTGGTTTATGTGGGGTGGATCAGACCCCATCAATAGCTACGTGAGCGAGTACGTGGGCAATGCTGTGCTCGAGGAGTATGGCATAACCCTCAACCGTGTCGGCATCAATGACACGTCGGATGCCGTCAATCAGGTTCTGAGTGAGACTGAGGCTGGAAAGACCGACGATGGTTCCGTTGACATGATCTGGATCAACGGAGAGAACTTCCGAACGCTCAAGCAGGGGAACTTGCTCTACTGCGGGTATTGGGATCAACTTCCCAACATGCAGTACCTCCGAGCCGAGGATCCCACGCTGGTCAACGATTTCGGCACTGCCGTGGATGAGTGTGAAACTCCATGGAGCAGAGTGCAAGTTGCCATGATCTACAACTCGGATTCTGTGGCGTCGCCACCGGCCGACATGGACGCCCTGCTGAAGTATGCGTGCGATAACCCGGGAACCTTCACCTACCCGGCTCCGCCAGACTTCACCGGAAGTGCCTTTGTGCGGCACGTCTTCTATAACGAGGCGGACAAGCTCTTCGCAGACAAGGGCGGCCGTGAGGTTCTCTATGGAGACTTCGACCAGGCCACCTATGACCAGGTTGCGCAGGCTACCTGGAAGACCCTCAACGACCTTGAGCCGTGCCTTTGGCGCGAGGGGTCGACATATCCGGTCGACTCGGCAGCCCTTGATCAGCTGTTTGCCAATTCCGAGGTGGCACTCGATATCACCTACACGCCTGCATCCGTCGGGGCACTGGTCGAGAACGGGACGTTCCCCACTTCGACGCGGACGTATGGGTTGTCGAGCGGAACGTTGAGCAACGTCGACTTCAACGCCGTCCCGATCAATTCTCCGAACAAGGCAGCAGCACTGGTGGTGATGAACTTCCTTCTGTCTCCGGAAGCGCAATTGCACAAGGCTGATCCCAGCGTTTGGGGTGAGTACACGGCGCTTGACATCGCAGGCCTGCCGGACGCTGTGAAGGCGGGCTTCGCGGCGCTTCCGCAACACCCGTCAGTCATTGCGCAGGCAGATCTCGCTCCGCTCGCAATGCCGGAGTTGCAGGCAGCCTGGGTGAGTGAGATCGAAAAGGGCTGGGTGAGCTCAGTCGCCAAGCAGTAAGGATGTGTCGAGCTGGTGGTGGAGCATGATGCTTCACCACCAGCCCAACACGCCACTGCCCTTCATCAAGCGAAGGAGTGAGGATGAGGTTGCCAACGAGTGCGCGATTGAGCGAGACCACTGCAGAGCGATTGAGAATCGCGGCGCTCCTTGCGCCAGCCGTTGCGCTGATTGTTCTGTTGTTTCTCGGTGGACTGGTGTCGGGGTTGCTGCGCAGCCTCAACTACTTTCCGCTTATCGGTCTTGACACCCCGAATTTTGATGCCTACACAGCGATATTGAGTGATCGCGAGTTCCTGCTGAGTTTCTGGCTGACCCTATACATATCACTGGTTTCCACGATTCTGTCCACAGTGCTTGCCGTCGCTGCGGCATTGCTTCTGCGAGCTGCGCTCAAGGGCAGGAGGGTGGTGAACGTCTTCTTCTCGCTCAATCTGACGATTCCACACCTAGTGGGGGCCGTGGGAATTCTCTATCTCATTTCCCAGAGCGGATTACTCGCGCGGGCGGCGGCAAATCTCGGAATGATCGATCGACCTGCCGAATTCCCGGCACTCGTCGCTGATCCGCTGGCCATCGGGATCATCCTCACGTACGTGTGGAAGGAAGTTCCGTTCATTGGCGTGATCGCCCTCGCCATTCTCCTATCTGTTGGGGAGGACTACGAGTCGGTTGCGAAGTCTCTGGGGGCAAAGCGGTGGCAGGCGTTCCGTCACGTCACCCTGCCCTTGCTCGCTCCCGGAGTGGCCTCGGCTTCTTTCATCGTCTTCGCTTTCACGTTCGGTGCCTTCGAGATTCCATGGCTGCTTGGCCGCACCTACCCATCGGCCCTGCCTGTCCTGGCGTTTGAGAGTTACAGCGATGTTGATCTCGGGAGTCGACCCAAGGCGATGGCGATGGCAATGGTGATCGCCTTACTCAGTGCCCTTGCAATCGTCGGGTACACCAGGCTTTCGCGCCGGTTCATTCGAAGCTAGTAGTGGGAGTGTGATGATGACGATGAGTGCGCAATTGGCCGCGGAGGACGATGCAGATCTGGTCGGTCGCAGCGGCGGTCGGCGAGCAGTCAGGGTTTCGACCTTGCGCTGGGTCGTCATCATTGGTCTATTGGCATTCCTGATTGCGCCGATAATTCCGCTCATCCTTTGGTCCTTCAGCTTCCGATGGACGTTTCCGAATCTGCTTCCAACTGAATACAGCATGCGAGCTTGGGAAGCCGTAGCCTCACCGACAAATGACGTTCTCTTGGCGACGTGGAACTCGACTGTAATCGCCGTCGTAGTAACAGCACTGTCGATTCTGATCGGCGTGCCGGCGGGGCGGGCACTTGGGCTGTACAAGTTCCCCGGAAAGAGGCTCGTCGAACTGTTGATCGTGGCGCCAATCATTGTGCCGACCCTCGCTGTGGCGCTCGGGATGCACACGCTCTTCATTCGCTACGGATTGAGCAATTCGTTGATCGGCGTGATTGTGGTGCACTTGATTCCGGCGCTGCCGTACATGATCCTCGTCATGGCGGGAGTGTTTGCAAACTACGATTCGGCTTTTGAGTCTCAGGCTCGCTCGTTGGGAGCCAACGGTTTCAAGACGCAGAGATTCGTCACCATCCCGGCGATCATGCCGGGCCTTGTCGTGGGATCGCTCTTTACATTTCTCATCTCGTGGAGCGAGTATGTTCTTACGTTGCTCGTAGGCGGTGGGCAAGTCATTACCTTGCCACTCCTCCTGTTCAACTTCGCCCGGAGCGGCGACAACGCCATCGCCGGAGCGCTCGCGGTGGTCTTCATCGTCCCCGGAATTTTGGTGCTTGTGTTCACGTCGAAGCACCTGTCGTCTGGCCAAGCCGCAATGGGAGGTACAGGAGCACTATGACGAACGTGACGTTATCGAAACTGACCAAGGAGTTCGAGGGTAAGCCTGATCCATCCGTCGACCACATTGATCTAGAGATCGAGTCGGGGAAGCTGACGGCTTTACTCGGCCCTTCAGGGTGTGGAAAGACGACCACGATGAGAATGATCGCGGGCCTCCTTCGACCGACTTCCGGGGATATCAAGTTCGATGGGAAGTCCATCGTGAGTATTGCCCCTGAGCGACGGGGCGCGGTCATGGTCTTTCAAAACTACTTGCTCTTTCCCTATATGACGATTAGGGAGAATGTTTCATTCGGTCTCAAGATGCGTGGTGTCTCGAAGACTGAGACAAGGCAACGGGTCGGCGAGATGCTAGACCTCGTTCAGTTGCCGGGTCTTGAGGACCGCATGCCGAAACAGCTATCTGGCGGGCAGCAGCAGCGAGTGGCGCTGGCGCGCGCGCTTATCGTGCAGCCGAAGGTGCTGCTGCTCGACGAGCCGCTCAGCAACCTTGATGCACACTTGCGGGACGAAATGCGTGAACTCATCCGTCGGCTTCAGGGTGAACTCAAAATCACGACCATCTTCGTGACCCATGATCAGGAAGAGGCTGCCGTCCTCTCTGACAAGATTGCGCTGATTCTCCGAGGTAGGCTTCAGCACTTTGGACCACCTGAAGAGTATTTTGAGCGGCCAGCTAGCGTCGAGATTGCACGATTCTTCGGCGGGGTGAATTTCATTCCGGGCGCTTACGATGGAAGCGTCATCGCTACTTCGATTGGGAAGTTTTCGGCGCCGCGGTCGTCGATTGCCAGCGGTGCTGGAGTCCTGACGATCCGACCTGAGGCCGTGGAAATCGGTGGTGAGGGTGCCAATTCAGTACCTGGCCGGGTCGTCTCACACGTCTACGCGGGCCGGTACGCACGGTTCCTGATCGATGTTGGCGGCATACGCATTGAGGCGGTTTCTGATCCCAAGCGGGTCTCGCAGATCGCTGACGGGGACAGCATCTCGTTGAGGTTCGATCCGAACGAGATCTGGGTCCTTGCCCAGCCGACCGAGGGGGATGGCGTCTCTCTGGGTGCGTCCGAGGGCGGTAATGGTTCTGTCGCTTCGGTTTCCGGCGACGAGTGACGTCGCGCCAGCAATGGGGGTTGGCAACCGGGGGTTGGGTCGCGTACGTCGTCTACTACCTCGGCCGAACCAACCTCTCGGTGGCGGTGCCGGGCCTTGAATCCGAGGGCGGCTTGGGGCCTCAAGACATAGGCCTACTAGTCGCTTCGTTCTTCTGGGTTTACTCACTTACTCAGGTGATCGTTGGACAGTTGGCTGACAGATTTGGCTCTCGGTGGCTCGTGGGTGTCGGGCTCGTGGGGAGCGGGGTGATGAATGCGCTGTTCATCCATGCGGACTCCTTTGCGCTGGCACTGATTTGGTGGTCATTGAACGGCATGTTCCAGGGTTTGGGCTGGCCCCCACTCATTGCTGGATTGAGCCGCTGGTTGACGGGACCGAGGGCAGCCCAGGCGTCAGCTGCCTACGGGACCAGTTACGTTGCTGGCACTGTTCTGACCTTGGCAGCCGGCGGCTTCATTGTGGCGTGGGGGGGCACTGCGGCCGTGTTCAACGTGGCGGCCGTCGTACTCATCCTTGCCGGGATCATCTGGTTCGTCATGGTGCGGGACCCTGTGCCGCGCGGACATCACTCGACTAGACGAAGCTCATCAATGTTGCCGACCTTGTGGCTCATGCCCGCTGCGGCGCTTGTCGGAGTAGGTTGGATGACGCTGGTGATCTGGACCCCTGAGTACCTGACGAGTGTCCTGGGCATGTCGATTTCATCGGCTGGCTTGAACGCGGCGGCAATGGCGGCGGTGTCACTGCCCGTCATGGTTCTCGTCAGTTTGCGATTCCGATCCGCGATCGGCAGGCGAAGTTCTCGTATCGCTGGAGCCGTCATCGTGATCACGGGGCTGAGTTTCCTGTTGGTTCCTTGGAGCCACGGCGATGTGTGGGTGCTTGGGGCGTTTGCTCTCGCGACGTCGCTTGCGAACGCTTCGTCGTCGATCGTGCTGGGATTTCTCCCGAGGGTGAGCGCGCCGGAGCGTGTCGGATTGGCGAGCGGAATCTTCTCACTGTCGTTCAGCGTGGGGGGAGGCTTCGGTGCTCTGATCATCGGTGGGCTCATCGGCGAAGGATCCTGGGACATCGTCTACTTCGTGGCAGGAGCGGCTGCGGTGCTTGGCGCACTTTGGATCTTTGCATGGTCCATGATGAGCGATCGTCCGACACGTGATTTATCGCCACTACGTGCCACCTGACGAACGAGGTGCATGGGCTTTCTATGCTCATTGGAGAGCCAGCGCCGTTGCAGCGACGAGAGCGAATGCGACCCCCATTCCCTGCAACCGACCGAGCCGTTCGTTGAGCACGAATCGGGCAAGGAGGACTGTGGTCACGGGATAGAGAGAGCCCATGACTGCGATGACCGCGAGGTTGCCGCTCTGGGCGGCAACCTGAAACAGGGCGTTGGCGCTGGCGTCCAGAATGCCGGCGCCGAGAGCCAGGATCCACGGCGCCTGGGGCAACCCCGTGCGCTTCGCCCGGAGGAGCAGAATCAGCACGATGATGGCGGTCGACACCCAGCGTCCGAGGGTGACCACCCAGAGCCCTGACTCAGTCGGCGCGGAGCCAATTATGGTGAGATAGCAGCCAAGTGCAACGCCGCCTGACAGGGCGAGAACTAGGGAGAGAGCCGGGGCCCGTTGACCGTGCGGCTTCTCGCGGGTGACCATGTACACGGCGGCGAGTGCTAGCGCCATTGCCGAGATGGACCACACCGACAGGCTCTGCCCCCTTGCGGATGCAAATGCGACAGGCACTGCGGCGGATGCGACGGCGGTGATTGGTGAGACCGTCCCCATGGTCCCTCGAGCGAGAGCGAGGTAGAGCATGCCAATGCCGGAGATCCCGACAATCCCCGCGGCAAGGGACCAGCCAAGCACCTCTACGGAGACAAACCCAGGGATGAAGTAGAACCCAATCCCGGTGAGAAATACCGCTCCAATGGGGTAGGAGATGGCGAGGGTAGCGACGGTACTCCCGCGGCGTGAAGACAGTCCGCCCAGGAAATCAGCGGCCCCCCAGGAGAGGCTGGATACGAGCGCAAGGAGTGACAGCATTCATCGCACCTCAGGACCGAGATGGCATCGTCGCCCGACCATGTTGTGAACAATAGCCCAGACTGCGTTCATATGATAACGTGACGCCATGCGAAAGCGTGGGTCAAAATATTCGACTGGGTACCCGCTGTGAGACCAGTTGAAGGAGCTAGCCCTAGGAGTCAGCCCCTTGACTACCCGCCGAGCGCTGGTGGTCCGGTGGTGGATGATTTCCACGGAACGCAGGTTGCTGATCCGTTTCGTTGGCTGGAGTCAGCCGCGGATCCTGCTGTACAGAGATGGGCGTCGGATCAGGATGCCGTCACTTCGGGCTACCTTTGCGGTCAGGCTTCGTACCCCAACGTCGCGCGACGCCTTGCCGAACTCGGGAACTTCAAGGAAAGTTCCTCGCCCGTGCGAGCCGGTGAGAATCGATTCGTGGTCCGGCGTCTGCCGAGCCAGGAGCAGCCGGTGCTGTGGCTCGTCGCGGAAGTCGAAGGAGCCCCTGATGTCGAATTGCTCAACCCGAACCTGATTGCCGATGATGGTTCGGTTGCCCTGACTGGTTGGGCTCCCAACGAGGATGGAAGCCTGATCGCCTACTCACTCGCCGAGCGAGGCGGGGACTGGCAAGACATAAGGGTCAGGGACGTTCGGTCTGGCCAGGACCTCGCCGAGGTGCTGCGCGGCAGCAAGTCCGAGGAAGATCTGCCGTTTCCCAGCGTCGCGTGGCATCCGAACGGCACCGGGTTCTACTACACGAGGCTCCTCTACGCGGAGGACGAGGCGTCGCAGGATCGCTATCGCAATAGCCAGGTCTATTGGCATCGAATCGGGACTCAACAGCACCAAGATTCCCTGGTATTCGCGAATGTTGATGATCCAGAAGAGAATTTCGTACCGATCATCGCCGGTGATGGGAGGAGCCTGCTGCTTCACGTGTGGAAGGGCCTTTCCCACCAGCATCAGGTGGTGGTTCTGCCGCTCGATGGCCACGGCGACCCAATCCGTCTGTTTGCCGAGTTCGACGCGCGGTTCATCTTCATGGGCGTTCTGAATGAGCGGTTCATTTTCCAGACAAATTCCGGAGCGCTGAGGGGTCGTGTCATTGGCGTCGACATCACCAAGCCCGAAGAGTCGAATTGGATCGAAATTGTTCCCGAGCAAGAGGACCGAATCGACGAGGCGGTGCTGTTGGGCGCATGCGTGTTGGTGGTCTCCGTGCGGGGCTTCCACCATGTGGTGAGGATCTTCAACGAGCAAGGCGAAGTCGTTCATTCGATCGCATTGCCGGGACTCGGAACCGTCTCCGACGTTAGCGTCGATTCGATCTCGCAGGCAGTCTTCATGGCTTATGAGTCATATCTACAACCCCCATTGATCCTCCGCCATGACCTCGAAACGGGCCTTCTCTCGTTGTGGCGGGAGACGGATGTCCTGTTTGACTTCACTGGGTATGAGATATCGCAGGATGTAGTCGTGACGGCCGACGGCGCGTCAATCCCGATATCGATTGTCCACAGCAAAGATATCGTTCTCGACCATTCGCATCCGACCCTTCTCTATGGGTACGGGGGTTTTGATGTGAGTATCACCCCATCCTTCAACGCGTCTCGGCTGCTGTGGCTCGAAAACGGCGGAATCTATGCGGTGGCCAACATCAGAGGCGGCGGCGAATTCGGCGAATCATGGCATGGTGCTGGCAAGGGGCAGAATAAGCAGACGGTGTTCGATGACTTTGCTGCTGCAGGTGACTGGCTCATCACACGTGGGTATACGTCGTGCGATCGCCTGGCGGCAGTGGGGGAGAGTAACGGCGGGCTGCTCGTAGCGGCGACGATGCTGCAGCGGCCCGAGTTGTTTGCCGGCGTCATCTGCTCCATCCCGGTGACCGACATGCTGAGATTCCACAGGTTCACCATTGGTCACTATTGGACCTTTGAATACGGAAATGCCGATGACGATGTCGAGCAGTTTCGAGTGCTCCACGCCTATTCACCCGTTCACAATGTTCGTGCGGGAGTCAACTATCCGCCGATCCTCGTGACGACGGGTGAGAACGATGACCGGGTCGTCCCAGCGCACGCGATGAAGTTCGTGGCAGCCCTGCAGGACGTGGCGACGGTAGAAGATGGCCCCCGACTTCTGCGGTACCAGTCGGATGTGGGCCACGGCCTTGGCAAGCCCAGATCGAAGGTAATGGAACTCGACTGCGCCATCTACACATTTGCCCTTGCCTGCTGCGGGGTCGCGCCGAACGGAGAGTGACCCTATTCGCCCACGGCAACCAATGCTGCCTAGACCGAGGAGGAACGGTGACGAGCATCGACTTGAGTGATGACGATCGTCAGCGGTTAACGATTCCGCTTGACCCCGAGGTTCAACGAATTCTCTCGCTGCCCCCGGGAGTGTTCATTAACGGAAGGCGTACTCAGACGCGGCGCGGAGCCGTCCTCGATGTCATCAATCCGTCTACGGGTCAGCTGTTGTGGCGTGCGGCAGAAGCCGACCCGGATGACGTTGACGTTGCCGTTTGCGCGGCGCGCGCTGCAGCGGATCTTGGCGTCTGGACCATACGGATGTCCCCGTCAGATCGGCAGCGATGTCTCTGGAGGCTAGGAGATCTCATTGCACGAGAGGCGCGCGTCTTTGGGCAGCTTGACGCGCTGGACTGCGGGCGTCCCTTCTCCCGGGTGGCGCTCGGGGACGTCCCAGCCTCGGCGGAGCACTTTGCCTACTACGCGGGTTGGGCTACCAAGCTCAACGGGCGGACATATCCGGTCGATACCCAAGGCATGCACGTCTACTCGGTTCGTGAGCCGGTAGGGGTGGTTGGCCTCATTACTCCGTGGAATTACCCGCTCCTCATGGCCGCGTGGAAACTCGCACCGGCATTGGCCGCCGGAAACTGTGTCGTCCTCAAGCCCGCTGAGCAGACTCCGCTGAGCGCACTCTTCCTTGCGGAACTGGCGATCGAGGCAGGAATACCCGAAGGGGTCTTCAATGTCGTAACGGGGATCGGCGCGGTGGCGGGTGCTGCACTCGTAGAACATCCGGCCATCGACAAGATTGGCTTCACGGGGAGCGTTGACGTTGCGCGATCCATCGTGCGCGCGTCAGCCGTTGATCTCAAGCGCGTGTCGCTGGAACTCGGCGGGAAGAGCCCCAGCATTGTGTTTGCCGACGCGGACCTCGATTTGGCCGTTGAAGGCTCATTGTGGGCAACGATGGGAAATAGCGGTCAGTCCTGCACTGCGGGCTCAAGGTTGTATGTACAGGAGGGGATCTACGAGGAGTTCGTCCAAGCTCTGATAGCTCGGGCATCCTCGCTCACGGTCGGGGCAGGCTTAGCCTCGGAGGCGTGCGACCTTGGCCCCCTCATCACGGACCGGCAGATGACGCGGGTACTCGGGTGGATCGATTCGGCGACATCGGACGGGGCCACAGTGATGTGTGGTGGGCAACGCATGTCTGGGGAGAACGCCCAGGGGTTCTACGTTGAGCCGACAGTCATCGCCGACGTGACGGACGACCTTGATGTCGTGAAAGAGGAGATATTCGGCCCGGTGCTGGCTGTCATGCCCTTTAGGGATCGCGACGAGGTCATCGAGCGTGCCAATAACTCACGCTTCGGGCTGGCTGCGGGGGTCTGGTCGAACGACCTTTCCACCGTTCATGAAGTCTCAAGTCGCGTTAGGGCGGGAACCATCTGGGTGAATACCTGGGGGCTCACCTCTCCTGCGGTGCCGTTCGGGGGGATGAAGCAAAGTGGCAAGGGTCGCGAAATGGGTGAGGACGCTCTTGAGCTATACACCGAGACGAAAAGTGTCTGGATGGGCTGGCACAATCCGATCAAATGAACAATTGACCAGTGAATGTGCAGATGATAGTTTGACGGAACGGCGATGAGACGCCGGTAGGCAACGGTCCCGTCGTGACCGCAGACAGAGAATCGAGATGAGTGTGACGTGAAGATTCGCACCGGAAACTTCCCACGTGGCTCCAGCTACTACCCGCCGTTCCATGCGCCAGAGGACTGGGTGCGCGACACAGCGAACATGGCGGCCGCTGACATGAACATGATGCGGACGGCCGAACTGCTCGCGACCTGGGACTACATCGAGCCGGAGCGCGGAAAGCCTGACTGGTCGTGGCTGGATCGCATCTTCGAACTGTCGCAGGAGAACGGCATTCAAATTCTTCTTGGCACCGGATCGTGTTGCCCGCCCATTTGGATGGTCGACGACTATCCCGACCTTCAGGCGGTGTCGCGTGAAGGGACCAAATTCCCCACCAACTCCTACTGGGGCTGGGCATGCGTAAACAACCCGGGCATGGACATCGAGGTCGCCCGCTATGTGAATCTGCTCATCGACAGATACGGCAATCACCCCGCCCTCATGGCCTGGCAGATCGATAACGAGCCGGGGTCGCACCCTGCATTCGGAGGCGAGGCGGAACGGCGGGCTCCGAAGCAGAATGCGTACTTCTGCTACTGCGATCGCTGCGCCGAACTCTTTCGCGAATGGGTGGCCGCCAGGTACCACAACATCGAGGCGCTGAACGCGGCATGGGCCTGGGATCCGACCCATCATCGCTATGTCGACTGGCGGCAGATCAATCCCCCGCGCTCATTGCCCGCGGAATGGGGCAATGCAACCGCCTGGTTGGACTTTCGAAGGTTTGTCAGAGACTCATTCACCCGATTCGTGAAGCGTCAGCACGACGTTATCAAGGCCCGGGACCAGATCCACCCGACTTCAACCAACCTTGTCACTCCGTTGCGGTATGAACTGGAGGTCAATTGGCGAGGCATCGACCACTGGGCTGTGGGTGGAGTGGTTGACGTAATCGGCTATGACATGTACCCGCAGAAGTCCTTCAAAATCGACCCGGCACACTCGTCATGGTTCATGGATTTTGCCTACTCGGTGGCAAAACACAATGACCGGACCCTGTGGATGCCAGAGCTCGAGAGTGGACCCGTCGGAGGGTTCTCAGCGGGTCCTTTGCACACCACCCGCCCGACCGACATCACTCGACATATGCTCTCTTGTTTGGGGCACGGGGCGAAAATGATCGCGTTCCAGGGCTACCGCGAGTGGAACTGCATTCCGCTTCACTGGGGCGCTCTCGTGGACCTCGACGGCGACCCCACCGGACGCTATTACTCGGCCGCGAACGTGAACCGAGTGATCAAGGAGCACGAAGACTTCTTCCTTGATTCACTCCCGGCCAAGGCGGGGGCTGCCATCTACTTCACGCACGACAACGCCTCGGTCCTCGATGGTCAGGCGAACGAGGAGTTCCTGTATGGCGCCATCCACGGCGTTTACAACGCCCTCTGGTACGAGGGCTTCAACGTTGAATTCGTTGCACCGCAGTTCCTTGGTACGCCGACCGCGGACTATGAGGTGCTGTTCCTTCCCTTCCTCATGCACCTTCCGCAGGATGATGCTGATCGAATCACGCAATTTGTGGAAGACGGCGGTACGGTCGTTGGTTTCGCCAAGCTCGGCCACCTCGATGAGAAGGGCTGGTCGTGGAACCGGAGGCCTGGTGCAGGGCTGACTGCCTTGTTCGGAGCTCGTGAGACGTCCATTGAGGTGTTCGATCGAATGGGCTGGGCCGAGAACGATGCGCCCGGCTCCGGAATGGGTATGTTCGGAGCACCCGTCATGCATGCTGAGGTATTGGTGGAAAGTGAGCAATCGCTAGCGATTGCGGTCGAGCCGGGTAATCCGTTGTTCGAGGGCATCGACTCGGAGACGATTCAGGGATATTGGCACCGACAGGAGTTCGACATTCAGGACGATGTGGAGGTTCTCGCTCGCTTTGTCGATGGGGCCCCAGCCATTCTCCGCAGGGTCCATGGACGCGGCCAAGCGATTCTGATGGCCACGCACGTCGACTTAGCAGTTGTTCACCATGATGACCCTGCCACGCGCAAGCTGTTCGCCAACCTCCTAGAAATGTGTGGAGTGGAGCGCCCGGTCGTTGTTTCGGGCGCTGATCAGGGCTACGTGCAACAGCGCGTCGACGCACATCTTCTCGAGTTGGGTAACCAACGCGCGGTGCTCATCAATAACGAGGGTGAGACTGACGTGGACCTCGTGGTGACAGTACCGAGCGCTTCGGGAACGGAGAGTGCAGTGGAGCTCCTCTCGGGCGAGTCCATCGTGTTGAAGTGCGAGGGCGGTGCACGATTCGAGATCACGTTGCCCGCATCAGCGGGTGTCATCGTGATGCTGAGCGATCATTAATAGTCACTCGGGGGATGAGGAGCGGAAGGGCGCGATGCGAGCAGGGGAGGTCGACCTTGATGCATTTGGCTCCTATGCAGCGCTTGTCGAACGCTTTCAGTGGGATATTCCTGAGCGACTGAACATCGCAGCGGAAGTCTTTGATCGATGGGGGCAAGACCGCGGCAGGGTGGCCTTGTACGTCGAACGACGTGATGGAAGGCGGGATGTCTGGTCGTACTGGGAGCTCACGCGCCTGTCCAAGAGGTACGCAAACTACCTTGTGACCCTCGGGATCAAGCGAGGCGACCGGGTGGCGCTCGTCCTGGATCAGGGGGCCGAACTCGCGGCCATGCACCTCGGCATCTATTCAATTGGCGCAGTCGCGTTGCCCATGTCGCACCTATACGGTCCGGATACCTATCGACACATTCTTCAGGATTCTCAGGCAACGGCCATTGTCGTATCGCCTGGCCAGGCTGACAGCATTCGGTCGATTCGCGCGGACCTCCCGTCGCTCATCACCATGGTGGTCAATGGCGAACCCGGGGCAGGCGAGCATGCCCTCAACGATGCATTGAGCGAATCCACTGAATTCGAGCCAGTGTCGACTTCGTCGAACGAGCCGGCACTTCTGGTTTACACGTCGGGCAGCAGCGGTCACCCGAAGGGAGCCCTTCACGCCCACCGAATCATCGAGGGCTACCTGCTCACATTCAGGCTCTTCTTCAACCTGCGTTTTGATGAATCGACCGTCTTCTACACGCCATCGGATTGGGCGTGGGTCGGGGGACTGCTCGATATCCTGCTCCCGGCGCTCGTTCTGGGCTATCCCGTCCTTGCAGACGAACGTAGATTCACCGCCGAACGCAGTTTTGAGGTCATGGGGCGAAACGGCGTGACGCACGCGTTCCTTACGCCGACGGCGTTGAAGATGATGGCTCAGGTTTCGTCTGCTAAAACACGCTTCGACCTTGATCTCAGGGTGATCGCGAGCGGAGGTGAATCTGTGGCAGACAATCTCCACGGATGGGCCGGACAAGAACTGAACGCGGTCGTGAACGAGTTCTATGGACTGACCGAAGTGAACCACCTCATTGGCGGGTGCGAGGCCCTTGGCTCCGGTCGTCCCGGATGGATGGGACTCCCGTACCCGGGCAGGATCGTTGCGGTTCTGGACGAGGCTGGAGAGCAGGTTCCGGATGGCGAGGTTGGTGAGGTGGCGGTGCGTCCGGGCGATCCCACGCAGATGATCGAGTACTGGGGGAAGCCAGAGGCGACGGCGGCACGTGTGCGGCACGGCTGGATCATGACCGGCGACCAGGCCGTGCGTGACGCCGAGGGTTACATTCGCTACCTGGGCCGTGACGACGACATGGTGTCCAGCGCTGGCTATCGCATCGGGCCCGCGGAAGTCGAGGAGTGCTTGCTTCGCCACCCGGCTGTCTCCGAGGTTGGCGTCATTCCCGCTCCGGACGAGGCCCGCGGCGAGGTGGTAAAGGCCGTGATCGTACTGGCCAAGGGGTTCCAGCGTTCAGACGACTTGACGAACGAGTTGCAACAGCAGGTTAAAACGCAACTTGCTGCCTACAAGTATCCGAGGATCGTCGAGTTCGTGGAGGAGCTTCCGAAGACGACCACGGGTAAGGTAAATCGCAAGCAGCTCGCCTCAGAAGCGAGGGCATCTCAGGCCTAGCGCGTCACGATTATTCAGGTGGCGTCGGAGGGCCCGCGAGTGTTGCCGATATTCAGTGAGCATCGCGCGCAGAGCCCGAAGATTTCGAGGGTGTGGCTCACGTCAGTGAAGCCATTCTCCCTGGCGATCTCGTGGGTCCAGGCCTCGACCACCGGACCCTCGACTTCGACGGTGAGGCCGCAGGTGCGGCAGACGACATGGTGATGATGGCCTGAGCGCTGCCCGCAGCGGCGGTACAGCGACTGACCGTCGCTGCCGGCGAGGACGTCGATGTCGCCCTGCTCGGCCATCGCCTGAAGAGTCCGGTAGACCGTGGTAAGGCCAACGTTCTCACCCTGGGCGCGGAGCAGGTCGTAGAGATCCTGGGCGGATCGGAAGTCGTCGAGTTCCTGCAGGACGTTGGCCACAGCCGCTCGCTGCCGGGTCGAGCGCTGCTTGATGGCAGCGGGCTCCCCGGTTGCGGAAGCGTCGGTTGAGGAGGCCATGCCCACTGACTGCCCTCCCAACGCTGCAATGAGTCACCCGCAGTTACGGGAAGTCACAACGGACGTTACGGGACGATGTTGCTAATCGCCTTGGCGACCCTGACACCCATTCCGTCCGCACCGACATTGTCGCCGTAGTACATGAGGGCCTTGCCATCAGAAAGCCGGATGATGTCCGGGTCGCCGCCGTTTGGCATGACGAACTTCTCATTCGAGAAATTGATGCCGTCGGAGCTTGTTGAGACGAAGATCCCGTACGCGCTCCCCCGGTCGGCGGGGTAGTAGAGGGCGATCTTTCCTGACTTATTAGTGACGGCGAAGGGGTGCGAGCCGCCTTCGGCGACGACAGTCGGCCCGACGGTCCAGTTGAGCATGTCAGGACTCGTAGCGGTCTTCATCACGCGCGGGGCACGCTCCCCGGGCTTTTCGAGATTCGAGAAGTAGGCCCGATAGGTTCCCTTGTGCTTGATGACGGTGAAGACACCGGGCTCGAACCCTGCCTGCGCCGTGGTCAACACGCTGCCCTCGCGGGTGAAGGTGACTCCCCCGTCATTGCTGACGGCCGAGTTGATGTTTCCAGCTTCGACGAAGAACAGGCGCAGGGAGTTCCCACCGAGCGCAACGGCCCGTGGCTGACCCACCGGGGTGCCCGGGAATGGATTGGTGCCATCACCTGCGAACGTGAGCCCAGTCTTGGTGGTCGACGTGGCAACACGAAGTCCGGGGAGGCCATTTGTGTCATTGACGAATGCGAAAAGTCTTACCTTCCCATTGGGAAGGAGGAACGCGGTTGCGTCGGCAACCTGCTTGCCGGTTGAGCCGAAGGTGCTTTGCGAAAGTGCGACGCCGACGGGCTTGAAGATTGTTGCGTTCTTGATGTTTGGTGCGGACGTCGGCGAGGACTTGCTTGGTTGCCAGACGCCATTGACGCACTGGATCGCACCATTGCCGAGGGGCAGGATCTGGCCTTCGACCGTGCAGGCATCCCCGGGCATCTCCGCAGCGTTCCCGATAGCGGGGATGGCGGCGAGGAGCAGGGCCGTGGTGGCGGAGGCGATGATGATGCGGCGCGTTCGGGTCATGGGGGAAGGGTAATCTCTCCCACGCCGTTGCGGAATGGGTCGCGGACAGAGAAAAAATCGGGAGAGCGAGAGTGTTCCAGAGTTTCGTCGCGATCGGCGACAGCTTCACCGAGGGTCTCGACGACCCGAAGCCGGACGGCACCTACCGCGGCTGGGCGGATCTGGTTGCCGCACGCCTGGCGCTCGAGCACCCGGGTCTGCTCTATGCGAATCTGGCCGTGCGCGGCCGGAAGCTCGCTGGAGTGATGGACGAGCAACTCCCTCGGGTCGAGGAGATGCGCCCCTCCCTCGTCACCTTCGCTGCCGGTGGCAATGACCTGATACGTATGAATGGCGACGTTCCAGCGCTTGCGAACTCGGTCCACGTCATCCTTGAGCGGCTCGTCGCGACGGGCGCCACCACCATCGTGTTCGCAGGCTTCGATCCGCGCGAGCGCATCCCGTTCAGCCGGGTGCCGGGTGAGCGCGGGGAGCGGCTCAACGTTCTCATCCGGCAGAGCGCCGCCGACCTTGGGGCGTTGCTTGTCGACCTGTGGGTGATGCCCCGCCTCTATGAGCCCCGCATGTGGGCCCGTGACCGCCTACACCTCAGCAGCGATGGCCATGCCCTCGTTGCAATAGAGGTCCTTTCGACCCTTGGCTATGAGTGCGAGTTCGGTGACTTCGTCAATAACCCTGAGGACTCGGGGCAGGATCCCGCATGGCCAGCTGCGCGGATCGAGGATGTGCGCTGGGCGTCGACTTACTTTCTTCCGTGGCTCTACCGCGGGCTCAGGGGCAGATCGTCAGGCGACGGCATCGAGCCGAAGTTCCCCGACCTTGTCCCGGTTGACCCGACCATCGGCCGGTGAACGTTCAGGCGCTCCAGACGAGCTTGCCCTTCTTCATGCGGCAGGTGAGCGTGGCCCCTTTGTAGGTGCCCTGTACCCCGGCCTTCGTGCACTTGGAGCCCGGCTTGCCCGCTTTGGTGGTCACCGTCGTGCTCACCTGAGTCGCTGCGCATCCGGCGCCGCACGCGATCCCGGTCGTGTTCAGGGATACCCCGGGGCTCTCCGCACTCGCCGTACCGAACTGGCTCGCGGGGATGACAACTGACCACGACGAGATGAGCGAGGGTGGGGCAACAGAGGTGCCGAGCCGGATGGACGCGTTGTCGCGGCCGCCAGTATTGATGTAGGTGAAGACCGTTGAGTTATCGGTTGAAAGGACTGCGCTCGGCACACCGCCATCGTCTCGCGAGACGATGGTCTGGGTGTTCGCCTCGTAGGGTCCTAGGAGGTTGGCCGAGGTGTAGGCGATTGTGTTGCCGCCGAGTGACACAAGGAGCACCCACCTGTTGCCGTTCCAGTAGATATCCGGGTCCGTTGCGTCTCCGGTGACCGGAAGGCTCGCTGTGCTGATCGTGATGGCGTCGCCGACGTAGGTGAATGAGGAGCCGTCACTGTCCTTGTCCTCGGTGGCCAAGAGGATGCTCCGGGTCGGGGAGTTTGGGTCGATGGCTTGCATCGACGGGACGTAGACGAGAACGAGTCGGCCGTCAGGCAATTGCCCAGCGAATGAGGCGTCGCGGGCCATGGCACCAGCGCCCTGTGCGTTCTTCACCGTGAACGAACTGGCCGTCACCTGTCCGGTCGACATGTTGACGCGGGATAGCCCGGCGCCGATGACGTATGCCGTGTCGCCGCGGCGAAACACATCGGGAACTGAACCTGTGTGGGGCTGCCAGCCCGGCAACTGCGTCCACGATCGGCCATCAGGCGATGAACCAAGGCGAATCAGGTGATTCATCGGGTTCCCGCATTGGGTTCCGATGCCGAGGGCGCAGGTGTGAAACGCCATAAGGTAGGGGTCTGCCGTGGGGGTGACAGTAAAACCGCTATGGGCCGGGGCGCCCGGATCCGACCTCGGGGCAGTCGGGGGAGCAGCATAGGCCCCCGTGCTTGTCGCGAACAGGGCAAGAAAAGTGCTGGCAACCAACGGGATGACGAGTCTGCGCATGGCGCGAAAATATCAGAATCCTCCTGACTCGGTGGTCGATCATGTGCTTTCGTAGGCTTCACGATGGATGGGTAGCCTTTCCGGATGAATGCCGACCCGCTCCGTGACGAACTCGCAACCCAGCACCGTGCGCTGCACGATATTTCCGGGGGCTACCCGGCGAACCACTTCGCATTCCAGCGAATCGCCAATGCTCTCCTCGATGCAGGCGCCGGTCGAATCATCGAGGTCGGTGTGGGCCAAGGCAATGCCCTGACGCTCCTCGCCGGTCTCGGCCTAGAGATCTCGGGGATCGATACGAGCAATGAAGCCGTAGATGCCAGCAAGGAGCGCCTCAAGAGCCTCGGTCAGGACCCGTCGCGGGTCACCTGGGCTAATATCGAGGATCCCATCACCTATGCGCCGCTCGCGGCTGATGGACCCTTCGACGCACTCGTCGCCCTCGGAGTGCTGCCCCACGTCCGGCATGAACATCAGACCATCCTCAACATGAGGTCACTTGTGCGACCTGGTGGCGAGGTCTTCGTCGAGTTCAGAAACAAGCTCTTTTCACTGTTCACCTTCAATCGCTACACCTATGAGTTCATCATGGACGACCTCCTCGGCGAGGTTGACGGGGCGCTGCGGGGGGCGGTGGGTGAGCGGCTGCGGGGCCGCCTAGACATGGAGGCTCCACCGGTGAGCACCAGCGGTCACGCTGCGCGTTTCCATACCCCGTTCGAGGTCATCGATGATTTCAACGCTGCTGGGTTCGAGGCCGTGGAGGCGTGGCCATTTCATTATCACGCGGGGCCGCCATCGTTCGAGGCATCACACCCGCAGGCGTTTCGCGATGAGTCGATTGCGCTCGAGCATGAAACGTCCGGCTGGAAGGGGCTCTTCCTCTGCTCGGCCTTTATCATCCGAGCAAGGCGTCCGTTGGCCGGCGAAGCGAGCGTCTGACCAGCCCCGATGTCACAGGCTCGTGCACTATTGGTCCAGTGCCTCGCGAAGGCGAGCGAGGCCCGAGTCGAGGCACTCGCTGGCCATCGAGAGGTGCCCGTGTCCATCGGCGATGACTGAGTGGGCGGCAGGAATGGCGGATGCCAGCCATCGGCCGTGCGCCGGCGGCACCATGAGGTCCTCCGTCCCCTGATAGATCGACAGGGGCATGTCGACCGCGGTGAGGTCGAAACCCCACGGCTGGGTGAATGCGACGTCGTCGTCAAACCAGCCCCAGATTCCCTGGGCAACGGACCAGCGTAGGGAGGTCGCCATCTCGCGACCCCGCTCGCCGGTGAGGAAGGCACGATCGATTTCTGGGAGCAGGGTGGCGAGGGCCGAGATGACGTCTGGGCCGGTGATCGCCCTGAGGTCCTCGCGCTGTGCAGCGAGATACTCCGCAAGCTCATCGCCCCCTGCCAACGCTGCCCCGAACTCGTCGAGATTCTCCTGACCCATTCCATCGAGGAACGTCAGCCCGGGCGCGTCGTACGGCGCCACGCCTGCGAGGCTTATTGCGGCCCGGCATCGTCCGCCGGCGAGGGCCAACGTCGCGATCGCGTGGGGCCCACCCCCCGACCAACCGAGGGTCGCGAACGTCTCATAACCGAGATGATCTGCGAGTTCGACGACCGACGGCACGATGTCGGCGACGCTGCGCCCCACCTGCCTCGTCGAGGATCCATAGCCGGGCCGAACCACCTCAACGGCCTGCAGGTTGTTTGCTCGAGCGGCGAGGAGCAGGTCTTGCTGCATCGGACCGGCAGCCGGGGTTCCGTGGTGGTAGAACAGTAGGCCGCTTGCCTCGGGCGCCCCTTCGTCGACGAAGTATTCAATGTCTACGCCGTTGCTGAGCCTGCAAACATGTGCGCTCTGCGCCTCGATAAGCATCAAATAATGCTATCCAGATGAACCTGAGCCGGAGTCAAATCCCGCGAATGGTCCGTCCGTGCGATGACGACGCAGAGCTACCAAGCATCGATAATGTCCTGCGGGCTTACGGCGGTGACGCCGCTGACACTCACGCCCGTCCGACTGATCGCAATGAGCGAGGTGGAGTCCTCCGCGCCGGGCAGTTGCGAGCGGTGAACGATGAGTTCGGCTAGGTCTGCCTGACCGAAGGGCTCGGTCTCATGCCACTTGATCGACCCGACTCCAAGGAGTCGTTTCGCAGGCTGAGTGTCGGCGATGACTAAGTCGATCTCCGGATTATTCGTTCGTGTCCAGTAGGCCCCAACCACGCCTGTTGTTCCTGCCGGACCGGAATCGCCCATGCGTGCGACCCCGGAACGCAGGACAGGTTCGATAGCGCGGCCGCGCCAGGACGGCCAGCTAGCCTTCAGCCGAGCCAAGACGCGTGCATGGGCCCCCCGTTCAATCTCGGCTAAGGCTGGCCCGATAAACGCGAGCCAAAACCGCAGATACGGATCAGTGACCCGGTAGCGCGGGACTTTGCTATGTGAGGTCGAAAGGGGTTGGTCCATTGTGACGATGCGCTTGTCGCGCAGTGTCGTGAGCGCCCGCGTGAGGGCTGTTGAGTGCAGGCCTCCGGCGCGCTGCGCGATGTTTGCGAATGTGGTCTCTCCACTGCCAATTGCCGTCAGCACTACGCGGGCCTGTGTGAGGTCAGGGAATTCGGCGGCGAGCATCCGTTCACCGCTGACCACAAGCGCACTCGTCGAAGATGAAAGAGCTGACGCCAAATAGTCCCACATCGGCATCCCGGTCGGCCATTCGTCAGCAATGAGGGGAAGGCCTCCGGTAATGAGGTACGCGTCAAGTGCCTCTGGTGCGGACAAGCCCAGCAGCAGGGCCGTCTCACTGGGAGCCAATGCGGGCACGATCATCTCGCTTGCTCGTTGGTGAAACGGACTTCCGTACTCGTTCAGGACCTCCATCATCGACAGGTCTGACCCGACGCCGATCATCAACACTGGCCGCCGAGAAATGACCCGGTCAAACATTTTCTGGAGCATGCCTTCGAGTGACGGATCGGTTGCTATCAGGTACGGCAACTCGTCAATGACCAGCACGCTGGGAGCCCCTTCGGGCACCGCCGACGCGAACAGTCGCAGCGCTGCCTCCCACGTCTGCGGGGTCACATCACGGAATAGGTCCGCGCCGGGGAGGTTTGAGGAGGCGACCGCTTCAGCGAAGAGTTTCAGTTCCCGCTCAGGTGCCTGCGCGGACGCCGTGTAGAACACCGCTGGGACTCCGGATCGCTCAAGAAACTCCTCGATCAGCCGGGACTTGCCCACGCGCCTGCGCCCTCTGATGAGCAGCGCCTTGCCCGGTCGGTCGCCAGCACGAGAGTCAGTCAGACGATCGAGAAATACCTGTAGCTCGGCGAGTTCACGAGCCCGTCCAACGAACGTAGCCATCACGGTCCCCTCGAGGTCATTACTGCCATAAATGAAAGTATCATCAATGAAAGTAACATTGATGATACTAACGTGAAAAGTAGTACTTGGGAATTAGGTGACCGATGTTGGGTCGTCGTCCGGATGAAATGGCCAATGACGTGGTCATTTGACAACATTTCGAGACAGTTCCACCGGTTGCCGGACGAAACGACCGGGGGTTGGCTGGGGAGTTGTCTAGACGAATTCACCAGATGCTGGATTGAAATCGCTAGGATCTTTGAACGTGAGCACTGTCGAGTCCCACCACGAGCATCAGCACCTGCACCTTCGACCCCTGCACGACAGGGCGACCCTCATCGTGTTCGCATCCCTCGCTGCCTGGTCGTGGTTCATCTACAGCTTCGGCGCGTCCCTTGGGATCCTCCGAGATGAGCAGGGCACCTCAACGATGATCGGTGGGCTGCACGGCACCGCCCTCGCGCTCGGAGGCGTGCTCGGCGCCATCGCGACACCCCGGCTGAACCAGCGCTTCGGGCGCGGACATGTCATGCGGATCGCAGCTGCTGGCGCGGTCGTGGGAATCCTCATCTTCACGATCCCCGGCCTCACCGTCGTCGGCACCCTCGCGGCGGCCTTCATCGCCTGCTTCTTCGGAAACATCATTGTTGTCTGCGTGAACTCATTCATCGTGATGCATCAGGGAGCGGCGAGTGCACCAGCAATCACTGAGAGCACGGCGCTGGCAGCGCTGATTGGCGTCATCGCGCCGGTATTTCTCGGCATTGCGATCGGATCGGTTGTGGGCTGGCGAGCCGGAATCTTGGTAGCAGTGGTCGCGTTCGTGGCCGTCGAGATCTGGCGCGGGCGCAATCTCGCCGTCTTCGGCGAACCGGGGCAGGTGCTCACCCGTAAGGCCTCAGGGGCGCTGCCAAGGCTCACCTACTGGGCGCTCGTCTCCAATATGTGCTACATCGGAGCGGAGTTCTGCATGAGCCTGTGGGGAGTCGACCTGCTCCGCGAGCAGGTTGGCCTGAGCGTTGCGGGAGCGGCGGCGGGCCTCGGCGCACTCACCGGAGGCATCTTCGTCGGTCGTGCCTTCGGGGCCGGCATCACTCGCGCGGTTCCGGCGGAGCGACTGCTCAAGATCTCGGCCGCTGTGGGGATCGCGGCGTTCTTCGTCATGTGGTTCGCCACCTCAGCCCCGGTCATGCTTGCGGCATTCTTCGTCACGGGCCTTGGGATCTCACTGCAATGGCCGCTCGGCATGGCTCGGATTCTGCGCTCATGCGGAGGACGTACTGACCGCGCCGCGGGCGCGGCAATGGCCTTCGGCACTGCCGCCATCGGCGCGGGCCCATTCGTCCTAGGCGCGCTGGCGGAGCGAATGCCGATCCATGAGGCGTTCTTGATCGTCCCTGTGCTGCTGTGCATCTCTTTGGGCATCGTGATGTTCCGCCCAGTTCCGCAGGACGTCACTGAGGCGGCTGTCCCCGCTGGGGTCTGACACGCAGGTTCGCTCAGGCGGATACGCGGCCTAGCTCGTCAAGCTCGGACTCGGTCAGCTGCAGGTCGGTCATCTGGAGCAGGTCGGGCAGTTGCCCGACGACGCGGGCGCTCGCGATCGGCGTGGCCACGGTGGGCTGGGCGGCGAGCCATGCGAGCGAGATCGCCGTGACGCTCACCCCGTGGGCGGCTGAAATCCGGTCGAGGGCCGCGAGAATCGTCAGTCCTCGCTCATCGAGGTACTTGCCCGCGCCCTTCGCCCGCGCGCCCTCGACAACTGAACCCTCGCGATACTTGCCGGTGAGGAACCCACTCGCCAGCGAGTAGTAGGGCAGGCTCGCAAGGCCGTTCCTGGCGACGACGTCGCGCAACTCGCCCTCGTACTCGGCGCGATTGACGAGGTTGTAGTGGTGTTGAAGTGCGACGTAGCGGGCCACGCCCAGGCTGTCGGAGGTGTCGAGGGCTGATTGAAGTCTCTCGGCCGTGAAGTTCGAGGCACCGATATAGCGAACCTTGCCATCCTTGATCGCCGAGTCAAAGGCGCCGAGGGTGTCGGCCTGCGGGGTGTCGAGGTCGTCGTAATGGGCGTAGTAAAGGTCGATTCGATCGGTCTGCAGCCTGCGCAGTGAATCATCGAGCCCCTGCTGAATGGTCGCTGGGGCAAGGCCGATGAGGGGTGGCAGGTGGCTCACCTTGGTCGCGATGATCATCGAGTCGCGGTTGCCGCGTGCGGCCATCCACTTGCCGATGATGGTCTCCGACTCGCCTCCGCTGTTGCCGTCGACCCAATGCGAGTAGGCGTCGGCAGTATCAATGAAGTTACCGCCGGCGTCTGCGTAGGCATCGAGCACCTCGAAGGATGACGACTCGTCGGCGGTCCAGCCGAAGACATTGCCGCCGAGGCAAAGCGGGTGGACGAGGAGGTCGGAGGTGCCGAGTCGAATCATGGGCACATTCTGGCCCATACCCAAAGAGCAGGATGTGGGACGTAGCATTCGAGCATGAGACAGATGTCGCGACCGAAGGGGAATCCGTGGCTCGCATCCGCAGGCTGACCGTCGATGAGCTCGACCCCGAGATGGCGGCCCTTATCGGCGCGCAGGACCGCACCCCCCTCGAACTTGCGGTGACATCGATCGTGGGTCACCGTCCTGACCTGGCGCAGCCCCTCATTGCCTTCACCCGCAGCCTCAAGAATGGGATCCTGCCCCGGCGCCTTGTCGAACTCGTGCGCCTGCGCATCGCTTTTCACAATCAGTGCCGCAGTTGCATGGCGATTCGCTATCAGGACGCCCTCGCCGATGGCGTCACCGAGGACCTTGTCTGCTCACTGGAGAAGCCGGCGGAGGCCGAGGGGCTATCGGCAGCCGAGCAGCTCGCGTTGCGCTACGCCGACCTCTTTGCAACGAATCACCTCGCCATCGACGATGCCATGTACTCAGCCCTTGGCGAACACTTCACCGAGGGCGAGATCGTCGAACTCGGCCTGCAGGTGGCGCTGTTCGTGGGGGTCGGCAGGCTCGCGGCCACGTGGCACATCGTCGAGGACCTTCCCGCAGCCTTCCGGGAGGAGTCATCCGAGGTCCTTGCTCCGTGGGGCAATGAGTCCGTGATCGTCCGATGAGTGTGCGATCCTAGATTCCTCACCAACTCGGGAGGCAGAGCATGAGTTTCTTCCAGCGCACGGCAACCGTGACCGGTGCCGTCAAGTCCAGCACCGGGCGTCACCCCCTCGGCCAGCGCGTGAGCGCCGTGCTGCCCATGCTTCGCGATGCGTTTACCGGCCGGTGGAATGAGGCACCGCGCGGACGCCTGACCTTGGCCTTGGCCGGGGTGGTCTACGTGGTGTCACCGATCGACCTGATGCCCGAGCTCGTGCTCGGGCCATTCGGAATCTTCGATGACGTGGGCATCGCGGCACTGTGCGTTGCGATCCTCATGTCATCGGCTGAGCAGTGGATTGACCGCGGTTCGCCGGTGGGCGGCACCGGACCGACCCCAGAGGCGGGCCAGGCCGGCGACGTCATCCGAGGGGTCGTCGTCGAGCCGCCGACACGGTAGGGCTGACATCCGGCCCCCGTCACTGCGGGGGCTCGCATCGTCGCTGAATTCCGGCCGGACCTGCCCCACTACGTTATTCCAATGTCTGATCTGAGAAGAAACATTGGATTGGTCGGGGGCATCGCCATCTCGCTGGCGGCGATGGGCCCGACAATGTCGGTGAGTCTGAACCCTCAGGCGATTGCAGATCAGGTCGGTCCTGCAGTCCCCACGACATTCCTCATCGCGCTCGTCCCGCTCATGCTTATCGTTGGCTCCTTCGTCGTACTCACGAAGCGCCGAGGAACGGCGGGCTCGCTATTCGGACTCGTGGGCGCGGAGATCGGGCCGCGCTCGGGCGCCGCAGCGGGCGTCTGGCTCATCGGGGCATACGTCGCGTCGGCTGCCATCACCGCGCTGTCCTTCGGCATCTTCACGTCCACCCTCCTGCAGGAGTTCGGCTGGACCTCGACCCCGCAGTGGCTGCCGATCGTCCTGGCATTGATCATCCTGCCGCTCACCACCTACCTCGCAGGGCGCACCATGCGAGCACTCGGTCATGCGCTGCTGATTCTCGAGGGCCTCACCATGGCGGCAATCCTCATCGTCTCGGTCATGGCCCTGTTCAGGCTGGTGACGAGCGGCGGCCCGCAGGGCCAGACGGTCGACTGGTCGGCATTTCGGCTCGAGGGGGTGTCGGCGGGGGCCATCGCCCTCGCGCTCACCTTCGCCCTGCTCTCCAGCGCGGGGTTTGAAGGCGCCGCCGCCCTTGGCGAGGAGACCCGCGAGCCGCGCAAGGCGATCCCGAGGGCCCTCATCTGGACGATCGTCCTCACGAGCACCTTCTTCATCTTCGTCACCACAGTGGCCGTGTGGGCCTTCGGCGTGGGACCGAATGCGATGAAGCAGTTCACGGCGAGCGGATCGCTTCCTGCGGACATCGCCAACCTGTACGTCGGCGATGGAGTGGGCGACTTCATCACCGCCGGTGGCGCGATCTCCTCATTCGCCTGCATGGTCGGGGCGCAGGTTGCCGCAGGGCGGATCCTGTTCGCGCTGTCCCGATCGGGAGTCGCGACACCGCGCCTGCGCACGCTCTCGGCCCATGGCACGCCGGTCGCGGCGACGCTGGTCATTGGGATCGTGACCTTCGCGTTCGTCGCCCTCGCAGTGGTGTGCACAGGGGCCCAGTCGTTCTCCGCTTTCGAGCTCACGAGCGACGTCGCGGGCGTGGTGTTCATCGGTGCCTATGCGGTGGCCTGTGCTGCTGCGGCACGTGTGCTTTGGCGATCTGATCGCGGTAGGGCCTGGGCGGCGTTGCCGGTGGCCGGCATTGCCGTCCTCCTCATCGTCCTCGCCCTTCAGCTCTTCCCGATTCCCTCAGGCTGGGAGCTGATCGCACCGGTGCTCGGACTCTCCGTGCTCCTCGGTGGAGGCGTGTTCGGGCGGATGCGCGGAGGCCGCGCGCAGGAGGCAGTCTCGCAGGTGATTGTCGGCTAGGGTTTTGCCGCGGTGCACTCGACCGCCCAAGGGAACCTCGGAGTTCAGGGGAGCGACGTGTCGCAACTGCTCATGCCAGATCTTGCCGGGTCGCGTGCAGTGAGCGCGGCTGAGGTGGCCCGCTTCCAGCGCGACGGCCACATAACCCTGACCGGAGTCGCCACGGTGGACGAAGCAGCCGCCTACTGCGATGTCATCACAGCGTCGGTCGACCGTCGTGGCCGCGATCCCCGGCCGCTGGCAGAGCGCGACACCTACGGCAAGGCGTTCCTGCAGATTGAGAACCTGTGGGTCGATGACCCTGACGTCGCCCAGTTCGTGCTCTCGGCGCGGTTCGCGGGGATCGCCGCGCAACTGCTCGGTGTGGAGAACGTCCGTCTGTATCACGACCAGGCCCTCATCAAGGAGGCCGGCGGCGGCATCACCACCGACATGGGCGTCCTCACCTTCGCCACTGGGTCGCATGACCGTGGCGCGCTCACCGACATCGAGATCTCTGACGCCTCGCACGGCTTCTTCGACGACCTCGTCGCGAGCGAGGGCTTCGAGGTCACCGTGCCCGGTCCGATGCGCGCCGGGGACGCCTCCTTCCACGCCGGGTGGACCGTGCACCGGGCCTCGGGCAACACGTCCGTCATCACCCGAACCGTGATGACGATGATCTGGTTCGATGCCGACCTCCTCGTCCAGGACCCCTCGAATCCGGCCCAGCATCGCGACCTCGGGAAATGGCTGCCCGGCTGTCGGCCCGGCGAGCCCGCCGTGTCGGCCCTGAATCCCAGGCTCGGGTACTGAGCGACCGCGACCCTCGTTTGGGCGGGGCACTGGCGGGCACCTGAATGTGAGAGGGTGACGCCGTGACCGACGGACTGCAACCGCCAGAGGGCACGACCGCCCTGCTTTTCGACTGCGACGGCACCCTCGTTGACACCCTCGGCCTATACCGAGAGTGCTGGCGTGAGGTATTCGGCCAGCGGGGGTTTGAGATGTCCGATGCCTGGTTCACGGCGTGGGCCGGCCACAGCCTCGAACCCTTCATCGAGGCAGCCTTCCCGGCGGCCACTACGGAGGTGCGCGAGCAGATCGGGGCTGCTGGTCTGGCCCTGTTCAGCGAATCCACCCACCTGCTTGAGCCGTTGGAGCATGTCGTGAGGATTGCCCGGCAGTTCGCGGGGGTGCTCCCGATGGCGGTTGTCTCGGGCGGGCCGCGGGCCGCGGTCGATGAGACCCTCGCGGCGGTCGGCATCCGCGGCCTCTTCGACACCGTCGTCACGGTCGATGACGTCGCGCGCGGGAAGCCCGAGCCGGATGCCTACCTGCTCGCGATGGAACGCCTCGGGGTGAGTGCCGACACGTGCGTTGCCTACGAGGACACCGCGATAGGCATCGCCTCTGCTGCGGCGGCCGGGATACGTCTCGTCATCGATGTCGGACCCCACGCTCCGTCGCCTGCCTGATCCGAAGGTTCCGCGTTTGGTCCTCGCTTCGCCGGACGGTTAGATGGCGCCATGACGAGCCTGAATGCAGCGCCTTCGCAGACCTACACCCTTGCCGCCGGATCCGATGATCCGCTGATAGTCCGGCGACTCGGATTCGGAGCGATGCGCATCACCGGCCCGGGAATCTGGGGCGAGCCGGCTGACCGAGGCACTGCGGTCTCCGTGCTGCGGCGCGCGGTCGAGCTCGGAATCGACTTCATCGACACGGCCGACTCGTACGGCCCGGAGGTCAGCGAGGACCTTATCCGCGAGGCTCTCCACCCCTACGACGGGCTGCTCATCGCGACGAAGGGCGGCCTCACCCGCCAGGGGCCCGATGCATGGGGACCTGTAGGGCGGCCCGAGTACCTGCGGCAGTGCGTCCTTATGTCCCTTCGCCGGCTTGGGCTCGAGCGGATCGACCTGTGGCAGTTGCACCGCATCGACCCGCTCGTCACGCTCGAGGACCAGTTCGGGGTGATCAAGGACATGCAGGCGGAGGGTCTCATCCGGCATGTCGGCATCTCCGAGGTGACCGTCGACGAGCTGCTCGCCGCGCAGTCGATCATCGACGTCGTGAGCGTCCAGAATCTCTACAACGCCGGCAACCGGGCGAGCGAGGCCCTCGTCGCCCACTGCACCGCGAACGACATCGGATTCATCCCGTGGTTCCCGCTCGGCAACCGCGCGCTGCTCGCCGCAGACGGCCCGGTAGCGGCCATCGCCCTGCGACACGGATGCACGGCCGCGCAGGTTGCCCTTGCGTGGCTGCTCCAGCATTCGCCGGTGATGCTCCCGATCCCGGGCACGGGCTCGGTCGGGCACCTCGAGGAGAACTGCGGCGCGTCCGAGGTGACCCTCGACGCTGAGGCAATCGCGGAGCTCAATGCCCTCGTGAGCGTGCCGTAGCGAACGCGCGTGGGCGGTCGCCCGGATGAGCGCTGGGCGCAGCCGGCCTGATTGACGGGCTACGACAACGTCCCCTGGGGCAGGCCAAGTTCCATCTCGGCGGCCCGGTGCGACCAGAGCGCAACCTGCTCCCTCGTGATGGTGTCCCCGTGTGCCACGCATTGCAGGGTGAGCCCGTCGAGGAGCGAGAGCAAGCGCCAGGCGGTCCCTTCGGGATCCTCGCTGCTCAGCACGCCTGCTGCGCAGCCATCCCGAATGAGCTGACAGATGAGCTGCTGCCAGTCCTCGTTCAGCCGGCGCGAGGCCTGCTGCAAGGCCGGCCTGCGCGCCGCCTCGGCCCAGGCATCGAGCCAGAGCTGCATGCCCGAGTCGTCGTCGGCTCGCGTGTAGCTGTCGAAGAATCGGCGGAGGCGATCGATCGGGTCGGAGCCCCCCGACACGGCAGCAGCGGCACGTTCGAGGTCCTCGGTCGCCGCTCGCTCGAAGGCCTCGGTGATGAGCTCGTCCATCGACGTGACGTAGTGATGGATGAGCCCGCTCGATGTGCCCAAGGCGGCGGCGACGTCGCGAACGGTGGTCGCCGCGATTCCCTGACGCTGCATGACCGCCAAGGTGGCAGCCACGATCGACTCCCGGCGGAGGTCGGGATTCATGCGCGCCATGGAACGACCCTAATCACTATTGCGCACCTGTCCAATAACTCCGTAGGGTTGGGTCGTCACTCGCGGTGGTTGGTTTCGCCACGCCCGCCGAGGGTCCGAGGAGAAAGAGGACGTCGATGATCCGCACGACCCCGTTCCACCCCCGCCTCGCGGAACTGAGCCAGACCGGATTGTGGGGTCACTGGGCGGGGTACCTGTCAGCAGTCCGCTATGACTTCTCGGCGAAGCACGAGTACTTCGGCGTCCGCAATTCCGCGGCATTCTTCGACGCGTCGCCCCTGTACAAGTACTGGATACGCGGCCGGGATGCCGAGCGGTTCCTCGGCGGCGTCATGGCTCGCGATATCCGTACGTGTCGACCCGGGCGCGCGCAATACACAGTGTGGTGCGATGACGCCGGCTACGTCCTTGAGGACGGTGTCCTGTTCCGGCATACGGCCGACGAGTTCCTCCTCACCTCAGCCGAGCCCAACCTCTCGTACTTGAGGTCCCTCATCGGATCGCTGCAGGTCGAGATCACCGATGCATCTGAGGACTACGGGATCCTTGCGGTTCAGGGGCCGCGATCGAGGGTCATCCTCGAGCAGCTCGCTCCAGAGATCGCAACCCTTCCATACTTTGGCTTCACGCCGGCCAAGATCGCTGGCCGCCCGGTCACCATCAGCCGCACCGGCTTCTCTGGCGACCTCGGCTACGAGATCCTCGTCGAGGCCGCGGATGCCCTCGACGTGCTCGATGCGGTCATGGCCGCCGGCGCGCCCCATGGGCTTCGGCCCTTCGGCGAGCAGGCACTCTCGATGGTCCGCATCGAGGCGGGGCTGCCCCTCATCGGGGTTGAGTTCTCGTCCAGTCGCTTCGCCTACAACGACGAGGAGCGCGTGACAGCGACCGAGCTTGGGCTCGGCTGGCTCCTGAAGAACATCGACGACGACACCAGGCCCTTCATCGGCCGACGTGCCATCCTCCGCGAAATCGCCGAGAAGTCCTCGCGCTGGTCGACTGTCGGACTCATGCTTGATTGGAAGGCATACAACGACCTCTACGTGAGCGCCGGCCTCATCCCGCACATGGACGAGATCCCCGTTCCGTGGGAGACGATGCTCTACGACGACAAGGGTGCGAGGGCCGGCTACGCGACGAGCCTCATGTACTCGCCGCAGATGCAGCGCTACATCGCCATCGCCAGGGTGAAGCCGGAGCTAGCCAAGGTGGGTGGCGTCGTCCACGTCGAACAGACGGTGAACCACGAATACCTCACCGTTCCCGCGGAGATCGTCCGACTCCCATTCTTCAACCCCGAGCGAAAGCTGGCCTGACATGTCGAACACGCACCAGTACGACGCCATAATCGTCGGCGGCGGTCACAACGGCCTCGTCCATGGCGCCTATCTCGCGAAGGCCGGGCTCCGCACCCTCATCCTCGAACGACGGCACCTCGTCGGTGGCGCAGCGATTACCGAGGAACTGCATCCGGGATTCAGCTTCACGACCTTCTCATACGGGCTCAGCCTCATTCGGCCCGAGATCATCCAGGAGCTCGAACTCGTGCGGCACGGGTTCATGCCGCTGCTCATGAATTCGACATTCGCGCCGATGGAAAACGGCGATTACCTGCTCCTCGGCCAGGACCGCGACGCGAACATCCGCGAGATCTCCCGGCACTCCAAGGCCGACGCCGATGCCATGGATCGCTTTGAGTTCGACATCTCGCGCGTCCAGCAGTTCATCAAGCCGCTGTTCGACAGCATGCCCCCGAATATCTTCGGCACGAGTCCGCAGGACAGGGAGGACGTCGCTGGGCTCCTCGCGCACCTGGGCAAGGCCGACAAGAAGGTCGTGCATGACGCCGTGCGGCTGATCACGGGCAGTGCTGCGGACTTCCTCGACGACTACTTCGAGAGCGACATCGTCAAGGGCCTCATCGCTTCGTCGGGGATCATCGGCACCAAGGTCGGGCCGATGTCGCAGGGCTCCGGTCTCGTGCTCCTGTTCATGTCGATGGGTG
>CAFBNE010000024.1_pt1 | contig 30867 bp, 27 predicted proteins | sample 7269181 | NCBI WGS metagenome assembly CAFBNE01 (sample SAMEA6814085, study PRJEB35770) | uncultured Actinomycetes bacterium | biome: Freshwater; feature: Freshwater reservoir; material: water | place: Czech Republic | collected 2017-05-23 | depth 30m m
AGGCGTTGATCTGACGCGCACGCTTGGATGCGTAGATGACGAGCGAGTACTTCGAGTCCGTCTTTTCAAGGAGCGCATCGATGGACGGGTGGGTGATGCCCTCAGGGCGCGCAGAACTCATGTGATGAAGCCTACCAACGTTTCGACGGTGTCCGGCACCTCGGTGTTCACGATGACCTCGTCGAACTCCTCCCGCGCGGCCAGCTCCTGCTCCGCCGCCGCCAGTCGGCGGGCAACAGCCTCGTCCGATTCGGTGCCGCGGCCGAGGAGCCTGGCCCGCAGCACCTCCCACGAGGGGGGCTCGAGGAAGACGAGCAGGGCGTCAGCAGCCGCCCGGCGAACCTGCCGGGCCCCGGCAACCTCGATCTCCAGGACGACGGGCCGACCCGCTGCGCGATGCTCATCGACCGGGCCGCGCGGGGTTCCGTACCGATTGCCGGCGAACTCCGCCCACTCCAGCAGATCGCCCGCAGCGATCATGGCATCGAAGCCCGCCGAATCGACGAAGAAGTAGTCGACTCCGTCGACCTCGCCCGGCCGAGCCGGACGGGTCGTGGCAGAGACGGACAGCCACGCCTGAGGCATCCGCTCAAGGAGTGCTCGCACCACGGTGCTCTTGCCCACCCCGGACGGCCCGGACACCACCACGAGGCGTCCCCTGCTGCCGCTCATCCCTCGATCGCCCCGATCAGATCATCACGCTGCCGGTCCGTGAGGCCGCCGAGTCGCCGGGTCTCGGCGATGGAAAGCCGTCGCATGACCGAATCGGCCCGCGCCGGGCCGATCCCGGGAAGCGACTCGAGCAGCCATCGCACCCGGATGCCCTGCCACTGCTCCGCGAGTTGGGCACTCCTGATGATCTCGGCACCAGCGGTCCTGCCCGATTTCAGCTCATGGCGGAGCGACGCCCGGTCGCGGCGCACCTCCATGGCCCTCAGAAGTGCCGAGGCCCGCTGCTCCTCGGTGCGGACGGGGACGGTCACGGTGCGACCCCGGCCCCATGGCCGTGCCGTGCACCTCGGGCTTCCATGGCGCTGCGGCAGGTGGCGGCCAGTGCGGCCGCGGCAGCCCCGACATCTGGAGCCCCGGTTATCGGCCGGCCGATAACGAGCAGGTCGGCCCCGTCGGCGAGCGCCTGCTCGGGGGTCGCAGTCCGCCGCTGGTCATCCGCTGATGCGCCTGCCGGCCGAACCCCGGGCGTGATGAGCACGATGCCGGGAGGAACCGCTGCTCGGATGGCGGCGACCTCGTGAGGGGAGCACACGATGGCGCCGGCTCCCGCGCGCGTTGCCAGGACCGCCAGCCGAACCGCCGCATCGAGCGCAGGGCCGGCCATCCCGATCGACTCGAGCGACTCGTCGTCGAGGGAGGTCAGGACGGTGACCGCGGTGATGCGGGTATCGGGGAGGGCCCGCGCTGCTGCCGTGATCATCTCCGCTCCCCCGGCCGCATGGACGGTGAGGAAGGCGGGTGCGAGGTGCGCGACGGCTCCGGCGGCCCCAGCGACGGTCGCCGGGATGTCATGGAGCTTGAGGTCGAGGAAGATGGCCGGCACCTGTCCGGTGACGACGGACGCGGCCGCGCGCGCCGCCACGACGGATGCCGCGCCATCGCGGCAGAACACCTCCAGGCCGACCTTCAGCGTTGAGACATGCGGTGCCACGGCGCGGGTCCAGACGGCAAGCACGGTGAGGTCCGGGGCATCGAGCGCCACCGCGATCGGACCCGGGAGGTTCGCGGTCATGGGAGTAACGCCATCGGACACGACGCCGGCGAGCTCCTCATTGTGTCTCGGGGGCGGTGTCGGGACGCTGCTCTTCGGATGCCTTCGCGTCCGAGAAGTCCTTGTACTGGTCGAATGGCTCGGTCGCGGTGTCACGTCGAATCTGCACGACCTCGGCAACCGGCCTGCGCTCATCGACCTCCTCGGCTTCCGCCGCCTGGATGACCCTCGGCACGTCGATGCCCGGCTCCTCATCCGGCTCGAGGCCTTCAGCCGTCTCGGCCTCCGCAGCCTCGGCCAGGAGTGGCTCGAGAACACCATGCTCACGATGGGCGAACGAGATGGCCTCCTGCAGCGAGGTGAAGCCCCGCTCGTGCAGGGCCTGGGCCAGTTCGCGCTGCACCCTGATCGGCGCCGACGGATCATTGAAGGTCGCTGTGCCGACGGAGACGGCATTCGCGCCGGCGAGGATGAACTGAAGAGCATCGAGCCCGGTTCGGATGCCCCCCATGCCGAGGATGGGAATGTTCGGCATGGCCTGGCGGATCTGCCAGACGCACCGCACGGCGATGGGCCGGATTGCCGGGCCACTGAGCCCGCCGGTGACGCCCGCGAGTGCCGGCCGCATGCGATCGACATCGATGACCATGCCCAGCGCGGTGTTGATGACCGACAGCCCGCTGGCACCGGCGCGCACGACGGCGTGCGCGATATCGGTGATGTCGGTGACATCGGGCGAAAGCTTCGCGAGGACAGGGGTGTGCTGGTCGACATGACGACGAACGGCCTGGATGACCTGCGACGCCGCCTCGGGGTTGCACGCGAATACCTGCCCGCGGTCCTCGACGTTCGGGCAGGAGATGTTCACCTCGATGGCGTCGATCCCCGACACGTACCTGAGCTTCTGGGCGATCTTCACGTACTCCTCGACCGAGTCACCGGCGATCGACACGATGATCCTGGCACCGCGCTGCTCGAGCCAGGCGAGATCGGTCTCGATGAATGCGTCAAGCCCGGGACCTTGGAGGCCGATGGAGTTGAGCATGCCGCTCGGGGTCTCAGCCATTCGCGGCGTGGGCCGGCCCGCGCGCGGCTGCAGCATGATGCTCTTCGTGACGATCGCACCGAGGTGCGTGATGTCGAAGTACTCATCGAGCTCCCGACCTGAGGCCGCGCAGCCCGAGGCGGTGAGGACCGGCGCATCGAGGTGCATGGCGCCCAACGAGGTCGACATGTCGATGCGCGGGGTCTCCGAGGTGGCGCCGGCCGGCCCCCGGCCGATCACGGTCGGGCTCATGACTCGTCCACGACGGGAGCGCCGAATGCATCCGCGGGAATGGTGCCGACATCGTTCCAGCGAACTCGATCCCCGCGGAACACTGGCCCTTCGACGCAGGACCTCACCATGCGGGTCACCCCATCCTGGCCGATGACAGGGAGCACGCACGTCATGCACACCCCGATGCCGCACGCCATCGCCTCCTCAACCGAGCACTGGCTGTAGGCCCGGTGCTCGGCGGCGACCCGGGCGACCGCCGCGAGCATTCCCATGGGGCCGCAGGCGTAGACGACCGCTGCCTCCGACTTGTCGATGACTGAGCCGAGGACGTCGGTCACGCGGCCACGTTCGCCCGCCGAGCCGTCCTCCGTCGTGATGATGAGCTTCGACGAGGCTCGCTTCATCTCCAGGACGCCGAAGAGCTTCGACTCGACGGAGGCTCCCATGACGACATCGACCCGGCATCCCCGATCGCGCAGCTGCTCTGCCAGCATGAACATCCCTGCGGAACCGTAGCCCCCTGCGACGAGCACGCACGGGACCCGCTCCTTGGGGAGGATGAAGGGCCGGCCGAGCGGGCCGACGATGTCGAGGATGTCGTGCCGGCGCCGCTCGCTCAGCCACTTGGTGCCCTTGCCCTCGACCCCGACGACGATCTCCAGGGTGCCGCCGTAGACGCCCCGCGACTTCACCTGGTAGATCGCGAAGGCGCGCCGGAGCAGCATGCTGCTCTCCTCGCCTCCCATGGAGACGGTGACGAAATGCCCGGGGCGAGCAAGCTCGGGCATCCCGGCCGCCGTGAGTGAGATGACCGAGTAGGCACCTGCCCTGCGGACGTCGAGGACCTCGGCCCGTAACTGGATAGGCACGGTTCAGCGCTCCCCTTCACTCGGCGGGTGCATTTCTGCCCTCGGCTGGTGACCTGATCGTATTGAGGCGGCCTGCGCCGACCGCAACCGGTTGAGGTTGCTCGCGTGCTCCTGCAGCGATCTGACAACCGGCTCGACGCTTCGGAGGGACTCGATGCCCTGCACCGCCGCGGAAAGGCCCTGGACCGTGGTGATGCTCGGCACTCCCTTGATGACCGCGGCCGTGCGGATCTCATAGCCATCGACGCGCGGTCCTACTCCGTAGGGGGTGTTGACGATGAGGTCGATCTCGCCGGCCATGATCGCATCGACGGTCGTGGCCTCACCCGCAATGCCCCGCCCCTCGTGCTGCTTGCGCAGGACTTCGGCATGCACCCCGTTGCGCCCGAGGGCCAGCGCGGTGCCCGATGTCGCGATGAGCCGAAATCCCAGCTCGGCCAGGCGCCTGAGCGGCTCGATCGCCGCCTCCTTGTCACGGTCGGCGAGCGAGACGAATGCCGTGCCCGTGATCGGCAGCCCGCCCGAGAACGCGGCCTCCTGGGACTTCGCGAACGCAACGCCGAACGTGTCGTCGAACCCCATGACCTCACCGGTCGACCGCATCTCCGGGCCGAGGAGGGTGTCGACGCCGTGGAATCGTCCGAACGGCAGCACTGCCTCCTTCACGGCGACCGCAGCCCCCTCTGGGAGGGTTCCACCATCACCGTGGGCGGGCAGGATCCCCTCGGCGCGCAGGCGGGCGATGGTCTCGCCCACCATGACCCGGGCGGCCGCCTTCGCGACCGGTACCGCTGTCGCCTTCGACACGAATGGCACCGTGCGCGACGCGCGCGGGTTCGCCTCGAGCACGTACAGCACCCCTTCGAGCAGGGCGTACTGGACGTTCAGCAGCCCGTGGACCCCGACGCCCTTCGCGATGGCGAGGGTTGAATCCCTGATGCGGTCGATCTCCTCCGCAGTGAGGGTCATCGGCGGGAGGACGCAGGCCGAGTCGCCCGAGTGAATGCCAGCCTCCTCGATGTGCTCCATGACCCCGGCGAGGAAGAGCTCCTCACCGTCGTAGATGGCATCGACATCGATCTCGATAGCGTTGTCGAGGAATCGGTCGACGAGCACCGGGTGCTCCGCGTTTATCTCGGTGGAACGGGCGAGATAGTCGGCGAGCATCGCGTCGTCATACACGATCTCCATTCCGCGACCGCCGAGGACGTAGCTCGGCCGGACGAGTACCGGATACCCGACATGCTGCGCGATGGCCTGCGCCTCGGGAAATGAGGACGCCGTCCCGTGCTCCGGCGCAGGGAGGCCGGCCGCCGCGAGGACCCTGCCGAATGCACCCCGCTCCTCCGCGAGGTGAATGGATTCCGGGCTGGTCCCGATGATCGGGACTCCCGCGTCCTTCAGCGCCTGCGCGAGGCCGAGCGGAGTCTGGCCGCCTAGCTGGACGATGACCCCGACGAGAGACCCTGCCTGTCGTTCGAGGTGGACGACCTCAAGGACATCCTCGAGGGTGAGAGGCTCGAAATAGAGCCGGTCGGAGGTGTCGTAGTCGGTCGACACCGTCTCCGGGTTGCAGTTGATCATGATGGTCTCGTAGCCGGCGTCGCGGAGGGTGAGCGCGGCGTGGACGCACGAGTAGTCGAACTCGATGCCCTGGCCGATCCGGTTCGGGCCGGAGCCGAGGATCACGACCTTGCGACGATCGGATGGCACCGCCTCGTTCTCGTCGTCGTACGACGAGTAGTGGTACGGGGTCGTCGCCTCGAACTCGGCCGCGCACGTATCGACCGTCTTGAACACCGGGCGAATCTGGAGGCCGTGCCTGAGCTCGCGGACCTCGTGCTCCGCAAGGCCGCGCAACTGCCCGATCTGCCGGTCGGAGAAGCCCATCCGCTTGGCCTCTCGGACGATGCCGGCGGTGAGGCCGTCAGCTGCCCGCAGGTCATCGGCCATCTCGTTGATTAGGCAGATCTGGTCAAGGAACCAGGGATCGATCGTGGTCGAGGCGTGCACCTCCTCGATGGTCGCCCCGGCCCACAGCGCACGCTGCACCAGCGAGAGCCGGCCGTCATGCGGCTTGGTCATCGCCTTGAGCAGGGCTCCGAGGTCCACGTCGGCTCGATGCTCAGGCCACGCGAACACCGCCTCGGGCCGCTCGAGCGAGCGCAGCGCCTTCTGGAGGGCCTCCGTGAAGTTTCGGCCGATCGCCATCGCCTCGCCGACGCTCTTCATCGTGGTGGTGAGGATCGGGTCGGCCTGCGGGAACTTCTCGAAGGCGAAGCGCGGCACCTTCACCACTACGTAGTCCAAGGTGGGCTCGAATGACGCGGGGGTCTTTTGGGTGATGTCGTTGGGAATCTCATCGAGCGTGTAGCCGATCGCGAGGCGCGCGGCGATCTTGGCGATCGGGAATCCGGTCGCCTTCGAGGCCAGGGCCGATGAGCGCGACACTCGCGGGTTCATCTCGATGACGATCATTCGGCCATCGCTCGGGTCGATCGCGAACTGGATATTGCAGCCACCGGTGTCGACCCCGACCGCCCGGATGATCTGGATCCCGACATCGCGCATGTGCTGGAACTCGCGGTCGGTGAGGGTCATGGCGGGTGCGACGGTGATCGAATCACCGGTGTGCACGCCCATCGGGTCTAGGTTCTCGATGGAGCAGACGACGACGACGTTATCGCGGTTGTCGCGCATCAGTTCGAGCTCGTACTCCTTCCACCCCAGGATGGACTCCTCGAGGAGCACCTCGGTTGTCGGGCTCGCCTGGAGTCCCGCGCCGGCGATGCGGTGCAGATCGGCCTCGTCATAAGCGATCCCGGAGCCGGCCCCGCCCATCGTGAATGACGGGCGCACGACGACCGGGTAGCCGAGGTCCTCTACCGCGGCGAGGCAGTCATCGAGCGAGTGGCACACCGCTGACCGGGCGCTCTCCGCACCGATCTCGGCGACGATGGTCCGGAAGAGCTCACGGTTCTCGCCCCGCTCGATCGCATCGACGTCGGCGCCGATCAGTTCGACGCCGTAGCGCTCGAGCGCCCCGCTCTTGTGAAGAGCGATCGCGGTGTTCAGTGCTGTCTGCCCGCCAAGGGTGGCGAGAATGGCATCGGGCCGCTCCTTGGCGATGATTCGCTCGACGAATTCCGGGGTGATCGGCTCGATGTAGGTGGCGTCGGAGAACTCCGGGTCGGTCATGATCGTCGCGGGGTTCGAGTTGACGAGGACGACACGTACGCCCTCATCGCGCAGCACGCGGCACGCCTGGGTGCCCGAGTAGTCGAATTCGCACGCCTGGCCGATGACGATGGGCCCGGATCCGATCACCATGATCGTGCGGAGGTCAACGCGTCGTGGCATCAGTTGCTCCGCTGCATGAGGTCGACGAACTCGTCGAAGAGGGATGACGCATCATGGGGACCCGCCGCGGCCTCCGGGTGGTACTGAACGCTGAATGCCGGGACGTCGAGGCACTCGAGTCCCTCGACGACATCGTCATTGCGGCACACGTGGCTCACGCGTGCCGCTCCGAACGGCGTCTGGAAGATGCCGGTTCGCGGAGCGTCGACGGCGAACCCGTGATTGTGCGCGGTGATCTCGATCTTGCCGGTGCGGAGGTCCTGCACCGGCTGGTTGATGCCCCGGTGCCCATACCGAAGCTTGTAGGTGCCCAGCCCAAGCGCACGCCCGAGGATCTGGTTGCCGAAGCAGATCCCGAAGACAGGCACGCTCGCTGCGAGGACGGCCTCCATGACGCCAACGGCGTGGTCGGCGGTCGCCGGATCCCCGGGACCGTTTGAGAAGAAGACGCCGTCCGCACCGAGGCCGAGGACGTCACGAGGCGATGTCCCTGCAGGTAGCACGTGGACGTCGATGCCTCGCTCGGCCATGAGTCGAGGCGTCATCGTCTTGATGCCGAGGTCGATCGCGGCAACGGTCAGGCGGCGCTCCCCGACGGCAGGCACGAGGTAAGCGGCACGCGTGCTCACCTCGCCGGCGAGATCAGCGCCTGCCATGCCGGGGCTGGCAAGGACCCGGCCCAGGAGGTCATCGGCTGGCGCTTGGGCGAGATCACCCGAGAAGATGCCCATCCGCATTGCGCCGCGCTCGCGGAGCCTGCGGGTAAGCGCCCGCGTATCGACGTCGCAGAGCCCCACGATTCCCTGGTCTCGCAGCTCCTGCTCCAGTCCTCTCGTCGCGCGCCAGTTGGATGCGATGCGGGAGGGATCACGGACGACGTAACCACTCACCCAGATTCGCGAGGACTCCGGGTCCTCGTCGTTCACGCCGGTGTTGCCGACATGCGGGGCAGTCATCACGACGATCTGCCGGTGGTAGGACGGGTCGGTGAGGGTCTCTTGGTAGCCGGTCATGCCCGTTGAGAAGACCGCCTCCCCGAAGGTCGATCCGATGGCACCGTACGCGGAACCCCGCATGACGGTTCCGTCCTCGAGCACGAGCACCGCCGGTCCGCGGCGGCTCATGCGAGCGCTCCGTCGATCACGGTGGGGACGCCGCCGAAGATGACGTGGCGGACGGATCCGGGCAGTTCCATCGATGCATACGGGGTGTTGCGGCTCTTGGACGCGACAGCCTCCGGATCCACGGTCCAGCGAGTGGACGCATCGACGACGCAGACGTGCGCAGGCGCACCCGGCTCGAGCCCCTGCCCCTGTGTCTGGACACCGCCGATGCGTGCCGGGCGGACGGACATTCGATCGGCGAGGCCTCGCCAGTCCAGGAGGCCCGAATCGACGAGCGTGTGCTGCGCGACGCTGAGGGCCGTCTGGAGCCCGAGCATTCCGAAGGCCGCCGCCGCCCACTCGCAGTCCTTGTCCTCATGGGGGTGCGGCGCGTGATCGGTCGCGATCGCGTCGATGGTGCCGTCTGCCACGGCCATTCGCAGGGCCGCGACGTCGTCGTGGGTTCGCAGCGGCGGGTTCACCTTGTAGATGGGGTCGTAGCCTGCGACGAGGTCCTCGGTGAGGATGAGGTGATGGGGGGTGACCTCCGCGGTCACATCGATGCCGCGTGACTTCGCCCAGCGGATCACCTCGACCGAGCCTGCGGTCGACACATGGCACACGTGCAGCCGGGACCCGACATGCTCGGCGAGCAGGACGTCGCGGGCGATGATCGCCTCCTCCGCGACCGCTGGCCAGCCGGTGAGGCCGAGGACGCCCGACAAGGCTCCCTCGTTCATCTGGGCATTCTCGGTGAGCCGCGGCTCCTGCGCATGCTGGGCGATGACACCGCCGAACGCCTTCACGTACTCGAGCGCCCGGCGCATGAGCACGGCGTCGTGGACGCACTTGCCGTCATCGCTGAAGACGCGAACGCCTGCAGGCGAATGCGCCATCGCACCGAGCTCGGCCATCTGCTCGCCAAGGAGCCCGGTAGTGACGGCGCCGACCGGACGCACGTCGACCAGACCGGCCTTCTGGCCCAGCCGCCACACCTGCTCGACGACACCGGCGGTATCTGCGACCGGGTCGGTGTTCGCCATCGCATGGACGCAGGTGAACCCGCCCAGCGCCGCAGCCCGAGAGCCGGTCTCGACGGTCTCGGCGTCCTCGCGGCCCGGCTCGCGCAGGTGCGTGTGCAGGTCGACGAGCCCCGGGAGGGCGACGAGGCCAGTTGCGTCGATGACCTGGCCCGCTGCCGAGCCGGGTCGGGTGATCGCCGATATGACGCCCCCTTCGATGACGAGGTCGACAGGATCCTCACCGTAGGGACGGACCCCTCGCAGTACCAGCGCGGTCATCAGCCTTGCCCCTTCATGTTGCCCCCGAGCAGCAGGTAGAGCACGGCCATTCGAACGCTCACGCCATTCGCAACCTGCTCGACGATGACCGAGCGGCCGCTGTCGGCCACGTCGGCCGAGATCTCCATCCCCCGATTCATCGGACCAGGGTGCAGGACGATCGAATCCGGTCGCATCGCGTGCAGCCTGTCGGAATTGAGTCCGTAAGCACGACTGTACTCATTCGCCGATGGGAAGTAGGCGGCCCGCATCCGCTCGCCCTGGACTCGCAGCATCATCACTGCGTCCGCATCCGGCAGCGCCGAGTCAATGTCGTAGCTCACATCGCATGGCCAGGTCTGGATTCCGAGCGGAAGGAGGGTCGGCGGGGCAACGACGGTGACGTGCGCCCCGAGGGTTCGCAGGAGCAGCACATTCGACCGCGCGACCCGGCTGTGCAGGACATCGCCGACGATCGTCACCCGGACGCCGGCGAGGTCGCCCCGACCTCCGCGCAGGTGACGGCGGAGCGTGTACGCGTCGAGGAGGGCCTGCGTCGGGTGCTCGTGCGTGCCATCGCCCGCATTGATGACGCTGCCCCCGATCCAGCCCGCGTTCGCGAGCCGGTGAGGCGCGCCCGAGGCGCCGTGGCGGATGATGACGGCGTCGGCCCCGATCGCCTCGAGGGTGAGGGCGGTGTCCTTCAGGCTCTCCCCCTTGGAGACCGATGACCCCTTGGCTGCGAAGTTGATGACGTCGGCGGACAGGCGCTTCGCGGCGACCTCGAAGGAGATGCGGGTCCGGGTCGAGTCCTCGAAGAACAGGTTCACGACCGTGCGGCCGCGAAGCGTCGGGAGTTTCTTGACCGAGCGGTCGGTGACGGTGGCGAGTTCCGCTGCGGTGTCGAGGATGAGGACAGCATCATCGCGCGTGAGGTCGCCGGCTGAGAGCAGGTGCTTCATCGGCCATTCCCCGCATCATCCGGCGCGCTCAGGATCGTCACCCGATCGACGCCGTCGATTTCTGCCACCTCGACCCGAACCTCCTCTGCTATCGCCGTCGGGAGGTTCTTGCCGACGAAGTCCGGGCGGATCGGCAGTTCGCGGTGGCCCCGGTCGATGAGGACGGCCAGGCGGACCGCGGCGGGCCGGCCGAGGTCATTGAGTGCGTCAAGTGCGGCACGGACCGTCCGGCCCGAGAACAAGACGTCGTCGACAAGGATGACCGTCTTGCCGTCAATGCCCTCCGGTGGGATCGACGTGTACTCCAGCGCCCGAGCGGGCCGCAGCCTCAGGTCGTCGCGGTACAGGGTGATGTCGAGGGACCCGACGGGCACTGCCGTCCCCTCGGTGGAAGCGATCGCTCCGGCGATCCGCTCGGCAAGGGGGACACCGCGGGTCGGAACCCCGAGGAGGACGAGGTCCTCGGATCCGCGGGCGCGCTCGACGATCTCATGGGCGATACGACGAATGGCGCGACCGATATCAGCATCGTCAAGGACGACGTGCGCGCGTGAAGTGTCCACAAGGGACCTCCTTCCCCGACTCTCCGGACGGGCTTAAAGGATGTCGGCGCCACGCGAAGCAACCGTGACGCCAGGAGACAAACGAAGTCTAGCCGATCAGACTCCGGCACCCGGGCCGGCACTGCCGAGCCGATGCACCCGCATGCCGTTCGTCGTGCCGGGCACGCCCGGCGGCACGCCTGCGACGATGACCACGCGCTCGCCGACCGTGGCGCGACCGATCTCCAGAAGGGATCGGTCGACCTGCTGAACCATGTCGTCGGTGTGCGTCACCTGCGGAACGAGGAAGGTCTCGACACCCCACACGAGCGACAATTGGCTGCGCACGCGGGGGTTCGGCGTGAATGCGAGCAGGTTGGTGGCGTTGCGCCAGCGTGAGATGAGCCGCGCAGAGAGCCCGGTCTCGGTGAAAGCAATGAGGTAGGCAGCGTCGACGTCATCGGCCACGCCGACGGCGGCATGGGTCAGCGCCCGGGCCGTCGATCCAACGCGCTCGTCGACAAGCGGCGGAAGGCTTGCCAGCGCCTCCTGCTCGACATGCTCGATGATGCGTGCCATCGTCTCGACCACGAGCGAGGGGTGCTCGCCGACGCTCGTCTCTCCGGAGAGCATGAGCGCGTCAGCGCCGTCAAGCACCGCATTGGCGACGTCGCTCACCTCCGCACGCGTGGGCCGGTTGGCCGTAATCATCGAATCGAGCATCTGCGTGGCGACGATGACCGGCTTGCCTGCCTCCCGGCACATCTGAACCGCACGCTTTTGGACGAGCGGCACCATCTCGAGCGGGAGTTCGACCCCGAGGTCGCCGCGGGCCACCATGACGCCGTCGAACGCCTCGACGATCTCCTCGAGGTTGTCGACGGCCTGGGGCTTCTCGACCTTGGCGAGCACCGGCAGGCGCACGCCCTCCTCGTCCATGATCGCGTGCACGTCGGCGATGTCCGCGGCATTTCTCACGAAGGAAAGCGCGATCATGTCGGCGCCGATACGCAGCGCCCAGCGCAGGTCCTCGATGTCCTTCTCCGACATCGCCGGGACGCTCACAGCGACGCCGGGCAGGTTGAATCCCTTGTTGTCGGACACCCGTCCGCCCTCGACCACCCGCGTCACGACCCGGGGGCCATCGACCCGAACGACCTCGAGGGCGATGCGGCCGTCGTCAACGAGGACGGCGTCACCGGCGGTGACGTCGCCCGGAAGTCCCTTGTAGGTCGTCGAGACCATGTGCTTATCGCCGGGAACGTCCTCGGTCGTGACGATGAACTCATCACCCGGCTCAAGGAGCACCGGACCCGAGGCGAATCGCCCGAGGCGGATCTTCGGTCCCTGCAGGTCAACGAGGATTCCGACTCCGCGGCCGGACTCATCCGAGGCCCGGCGGACCGCTGCATAAGCGCTCGCATGGTCATCGTGGTCGCCGTGCGAGAGGTTGAGCCGGGCGACGTCCATGCCCGCGCTCACGAGGCTGCGGATCGCCTCGAGGGAACTCGTCGCCGGGCCTAGCGTTGCCACGATCTTCGCTCTCCGCATGGCCCCGAGCCTATCCCAGCCTCCATGCAAACGATGTCATGGCAGGGGCCTCAACCCCGCGATGACGCCGCCCAACTCCGAGCGGCGGCACCAGAGCGGCCGGCCTCTCCGATCAGCGAACCGTGAGCGGCCGCGCAGTCGGGGGAATCGGGGCCGGAAGCTGCGTGCTCCCGCTCAGGAACCGGTCCACGGCCGCTGCCGCCGCACGGCCCTCGGCGATCGCCCACACGATGAGCGACTGGCCCCGCCCAGCGTCACCGGCAACGAATACGCCATCGACGTTCGTCGCGTAGTCGTTTCCGCGGTCGAAGTTGCCCCGGGGATCCAGCGCCACCCCGAGCTGGCTCGCGATCGAGCCGACCTCGGGGCCGGTGAAGCCCATGGCGAGCAGCACGACGTCAGCCAGGATCTCGCGCTCCGAGCCCTCCACCGGACGGAATCCGCCCTCATGGGCCGCGACCTCGACCAGGCGCAGCGCGCGCACCGATCCGGTGCCGTCATCGACGAACTCCTTCGTCGACACGGAGAACAACCGTTCGCCGCCCTCCTCATGCGCGCTCGTCGTGCGATAGACCATCGGGTAGGTCGGCCAAGGCTGGCCGCCGGGCCTGGCGGGCGGCGGGGTCGGGAGGATCTCCAACTGGGTTACCGAGGCGGCGCCCTGTCGATGGGCGGTCCCGAGGCAGTCGGCCCCGGTGTCGCCCCCGCCGATGATGACGACGTGCCTGCCCGCGACGTCCAGCGGCGACTGTGCCATGTCGCCCTCGACAACCCGGTTCGCGAGCGGCAGGAACTCCATCGCCTGGTAGATCCCGCGCAGCTCCCGACCGGGGGCCTGGAGATCGCGCCATACCGTGGAGCCCACCGCGATGACGACGGCGTCGTAGCGGTGGCGCAGGTCATCGGCGGTGATGTCGATACCGATGTCGGTGCCGGGGCGGAACTTCACCCCCTCCGCCTCCATCTGCGCCAGCCGGCGGTCGAGGTGCCGCTTTTCCATCTTGAACTCGGGGATGCCGTAGCGGAGCAGGCCGCCGATGCGGTCGGCGCGCTCAAAGACCGCGACGGTATGCCCCGCCCTTGCCAACTGCTGCGCTGCAGCCAGCCCCGCGGGGCCCGATCCGATGACGGCGACGGTCTTGCCGGACAGCCGCTCCGGACGCTGGGCAGTGACCCAGCCCTCGTCCCAGGCCCGGTCGATGATCGACACCTCGACCTGCTTGATCGTCACGGCATCCGCGTTGATCCCCAGGACGCACGCGGTCTCGCACGGCGCGGGGCACAGCCGTCCGGTGAACTCCGGGAAGTTGTTCGTCGCGTGGAGACGCTCACTCGCGGCCTGCCAGTCGTGCCGAAAGACGAGGTCGTTCCACTCGGGGATGAGGTTGCCCAGCGGGCACCCGTTGTGGCAGAAGGGGATGCCGCAGTCCATGCAGCGTCCGGCCTGCTTCTCCACCCTCGACTCGCCGAACTCCTGGTATACCTCGCGCCAGTCCTGGAGCCGGATATCAACCGGCCGCCTCGCCGGAAGCTCACGTTCAGTCGTCAAGAAGCCCTTCGGATCAGCCACGGCCGCCTCCCATCACGAGAACCATCGGATCGAGCCCTTGCTCGACCGCTTGTGCTGTCAACTGCATTACGCGCTTGTAGTCCTTGGGCATCACCTTCGTGAACCGCCCCTGCGCCGCCGGCCAATCACTGAGGAGAACGCCGGCCAGCGCAGAATCGGTCTCCTCCCCATGCCGCCGGAGGATTCCGAGGAGCTCGTCCACGTCGTGGTCGCCGAGCGGATCGAGGTCGACCATCTCGGGGTTCACCCGTCCGGGATCGAGGTCTAGGACGAAGGCGATGCCGCCGGACATGCCCGCCCCGAGATTGCGGCCGGTCTCGCCGAGGATGACAACGCGACCCCCGGTCATGTACTCGCACGCATGGTCCCCGACGCCTTCCACGACGGCGGTCGCCCCGGAGTTGCGGACGCAGAACCGCTCCCCCGCCCGGCCGCGGAGGTAGATCTCCCCGGCCGTGGCGCCGTACCCGATGACGTTGCCGGCGATGATGTTGTCGTGCGCATCGAACACCGAGGCGCGAGAGGGCCTGATGATGATTCGACCACCCGACAGGCCCTTGCCCACGTAGTCGTTCGCGTCACCCTCGAGCCGCAGGGTCATCCCCGCGGGCACGAAGGCGCCGAATGACTGTCCGGCCGAGCCGATGAACGTCAGGTCGATGGTGCCGTCCGGGAGTCCCTCACCCCCGTACCGACGCGTCACCTCCGACCCGAGCATCGTGCCGACCGTGCGATTGACGTTGCGAACCGGTAGCTGGGCCCGAATCGGCTCCGCCCGCTCCAATGCCGGCCCGCAGAGGGCGAGCAGTTCGACGTCGAGGGCGCGATCGAGCCCGTGGTCCTGGGCAACCATCTGGCGCCGAGGAGCACCGGCAACTGCCGGAGCATGGAGGATCGGCTCGAGGTCGAGTCCCTCGGACTTCCAGTGCCGCACCGCGGCCACCGTGTCGAGCGACTCGACCTGGCCGACCGCTTCCTCGAGGGACCGGAATCCGAGAACTGCGAGGTATTCGCGCACCTCCTCGGCGATGAATTCGAAGAAGGTCTCCACGAACTCGGGCTTGCCGGTGAATCGCTCCCGGAGCACGGGGTTCTGGGTCGCGACTCCGACGGGGCAGGTGTCGAGGTGGCACACCCGCATCATGATGCAGCCGCTCACGACGAGCGGCGCAGTCGCGAAGCCGTACTCCTCGGCGCCGAGCAGTGCAGCGATGATGACGTCGCGGCCGGTCTTGAGCTGTCCGTCCGCCTGAACAACGACCCGGTCGCGCAGGCCGTTGATCATCAGGGTCTGCTGGGTCTCGGCCAGCCCGAGCTCCCAGGGGGTGCCCGCGTGCTTGAGCGAGGTGAGGGGCGAGGCCCCGGTGCCCCCGTCATGGCCCGAGATGAGGATGACATCGGCATGCGCCTTCGCAACGCCCGCGGCCACCGTGCCGACCCCGACCTCCGACACGAGCTTCACGTGGATCCGGGCCCGAGGATTGGCGTTCTTCAAGTCATGGATGAGCTGCGCGAGGTCCTCGATCGAGTAGATGTCGTGGTGCGGCGGGGGTGAGATGAGCCCGACGCCCGGCGTCGAGTGCCGGGTCTTGGCGATCCACGGGTAGACCTTGTGCCCCGGCAGCTGTCCGCCCTCGCCCGGCTTCGCGCCCTGGGCCATCTTGATCTGGATGTCGTCGGCGTTGACGAGGTACTCGCTCGTCACCCCGAAGCGTCCCGATGCGACCTGCTTGATCGCCGACCGCTTGGAGTCGCCATCTGCCATCGGGACGAAGCGCTCCGGATCCTCTCCGCCCTCACCGGTGTTCGACTTCGCGCCGAGTCGGTTCATGGCGATCGCAAGGGTCTCGTGAGCCTCGGCGGAGATCGATCCGTAGGACATCGCGCCGGTCGAGAAGCGCTTGATGATCTCGGCCGCGGGCTCCACCTCCTCGATCGGAATCGGTGGACGCAGCCCCTCGCGGAACCCGAACAGGCCGCGCAGGGTCATGAGTCGTGTCGCCTGGTCGTCGACGCCCGCGCTGTACTCACGGAAGATGTCGAACCGCTTGTTGCGAGTCGAGTGCTGCAGCCGGAACACCGTCTCCGGGTCGAACAGGTGGGCTTCGCCCTCTCGTCGCCACTGGTACTCGCCGCCGACGTTCAAGGTCCGATGGGCTGGTGCGATTCCTGACGGCGGGTAGGCCACTGCATGACGGGCCGCGACCTCAGCCGCGAGGACGTCGAGCCCCACTCCGCCCAGCTTCGACGAGGTCCCGGTGAAGTGGTCGGCGACGAGCGCCTTCGAGAGCCCGATGGCCTCGAAGATCTGGGCGCCCCGGTATGAGGCCACCGTCGAGACGCCCATCTTCGACATGACCTTGAGCAGGCCCTTGCCTAGCGACTTCACGAGGTTGCGCATCGCTCGTTCCGGGGTGGTGTCCGGGATGATCCCGCGCCGGGCGAGATCCTCAACGGTCTCGAGGGCGAGGTACGGGTTGACCGCCGCCGCGCCGTATCCGACGAGGAGTGCCACGTGATGCACCTCTCGCACATCACCAGCCTCAACGAGCATCGACACCATGGTGCGCGCCTTGGTCCGGACGAGGTGATGGTGCACGGCAGAGCACAGGAGAAGCGATGGGATCGGCGCCTTCTCGGCGTTGCTGTCGCGGTCCGAAAGGACGATGAACCGCTTGCCCTGCCGGATGACCGCATCAACCTCGTTGAAGATCTCGGCCAGCCGCCGCTCGAGCGCCTCGCCGCCGCCCGCGACCGGGTAGAGCCCCGAGATGCGCACCCCCGCGAACCGCGGCTGGGTGCCGTCGGCATTGATGTGCAGGACCTTGGACAGTTCGTCATTGTCGATGACGGGGAACGGAAGCACGACCTGGGCCGCGTGCGCCGCCGTCGCCTCGAGGAGGTTGCCCTCGGGGCCGACATGGCTCGACAGCGAGGTGACGATCTCCTCGCGGATCGAGTCGAGGGGCGGATTCGTCACCTGGGCGAACAACTGCTGGAAGTAGTCGAAGACCAGCCGGGGGCGAGCAGAGAGGACCGCAACAGGAGTGTCGGTCCCCATCGAACCGATCGGCTCGGCCGCCGTGCGTGCCATCGGCTCGAGGATGATCCGCAGGTCCTCCTCGGTGTAGCCGAAGGTCTGCTGCCGCCGCGCCACCGACTCGGGGGTGTGGACGATGTGCTCGCGCTCCGGGAGCTCCTCGAGGTGAACGAGCCCGGACTCCAGCCAGCTGCCATACGGCGCGGCAGCCGCGAGCTCCGCCTTCACCTCGTCGTCCTCGATGATCCGTCCCGCGACGGTGTCGACGAGGAACATCCGGCCCGGCTGGAGCCGGCCCTTGCGCACGATCGTCGCGGGATCAAGGTCCAGGACCCCGGTCTCGGACGCGAGCACGACCAGGCCGTCGTCGGTCACCCAGAATCTCCCCGGGCGAAGGCCATTTCGGTCCAGGACCGCCCCGATGATGCTCCCGTCGCTGAAGCAGACGTTTGCCGGGCCGTCCCACGGCTCCATGAGGGTCGAGTGGAACTCGTAGAACGCCCGACGGGCCGGGTCCATCGTCGGGTGGTTCTCCCACGCCTCCGGGATCATCATGAGCACGGCGTGCGGAAGCGACCGTCCGCCGAGGTGGATGAGCTCGAGGACCTCATCGAAGGAGCCCGAGTCGCTGCTGCCCGGGGAGCAGACGGGGAACAGCCGGGTGAGGTCGCCGGGAAGGATGTCGGACGTGAGCATCGACTCGCGCGCCTGCATCCAGTTGCGGTTGCCCTGCACGGTGTTGATCTCGCCGTTGTGCGAGATGAACCGGTACGGGTGGGCGAGCGGCCATGAGGGGAAGGTGTTCGTCGAGAATCGGGAGTGGACGAGCGCGAGGGTGGACGCGACGCGCCCGTCCGACAGGTCCGGATAGAACGGCTCGAGCTGCCCGGTCGTGAGCATCCCCTTGTAGACGATGGTGCGTGCCGAGAGGGACGGGAAGTAGACGCCGATCTCGTGCTCGGCCCGCTTGCGGAGCGCGAACGCCACCCGGTCGAGTTCCAGGCCCCCGAGGCTCCCGGCGGAGATGAAGAGCTGCTCGAACCAGGGCATGACGCTGCGGGCCGTGGCACCGACCAGGGTCGGATCGGTCGGGACGACCCGCCATCCGAGCACCGCGAGTCCCTCATCGATGGCGATCGCCTCGATCGCACGCTTCACGGCCCCGCGTGAATCTGCGTCAGCAGGGAGGAATCCAGTGCCGACGGCGTACTTTCCGGGGTCGGGCAGAGCGAACCCGGCAACCGCCCGAAGAAAGGCATCGGGAACCTGGAGGAGGATGCCGGCGCCATCTCCGCTGTCCGGCTCGCTGCCCGATGCTCCGCGGTGCTCGAGGTTGCGCAGGGCGGTCAGGGCATCGGCGACGATGCGGTGGGACGGGACCCCGGAGAGGGTCGCGAGGAAGGCGACGCCGCAGGCATCATGCTCGCGCGCGGGGTCATACAGGCCTTGGGCCACCGGGAGGTCGGGGTTGTCGAGTTCCATCGTTCGTCCAATCGTCGTCGCAGCGCATGCAAAGGCGCGCTCCTAGAAGCGGATACCTCAGTGAACTGACGGGACGACATTGGCCCATCGCTTTAGGACTCTAGCAAACCGGACGAAGTGACGAGAAACCACCCCAAATGACCACCCCTCCCGTCATTTGGGCCGGAATCCGGCGCAAACGACGGGAAAAGTGGTCAGGTGACTGTGCTCTTGGCCGTTTCATCCGGATCGGGTGTGTCCGCATCGGCGACGTCCGGACCCGCTTCCTTCGGATCCTGGTCGTCCGGTTGCGTTGCGGCCTCAGGCTCAGGAACCGAGGACGCGATAACCTCCCGGCCCGGTCGCATCCTCGACGAGATCACCAAGTATGCGAGCGCACCGAGACCGACGGCAATCGAGGTCCAGATGTTCAGCCTGAGGCCGAGGATGGTGTTCGCGGAGTCGATGCGGAGCGACTCGATCCACAGCCGTCCGACGCAGTAGAGCAGCACGTACAGCGCGAAGACCCGACCGTGGCCCATCGTGAACCGGCGATCCGCCCAGATGAGGATGACGGCGACGGCCACCATCCATAGGGATTCGTACAGAAAGGTCGGGTGGAAGGTCTCATACGCCTCATAGCCGCCCGGACGGTTGGCGAGATCGATCTCCAGGCCCCAGGGCAGGGTGGTGGGAGCCCCGAACAGCTCCTGGTTGAACCAGTTGCCCCACCTGCCGATCGCCTGGGCGAGCGCAATGCCCGGCGCGATGGCGTCGCCGACGGGCGGCAGTGCCACGTGGGCCCGGCGCGCGCCGATCCACGCTCCGAGCGCCCCGACCGTCACAGCCCCCCAGATCCCCAGGCCGCCGTCCCAGATGCGCAGTGCCGCCACGAAGCCGGCGCCGTTCTCGCCGAAGTACAGCTGCGAATCGCTGAGCACGTGGTAGAGCCTGCCCCCGATGATGCCGAAGGGGACCGCCCAGATCGCGATGTCGGTGATCGTTCCGGGAGCACCCCCACGGGCGACGTACCTGCGATTGCCGAGCCAGACGGCAACGATGATCCCGACGATGATGATGAGGGCATACGCCCGCAGCGGTACCGGTCCGAGGAGCCACACCCCCTGCGACGGGCTTGGCAGGGACGCCGGGATCATCGCGCTGCTACTTAGCGGCAAGCGCGTCGGCGATTACCTGATCGAGCGCAGCCTTGTCGGCCAGCTTCTCGGTCGGGATCTCCGTGCCGTCGAGCTTGGCGAGCGGGGTTCCGGGGATTCCGGCGTCGTAGAAGACCTGCGTGCTGTTCGCGGCCCATGGCAGGTAGGTACCGTCCTGGACGCACTTGGTGAATGACTCGGTATCGGCGCCCGCGATGCCGGCCTCGGCGCCGAACGCGATGAGCCGGTCCTCTGGGAATCCATCACCCTCCGTGAGGGGCTGGTTGGCGTAGACGATGTCGTGGTACTCGCGCGCCTTCCCCGCATCCGCGGCGCAGCCCCAGGCTGCCACCGCGCGAAGCGAGGAGTCGTTTCCAAGATTCTTGTCGAGGAAGGTCGTCGGCCGCCAGACGAGGGTGACCTTGCCGTCCTCCGCCAACTGCGCGATGCCGTCACCATTGGCCGCCTCGACCGCGCCGCACGACGGGCACTGGAAGTCCTCCCACACCTCGAGAACGGGCGCGCCTGCCGGCGCGGTGCCGTAGGCAATGCCGAACTCATACGGGTCCCCTGCCGGCCGCGCTCCCTTGGGCAGCGGCGCCGAGGGATCGGCACTGGCGGTCACGACCTCCGGCCCGGTATCGGAGGATCGCGCGAACACCGCGAGGCCGATGATCCCGACGACGACCACGAGGACCGTCGCGCCGCCGACGATGCGCACTGTCCGCTCGCGCCGCTTCTCGCCTGCGTTCGACGCCTCCCGGGCCGCCGCCGCCTTCTCCCTGCGATTGGTGCCGTTGTCAGCCATGCTGCCGCTCCCCTTGATTCGTGTTGGTTTCGTTCACGTCTGAAGCCTTGTCAGTTGCCTCGCCATCCGCGAGGGCCCCTTGCCGGGTTGCCTCGACCGATGCCCGCTCGAGACCGAGCGCGGTCACCGGCCATGCAATGAGCCAGACGCCCATGCCGGTGAAGAGGAGATCGCGCAGGATCTCGCTCGTGTAGCGCCAGTTCTTGCCCTCACCGGTGATGTCGCCGCCACCCCCGAAGCAACCGCAGTCGATGTTGTAGCCGCGCATCCAGACGCTGGCAATGCCGATGATGAAGCCGGTCATGAGGAGGGCCGTCGCGAGGCCCGCCCACCGCACGAAGAGCCCTACGAGGAGCAGGAGGCCGACGACGATCTCTCCGATCGGCAGCGCCCAGCCGAGAACCGTGGCGATGTCGGCGTCGAAGAGTCGGTAGGCCAGGATCGCATTTCGCGCGCCATCCGGCTCGAATACCTTGATCACGCCCGCATAGATGAGGACAGCGGCGAGGATCAGGCGGAATGCCAGACCGATCCACGCATTCCCCGTGAGGGATCTCACGACGTTCATGCGCGCACCCCATCCGCCATCTCTCGAGCCAGCGCGGCGACTGACGCAGACGCTTCATTCGGACCTGACGCCTCGAGGACCCGCCTGATGAACGCGGAGCCGACGATGACGCCATCAGCGTACTTGGCGACCTCTGCAGCCTGCTTACCCGTGGAAACCCCAAGGCCAACGGCAATCGGCAGGTTCGTATGCGGGCGGGTGCGAGCCACGAGATCGCCTGCGCCGGTGCTCACCGAGGCCCGGGCCCCCGTCACTCCCATGGTGGACGCGGCGTAGACGAAACCCGAGGTCGATGCGACGACGGTGGCGATTCGGGCATCGGACGACGAGGGTGCGACGAGGAAGATCCGATCGATGCCATGCGCATCGGTCGCCTCGATCCAGGGGCCAGCCTCCTCAGGGGTCAGGTCCGGGGTGATCACGCCAACTCCTCCCGCCGTCGCCAGATTGCCTGCGAACCGTTGGACGCCGTAGCGCTCGATCGGGTTCCAGTAGGACATGACAACGGCCACCGCGCCAGCCTCCACCACACGGCGCACCGTGTCGAGCACGACATCCGTCGTCGTCCCGCCGATCAGTGCCCGCTCGACCGCCTCCTGAATGACGGCACCGTCCATGAGCGGATCGGAGTAGGGGAGCCCCACCTCAATGGCATCGACCCCGCTCTCCACCATCGTCGATATGAGATCTACGCAGGTATCGCGATCGGGGAAGCCGGCCGGGAGGTACCCGATGAGCGCAGCCCGGTTCTCGGACCTGGCCTCGGCGAAGACGTCAGCGAGTCGACGGCTCAACGTCCCTCCGCCATCTCGACTGACAGCGCATCGGACGCGGCACTGCCAAGGTCGATGCCGAACCAGCGAGCCGCGGTCGCGACGTCCTTGTCTCCCCGCCCGGAGAGGTTGACGATGATGATCGAATCCGGCCCAAGCTCGCGGCCGAGGCGCATGGCACCGGCAAGCGCATGCGCGGTCTCGATCGCGGGGATGATGCCCTCGGTGCGGCACAGCACCCGAAAGGCCTCCATCGCCTCGTCGTCATTGATAGGCACGTAGGTGGCGCGGCCGGTGTCGTGCAGCCAGGCGTGCTCGGGGCCGACCCCCGGGTAGTCGAGTCCGGCGCTGATGGAGTGCGACGGAACGGTCTGGCCCCACTCGTCCTGCATCACGTAGGTTCGGGCACCGTGAAGCACGCCCGGCGTGCCAGCGGCGAACCGCGCAGCATGCCTGCCCGTCTCGACCCCGGATCCCCCGGCCTCGTACCCGCGCAGCTGCACCTCTGGATCGTCGATGAATCCGCTGAAGAGCCCCATGGCATTCGACCCCCCGCCGACGCAGGCGACGATGGCGTCGGGCAGCCTGCCCTCCGCCTCGAGGATCTGGGCTCGTGCCTCGCGGCCGATCACCTGATGGAAGGTCCGCACCACCTCGGGGAAGGGTGCCGGTCCGGTCACGGTCCCGAGCACGTAATGGGTCTGGTCGACGGTCGTGACCCAGTCGCGCATGGCCTCGTTGATGGCGTCCTTGAGGGTCCTGCTGCCCGTGGTGACCGGGATCACCTCTGCGCCGAGCAGCTTCATGCGCGCGACATTGAGCGCCTGGCGCCTGGTGTCCTCCTCGCCCATGTAGACGACGCACTCGAGGCCCAGTAGCGCCGCGGCGGTCGCCGTCGCGACGCCGTGCTGTCCGGCTCCGGTCTCGGCAATGAGGCGGGTCTTGCCCATGCGCTCGGCGAGCAGCGCCTGGCCGAGCACGTTGTTGATCTTGTGGGAGCCCGTGTGGTTCAGGTCCTCGCGCTTGAGATAGACGGTAGCCCCGCCGCAGTGCTCCCCGAACCTGCGAGCGAGCGTGAGCGGGTTGGGCCGCCCGGTGTACGTGCGCTCGAGCTCGCGAAGCCGATGGGTGAATGCCTCGTCGGCAATCGCCGCCCGGAACTCACGATCGAGTTGGTCCAGCGCGGCCGTGAGCGCCTCGGGAACGAATCGACCTCCATAGGGACCGTAGTGACCTGGTGCACTCGTAGTCTCGAGCATGACCGCCATTGGTCAACTCCGTCCGTGTCGAAGGGCTGGATGTGCACCGGCAGTCACGAGATCGTGAACTGCGGTCCGCGGGTCCTTGGTCGTGACGAGGCTCTCGCCGACGAGCACGGCATCAGCGCCGTGCTCGGCGTAGGCGATGAGATCGTGTGCGTCACGCACACCGGACTCCGCGATCCTCACGCAGGCATCGGGGATGAGCGGCGCGACCCGGTTGAACTGGGTCCGGTCGACCTCGAGGGTGCGAAGGTCGCGGGCATTGACGCCGATGATGGTTGCGCCCGCGTCGACGGCGCGGCCGACCTCCTCCGCATCGTGCACCTCCACGAGCGGGGTGAGCCCAAGGCTTCGGGTGCGCTCGACGAGGCTCACGAGAGCCTGCTGGTCCAGCGCCGCCACGATGAGTAGCGCCATGTCTGCCCCCGAGACCTTGGCCTCCCACAGCTGGTAGCTCGTGACGATGAAGTCCTTGCGCAGCAACGGGATATCGACCGCAGCCCGCACTGCCTCGAGATCGGCGAGACTCCCGCCGAACCTGCGCTGCTCGGTGAGAACGCTGATGCACGCTGCGCCGCCGGCCTCGTAGTCCATCGCAAGCGATGCAGGACTGCCGATCTCGGCGATGACCCCGCGGCTCGGGCTCGAACGCTTCACCTCCGCGATGACCGAGACGCCGTCTGCCTTGAGGATCGGAAACGGGTCGATCGTCGGCCTGGCGTGTCGGGCGCGCTCCTTGAGTTCGTCAATGGGCACCGCCGCCATGCGAACTTCAAGATCTTCGCGAACTCCAGCGATGATGTCGTCGAGAACCGTCACGAGTCCAACATTAGCCACGTCGAACGGTTGGTGCGCGCAGTGGCCCGGTAGCCGGATCCCATCACGGCCGGAGCACCGGCAGTCACCCGAGAGCGGATCCGGAATCGAGGTAGGGAACGAAGTTCCGGACGACGCCGAAGGCGAGCATGAGCACGAGGCCGATGATGAGGAGTCGGTTGCGCCTGCGGAACTGGCCGCGAGTCACGGCGGGCCGGATGCCGGTGCGTGCGCGCTTGAGCCACCCCAGCCAGAGCAGGAGCACGAGCGGCACCAGAACCGGGATGAGCAGGTTGTGGTCGACGGCACCCGCGATATTCCCGTGAAGCAGGTCGTGGGTGCCACGCATGAGCCCGCATCCGGGGCAGTCGATCCCCAGAAGCGCGCGCGTCGGGCAGAGCGGGTAATGGCCGGGCTCGTTGGGGTCGACGGCGAAGACGAGCCCGCATGCTGCGAGCACCGCGAGGCCCGCGGCTATCGGGGCAAGGAGTCGGCGCCGCACCGGTCGTGGGTCGGTGACCATCGCCTCGACAATGTCGTCCTCCCGAAACCCCCGGGACGCTGATAGCTGCACGCCACCAGCCTACGTCGCGAAGGCGGCATCTGGCGGAAGTCGCACGGTGAAGCAGGCACCGCCCTCGGGTGCGGTGCCGACCTCGGCGGATCCTCCGAGGCCCGTTGCGAGCCGGCCGACCATCGCCAGCCCGAGCCCCGTGCCGACCGGGCGCACCCCTCTATACCGCTCGTGCAGCACTCCCGGCTCGAATGCGACGCTCAGGTCGTCGGCGGTCAGGCCGGGGCCCGAGTCGCGGACCTCCACGACGGCCCAGCCTGGCTCGCGCCGCACAGCGAGGACGATGACGGATCCGGCAGGCGAGACCCGAAGGGCATTCTCGACGAGGTTGTCGATGATCTGACGAACCCGCATCGAGTCCGTCGTGAGCGGCAGGGTCGACGCTTGGAGCTCTGGGACGAAGCTGACGTTCTCGCGGGCGCAGCGGTCAGCCCAGACAGCGGCGGCTTCGGAGCCGATCTCGACGAGGTCGGTCGGGATCGGGTTCATGCGAAAGGTCACCGCGCCCAGCCGGGCGAGATCGAGCAGGTCCTTGACGAGCCGATCGAGGCGCTCCGCCTCGGCGCCCATCGTGGCGCCCGTGCGGGCGACGTCGGCGGGGGCGACGACGCCGTCGGCCAACGCCTCGGCATAGCCCTTCACAGCGGTCAGCGGGGTGCGCAGCTCGTGGGAGACGGACAGCAGGAACTCCCGCTGGCGGCCCTCGGAGATCGCGAGCGCCGAGCTGAGATGGTTGAGGGACACGGCGATGTCAGCGATCTCGCTCGGGCCCTCGGGCGCGAGCCTCACGTCCCGGGACCCGCCGGCCATCTCATTGGCCGCGTCACGCGCAGCCCGAAGCGGACGGGTCATGCGGCGCGCCACGAAGTAGCCGATGGGCATGGCAATGAGCAGGCCGATGATGAGCGCCGCCGCGAATCGCATGAGCACCGCCATCGCGGATCCCCCGACAACGGACACCGGCTGCTCGAGGACGACCGAGGAGCCGCCCTTGAGCGGCCGGCCTTCGATGAGGACGGCCCCCTGCGGGGTGTCGCCGCTCGAGGAGATTGAGACTCCCTTGTTCAGCGCCTCGGTTTCGGCGACCGTCATCCCCGGCGCCGACGGCCCGCCGGGGATGACGTAGTAGCCCCGCACCTGCTCGGCGAGCAGGGCCGCCGTGAGGTCCCTCGGGAGCAGTTCATCGCGCCGCCGGTCCTGTGGGCTGCGGTCCAGAGCCGCAGCCGTGAGATCAGCGAGCCGACCCAGCGTGCCCTGCGCCTGCTGACGGGCCGACGAGGACACCATCGGGTAGGAGACGAGCCCTGCGACCACGACCACGATGGCAGCCACGATGCTCGTCATGAGGACCGTGCGGGTCACGATGCTCACGCGGGCCCGTGGGCGGGGCGCCTCGTCCATCGGATCTAGGGGGGCGAGGGGCGCGCTCGTCACCGCGGGGTCTCGGCGGCGTAGCCAACGCCACGGACAGTGCGGATGACGTCGGACTCCGCGAGCTTGGACCTCACCTGGGCGACATGCACGTCGACGGTCCGGGTTCCGACCACGGCCGCATAGCCCCAGACCTCGGACAGCAGTTGCTCGCGGCTGAACACGCGGCCCGGGTGTGCCATGAGGTGCGCGAGCAGGTCGAACTCCGTTGCGGTAAGCGAGATGGCGACCTCGTTCGCGGTGACACGGCGGGTGACGGGATCGAGCTTTATCGCGCCCATGGCCAGCGGTCCCTCGCTCGTATTGGCCCGCGATGCCCGCCGGACGACCGACTTCACCCTCGCCACGACCTCTCGGGGACTGAAGGGCTTGGTGATGTAGTCATCTGCGCCGAGTTCGAGGCCGAGCACCCGGTCGACTTCATCGTCCCGAGCGGTGCAGAAGAGGATGGGCGTCCAGTCGCCATCCGCCCGCAATTGGCGGCACACCTCGGTGCCGTCGATCCCGGGAAGGCCAACGTCGAGGATGATCGCGACCGGGTGGAGGGTACGGGCGAACGACAGGCCGCTGGGGCCATCGGACGCGACGTGGACTCCGAAGCCCTCGCGCGACAGGTACATCCGAAGCAGGTCTGAGATGGCTCGCTCATCCTCGACGACAAGGACCAAGCCCTTGCCCTGATCGGCTCTGGACTGTTCGGCTGCGGGCGTCGGGTTCATCACGTGCACAGCGTGTCATGGACTCGCGTGCCTAGGGCAAGACGCCGTGAGGATTGTGTCAATTCGTTGTAAGGAAGGTGCGCGGCTGCCCGGAGCGAAGGACTAGCGACGGGCAATTGTCCCCAGGCCCAGCATCTGCATGACCTTGCCCACGATGCCCGCCACTACGAGCAGGCCGACAGCGCCGTAGAACACCGGCCAGTTGCCGAACATGATGGCCAGGGTGCCGATCGTGAAGGCGAGCGTGACGAGCACGACCGTGGTCCATGCTGCCGGCGTGTTGCCGTGGTGGACCTGCTTGGCCTGGGCACTGGGGTTGGCTTCGCTCATGTGCCCATCTAAGCAGGTGGGTCGTCCGAAGTCGGGTCCTGACCGTGGTCAATGGCATCCCATGGCGCCAACTGCCGCGAGGGGGTCGCTCGCGAGCCCTCGGGAGCCTCGTACCGGCGGCCAAGGCCCGGCCACCGGCGGCCCCGGATGAGGATCGCGCCACCGGCGAGCCCGACGGCAACTCCCCCGGCCACCGCGAGCAGCCACCAGCCGTTCGATGCGGAGCCCGCACCGCCCGACGCGCTCGCCGAGACGATGAGGACGCCAGCGCCGAGGACGACCACGCCGACGGCGGCGCGTCCCCAGGATCTCGTCGCGATGACCGCGAGCACGCCGGCGAGGGCTACCCACGCGGCCGCGGTGGCGAGGGGCACGAGGCTCGACCCGGAAAGCGACTCGCTGCGAACCGGGCCACCTGCATCGTCGAGCATCGGCACCGTGACCACCGACCAGGTCATCGAGCACGCGAGGAGAACGGCAAGCGCCCCCGCCGTGAGTGCCAGGAGACTGCCCTTCACCTCCCCGCCACCTCAGCCAGCGTGTCGGCAACGGCAACGGCACGCAGGACCGCGGCCGCCTTGCTGCGGCATTCAGCGGCCTCGCTCATCGGCACGGAATCGGCGACGATGCCCGCGCCCGCCTGCACATGGGCAAGGCCATCCTTGATGACGGCGGTGCGGATCGCGATCGCGGTATCGATGTTCCCCGCGAAGTCCAAGTATCCGACGCATCCCCCGTACAGCCCTCGCCGCGAGCCCTCGAGTTCGTCGATGATCGCCATGGCCCTCGGCTTCGGCGCACCGCTCAGGGTACCGGCCGGGAAGGTCGCCTCAAGGGCATCGAATGCCGCTGCCCCGCCGGCGAGATCGCCGGTCACCGTCGACACGAGGTGCATGACATGGGAGTAGCGCTCGACCTGCATGAACTCGACGACGTTGACCGAGCCCGGCACGCACACCCGGCCCAGGTCATTGCGCGCGAGGTCGACGAGCATGAGGTGCTCGGCTCGTTCCTTCTCATCGGCGAGCAGTTCATCGGCGAGCCCGGCATCGATCTCGGGGGTCGCACCGCGAGGCCGTGTCCCGGCGATGGGGTGGACGACGCAGCGCCCGTTCGTCACGGTGACGAGTGCTTCGGGAGAGGAGCCGACGATCTCGAAGGACGTGACGTCCGACAGCGTGCCGTGCGCATCATTGGGCTCGCGGCCGTCATCGACCGGAATGCGGAGCAGGTACATGTACGGGCTCGGGTTGGTGGTGCGCAGGATTCGGTAGACGTCCAGCCCCGACGCTGCGCACGGGGTCGTGAAGCGCTGGGACAGGACCACTTGGAAGGCATCGCCGCTGCGGATGTACTCCTGCGCATCCGCCACGGCCGACAGGTAGTCCGGCTCCGCTGTCCAGGCCGTGATGTCGGGCACGGCGCTGAGGTCATATGAGCTCACCGGCTGCGAGTGCCCGGCGACGAGATCGGTCTGCATGGCGTCGAGTCGGTCGACGGCATCGCGCCAGGCCTCGTCGACATTGGCATCGGTGTCGTCGTAGTTGATGGCGTTCGCGATGAGGAGCACCGACCCGTCCGCGTGATCGAGCACCGCGAGGTCGGTCGCGAGGAGGAACGCGGTCTCCGGCACATTCGTGATGTCAGGATTCGCGTCTGGGACCCGCTCCCAATGGCGCACCGCGTCGTAGGCCACGTACCCCACCATGCCTCCGGTGAGCGGTGGCAACCCGGGTATGGGATCAGTGTGGAGGGCTGCCACGGTGTCGCGCACGACGTCAAGGACCGACCCACCCATCGGCAGGTTTCGCGGCGCACGACCCAGCCATGCCGCGACGCCGTCGCGATCAGTGATCATCGCCGCGCAGCGCACCCCGACGAACGAGTACCGCGACCAGGTGCGGCCCTGCTCGGCCGATTCGAGGAGGAAGGTCCCGGCCCGATCACCGCAGAGTGCGCGGAAGAGCCCGACGGCGGTATCGCCATCGACGAGCAGCCGGCGCACCACTGGGATCACCCGGCGGTCCTGCGCGAGCGCCCGGAACTCGGCCAGGGTCGGCGTGACCTCCCCCACGGGGATCGGGCTCACCGCTCACCCTCGAGGTCGACGCTGACCCCGTCGAAGCACGTGCGGTCGCCCGTGTGGCAGGCGGACCCGAGCTGGTCGACGAGGATGAGCAGCGTGTCGCCGTCGCAGTCGGACGCGACGGACCGCACCATCTGCCGGTGCCCCGAGGTCGCCCCCTTCACCCACTGCTCACCGCGGCTGCGCGAGAAGTAGGTGGCCTCGCCTGTCGCGAGGGTGCGTTCGAGGGCCGGGAGGTCCATCCAGGCCATCATGAGCACCTCGCGGGAGTCCCACTGCTGGGCGATGACCGGGACGAGTCCGCTGGCATTGAACCGGACGCGCTCGAGGAGCTCCGCTTGAGAGGACATGCGGTTATTGTGCCGTGCCTCGCGGGTCGCTCGAACCTGATGGCGTCCGACCCGGCATGAGGGCTCGGACGGGCAGCCCGGCCGCCCCGAGCGAGGCCTTCACCTCATCTATGGACAGCTGCCCAAAGTGGAAGACACTCGCAGCCAGCACGGCGTCGGCTCCGGCCAGGACGGCGGGAACGAAGTCCGAGATGTCGCCAGCACCCCCGCTCGCGATGAGCGGCACGCTCACCCGCTCTCTCACCACCCGGATGAGCGGCAGGTCGTAGCCGGCCTTCGTGCCGTCGGCGTCCATTGAGTTGAGCAGGATCTCCCCTGCCCCACGGCTGGTTCCCTCGGCCGCCCACTCGACCGCGTCGATGCCGGTGCCCTTGCGTCCGCCATGGGTCGTCACCTCGAACCCGCTCGCAGTCCGGACGCCGTCGGGGCACCGACGGGCGTCGATCGACAGTACGACGCACTGCGACCCGAAGCGCTTCGCCGCCGCGTTCAGCAGGTCCGGCTCGCCGAGTGCGGCCGTGTTGAGGCTCACCTTGTCAGCGCCGGCGCGGAGCAGCCGGTCGAAGTCCTCGACCGCGCGCACTCCCCCGCCGACGGTGAGGGGGATGAACACCGACTCCGCAGTCCGCCGCACGACATCGAGCATCGTCGAGCGATCTGAGCTCGACGCGGTGATGTCGAGGAAGACAAGCTCGTCCGCTCCCTCGCGGTCGTAACGGGCGGCGAGTTCGACCGGGTCGCCCGCGTCGCGGAGGTCGGTGAAGTTCACCCCCTTGACGACGCGCCCGGCATCGACGTCAAGGCATGGGATGACACGGATGGCGACGGTCATGGTCGGGGCGGGCCCCACTCGTACGGGTCGAGCCGCGGCTCGACCGCCGCGATCGCCTCCGTCAGGGTGAAGGCCCCGTCGTAGAGCGCCCTGCCGACGATCGCGCCCTCGACGCCGAGGGGGACCATCTCGGCGAGCCGGTGGAGGTCCTCGAGTCGAGCGATCCCGCCGGAGGCGATGACCGGCCTGCTCGTGGCCGCGCAGACCTCCTTCAGCAGCTCGAAGTTCGGCCCGCGCATCGTCCCGTCCTTCGCGACGTCGGTGACGACGTAGCGGGCGCACCCGGCGGCATCGAGGCGCGCAAGGGTCTCCCATAGGTCGCCGCTCTCCTCGGTCCAGCCACGCGCGGCCAGGGTGTGGCCGCGGACATCGAGACCGACGGCGACCTGCTCCCCGTGCGCCCGGATGACCTGCTCGGTCC
>CAFBNE010000025.1_pt1 | contig 29635 bp, 28 predicted proteins | sample 7269181 | NCBI WGS metagenome assembly CAFBNE01 (sample SAMEA6814085, study PRJEB35770) | uncultured Actinomycetes bacterium | biome: Freshwater; feature: Freshwater reservoir; material: water | place: Czech Republic | collected 2017-05-23 | depth 30m m
GCCCACCTTTAGCTGGCCGGCGGCGGGCTCCGCGGTAGGCGATCTATTTCAGGTGGAGGGCGCGGGCGGGGTGCTCTCGGAAGTGCCCGTACTTCTGACGCGGGAACTCAGGTCGTGTCCCTTGAAGTGGTGCAGATCGTTCTGATCGTTCGCCGGTTCGTGTAAGTGCGGTGCGCCGCGGGGCCATCATGACTCACACAGCACGTGGATCAACCAGGGAGTCAGGTGGGGACCTCCCGCAGAAACATTGTCAGATTTTCTGATTTTCTGAAAATCTGAAAATCTGACAGAAATTACACTCCTTCGGCTTCCTGGCGACGTGCCCTCGGGAATGACACGAACGTCGCCGACGGTGTCCGACCCGACGGCCAGTAACAATGCTCACCGTTACGCGGGCATTCCTACGTGAGGCACGGAAAGCATTTCGCGGGCACTTTTCATGAGTCTCGTCGCGCCATTGACGGCGCTCCCCTCGAATTCTAGACTTACAACTCTTTGAATTCGTATCATTATCTACTTGGAGGCTCCCATGTCCGGAACGACAATCCCGCACCTCAACGTCCACGACACCGAGTGGGCGCCTATGGAACTTGGGCATGAATCGATCCTCTACCGCTCCGCTGACCGTCTTCGCATTGCAGGTACCTTCAAGGAGTCAGGGACGCTTCGGCTGTTAATGCCGTTCGACGAGTTCGTCTACGTGATCGCCGGGACAGTCACCATGACGAACCACGATGTCGACCAAACGTTCACCGCCGGTCCTGGTGAAGCGTTTTGGGTCATGCAGGGCAGTGACGTCACTTGGACCATGTCCGACGACTTCCACGACATTACGGTTCTCATCTCCGACACCCCGATGAGCGGGTGACGTGACGATGTCTGCGGCCGCCAACCCGCCGCGGTCACCCGCTCGCATAGACGGCAACTTCGTATTCTCGTCCGGCCAGACCATGCAACGGGCGAGGCGTGCCCGGATTTCGCCACCGAGTTCCGGTGCGCATTGGTCAACCTCGTGGAAGCGTTCAACGGAGTGGGAAGCAGCATCGCTGAGTGGTTCGCACCACGGTCTACCTCACCGATCGAGATCTGCTCGCGAAGATGAACGCCGTACACGTCGAGTTCTTCGGTCCGCCTTTGCCAGCGCGGGCAACCGTGGCCGGCGGCCTAGTTCTCCCGAGCTTGCGCTTCGAAATCGATGCTGTCGCGGCCGTGTCCCGGCGCTAGCGGTCTTGCGGTGGGCCCTCGGGGCGCGGCGGTGGAACATACGAGTGCCTCACAGCATTGTCTCGAGAGGGTCGTTGGAGAGCATCCCCCAGGCGAGGAACGTCGCGTAGCAGCCCGATCGTGTAAGGGTCTTGCGGGTCGTTGAGCACTTTCTCGACCGTTCCTCGTTCGACGATCTTGCCCTTGCTGAGCACGAGGCAACTGTCGGCGATGCTGCGGACGACCGCGAGGTTGTGAGTGATGAACAGGATCGAGACCCCGCGCTGGTCCTGCACCTTGCGCAGCTGCTCGACGATAGCGGCCTGCACCGACAGGTCGAGAGCCGCGGTGACCTCGTCGCAGATGAGCAGGTCGGGTTCGAGGATGAGAGCCCGGCCGATGGCAACGCGCTGACGCTCGCCGCCCGAGAGCTGGAAGGGATAGCGGTCGAGGAATGCAGTGCCAAGGGACACGTCCGAGAGTGCCTGCGCCACGAGTTCCCGCCGCTGCGACCGAGACAGATCCTTGCGGAATTCAAGGAGCGGAGCCTCGAGGATCTCCGCTGTCGACTTCCTTGGGTTGAGTGCGCCGTAGGGGTTCTGGAAGACGTATTGAATGGAGCGGCGCTGGTCAACAGTGCGGTTGCTGGGCGCGGCTGCCAAGCTCTGTTGGCCGTACGAGACTGTTCCGGTCCAATCTGTGTGGAGCCCACTGAGGCAGCGGGCGAGGGTGGTCTTGCCCGACCCCGACTCTCCCACGATGGCAAGTGTGCTTCCGGCGTCGATCGTGAACGCAAGGTTGTGAAGCACCGCGGAGGACCCGTAGTTGGCTCGAAGGCCAGTCACCTCAAGGACGGGCGCAACGGCGGGAGTGGCAGCCGGCGGGGCGGCCGGGATCCCAACGGACGCCGCGTTAGTCGTGGGCGGTATCGGATGCAAGCAGCGCACGCCGACCTCCCGGTCGCCCACCAGGTCCGGCACGCTCTCTCGGCACTCAGGCGTGACTCTGCTGCAGCGGTCGGCAAACGAGCACCCCGCCGGCCAGGCCCCCGGGCGCGGTGGATTTCCGGAGATGCCGACTAGTCGTTGAGCATGGTCGAGGGACGGCGCGGCCTTCAGCAGACCGACTGAGTAGGGGTGGCTCGGGGCGATGAGCACGTGTCCGGCCGGTCCCTGCTCGACCACGCGGCCGGCGTACATCACCAGGACGCGATCGGCGATCTCAGCGACCACCGGCAGGTCGTGGCTGACGTAGACCACGGCGCAGTTGTATTCGTCGTTGAGGCGCCGGACCGTGCGAAGTATCTGGCGCTGGGTAGAGACGTCGAGACCAGTTGTCGGCTCGTCCATGACGATGAGGCGTGGCCGGCAGACGACGGCCATCGCGATGGCGACTCGCTGCTGCTGACCGCCCGAGAGTTGATGGGGGTAGCTTCGCAGGGTGCGGTCGACCGGGAGGCTGACCTCCTCAAGGACCTCATTTACTCTGGCGCTCACGTCCTCCCCGGACGTCATCCCACCTGGGTGCGCTTGGAGGGTTTCGCGCAACTGAACGCCGATCCGCAGCGCTGGGTTGAGCGCACTGGCCGGATCCTGAGGGACATAGGACACAGCGTTGCCCCGAAATTCGCGCAACCGCTTGACCGGGAGCCCTACTAGGTCTACGTCACCAATGCGAACCGAACCACCGAGGATTTCGAGGCCGGGGCGGGTATAGGCAAGCAGTCCCAGACCTAGGGTGGTCTTGCCGCAGCCGGATTCGCCGACGATACCGAGGACCTCGCCGGGCTGCACGGAAAGGCTCACGTCGAAGACGACCGGAGTTTTGGAGCGCGGGAAGCCGATGGTCAGGCCCTCCACGTCGATCGCAGCAGCCTCTACCCGTGTAGGAATGTTGGTCGTCATTCGGAGGGGACCGCAGTGTCAGCGGTTGGCTCGGGCTCCGATTGGGACTCACTCAAGGTGGTCCTGGCTATCGCGTCAGTGAAGGTGTTCGCGCCGATCGCTAGGAGGATCAGCAAGATGGCGGGAGCAATGACGCCCCAGGGGTTTGTGAGGAGACCGAGTCTGTTCTCATTGATCATCACACCCCAATCCGCGGCGGGTGGTTGACGACCGAAGCCCAGAAATGCAAGCCCCGCGACGATGATGATCGAGAAGCTGAGCCGGATGCCGGCATCGACCATCAGCGGGGACATGAGGTTCGGTAGGACCTCACGCCGTACCACCTTGAGCGATGGGGTTCCCCACATCCGGGCAACTTTCACGTAGTCCCGCTCAACGATGTCCTGAGTGCTCGAGTACATGACCCTGGCGACTTGGGGTCCCTGCGACGAAGCTACCGCGAAGACCACCAGCCACAGTGACGCGCCGGAGACGCTCACCAACAACAGCGCGAGCACCATCTGCGGAACAGCGAGACCGACATCTACGCCACGCATGATCAGGGTTTCAACCCAGCCCCCTCGATACGCGGCCACAACTGCCAACATGGCGCCGACAACGACCCCCGCCAAGGTTGCAGTTGCCGCGAGCAGAAGAAGGACCCATCCACCATGCAGGACCCTCGAAAATACATCACGGCCGAGCGTGTCGCCGCCTAGAAAACCGTTGCGGCCACCGGGAGAAGCATAGGGCGCGGTGGTGAACTCGACGGCGGAGTGTGGTGCCACGAATGGCCCCACTACCGCGACGAGAACGACGAGCGCGACAAGGGCAAACCCGAACTGGCCCCGGCCCGTGCCGAGCGCGTCGTGCAGATTCCGCCGGATCCCTCGATGCGGCGCTTTTGCGGTTTTTGACTGCCGTTTATCGCTCAGAGGCATCGCCTGTCACCTGCTCACCCGACGCCTCGGTGTAATCAGAAGAACCACGAGGTCGATCAAGATATTCAGAACCACGTAAAAAACCGCAAGGAAGAGCACAAGGAACTGGATCACCGGTACGTCGCGGTTGTTGACGGAGTCCACGAGTTCCTGGCCGAGTCCCGGGTAGTTAAATACCGTCTCCACGAGCACGATGCCGCCCGCGAGGTAGAGGATGTTGAGCCCGATGACCGCAATCGTCGGCGCGAGTGCGTTCGGCATCGCGTGACGCAGAAGGATGCGTCGTGACGTCAGGCCCTTCAATTCGGCTAGCTCGACGTATTCGGTGTTGAGCGCCTCGATCATTGCCGCTCTCATCATCCTGATCGCGTACGGTGTCACCACGATCAGCAACGTCAGCACCGGGAGCATCATCTTCGACGGCTCGTTCCAAATGTGCTCGCCAGGGTTGAGCGTCGAAACCGAGGGGAACCAGTGGAAAACCTTGACCGAGAGCAGAAGGATGACGAAAATCGCGACGATAAATTCGGGCAGAGCACTGGCGGCCAGGGTGACCCCCGAAGTGGCGTGATCGAACACGGTATCTCGGCGGCGCGCTAGGACCACACCGAGTGAAATGCCAATCAGGGTGGATAAAAGCGTCGCGACGATGACGAGCACGGCAGAGTTTAGGATCCGGGGAAATGCGAGGCTCACGACCTCCTGACCATTGACCAGCGATATTCCTGGATCTCCCGACAGGATGCCCGTGACCCAGTGCCAGTAGGCGGAGACCGGTGACTCATCGAGATGCAGCGCTCGCGTGAGGGCTGCCAGCCTCTCGGGTGTGGCGCTCTGTCCCAAGATCGCGGTTGCAGCATCGCCAGGGAGCACCATGGTCGCCCAATAGACGACGAGCGTGACGACCCAGACCGTGATGACGCCCAGCCCTAGCCTGCGTGCAATCATCCGAAGGATCGGATGTGACCCGGAACTCGCGGTTGCGTTGACCTGGAACTCCGGGTTCAGCAGAGTGAGCGTCACAGTGGCTTTCTACTCCATCCAGAAACTGGAGAAGTCAAAGCCCGATAGCGGCAGTCCGTTCGCGCACGGAATGAGGCCACCGACGTTTTTTGCCGCGGCATCGATCGACGGGTTGAAGAACGGAATAATCTCGCCGCCTGTCTCATAATCAATTTTCTGCATTTCATGTCCGATCTCAGTCTTGAGTACATTGTCTTTGGTCGTCATAGCCTGCCCGTACAGCGAATCGTATTTCGCGTCAGAAAAGTGCGTCTCGTTGAAGGGGGCGCCCGTGACGGCATTAAGGCTCGAGGTGACCAAGTATGCTTGGTTGTACCAGAAACTGACCGCGATCGGAGACGCGCCGTAAGACGACGAAAAGAAGTCCGAGACCGACTGCTTCTTCAGATTAAGTGTCACTCCGGCCTTCGCTGCCTGCTGCACGAAGACCTGCGACATCGAGACGACGCCGGAGGCGATGTCCGCTACAGGGAAATCGAGGGTCAATCCGGATTGCCCAGCGGCGCTCAGCAGCGACTTAGCTTGAGCGATATCTTGCACCCGCTGCGGGATCGACTTGTCGTAGATGGAGTCGTTAGGACTCCAGATGTCATTTCCAACTTGACCCTTTCCTCCAATAACCAGCTGGTTCATCTCCTCACGGTCAGCCATCAGCCGGAACGCCTGGCGTACACGAACGTCCTTGAACGGCGCGAGGTCTGTACGCATGAAAATGGGGTTCCACTGTGCGCTCGGCGAAATTACAACCTGGGCGCCAGCCCCCGTCAGCGCATCGATGGAAGCTGACGACAGCAGGTCGGCTAGCTGAACTTCGCCGGTAGCCAGAGCGTTGACCTGACTCGACTCGTCGGCGTAGTTGATGGTCTCGATTTGGTCGACGTAGGGCTTGCCCGAAATCCAGTAAGCGTCGTTGCGGACAAAAACACTACGATCGCCGGGCGTGAAGCTTTTGAACTTGAACGGGCCAGTCGCGATCGGATTCTTGATATCGTACCCTCTCCCCACCATCATGAAGAAGTAGCCGGCGAGAGCGTCGAGCACGTTGTTGAACGGCCGTTTCATTGGTAGCGTGAGGGTGTATTTATCGACTACCTTGATGTTCGCAGCGTCGAGTTCTGGCATGACGGCGGCGCCCTGGGTCGGTGCCTTTGGATCGTAGATCCGCTGGAAGGTTGCAAGAACGTCGTCGCTAGTGAACTCGCGCCCGTTGTGGAGCAGGACGCCCTTCTTAATCTTTACGGTCCACGCGGTGAAATCCGCGTTGGGCGTCAACTCCTCCGCGAGGAAAAGCTCGCTGACACCGGTGACGGGGTTCTGACGCGCCAGCGGGTCTGCGAGCTGCCAGACGCGAGCGATGTCCGTGCTCGTCAGCGGGTTGTGCAAGTCGATCGTGTCGGCGGGACCCCCACCGGAGGCTGCGATCCGAAGCACGCCACCCCGTCTGGGTGTACCGCCGGCACCGCCCGTGGTGGGTGCCGTCGTTGTGCCGTTGGAGGAACAAGCGGCCAACAAGCCCCCGCTAGCGAGCAGGAAGGCACCGGCTCCCCCGAACTGGAGGATCCGACGGCGGCTTAGTTCATCCGAACCACTGTGGTCAGGCGACATTAGTTTTTCCTCCTTGGGGAGCCGAGCCCTCACCGGGTCGGTCATTCGTCACGAGTCAGCACCGCGCCCCGTGAGTGTGAGCCACACTATTCACAGCGAATATTTGTTGTCAATGTTTTGTGCGCTACGAGATGGTGAAGGCTGCGCGCGAGGAGCCCTAGAAATCACCAGCACGATGACTTCGTGTAGATCGCTCTCGTGTGGGAATCGCCCACCACTTGTATCCGGGACACACGGGTCGGGCAGTGCGGGACCAAGTCAGCCTTGAGTGTGCCGAAGTGGTGCTGGCATCGCGCCCCGGGGACACCGGGGACGTCACCGCGCTCCTGTCGCTTCGGCGCTGCGCGTCACAGAGCTCTACGGCTTCTGCTCGAGTTGCGGGAGGTAGAGGTGAGGGGAGACTGAGAGGGCGAGCACTAGCGGCGGGCCGGGCAAGCGCGAAAAACAGATCATCTTGAAGTCGTCTGCCGCTCGCTCCGCCTCTTCGAGCACGGAGTCGCGGTGGTTGACCCGACCCTCGAGCACTGCGGTCTAGCAAGTGCCACCTACGCCCTCCTCACGTGAAGACAGCACCCCCGCACCGGCCGCTCGAACCACCTCTAGGCTCGATATGTTCGCAGACACGGTGAGGGCGCGGCGGCTGTTCTCGAGTACCAACTCGAACGACGTCGCAACCTCCGCGTGGTTTATCATTCGGGCGCGGAACAGCTCAAGCTTGAGGCTGTGCCAGTGCTAGTTGGCGCAAGAGCACCTCGACCGCAGCCCGCACCCCGCAGCGACTCTGGCCACCAGCAGTAGGCCTGCGTGTCGGGCTGGCCGTTCCTAGGTAGGAGTCCAGATCGAGCAGACCCTACTTAACCTAGAGACAGACACACCCTCGCCGTTGGTCGCCGGCTCGTCGAGGACGGCCCTCGACCCTCGCTTTCGACACCCACAGAGCCTCCGCTACCGGGCATCAGCGGCCTCGGCAGCGCGGATCTTCGGGAGGATCGAAGTGATCCCGATGGAGCCAGCGTTAAGCGGTAAGCGGGGGGCAGGTTGCAGTGCGAAGTAGTTGCGCGGGCAGCGAACCTGAAGCTCGTCAACAACGGAAAGGATATCGTGCACCATCGACGAACCGCGACCACCCTCACAGCAGAGCGCGCCGGGGCGGTAGCGAAAACGCCCCAAGGGTCACCGCAGAGGAAGTAGTGCCACTTCGCCACTCCGTCCACGACACAAGGTGGACGTGCGCTCCAGAGTCCTAGGGCCGAAACTCCGACGCGTAGTTTGATGCGAGCTCAATGACGACTGCGCCCGTGGCGGCGAGCGTCTTGGAAGCCACCCGGTCCGGTGTCTCGAGTTCGTGCTGGGAAGAACCGATGGTCCTATCCCAGGCTGTGATGGCAAAGGTGCCAGCATTCGACAGTGACCACTTGTCGATCATGGGGTAAAACGGAGGCCTGCACAGCTTCGCGGTCAAATTTTTAAACCGCTCACCACCGCTCCGATCGCCCAGTCCTGGATGGCAAGGCCAACGCTCTTGAAGACCGTGCGATCCGGCCGCTCGATCCCGGTCAGCACCGCGCTCAACTCGACGAGGTCGCGCTCCTCCAGTACACCGGCCTCCATCGCGTGGTGAATCTCCCCCGACTCCTCGAGCGCCGCCTCGCGCTGGTCTACCACCACCAGTGCACCGGCGAGCAGCTCGTCTGGAAGTTCGCGCATCGAAAGCCGGTAGGCGCCTATGGCGTTGACGTGAACCCTCGACGGAAGCGCATTCGCTTGGAAGAGCGGAACGGTCGAAGGCGTGGCGCAACAGACCACGTCGGCCTCCGCTACGGCGGCGGATGGGTCGGTGCTTACCTCGACGTCGAGCCCGGCCAGGTCTGCAGCCCACGTGTCCCTGAAGGCGCGCACCCAGGCGTCGTCGCGATGGACCAGGGTGACCCGCTCGATCGGCCGGACGACCCGGATGGCACGCAACTGGTCGGGGGCCTGGGCTCCCAGCCCGAGGAGAACCAGATGAGCGGCATCTGGCGGCGCGAGGGCATCGGTAGCGACTCCGACCACAGCTCCGGTTCGCAGAGAGGTCACGGTCGCCGCATCCATCACGTAGGTCGTCGACCCGGTGACCGTTAAGAAGGCCACCGAGCCTGTTACCGCCGGAGAGCGGCCTAGGACGACGCTCACGGACTTGACCACGGCTGAGGAGGTCGGACGGTGGTATGCGCTCATAGTCAGGAAGCGTCCTTCGTCCAGAGCATTGCGCACCGGCATCTCGAACTCGCCTGCGCCCAGGCCGACAAAGGCATCTCGGACGGCCGTGATCGCAACGTTCATAGGCACGGCCTCTCGCACCTGATCGGGGCCGAAGATCTCCAGCGTCACGTGCGCTCCCTCTCGAAGTTGCGGCGAGCGGAGACTCGCCCGTCGTTATCGACTCGGACTCGGGTGACACCGTCGACGTCAGGAGAAGCCGACAGCAGCACCACCGTCGGGCCTCGGCCGTAGAGCTCCCAGGCGACGACGGCCGCCACCACCAGGATCGGATCTGTATCGGTGAACAGTAGGACCTCAGGCGCCGTGCGCCTACGGATGCACTCCAGCAGCGTGCTTGTCGACGAGCTCGACCCACGCGTGGCACCCATCAGCAGCGCGGAGCCCGCAAGGATGATCCCGACCTGGGGATGGTGACCGTCGATGATCGCGCCAGTGGTGTCGTCGACACCTCCCCAGAAGCTCAGCGGCTCCACAAGCGCGACAAGATCACCCTCGGCCCCGCTCCCGACCAGAACCTCCCCGGAGCACCAAGGCTCCCACTCAGCCACGCCCACCTCCGACTAGGATCCGGCCCTGTACTGCGCTCTCGACGCAGTCTTTCCTGCTCGCCAAAATCACCTGATAGCCCAGTTGAGAGGGGGCGTAGTAGGCCCACTTCGCGGAGTTGGTCATCATCGTCCCGTCAGGGTCGAGGACCTTCGATGGTCCGTAGATGCAGGTGTCGCGAACGATCGTGACCCCGCTAGCCTCCAGACGGGCTACGGCATCTGGCTCAGACGAGGCAACGGACCGGCTGGTCGTGGCGAACGTTGGAACCTGCACCAGGCGGCCAGCCAGATCATCTGCGATCTCGACGAGCTGTGTGCGCGATAAGTGGGGGGTCCCGAGGCTGACTCCACCGAGTCGAGCATCGAGGGCTGAGGTGGTGAGTTCCTCGTGCGCGGCCATCAGGTCAGCATGGGTGACCCGACGCTCGAGGAGCGGCGGCAGTCCTTGGATCGCGGTCGCGAGGTCGGGTGCCTCGGGTGTCGCCCCGGCCACGTGGAACATCGCGACGCCGCCCCCGGACGCGGCTGCGGCGCCGAAAGCCTTGCCCCAGTCCTCAGTGATGTCTAGGTCCTGAAGTCCATCAATAACGGGGATCAAGGTGCCCGTCAGCCGGCTTACGTGGTGACCCAACAGGGCAGGTAGGAGGTCCTCGTCGAGAGTCCTGACGTCTGGGTCCACCGTGAACACGGAGCGTGCGACTCGGTTCCGCGCGATGTGCAGACCGGAGTAGGGCACGAGCCCGGCGATCGCAGCGCAGATATCGACCAGATCGCCATACCGATTGGTCCGAAGGCCGATCATGCTGTTGCCGAAGACGATCGCGTTCGATTCGGCCCAGGCGACGTCCTCACCGCGCTGCGGGCGACCCGGCAGCTGGTAGGGCGCACAGGTGAAAGTCGGTTGGCAGCCGAGCCCGACATAGCTGTCCATCAGCTCGGTCGCACTTGTGCGCCTGGTGCTCGAGCCAATGAACAGGTCGGGGCGATTGAGATCGAGGCCACCGACGTTGAGTGTGGTCGGCACCCGCACCCGTCCCCCGCCCTCAACGAGCACCCGGACGAAATCGAGACTCGACGGACCGTGGTAGAGACAGCCGTCAATGTGGGCAGCAGTGATCGGGATCAGCCGCTGTGCTTTCTGGGCCTGCGCCGCGACCAGCAGCACCCGCATGGCAAGAGCTACGGCCGGGCCTTCCTCCCCAGCGAGCATCGACCGCTCACCGGCGGTGAGCTCTGTACTGGGGGCCACGGGAGTGTTCACTGGACTACCGCCAGTGGGCTGGCCCCGAAAGCCCGGTCCACCGACGCGAGGCGATCACTCAGCTCCTTGATCTCCGCGTCGTCGGGCATGAGGTACGGCGCTCTCACCTGTCCGACCTCGAAGCCCTGCAGGATCAGTCCCGCCTTGCACAGCGCCATGTAGTTAGGGGAACGCTCGGTGAACCTGAGGAACGGTCGGATCTCGCGCCACAGGGCAGCAGAGTCCGGTGTTGGGCCTTCGGCCAACAGCGAGCGCACGATCGCGAAGAGTGGCTTGGGGATGAGGTTAGCTGAACCGAAGACAGCGCCCCTCGCGCCGCAACGGACGGCGTCGTAGAGCAAAGAGTCGAGACCGACATAGACCGCGAAATCGGTCCCCTCGACCCACTCGACGAGGTCGCCCATCAGCTCGGGACTGCCAGAACTGTCCTTGACGGCGCTGATGTTCGGGAGCTCGGCGAGCTCCTGGATCTCCGAGAGCGTGAGAAGCCCGGAGGGCGGGGTGTTGTAGACCATGATCGGCAACGAGATGGCGGCTACGAGGTCCTCGTAGAAACGGACCCTTTCGCGCCAGTTGATCGACTCGCCATACGGAGATGCCACGAGCAGGCCGTCCGCGCCAACCTGCTCGGCCTGTTGGCTGAGCCTGATCGCGTCACGCGTGGTCAGCGCCCCGGTGTGCAGGACAACCGGAACACGTCCACCGACCGCCTCGACAGCGGTCGTGGCCAGCAGCTCACGCTCCTCGAGCGTGAGCAGACCGTACTCGCCGGTTCCGCCACCGACCACGAGCCCGCTGACGCCAGCATCGATTTGTCGATCGATCAGGATGCGCAGAACATTGGTGTCCAGCGCGTCGTCGGTCAAAGGCGTGACGAGAGCCGTCAACAGTCCGGCCGGCCAAGGTTTGTTCGTCATCGGTGCTCCTCCACCTCGGTGGTTACCTGGGACGGGAACCGCCGCAGGAAGTCGAAGTCGCAGCCGGTGTCGGCTTGCATCACAGTGTCCACATAGAGCTTGGCGAAGCCGCGAGCCGGGGGGTTGGGCCCCGCGGGCGAGGGTCGGCGCGCACGACGAGCCGAGAGCTCTTGGAAAGTGAGCTCGACATCGAGGCGTCGATTGGCCACGTCCAGAACGATGATGTCGCCGGTTTGGACCAGGCCGATCGGACCACCTACTGCGGCTTCCGGGGCGATCTGGAGGACAGCGGTGCCCGATACGGTCCCGCCGACCCGGCCGTCCGTGACCCTGACCATGTCCGTGATCCCCAACTGCAAAAGTTTGTCGGGCACCTGGATGCGTCCGTACTCTGGCATACCAGCAGATCCTTTGGGACCACCATTGAGGACGACCACAACGTCGCCCGGTCGGATGTCGAAGTCGGGTTTGTAGAGCTCTTCTTCTTGTTCCGCTTTGGACTGGAAGACCACGGCGCGTCCACGATGTTTCAAGAGCTCCGCCGACGCGACGCCGGCTCGGATGATGGCCCCGTCCGGGGCGAGGTTGCCGTGTAGCACTGCAATGCCTCGGGGAGGCGAAATCGGCCGGTCCAGGGTGCCGATGACGCGTTCGTCGAGGATCGTGGAATTGCAGATCTCCTCCCCCATGGTCCGCCCGGTCACGGTCAGCACGTCACGGTGGATGAGGTTGCCCATGGCGTTAAGCAGAGCTGGGACGCCGCCGGCGTTGAAGAAGTCGTTGTAGAGATACTGGCCAGAGGGGCGCAGGTTCAGCAAGACCGGCGTCGAGGTGGAGAGGTGGTCGAAGTCAGCCAGGCGGAAGTCGACGTCGAGGCGTCCGGCAACCGCGAGCAAGTGGATGACTCCGTTGGCAGCGCCGTCGATGGCGGCAAGGACGCGGCACGCGTTCTCGAACGCCTGCCGCGTCATAATCTGCGACGGCCGGAGGTCCTCTAAGACCGCACTCATGATGTGCTCGCCCACGTCGCGGGTCATCGTGATCCGGCGAGAATCCACGGCTGGGATAGCAGAACTGCCAGCCGGCGCCATCCCGAGCGCCTCGGCGAGAGTGACCATCGTTCCGGCCGTCCCCATCGACGTGCAGTGCCCTGCTGTCCGCTCGACCGCGCTCTCCATGTCAGTCAAGTCGGCGTCGGTGAACTCGCCTCGACCGAGCGCCTCGAAGGCGCGGTGGCAGTCGTAGCCGGACCCGACTTCCTGGCCTCGCCAGTAGCCGCTGAAGGACGGCCCCCCGGGGAGGATGATCGTCGGCAGATCGATGGAGGCCGCAGCCATCAACATGCCGGGGATCGTCTCGTCGCAGGCGCCGAGCATCACCAGCCCGTCCACGCCGTATAGTGCTGCCGTTTGCTCGATCTCCATCGCGAGCAAGTTGCGGTGCATAAAGGTCATACCGAGGGGGTGTGCTAGGTCTGCCCCCATCGTGATGGAGTTAAACTCTCGTGGCAGGCCACCCGCGGCGATGATCGACTCCTTCAACGCAGTGACCATCCCCCCGAAGTGCATGTGGCATCGATTGAAGTCGCTGGTGTTGTTCGCGATGCCGATTACAGGCCGCTGGTAGTCCTTCTCCCGCAGACCTTGGGTTCGCAGAGCGGAGCGCTGGAGAAAGCCGTTGACGCCGGTGTCGTTGTACCACTTCGCGCTACGTAGCCGGCGATGCGCTTCTGGCATGTGCGTCCCCACTTCTCAACGAGGCCGATCGATAGCGGACCAAGGGCTCCACAGGGCCTTCACCCGGGCCTTCCCAAGACTAAGAGTTGCATAATAATATTTAATAACGTAACTTTGCAACTCGCTACGCATTTCTTGTCTCCGCCTACGCAGCCCAGCGTGACCCTAGGAGCGAAGTTGACCGCCACTACGAGAGACGATACGACCTTACTTCCGCAGCCCACCGTGGCCGCGACGCGTGCCGTCGGACACGTCATAGCCGGGATCGCCGAGCCGGCCGGTGAGATGCTGCTCGACATCCTCGATCCGTGTAGCGGAGTCATCATCGCCCAGGTTGCCCGCGGTACGGCTGTCGACGTCGACCGGGCTGTGGCTGCGGCGCGCGCCGCGCTTCCCACTTGGCGTGCCCTTACCCCAAACGATCGGGCTAAGGTCCTTTCCGCTGTGGCGGATGTGGTGGAGGCCCATCTGGAAGAGCTCGCCATCCTGGAGTCGCGCAACGTTGGCAAGCCGATTTCGCTGGCTCACGCGGAGCTCCCGGGCGTCCCTGAGATCTTCCGCTTCATGGGCGGTGCAGCGCGAGCATTGCAGGCTCCGGCCGCACACGAGTACGTCGCGGGCTACCTTTCCATGATCCTCCGCGAACCGCACGGTGTGATCGGGGCGATTACCCCGTGGAACTACCCGCTACTCACGGCGTCGTGGAAAATTGCGACCGCCCTAGCGATGGGGAACACCATGGTGCTCAAGCCGTCAGAACTGACCCCGCTCACGACCCTCAAGTTCATGGAGTTGGTCGGCGACATCCTCCCGGCCGGCGTTCTGAACGTCGTCACCGGCACCGGGCCCGAGGTGGGCGCCGCGATCACCAACCATCCGGGCATCGACATGGTCTCTTTGACCGGCAGTATCAGCAGCGGGCAGCGGGTGATGACCGATGCGGCACGGACCCTGAAGCCCGTGCACCTGGAGCTCGGAGGAAAGGCGCCCGTCGTCGTCTTCGCCGACGCGGACCTATCAGCGGTCGCCAAGATGGTCCGAGTGGGCGGCTTCGTCAACTCCGGGCAGGAATGTGGGGCCAGCACACGTGTCCTTTGCGACGCCTCCACTAGCGAGGAGTTGACGCGCCTGCTCATCGAACAGGTCGGCGAAATCATCGTCGGCACTCCAGAGGAGGGAGACCAAATCGAGATGGGGCCGCTCGTAAGCGAGGCTCACCTGAGCCGCGTGGCGGGGATGGTCGACCGGGCCAGGGCCGAGGGCGCCAACATCGCGGTCGGCGGCTATAGGCCGGACCGACCTGGTTGGTTCTACAGCCCGACCCTCGTGCTCGACTCGCCGCGAGGCTCCGAGATCACCACCCAGGAAGTCTTCGGCCCGGTGGTCACCCTCGAGACCTTCACTGACGAGTCCGACGCAGTGGCGCTCGCCAATAGCACGAGCTACGGGCTTGCGGCTTCCGTCTGGACCCGAGACATCGGGCGCGCAGTTCGACTCACGAGCGCTCTCGACTTCGGCACCGTCTGGGTCAACACGCACCTCGTGCTCGCCTACGAGATGCCGTGGGTCGGGTTCGGCTCCTCCGGCCATGGTCGCGAATGCTCGACGCTGTCTCTCGAGGACTTCTCCCGTACCAAGCACGTGATGATCGCGGCGGACCGTTCCGAGACCTGACCATCGACTTCTGAGAGAAGCCCACATGTCGTTAACGCCCGGACTGGTTGAGGTCCGCAACTACATCGGCGGCATTTGGTCGCCCGGTTCGACCGACGACGTGATCGAGGTGTTCAACCCGGGCACCGGCGAGGTGATCACCACCTTCCAGTCTTCGAGTGCAGGGGACGTCGACTGCGCTGTCGCTGCTGCCCGTGTGGCGGCGCCCGCCTGGGCGGCCCTGACCCCCGGCCAGCGGGCTGCGATCCTCTACACCCTGGCGGACTCTTTGGCGGCGAATCTCGACGAGTTGCGAGACCTCGAGGTGGCGAATGCCGGCAAGCCGATCTCGGCCGCTCGTGGCGAGGAGTTCCCGCTGATCTTGGATTCGATGCGCTACTTCCTCGGCGCAGCCCGGTCACTCCCGACTCAGTGCGCCGGGAACTACGTGCCAGGCGTCACCACCATGTTTCGCCGTGAACCCCTCGGAGTGGTCGCGGCGATCACGCCGTGGAACTATCCGCTGTGGCTCGCCATTTGGAAGGTCGTCCCGGCTCTAGCTACTGGCAACACTGTCGTCGTCAAGCCCGCCGAGACCACGCCCCTCACAACCACCCGCTTCGTCGAGCTGGCAGCGGGCCTACTGCCCCCCGGCGTACTCAATCTGGTCCACGGCTACGGCGCGACCACGGGTAACTATCTCGCAAACCACGCCGGGGTCGACCTTGTGACGTTCACTGGGTCGGTCGCGACCGGACGTGTCATCGCCGCGGCCGCGACCGCCCGACCGCGACGGTCAATTCTCGAGCTGGGCGGGAACGCGCCCGTGATCGTCTTGAGAGACGCCGACCTGGCCGATGCCGCCGCCACGATCGCGACCATGGGTCTCTACAACGGCGGTCAGGAGTGCATGGCCGCGACGCGCGTTCTCGTCGATGAGGAGATCGCCGAGGAGTTGCTGGGACTCATCACCGCCCTGCTTGACAAAGTGGTCCAGGGCGACCCAACCGACGAGGACACCATGCTCGGGCCGGTCATCTCCGCGAGTCACCTCAAGCGAATAGAGGGCCTGGTGGCGCGCAGGCCACCGTACGCGAGGGTGCTCATCGGCGGCCGCCGCGTCGACCGCCCCGGCTACTACTTCGAGCCGACACTGATCGCGGGGCTAGAGCAGCACGACGAGCTGATTCAGGAGGAGATCTTCGGGCCGGTCATTACCGTTCAGACCTTCACCGGCGCCGACGAGGCGCTGGCACTGGCCAACGACGTGCCCTTCGGCCTCTCTGGATCGGTGTGGACTGAGAACATCGATGAGGGTCTGCGCCTCACCAGTGCGCTCCACTTCGGCAATGTTTGGCTCAACACCCACCTCGCCGTGGGTCCCGATTTCCCCCTAGGAGGCTTCAACGAGTCTGGATACGGCAAGGAGGGGGGCATTGCAGGCATCGAGGAGTTCACCCGCGTCAAGGCCGTCGGGCTGCGCAGCCGCACTCCCACAGTCTGACCCCGCGACCGGAGACATCGAGGATGACACCCGTGGACCACGACCCCGTCGAGCGCTTCAACGTGTACACCGTGCTCTGGAGCCCGTTCCCGGAGTTCGGTGGCCAAGAAGCCCAGCTGCACAGGTCGGACGACGGCACCCGCATGGCTGCGAGCTTCAAGTTGTCGGGCCGCCACTCATGGACCCTCGAATACGACGATTTCTTTTACGTGATTGCCGGGCGGGCGACCGTCACCGTCAACGAGCGCGAGACCTTTGCGGTTTCGACTGGTGATTTCTGCAGACTGCGTCAGGGGATGCGAGTCATCTTCGACATGTCCGACGACTTCCACGAGGTCAGTATCCTGATCGCCGACGGTGCGTTCGACCACACTGAGCACTGACCCCCGGGTAGTCACCGCGCCAGGCTATGCCGACCGCCGATGGTACGCATTGCGTTGAGCAAGTGATAGCCGGGAGGAGCCTCGACGACAGCGTTGATTGCGTTCACGCAACGGGCGGCTGTCATCACGATGGCGTCATCAAGACAAGTGCCGGTGCCTCCCGCGAGCCCCAGCGGGAGCTCGGCACGCAGCGGGGGCGTTCCGTCGATCTCTACGCGGTAGCCACCCTTCTCGCCGATACGGGGCCAGTCTGGCGCCATGTCGTCACCCATCCGGCTGACGTGGTGAGAGACGATACGGGCTTGCCCACCGACCATCCCGGTAAGGGACCACTGGAGCGCTCCGACGGCCCCCACGGCGACGTGGAGGCCACCGGGTGACGTGAAGTCGACCGGGGAGGGATAGGCATCCGTTGCGAGCACGATGTCATCGAGCTCGACTCCCAATGCGTCGGAGACGAGCCAGAGGGCGCAGCCCCAGCTCGGCACCAGCGAGTCGTTGGCAGCAGAGGATAGTTGCTCGACCTTCAAGCCGAAGCCCATTGACTCCAGCACCGACGGGGCGGCGTACGTGGCGTAATTGATCACCTCGGTCGTACGGATCTGGGTGATCTCCCCGGCTGCAGAGGACAGCGTGATCGCCAAGCAGTCACTCACGAATCCGGGGTCTAGGCCTGTGAAGAAGAGACTCGCCCCACCCCTCTGGCACGCCGCCTCGAGACGGTCACGCAGAGCAGCGCCTGCGGAGAGATGGCGCCAGTGCATGGCGCTCTGGAGCGGGCTTACGACATTCTTGCCGCTCTCGAGGATTGCCACGAGCTCATCGACCCATGGACGGGAGGGACTACCGGGAAGAGTCGGGTCGAGAAATGTGTCACGAGGCATGAACAGGACACAGTCGGCGTCGAGCGCGAGCAGCGCGTCAGTGTCCGCGGTGGCCAGAATATTGGTGGATGGTCTGCTGGCGAGATGTCCCGCGTCTTTGCCTTCCTTGGCCTCGGTGAAGCACTTCACCCCCACCAACTCGAGGTCATTGCTGGCGAGCACGAACTGGAGGGACCGCAGGCCAACGGCCCCGGTGCCCCACTGGACGACGCGCCGGGTAGGCACGAAGCTCACGTCGAGGTACCGGCGAGTTGCCGGAACCGGTCGATGAGCCCCGCGGAATGACGAGCGGCTTCATGCCCGCTCTCCACCGCGCCTTCCATCCAGCCCCAAAACAACGGGTCTGTGGTCAACTCCGCCCCAGCGAACGCGAGCAACCCCTCGGGACGGCTCATCGTCGCCGCGAAGGTGCGACCGAGCCCAGTCGGGCAGAACCCGACAATGCCGCGCGTGAGCGGGTCCGCGTACCAGTCCTCGCCATCCACCGCGACGACCCGCGCACCCGGCAGCAACTGCGCGATCGCGACCTGTGCCGCGTCAACGTCGTTGGCGGCGAGGTCCTCGTGCAGCGAAAAGCCGACCATGAGAATGCGCCCGTCTGGAAGGACCCGGTCCTGGAAGAGCCACTGGAAACGTGCGGACAGGCCACTGACCGAGAACACTCCGGTGGGCGCGTTCTCGACGAGCAGGACCTTCTTCACGCCCTTGACGTGGTGGGCCTGGGCGAGCGTGGCGTACTTGTCCATGGCAAGCGGCGGGTCGAAGGCGATACTTCCGAGGGTCCAGGCCGGTACGGCGATGACACATGTCGCCCCCGAGTAGGTCTGGCCAGACGACGTGCGGGCTGTCACGCTGCCCTCCCCCTGAGAGACATCGGTCACGTGACTGCTGAATCGGACGTCTAGATCAGAGCCAGCAACTATCGCCTCCACCAAGCTACTTGCTCCGTGGACGAACCCTTCACCGAATGTGCCGAAGAAGGTGTCGAACGGACTGCCGCCGCAGCTCAGCACAGCTTGCAAAAGGTGGATGACCGTGGTTCGTTCGGCGTCAGCCTGGATCCAGCCGGCCACAAGGCCCACGACAAAGTCATGAGCCTCTGGGGGTAACTCGAGGCGGCCAAAGTAGTCCGCGATGGAGACATCTAGGTCGCTGACGGATTGGTCGGCCAGCGGGATGCCGGGGCTGATCCGCTTGGCGTCTTCCGCCATGCGGATCGCGGCCCGCTCAAGTGCCGAGAGCTGGTCGACCGGTACCGGAAGCCCTGTGCGCAGCTGCCCGGCCACGAAAAAACAGGAGTGCTTGACATCGCCCTCGTTGGCGTAAACCTCGATCCCATACCGGTCGATCTCGCGCCTCATATTGCGTTCGCTGCGCAGGTTCAGGTGGGCCCCGCCAACCTCGATAATGAGGGCCTCGTGACCAGTGAAGGGACGGGTGTAAACGCGACCGCCGAGACGATCGCGCGCCTCTAGCACGAGAACCGAGTAGCCACGGTCCGTCAGATCGCGAGCGGCCGTGAGTCCCGCGAGGCCGGATCCGATTACAAGGGTGTCGACGTCCACCATGTCAGTCGAGGTACTTCAGGTAGTTCATCGCGAAGTCGTTCAGGGCTGGCTCGACGTCGGACCCGATCGGGCCTGGCTCGAAGAAGCGCGACTCGACACCCGCCTGAGTGCGGGCGATCAGACGGTTGTCTTCCGACTGGGTTGTGTGACCCACTTCGATAAGGCGATCGACGTCAAAATCGACACCCTCCTCGGCGTCAGCGCGAACGTACCAACTGTAGATCAGCTCGGTTTTGCGGGCCGAAATCGGACGGATCGCTATCGTCCACCAATGGTCGACATAGAAGGCGGCGTAGAAGAAATTAGGCACCACCATAACGCCGCCGCTGATGCCATCGTCGACATCGACCGAAGTGCACGAGCCCAACAACTTCTGTGCAATAAGGGTACCGTCAGCTGAGAGTGTCTGCATTCCCGGGCGGATCCTCATGCCGGCCTGGCCGAGATCAGAGGGCCCGTCGCCCGTGTCGGCGAGCCACTCCTTCAGATCGCTCATTAGACCCGCGACGTCCACGACCGCGCAGAGCGTCTGGTGCGTTCCCCTGCAGTGGTAACACTCGAGGGCGTTATCGACGACGATCTTCCAGTTGGCGTCGAGCTCGTATTTGATCGAGTGCGCGAGCTTCGTGCGTTCCGGCGCGAACTTGTTTATCGTGGCGTCGAACGCAGCAAGGCGCTCGCCTAGTGGTTCGACAGGCACAGAGTTGAGGTTGACGAAAATCATCCCATGCCAGACCTCGGTCTGGGCAGTACGTAACGGGAAATCCTTATAGTCAAAGTACTCCCCGTCCGGCATCTGAGGAACGCCGACGAGGGAGCCATCGAGGTCGTAGCGCCACTGGTGGTAGCCACACACGAACGCGCGCACACTGCCGGTCTCCTCCACACACAGCCGGAAGCCACGGTGTCGACAGACGTTGAGGTTCGCGTGGAACTGGTCGCCCTCATCGCGTACGACGACGATCTCCTCGCCGCCGTAAGAGAACTTCACATACGCCCCCTTCTTCGGCAGCTGTGATACGTGAGCCGCAAAGATCCACTCACGTGAATAGATGCGGTCGTACTCCCGCTCGAAGATCTCCTCCGACATGTAGTACTCGCGCTCGAGCAGCGAGAAGGTGGTCTTGTCAGTTGGCGAGGTGTTCATTGGTGCTCCCAAGTGAGGGCGGTGGAGGGTTGTGTCAATTCCGGTTCGGCAGGTCGGATGCCGCATCGGCAAGGCTCTCAGCGGCCCGTAGGGCGAACGCGGTGATTGTGGCGGTGGGGTTCATGCCGCCGCCTGTGACCATCACGCTGCCGTCTACGACGAACAGGTTGGGGACGTCGTGCGCCCGACCGAACGAGTCGACCACCGAGGTAGCGGGGTCGGCACCCATGCGAGCTGTACCGAGTAGGTGGCCGGAAGGTACCAACGGATCGAGGAAGGTTTCGATGGCTCCCGCCGCGGAATGGGCCTCAATCATCTTTTCAGTGACGAAGTCCAAGTTGCGCAGCGAGTTCGCGCTCAGAGTGTAGTCAATCCGGGGTGCCGCTAACCCGCTGCTGTCGCGGAGGTCCGGGTCGAGGGTGACAGTGTTCGCCTCCTCGGGGAGGTCGTCGATGTTGGCGTACCAGATCATCACCTTGCCCGCGCTACGCGACAGCTTGTGAGCCATCGCGCCCCAACGCTCGTCAAAGGGTCGGCCACGGTAGAGGTCCAGCACGCTAAGCACCCCAGGGAACGGCATGAGGTTCCACTTGGATCCACGCACGAAGCCACGCGACTCGTCGGTCTCGTAGAATTCGAGGCTGTAGAGCAATTGCCCGGCTGGCCCGTTCCATGCGTCCAACTCTTCCTCGTAGACGCCGATCACACCGCGGTTCGGGTGGATCATGAGGTTCTTGCCAACCAGGCCCGACGAGTTCGCGAGCCCCTCGGTGTGCTTATCGTCCGACATCAACAGCAGGCGGGGAGTCCCGATACCGTTCGCTGCCACAACGACAGCATTAGCGCGGGCCCGGTGCTCGGTGCCCTCGGTATCGATCCACAATGCCCCGTCGACGAGGCCGTCGGCGCCGACCAATATCCGAGAGACCCGGGCACCAGTGACCAGTCGCGCCCCAGCTGCCGTGGCGTGAGGCCAGTATGCGAGGTCGAAGGAGGCCTTGGCGCCCGCCGGACAGCCGCGTTCGCACACACCCCACCGGAGGCACTGGCCCATGTTCTTGAAAGCCGTCGAGGGGATCGCGTGGGTGCCGGGCCAGAAGTGCCACCCAAGTTTGTTCATCGCGGCCCCCATGTGCAGCCCCGCGGCGCCCATCGGATGCGGCGGCAAGGGGAAATCCTGCGGAGGGTAGGCGGGGTCACCGCCCAGGCCCGCGACACCAATAAACGCGTCGACTCGGTCGTAGTAGGGCGCAAGGTCGTCGTAGCTGATCGGCCAGTCATCGGCCACGCCGTCGAGGGAGCGCACCCGGAAGTCAGACGGCATCAGCCGCTGCCAGTGGGCGCCGTAAACCACGCTGGACCCACCGACTGCCCCGAACATGCTGACGGGTGCGTTCGATCCGCTGACCTCCAGCGGATAGTCCTCGCGACGGCGTCGCACGTTGGGCTCCCAGTGCCATTGCGTGCGGGTGAGCAACTCGAATTCGGGCTTGCTGCCTGGTAGGTCGTCAGGATTGATCCAGTCACCCTGCTCCAAGCAGACGACGGAGAGGCCACGTGAGGCGAGGGTGTGAGCGACGACAGCCCCCGAGGGTCCGGCACCCACGATGAGGACGTCGGCCCGAAGATTTTCCAATCCGCTGTCGATCCTCACACCGGCACCTTCCGGACCATTGACTCGCGTTGCATGACGAGGTCCAGTACTCCCGTCTCGAGTTCGTCGACGATCTGGTCGATGCGCGCAGCCTTGCGCGGTCCTTGTGGATAGCCGATGGCTGCAAGCGCCGCCGGAGCCATAAAATACGCACCAGCGGCGACTACGGCGAGGAGCTCGAACTCGTTGGTGTGTGATTCCGCGAAGTCCTTGACACTCGCCCAATCCAGCTCGGCAGGTAGTAGATCGAGCGCGAGGCGAAGGACCTCGCCCTCGGATCCGATCGCAGTGACGGCCAGACGGATCAGTCCATCGATGTCAGCGACGGAGTCGGCGGCAGGTGAGCGGTCGTCTCCTGGAAAAAGTATCCCGGCAAGTTGACGCAGTCGGTCGACATCGTCGGTGTCCACCATTTCCCTCCACCTCCGCGGGTCTGCATGGAGTCAACGAGGTGGTTCCATGGATCTACACGGAGACACCTAAGGAAACCGTCTAGGAGTCAGAGTAGGCCTGTTAATATTCGACGTCAAGACTTTGAAATCGTCGATTTGCAGCCTTCCGAGTCGATCAGTCGTCGACCTTCGCTAGGAGAGACCATCCGAAGGCGGGGAAGTCCGACCTGTGATACCCGTCGCGCGCCCTCATCTCGTCACCGACACCGAAGGTGACGGAGTTTGAGACGATCACCCTGTTCTCGGAGTTCAGCAGGTAGGTCTCACCGGCAGCTGCGAGGAGCGGCGACAGCCACGACTCGAAGTCAGCGATCAGAATGTCCGCGCTAATGACTCCGTAGAACTTTCCCTCAGCGAGGATTGGCGATGCGATAGTCAGGATGTAGTTGTCGACGCCGCCGTAGTCGACATACGGGCCGTGTGCCCAAAGCTTGTGGCTCTCTCGCGGACGCGCCACAAACTCCATCGACTGGTAGTCGTAGAAGTCCTCTCGGGTCGGGTCCAGTACGTGGTGGTTGTCGGCGACCGGCCCCGAGTCCGTTCGCCGCCAATACTCAATCCAGTGAGGCTGCTCCGGCACGATGCCTACCTCCGCAACGACGCCCACGCCCTTGATGTAAGGCGGAAACGCTTCGAAGTGCTGGAGCATCGACAGAGTCACGAGTCTGCGGATCCGTTGGAGGTCATCACTGCCTGCCATGGCTGGAGCGACGTCGGCGGCGATGCCGGCGAGTTCGAACTCAAGACGATTCACCACGGCTCCCACTTCAGCCTCCATGCTGTTGCTCGACACGCCTGGATACCTGTCCTGCTGCGGCGCGATGCCCTCTAGCCGGAGCTGAGCGAGCATCCGGATCAGCCAGGCAACGTGCTTCTCGGCGGCCGCACGCGCGCCACTGGGGTCACGCGCCTTGACCGCCTCCGCGACCTCCGCCAATCCTCTCGCCGCCGCGGAACGCTGAGCGGGTGTCTGCAAGGTCAAACCGAAGAGCCAATCAATCTGCTCATGGACCGCGAACTCCGCGCGGGTTATACGCATTGACTGTGCCGCGGAGGCCAGCTCGAGGTGGAACCGCCCGTGCGCCCTACGCGCTTCCAGACTCGTCGTCGCCTCCCCCACTCGGGCGGCGCACGTTACGAGCATCTTCACATTCGATTCGGAGGCCCGCTGGGCGGCTAGCGCGGCAGCATGGGCCGCGAGCATCTGCCGCCAGTCGCCGAGGTCCCGAAGCTCAGCCGACGAGAGCTCACTGAGTTCGGCCTGCTCGAGGCGCTCGCTCTCGGCTGGATAGGTTACGAAACTACCGCCGTACTTGCCGGCCCTGGTGACGACCAATCCCTGCTTGCGCAGCTCAGCCAGCGCTTCTCGCAAAGCGAAAGCCGTGACGCCCAGCTGGGCCGCGAGATCGGCCTCCTTGGGCAACCGTTTGCCGTCGGCGAGCAGGCCGAGACCGATTGCGGAGCGCAGGCGGTGCACGACCGCGCTAGGCATGTCCGTCGTTCCAAGCGGGCCAAAAAGCAAGGTTCGGGTCGGGGCCGACAACTCGCCATCGTCGGCGGAAACCCCGGGCCCTCTGGTCTTAGCGGACAAGGGTCAGCTTCACTTTCTGACACATGATGGTCCCCTCGTGGGTAACACGCCCTCTATAAATCTTCGATATTGAACTATTGCAGAGTGATCGTTTACATTCAAACGGAGCGGGTCGGCGCGGTAGGCGGAAGCCTCGGTGTTCACGCTTGACGATTCCCCTCACGAGTGAATACCGTGATGAAATATTGGTGGACAAAATATTAGATCACGATGGCAAGGAGGTACCGGCACATGAACGAACTAGAACTTCTGCTTCGCTGCGACTTGAACTCCGTTGCCTCCGGAGCACTGAGCCAGGTCTGCCGCATCCAGTCAGTACTGATCGCGAACATCCCGGTCGATCAAGTCGTTAGAGAGACCCCCGGTGTGCGATGAGCCGGACGGTCGACTTGGTCGCAGACATTGGGGAGAGTTTCGGCTCCCACCGCATCAGCGACGACGAGCGACTCCTTAGCACGCTGACGTCGGCCAACGTCCCCTGCGGCTTCCACGTTGGCCCTCCTTGGACGCTGGCTGCCTCCGACTTCGCCTGCCGGACAATCGGCATCTCGATCGGCGCGCACCCCCAGTTTCCCGGACCTCGACTGCTTCGGTCGGCGGGAATTGGAGCTATCCCGCGACGAACCGAGCACGATGTCCTCTACCAGATCGGCGCTCTCCAGACCTCCGCCATCGTGCGGGAAACGTCTGTCACCCACGTCTCCCCGCGCGGCCGACTCGGTACTCTGGCGAGCACGGACCGCTACTGCGAGTCGGCTGTGGCCAACGCCGTTGAGGAGCACGACGCCGACCTCCCAGCGCTGACGATTCCCGGGGAGCTTGACCGCGAGGCCAGAGCTCGCGGACTTCGGGTCTCGAACCACAGCGCATGATCACGACTAGGTCGGGAGCCTGATGAGGGTCAGCAAGCTACAGGTCTTCGAGTATGACGTCGCGTGGGTGCATGGCAACTACAGCATGTCGCACGGCCGAACTGCAGGTACTCACCGCTCCCTCGTCGTCCGCGTCGTGACCGCCGAGGGTCTCGAGGGGTGGGCCGAAACGTGCCCCAACGGCCGTACGTATCTCCCTTCGTTCGTCGAGGGTGAACGCTCGGCGCTGGGCGTTCTCGGCGAGGCCGTGATCGGCCTCGATCCGTGCGAACTTGGTCCCCTCAACGTCGCGATGGACCAGGTGTTGATGGGCTCGCGCGCGGCGAAGGGGGCGATCGACATGGCCTGCTGGGACATCCTCGGCCAGGCGACGGAACGGTCGGTGGCCCAGCTCTTGGGCGGCGTGATGCAGGAGACGGTGCCGCTCTTCGTGGCCATACCGATCGACTCCCTCAATGCCATGGCTGGCCACGTCGAGCGCGACTTTGCTACCGGAGTCCGGGTCTTCCAGGTGAAAGTCGGCGACGAGCCGACGGCCGACGTCTCTCGGGTCCGTGCCGTTCTTGAGGCGGCCGGTCCGTCGAGCACGGTGATCGCTGACGCTAACGGCGGCTGGAACCTCCAGTCCGCCCTGCTTGCGGCTCGACAACTCGACGGTTTGCCCGTCCAACTGGAGCAGCCGTGTCGAACTATGGCCGAGTGCATCGAGCTCCGCAAGCATACGGGTCTCCCGCTGATCCTCGACGAGGTCATCGTGACGATGGAGGATCTGATGATCGCGAAGCTGGTGGCTGGCGTCGGAGGCATCAACCTCAAGCCGAGTCGGGTCGGGGGCTTCACCCGAGCTCGAGCGATGCGCGACGCAGCAGAGGGTCTCGGCATGGCCTTCACAGTCGATGACACTTGGGGCGGGGCTTTGACCACGGCTCAGAACGCAGCCCTGGCCGCCAGTTGCCATCCGGATAACCTGACAGCGACCACATACTTCTCGGACTGGGTAGACCCTCTTGTCGCGACCGGCCCGCGGACCGGGACGCCTGGTCGGGGCGCGACCCCGACTGAGCCAGGTCTTGGCGTCGTGGTCAACCGCGACATGCTCGGCCCGCCGGTTATCGACCTCTAGGGCTCGTTGAGCAGGGTTCGGCGCGGAGCTACCGCGACGTCGATCCAGCCGAAGTCGTCGGGGGCCGTTCCTCTGTGGACCGCCGTCAGCGCGTCTCGCAGCCACGTTGGGGCACCATTTCGGCACCGCCGCCGACAGCCCAAACGAGCGCTCGGAGCGGAGCTCTCGAAGGTCCACCATGACCGACGCCCTGCCACGCACGAACGCGTCGGTCATATTGCCTCGCAGGCGCAGCCTATTCCCACTGGCCCATGGACATGTGTTCCTCTGACACAGTGACGCCAATCGATGGAGCGAGCATGAGGATGGTGTCGCGAGTCATGCCGCAAGAAAAGTTCGGCTGAGCGAGGTTATGACCAGACAGCCATTATTACCTCTTCCCAGCACGTAGAACAGAAGCGGCAGACGCGCGACAGGGGGCGCACCTAGGCGGAGAGCCTGCCCCCGTCGTAGTTGTACTCGATCGTCGCCATGTGGGCGCCTGAAGAACTAAGCGCTTCGCTGAGTCTGGAATAGGACGGCGAGGTCAGTCTCCGAGACAGGCTGATCAGTGGGCTCCACCACGAAGTTCAGCGCCTCCGCATTCATACGATTTCCTCGATCGCGGGGTAGTACGACACCGGGAAGATTTCGACCTGCGGGCTGCGCTGCTGAACCAGTACGCCCCCATCGACAACGAGAGTGCTACCGGTCATATAGGCCGCGTCCTTGGACGCCAAGAACACGCTCGGGCCGGCGACATCTGCCGGAGTCCCGCCGCGTCCGAGGGGCACGGTCTGGTTGCGTCGCTCGTCCGCCAACGGCTCAGCGTGCTCAGGGCGGGTCACGATGAGTCCTGGGACGACTGAGTTGACGCGGATGCCGTACGGCGCCAATTCCAGTGCTAGCCCGCGGGTGAGGGCTTCGACCCCTCCCTTCGACGCGTCGTATGCGACCATGCCGCGATGGGACTTCGTCGCACCACCACTGGACATATTGATGATGCAACCACCGCCGGCCTTGGCCATCAACGGGGCGACTCGACGGCAGGTGAGGTACATGCTTTTGAGATTCGTGGTGAGGAAGTGGTCCCACCAGGCCTCGTCGGTCGTGAGGAAGTGCTTGGAGATCGTCACGTCGCCGGCATTGTTGACCAGCACGTCAATTTTGCCGTAGGCCTCGATCGTGCGATCGACCATTGCAGCGACTTCCTCAGCTTTGCCGACGTCCACGCCCACGCCGATGGCCTGACCACCGCCGGCGACAATGTCCTGGGCCGTCGCCACAGCGGACTGCTCATCGAGATCGGCGATGACGACTGCCGCGCCCTCGCTCGCGAACCGCCGAGCGATGGCCTCCCCAATGCCGTGTGCTGATCCGGTGACGATGGCCACCTGTCCAGTGAATCGCGGCTCCATCATGAGCAACTCTCTCTCCTCGGTATTCGGTCGCTAGGTGGAGCGGTGGGAACCTCAGATAACGAAGGACTCGGTGCGATGCTGGCCCGAAACAAATCGGTCCGCCGTCATCGACGACAGGTCGAGGGTGGTCGACTCACCCCGGACCGTCTCGGCGAGATACTCCCCCACCGCCGGTGACTGCATGAAGCCGTGCCCTGAGAAACCGGTCGCATAGTGCAGACCGGCAACAGGCGCTTGCCCGATCATCGCATTGTGGTCGGGACTCATCTCGTAGTAGCCCCACCACGACGACTCGATCGACGCCTCGGCGATCGCGGGGAGCCGGTGAGTGGCCGGTTCGCTCAGCTCGGCCGGGTCGCTCTGACGCCCCGCGAACACGAGCCCGGCGCCCTCACGGTGAAAGTAGAAGCCGGTCGAGAAGTCCACGACGAGAGGCGCCGATTGCGGAACACCCAGAGCTTGGCTGCTGTAGAAGATGGTGCGGGCCTCGCCGTGCACGGGCAACTCGAAGCCGAGCGGTCGTGCGAGGTCGGCGGAACCGACTCCGGCCGCGATGACCACGGAACGAGTGGAGATCGTTTCGCCCTCGAGGCGGACCCCGGAGACCCCAGCGCCATCCGTGAGGATCTCGACGACCAAAGACCCGACCCGGATCTCGGCGCCGAGTCGACGGGCGGCCGAAGCATAGCCCTGAACGACTGCTTCGGGTGCCGCGAATCCCTCCCACGGGCAGAAGGTCGCGCCGACGACGTCTTCGACGTAAATCTGCGGGACCATCTCCCGCACCGCGTCGATGCTCAGGATCTCCGTCGGAATGCCAAGCTCACGCTGAGCGGCAGCTGCCCGCGTGAAGGCCGCAAAGTCGTGGTCGTTGTCGAGCAGGAAGAGATAGCCGACCTGCTTAAAGTCAATCGGGGTTCCGGTGAGCTGCTCGAAGCGAGTGAACTCCTGTAGCGAGCGCAGCGCCAGACGCGTGTTGACTACATCGTCATGCTGCATGCGAATACCTCCGGCGGCCTTGCTGGTAGAGCCGGAGCCGAGGCTGCTGGCCTCGAGGAGGACAGTGTTGGTCGTTCCCAGCGCGGCGAGGTGAAAGAGCGCGCTGGTGCCGACGCACCCGCCGCCGACGATCACTGCGTCCGCCGTCTTCACAATGTGCTACCTCCGGCCGGGCCCACGGGGATACTCGGATTAACACCCCCATCCTAGGCAAACAGACTCTTCGTCGTCAAATGTTTGAAAAAGAATTTAATGTTCGCTAGGGTTCCCACTCTCACGGTTAGGACCCACCCGGCCAAAAAGCTGCACTAGTTTCCTTTGTGATTCCTCTCCCTGACAACACTGCGGACAGGCAGGCACAATGAACCTTCCCGGCGTGTGCGGAGACGGTCACCTCGTGACCGGCGGCACCTAGGGCCGCATCGGCCAGGGCAACCGCCTGCTTCACGGACGCCGGCGCGACAGTGGAGGGGTCGTGCGGCTGCGCTGTCATGCCATCCCTCCTCAGAATCGGGTTCCGTGCATCACTAGGCACACCGGGCCGGGTCCGACAAACTACCCTTGGGCTACCGCGCAGACCTCCTCCGACGTCGCCCGTCCTCTGAGATGAATGGGGTCGGCCTCCGCCAGATTTGCCGAATTCTGAATGCGGAGCAGGTTGAGTACGTGGTGCCCAGCGGGCTTGCAGTCGTGATCCGCGGCCATTACCTGCTTGCCTAGGGCCGCGCCTACCCACCCACCCATGGCACAGGCTCCACCTCCCCGTTCTGTGGTGCAAAGCGACATCAATTCATGTCGATTCACACCGCAGTTGATGTTGCATCGCACTAGAGAACGCGCCGTCTCCACCCCACCATGCGAAATGCCCAGGGGGTTAACCCTGGGCACTTCACCATCGGGGTGAGTGACGGGACTTGAACCCGCGACATCCGCGACCACAACGCGGCGCTCTACCGGCTGAGCTACACCCACCATTGCCGCGTTGCCGCAGCGACTGCAGAGTCTACCCTCGCCCCGCTCGGGGCC
>CAFBNE010000026.1_pt1 | contig 29314 bp, 29 predicted proteins | sample 7269181 | NCBI WGS metagenome assembly CAFBNE01 (sample SAMEA6814085, study PRJEB35770) | uncultured Actinomycetes bacterium | biome: Freshwater; feature: Freshwater reservoir; material: water | place: Czech Republic | collected 2017-05-23 | depth 30m m
GGGTGCTGCCGATCGCCGCAGACCTGGGCCTGACTCCCGCGCAGCTTGCTATCGCCTGGGTCCTGCGCAATCCCAATGTGTCGTCGGCGATCATCGGCGCGTCAAGGCCGGAGCAGGTGGCGGAGAACGCGAAGGCGTCCGGCATCGTCCTGCCCGCCGATGCCATCGACGCCATTGACGCGGCGCTCGGCAGTATCGTCCAGACTGATCCTCGGCTCACCTCGTCGCCGAACCCGCGGCCCTAGGCTCACCCGAAGCAGTGAACCACCCGAGAAGGAGCTGAACATGCAGTGGAACTGGCGTTACGAGAAGGCGGACGGCACGGTCGTGTCAGCACTGCCGGAGACCGTGGTGTCGGGCGGATTTCCGTCGCAGTCGGAGGCCGAGTCGTGGATCGGGGAGTCCTGGCGCGACCTGCTCGAGGCAGGCATCGACCAGGTGACCCTGCTCGAGGGAGACCGGGTCGTCTACGGCCCGATGGGCCTGCAAGAGGCCTAACCCGCGAGCCATTTCATCCAGCACCTGGACAGCGAGCAGAATCCGGGCCGAAACGGTCGGAGTTCTCCCGGTTCTCCCAGTTCGCGGGACAAAGGGTTGCGGTGGCTAGGTCTTTGGTGCGCCGCCGCGCTTCACGCGCGGGGGTGGCAGGCGCAGCCTGCGCAACTGGAGCGTTCGCAGCGCCCCGTATAGCAGGATGCCCTTGCGGTCCTTGGGGTCAGGGAACTGCTTCTTCGAGCGCATGCTCAGCTGGACGAGCAGGACGACCATGTCGACCGCGATCATCGCGGTGAAGGCGAAGAAGCCGATCGAGACCCAGGTCTGCACCGTCTGCTGCTTGATGAACCCGAGCAGGAGCACGCCCACTGCGACGAAGATGAAGACCTCGGCGAGCGTGAATCGCGCATCGACGAAGTCGCGGGTGAACGAACGGGCCGCTCCCTGGTCGCGAACCGGCATGTAGCGCTCGTCGCCAGCCATCATCCCCTGTCGCTGGCGAGCTCTTGCGTCGCGGTCGCGCTCACGGGAGGCCTTCTTCGCCGCCTTCGGATCCTTGGGGATCTTGATCTGCTGCTTGCGAGCGGCCTCGGCCTCTCGCCGCGATGGGGTCGGCCGGCCCTTGCCCGCCTCCCCGTCTGCGGGAGCAAGGGTGGCAGGGTCTGGGGTGGGGGTCTGATCACGGCGTCCGAACACGCCTTGAGCCTACTGCCCCTCATGGCGGCTCGCGCCAGCGTCGCATCACGCCCTATTGTTGGGGAACAGGTTTCGGACTAGGGAGAGCAGCAATGGGACTTTGGCAGCGCGCGAGCATGATCTTCAAGTCGAAGGCGAACAAGGCCCTTGACAACGCGGAGGATCCGCGGGAGACCCTCGACTACTCATACGAGAAGCAACTCGAGCTGCTTCAGCAGGTGCGACGTGGCGTGGCGGATGTCGCGACGAGCCGCAAGCGCATCGAGCTGCAGATCCAAGCCCTCGACCAGCAGGTCGCCAAGCTCGAGCAGCAGGCGCGGGCCGCGCTCGCAGCAGGACGAGAGGACCTCGCACGCGAGGCGCTCACCCGAAGCAGTGGCCTGCACCAGCAGGTCGCCGACCTCCAGACCCAACTCGCTGCCCTCCAGTCCCAGGAGGAGAAGCTCGTCACCGCCTCCCAGCAGCTGCAGGCCAAGGTCGAGGCGTTCCGCACGAAGAAGGAGACCATCAAGGCCACCTACTCCGCAGCCGAGGCCCAGACGAAGATCAACGAGGCCTACGCCGGAATCTCATCCGAGCTCGGCGATGTCGGCCTCGCCGTCTCGCGGGCCGAGGACAAGACGGCGCAGATGCAGGCCCGGGCCAGTGCGATCGACGAGCTTGTCGCATCAGGCGCCCTCGAGGACACGACCGGCCTCGGCAAGGACAAGATCACTGCAGAGCTCGAGGCGATGGCGAGCGAGCAGGACGTCAATGCGCAGCTCGCGGCGATGAAGCGCGAGCTCGGCACGGGCGGCAGCCCAGAGGCCATCGGGGGCTGATCCTCGATGGCGAGGACGAGGTACGGCAGCGACCGAGGCCTGACCGCTCGGATGGCCGGCACCATCGTCGGACTTGGTGCCCTCTATGTGGTGCTGGCCGGGGTCCTGTACGCGGTCGGAGTGAATGCGGTCTTCGTCATCGTCATCAGCGCTGCGATGCTCCTCGGCCAGTGGTGGTTCTCCGACTCCCTTGCCCTGACGGCCAGCCGGGCCGTGATCGTGAGCCCGCAGGAGGCGCCCCAACTCCATGCTGTCGTCGACCGGCTTTGCGCGCTTGCCGACATGGACAAGCCTCGGGTCGGCATCGCTGAGACCGATGTTCCCAACGCATTCGCGACGGGGCGGAGCGCGAACCGCTCGGTCATCGTCGTGACGACAGGCCTCCTGCGCCGGCTCGATCAGGAGGAGCTCGAGGGCGTCCTCGCGCATGAGCTCTCCCATGTCGCTCATCGTGACGTCACGGTCATGACCGTGGCGTCATTCACGGCCATCCTCGCCGGATTCATCGCACGCACGGCGATGTGGGGATCGATGGGCCGCGACCGCCGGGACCAGAACGCCGCTGTCGTCTTCATCGTCGTGACCCTCGTGAGCCTCGTCGTCTACGCCGTCTCCTTCGTCCTCATCCGTGCCCTCTCCCGGTATCGCGAGCTGGGGGCCGACCGGGGCGGGGCGCTCATCACCGGTCGCCCGAAAGCGCTTGCCAGTGCACTCCAGAAGATTTCCGGCGACATGGCACAGATCCCGAACAAGGACCTGCGCGCCATGGAGCCGGTGAGCGCCTTTGCCTTCTTCCCGGCACTCGGCGGCGGCCGGAGCTTCAGCCTCGAGGGCATCCTCGCCACGCACCCATCGCTCGACAAGCGGCTTGCCCAGCTCGCGAAGATCTCCGCCGAGCTCGGCGATCGCTGACCCGACATGGGATTCATGGACGCCGTCCTCGGACGCCGCAAGCCCGTGCAGCCGAACCTCGATTCCCTGTTCGCCCTCCCGTCGGCGGCGATCACCCTGCAGGTTGATCTCGACATGATCCCGACCGGGCGCGGCTCGGTCGCCTTCCGGGCACCGGAGGGACGGGCCTTCGCCGACGTGCAGGCCGAGGTCCAGCAGCTCCTCGACGCCGATGCTGGGCCGCCCGTCGAAATCACCGGTGATGAATTCGGCTTCACCTGGATCCTCGTGCAGACCGATCCGGCCGACCTGTCCTCCGTGGTGACCGATCTCCACGCAGTGAACTCGTCGCTCGTCGAATCGGGGTTCGGCCCGCAGCTGCTCTGCTCGCTCGTCTCATTCCGTGACCCGGACGGTCACCCGCTTACACTGGTCTACCTCTACAAGCGGGGTACCTTCTACCCGTTCGCCCCCGAGCCAGGGGCAGGGGAGCGCCGGGACAACATGCTGGAGCTCCGGGTGCGCGACATGCTCCTGCGCGAGCTACCCGTCGAGGCCGATGTCTCACGCTGGTTCGCGGTGTGGGGTGCGCCCGGGCTCTAGGGGTTCGGGTGCCCAGCCGTTGCCTACCCGGGTGCTCCGATGAGGTCCCAGAGGTTTCCGTAGAGGTCCGCGAAGACGGCGACCGATCCGTACTCCTCGCGACGAGGAGCCTCGGTGAAGGCAATCCCCGCAGCGCTCATGCGCGCGTAGTCGATCTCGAAGTCGTCGGTGTTGACGAAGAAGCCGACCCGTCCTGCGTGCTGCAGCCCTATCAGTGACTGCTGCTGCGGGTTCGACGCCTTGGCGAGCAGCACCGTTCGATCGTCACTGCCGACTCGAACCCACCGCTTGCCAGCGCCGAGATCCGTGTCCTCGACCAGCGCCATGCCGACCCGCCCGACGAAGTAGCCGATGGCCTCGTCGTAGTCGGCGACCAGCAGGGCGGTCATGGCCACGGAGAGCACGTTCCGCTAGTCCGTGGCGAGCGTTGCGCCGGGGAGGGCGAGCATCCGGTCGAGGGCGACCCTGGCCCAGTGCGCGGTGTCGGAATCGACCTCGATTCGATTGACGACGCGCCCGGCCACCAGCGACTCGAGAACCCACACCAGATGGGGCAGGTCAATGCGGTTCATGGTCGCGCAGAAGCAGACGGTGCGATCGAGGTAGACGACCTGCTTGTCGGGGTTCATCGAGGCGAGGCGCTTGACGAGGTTGAGCTCGGTCCCGACGGCCCACGCGGTGCCCGGCTCTGCCGCCGCGATCGTCGTGATGATCTTCTCCGTCGATCCCACGTAGTCGGCCTTGACGACGACCTCGTTCGTGCATTCCGGATGGACGATGACGTTGACTCCGGGCACCCGCACCCGCACCTCATCGACCTCATCGGCGGTGAAACGACCGTGCACCGAGCAATGCCCGCGCCAGAGGATCACCTTCGCGGCACGCAGCTCTTCGGTCGAGAGGCCTCCACCCGGCTTGAGCGGATTGAAGACCACACAGTCGTCAAGTGAGAGCCCGAGGTCCAGAACCGCCGTGTTCCGGCCGAGGTGCTGATCGGGCAGGAACAGGACCTTCTCGCCGCGGGCGAAGGCCCACTCCAGGCTGCGCTGGGCATTGCTCGACGTGCAGACCGATCCGCCATGGCGACCGGTGAACGCCTTGATGGCAGCCGTCGAGTTCATGTAGGTGATCGGGACCGTGACGTCCGCGATGCCTGCCTCCGTGAGCACATCCCAGCAGTCCTCGACCTGCGCGATATCGGCCATGTCGGCCATCGAGCATCCGGCTGCGAGGTCCGGAAGGATGACCTGCTGGTCGGGCGAGGTGAGGATGTCGGCACTCTCGGCCATGAAGTGGACGCCGCAGAAGACGATGAACTCGGCCTCGGGGTGGACTGCGGCCTGCTGGGCCAGCTTGAAGGAGTCGCCCGTCACGTCCGCGAACTCGATCACCTCATCGCGCTGGTAGTGGTGGCCGAGGATGAACACGCGGTCACCGAGTGCCGCCTTCGCCGCTCTCGCACGTTCGACGAGCCCTGGGTCCGAGGCCGCGGGCAGGTCGCCGGGACACTCGACGCCCCGCTCACTCGCTGGATCGGCGCCCTTCCCCATGAGGAGGAGGGCGAGGGGGGTGGGGGCAGGATCATGCAGCAGGTCGGACATGGGGACATTCTCCCCCGTGGGGTCTGACATGCGCGAACGGTGGCTGGGAATGTCAAAAGTGGGCGATACGTTGGATTGGACGTACACTCGTGCGAAGACTTCCACCGGAAAGGGACATCCCAATGACGGCTGACACATCGACCGAGGCCGAGGTCATCACCACCGATGGCATCGTGCTCACCGATACCGCTGCGATCAAGGTCAAGACCCTGCTCGAGGCCGAAGGACGCGACGATCTCGCACTGCGCGTGGCCGTCCAGCCGGGCGGCTGCTCGGGCCTTCGATACCAGCTCTTCTTCGACGACCGAAGCCTCGATGGCGATGTCGTCCGCGACTTCGGCGGCGTCGGCGTTGTCACCGATCGAATGAGCTCGCCCTACTTGAGCGGCGCGACCATCGACTTCGTCGACACGATCGAGAAGCAGGGCTTCACGATTGACAACCCCAATGCCGGCAGCTCCTGCGCCTGCGGGGACTCGTTCAGCTAGGGCAGTCATTCAGGAACGAGAGCAGGCATTCAGCGACAAGAAGGCATTGCGCAAGCGGGGCCCGGAGCGATTCTCTCCGGGCCCCGCTGCCTGCCCGGCCCCGAGCCGGTAGGGTCTGCCGACGTGGCCGTCCTCATCACTGGTTCCATCGCAACCGACCATCTCATGACCTTCCCGGGTCGGTTCGCCGACTCCCTAGTCGCCGACAAGCTCGACAAGATCTCGCTGTCGTTCCTCGTCGACGAGCTCGAGGTCCGGCGCGGCGGGGTCGCCCCCAACATCGCCTTCGGCATGGGCTGCCTGGGCTTGAAGCCGGTGCTCGTCGGAGCGGTCGGCCCCGACTTCGCCGACTACGAGTCTTGGCTGCAGCGACATGGCGTCGACACGCGCGGCGTTCATGTCTCCGACTCACGCCACACTGCGCGGTTCATCTGCACCACCGACGAGGAGCAGAACCAGATCGCGTCCTTCTACCCCGGTGCGATGTCAGAGGCGCGCAACATCGAGCTCAAGCCGGTCGTCGACCTGGTCGGCGATGTCGAGGTGGTCCTCGTCGGCGCCAATGATCCCGAGGCGATGCTCCGGCACACCGAGGAGTGCCGGTTCCGTGGCTATGCCTTCGCAGCCGACCCGTCGCAGCAGCTTGCGCGCATGGAGGGCCACGAGATCAAGCCGCTCGTCGAAGGCGCGACCTTCCTGTTCACCAATGAGTACGAGTCGGCGCTCATCCACCAGAAGACCGGCTGGAACGAGCGCGACATCGCTTCGATCGTCGAGACGCGCGTGACAACCCTCGGCCCGAACGGAGCCCGCATCGAGCGTCGCGGTGAGCCGGTGGTCTCCGTCCTCGTCGCCGAGGAGGATCGCCGCGCTGACCCGACCGGCGTCGGCGATGCCTTCCGCGCCGGGTTCCTTTCCGGCCAGGCTTGGGGGCTCAGCGACGAGCGCTCCGCCCAGCTCGGCGCGCTGCTGGCGACCTACGTGATCGAGACGATCGGCACCCAGGAGTACGAGCTCGCGCAGCTGCACTTCCTCGAGCGCATGGCGAAGGCCTACGGCGACGACGCCGCGGCCGACGTCGAGCCGCACGTCTCCTGCCCGAGGCCGTAGCCTTCGACATGCCGGTCGAGCCGCCCCCGAGCGACTGGCTCCTGCCGGACCCGCGAGATTGCGAGCCCGGCGCGAATGTCGTGGGAGCCGGGGCTGACCTCGAGCCCGGGACCCTGCTCGCCGCCTATCGCCGCGGCCTGTTCCCGATGCACCTTGATGACGGGGCGATCGGCTGGTGGTCGCCCGACCCGCGGGGCATCCTTCCGCTCGAGGGCCTGCGGGTGACGAGCTCGATGCGACAGTCCGCGCGCAGGTTCGAGGTGACGTTCGACGGGTCGTTCGATGAGGTCATCGCGGCGTGCGGCGACCGGCCGGAGGGGGAGCGTTGGATCAACGATGACATCCGGGACGCCTTCACCCGCCTCCATGAACTCGGCTGGGCGCACTCCGTGGAGGTGCGCAGGGCCGGTGTCCTCGTCGGCGGTCTCTACGGGGTTGAGGCGGGCGGGCTGTTCGCCGGGGAATCGATGTTCCATCGCGAGCGTGACGCCTCGAAGGTCGCCCTCATGGCCCTCGTCGCACGGTTGCGCGACTGCGGTGGGCGCCGCCTGCTCGACGTCCAGTGGGCGACTGAGCACCTCACCTCGCTCGGCGCGGTGGAGATCCCCCGGGATGACTACCTCGATGCCCTGGCCGGCGTCATCGGCGAGGCACCCTGCCTGTCGGGCTAGCCGGCGGGCGTCAGGGCCACGAGGTACGCGCATCCGGCGCCCTCGTCCGGCGGCGGCTCGGACCCGACGAAGGTGAACCCCTTGAGCCGGCACCACGCCGGGATGTCGTAGGCGGCAGCCGGATCGTCCGCGAGGACTCCGATCACCTGACCCGGCGGGGCCGCCTGAGCGGCTCGATTCAGTGCGATCACGGGCAACGGGCAGCGCTGCCCCCGCTCGTCCAGCCAGAGGCCGACGGTCACCGGAGTGGCATCTTCCCCCGAGTCGTGCGACGAGCCCGGTGACATCAGGAGTCACCGCGAACGTGGGCGGCGACGAGGGGAAGCTCGCTGATGAAGGCGTCGACGGTCGCCTCGGTGCATCCGAACGGAAGCGATACCCGGACGTTGCCGCCGGTGAAGGCCCCCATCGCGGCTAGGACGTGGCTGGGGCGCTGGCTCTCGGCCACGCACGCGGAGCCGCTCGCGACGGCGAAGCCGCGTCGATCGAACTCGGTCACGATGGCCTCGCCGGAGGAGTAGAGCACGGAGAACGTGAGGATGTGGGGGAGCCGGTCGACCGGGTTGCCCAGGACTTCGACATCGGGGACCCTCGACGCGGCCGCCCGAATGCGATCGATGAGGCCGTGCGCGCGATCGGCCTCGGCGCTCGCCCGGGGGAGGACGTATTCGAGGGCGGATGCGGCAGCCACGGCGGCCGGGATGTCGGGGAACCCGCCGATCCAGCCGCGTCCGCCCTGATCGGGAGCCTGCCAGCGAGCCCGGCGGCGGACGACGAGAATGGCGACGCCCGCAGGCCCGGACCAGTCGCGGGCCGAGGCGATGAGGGCCGTCCAGCCGCGGGGGAGGGGAGCGCGGCCGATGAGCTGACCCGCATCGACGAGGAGTCCGGCGCTGCCGCCCCGCGTGGCACGGTCTGCGATCACCGAGACGGGTTGAGTCGTGCCGACCTCGGCATTCGCCGCCTGGAGGCAGCCAAGGGCGCCGCGAGTCCCAATGAGCGCTGCGGCAAACGCCCGGGCGTCGACGCAGCCGAACTCGTCGACATCGACAAGGACGGAACCGGGGTGCTCGTCGGCTAGGTCGAGGAGCATCGCCGTCTCGACTCGCCCGGCAACGAGACCGCCCCGGTGGCCATGCACGGCAGCGCGGGCGGCGATGGCCGTCGACGGCGCGAAATGGACCTCCTCGGCCGAGATCGGATCATCGGAGACGGACGAGAGGCTCGCCGCGATGCTCGTGCGCGCGGCATCGAGCAGGATGCCCGCCTTGCGTCCGGCGTGGTGCAGGCGCGTGGGGTCGGCCCAGGCCTGGGACTGGGCGATTGCCCCTGCGGATCGCGCCGAGTCGAGCACCGGCTGGCCGCCCACCGCATCGAGGTAGCCGTCCGGGCTAGGCGGAAAGTCCTGCACGTTGGTCAAGATAGCCGAGATCGGGTCATGCCCCCGCCGCTTGCACGGTCATGGTCTCCGGGGTCGTCCGTGGGAGGTCGAAATCACAGCGGGGTCACCAAGCCACCAAGGGGCAGGTGCGCTAGTCTCGTGCTCACGTCATTGCCCGTGAGGATGACCGATTCTGCAAGCACCGGCGCGACCAATCGAGCCACTAGAAAGGCGAAACGTGGGTTCCACTGAGCTTGTGCCGTCAGACGCTCGGCGCCGCCGCAGGCGAGGTGTCATCCTCGCCGTCGGCGTGATCGCAGCCGTGGTCGTACTGAGCGGCTGCACTGTGAACGAGTCGCTCTTCTTCGACCTCCCGGAGCCCGCGTCCAAAGAGGCCACCATCACCCAGAATCTCTGGCAGGGGTCGTGGATCGCAGCCTGGGCCGTCGGCGCCTTCACCTGGGCGCTCATGCTGTGGGCCGCCGTGGCATACCGCCGCCGGCACCGCGACGAGGTGCCCGAGCAGACCAAGTACAACCTGCCGATCGAGATGCTCTACACGCTCGTTCCGCTCGTCATGATCCTCGGCCTGTTCTGGTTCACCGCGAAGGACCAGAGCGAACTGCTCACCTTGGAGAACGATCAGCAGCACACGGTGAACGTGGTCGGTTTCAGGTGGGCCTGGGGCTTCAACTACCTTGACGAGGGCGTCTACACAATCGGCCTGCCGGTCGGCTCCGGTACCACGAACGATCCGGCCACGCTCGTCCTCCCGGTCAACGAGAAGGTGCGGTTCGAGCTCACCTCGCCCGACGTCATCCACTCGTTCTGGGTCCCTGCATTCCTGTTCAAGATGGACGTCATCCCGGGCAAGACGAACGTCTTCGAGCTCACCCCGGACAAGGTCGGCACCTACGTGGGCAAGTGCGCGGAGCTTTGCGGCGTTGACCACGCACGGATGCTCTTCACCGTGAAGGTCGTCGAGCGGCCGGAGTTCGACGCGTACATCGCCGACCTCAAGGCCAAGGGACAAACAGGAACGTTGGACACCGGTCGCACAACAGACGCCGGTCAGGCACCAGATGAGAGGACGCTATGACGATCCTGGGCGACAGAGTCACCGCGCCGTCCGCGGCGGGCCCCGCGACACCGATCGTGCGAAAGAAGAGCCCCGGGGCGATGGTCGTCTCGTGGATCACGTCGACCGACCACAAGGTCATCGGCTACATGTACCTCATCCTCGCGACCTTCTGGTTCTTCCTCGCCGGGGCAATGGCGTTGGCGATCCGGGCTGAGCTCGCCGTCCCGGGCCTGCAATTCGTGTCACTCGAGCAGTACAACCAGCTCTTCACGATGCACGGCACCATCATGCTGTTCCTCTTCGCGACCCCCCTCTACGTGGGCTACGCCAACGTCATCATGCCGCTGCAGATCGGTGCCCCGGATGTCGCGTTCCCGCGGCTGAACATGCTGGGATTCTGGATGTTCTTCTTCGGTGGCATCACCGTGGCAGCGGGTATCTTCACCCCCGGCGGCGCCGCATCCTTCGGCTGGTTCGCGTACGCCCCGCTCAGCAACGCGGTCAACTCGCCGGGCGTGGGCGGCGACTTGTGGCTGCTCGGCCTCACGATCGGTGGCCTCGGCACCATCCTTGGCTCGGTCAACTTCATCACGACTATCTTCTGCATGCGTGCGCCGGGCATGACCATGTTCCGCATGCCGGTCTTCACCTGGACCATCTTCGTCACCGCGCTGCTCGTGCTCATTGCCTTCCCGATCCTCGCGGCGGCGCTGGTGGTCGCCTTCGTGGACAGGCACTACGGGGCGGTGGTGTTCGCCTCGGAGAACGGGGGCGCCATCCTCTGGCAGCATCTCTTCTGGTTCTTCGGCCACCCCGAGGTCTATATCCTCGCGCTGCCGTTCTTCGGCATCGCGAGCGAGATCATCCCAGTGTTCTCCCGCAAGCCGATCTTCGGCTACAAGGGCATCATCTTCGCGACGATGAGCATCGGGGCGCTCTCCGTGGCGGTGTGGGCCCACCACATGTACGTCACCGGATCGGTGTACCTGCCGTTCTTCGCGCTCATGACCATGCTTATCGCCGTGCCGACGGGGGTGAAGTTCTTCAATTGGATCGGCACCATGTGGCGAGGCTCGGTGAGCTTCGACACGCCAATGCTCTGGACCATGGGCTTCCTCATCACCTTCCTCTTCGGTGGGCTGACCGGAATCATCCTGTCTGCACCGCCGCTGGACTTCCATGTGTCGGACAGCTACTTCGTGGTCGCCCACTTCCACTACACGGTGTTCGGCACCGTCGTCTTCCTCTTCTTCGCAGGCCTGTACTTCTGGTGGCCGAAGATGACGGGCAAGATGCTCGACGAGCGGCTCGGGAAGATCCACTTCTGGCTCCTGTTCGTCGGATTCCAGGTCACCTTCCTCATCCAGCACTGGCTCGGGGTGCAGGGCATGCCCCGCCGCTACGGCGACTACCTACCGGCTGACAACTTCGAGCTGTTCAACACCATCTCCACGGTAGGCGCGGCAATTCTCGGCCTATCGTCCCTGTTCTTCTTCTGGAATGTCATCAAGACCACGCGAAGCGCACCGAAGGTAACGGTCGATGATCCCTGGGGATGGGGCGCATCCCTTGAGTGGGCGACCTCGTGCCCGCCGCCCCGGCATAACTTCACCACCTTGCCGAGGATCCGGTCGGAGCGGCCGGCGTTCGACCTCCACCATCCTGAGCTAGCGGCCGCAGCTCACAGCCCCGCCGTCGAAGGATCCCTCAAGTGAAGATCGAAGGCCTGCTTTTCGCGATGGGGGCGGTGTTCTATGCAGTCGTCGCCGCCATCTACTGGTACTTCAGCCGTGACCAGATCGGCACCACCGCGCTTGCCCTGACCGGCGCTCTCGCGTTCCTCGTCGCTTTCTATTCCCTGTACACCTCGAAGCGGGTGTATCCGCGGCCCGAGGATCGCCTCGATGCGGAGGTCGAGGAGGCTGACCCAGAGTACGGGTTCTTCAGCCCGCACTCGTGGTGGCCGCTCATCCTCGGGTTCAGCACGATGGTCATCGTCTTCGGTCTCATCTTCGCCGTCTGGCTCATCGTGCTCGGAGTGTTCGTTCTCTTCATTGCGCTGATCGGTTGGATGTTCGAGTACTACCGCGGAGCCTTCGCGCACTAGGCGTCATTGGGTTGTCGGCTTCGAGCGTGGGACTCGAGCGGCGACCTAGACGCTTCTGTTGTTATCCTTAATCCAAAGTACGCACGTTTGCTGCCTGGATCCGGGCAGGTTCCCGGCGCGGAATTCTTTGACTTCGGGGATAAGCGGATGTCGTCATGGAGGGAGACGGGTGAAGGGCGTTGCTGTGCACGTTCCTCGGCAGATGGCGTTCATCATGACGCCGGTGCTTCTGGCGGCGTGCGGAGCGTCCCTGCAGATTCCCAGCGTGACGCTCGAGACATCAACCGGCGAGGTTGCATCCGCGGCATCCATCACGGCCCGACCGAGTGGGTCCACCCCGGTGAAGCCCGGCGAGCCGATCATTGTGACGGCGTTTGACGGCCACCTTTCCAGCGTCGATGTCATCGGGCCGAAGGGTCCGCTACCGGGCACGCTCTCTGACGACGGAACCCGCTGGCAGGCAGATGTCCGGTCCCTCAGATACGACAGCACGTACCGTGTCGAGGCCACGGCGATCGATGCTCGAGGAGTCGCAACCACGACGACAAATGAATTCAGCACCATCGCGCCCACGAAATTCTTCACCGGCGAGGTGGTGAGCCCCGCCGCGGGGGCGATGGTCGGTGTCGGAATGCCGGTGATCGTGAATTTCGACCGACCGATCAAGAACCGTGCAGCGGTCGAGGCAGCACTGATCGTCCGCACCCCGACCTCGATTGAAGGCGCTTGGGCTTGGCGCGACGGATCGACGGTTGAGTTCCGACCGAAGTCCTATTGGCCGGGAAACATCGCCGTCGAGGTTGCGGCGAATTTCCAGGGCCTGGAGTCGAGCAACGGGGTGTACGGCAGGGGCGGGCTCGAGTCGGCCTTCAAGATCGGTCCCTCCATGGTGACAAGGGTGAATGCCCTGACCCATGAAGCGCAGGTCAGTCGTGATGGAGCCGTGATTCGGACGATTCCGATCACGACGGGCAAGCTGGGCTTTGAGACGAGATCAGGAACAAAGGTCATCGTGAGCAAGGAACGTACGAGGATCATGGATGCTGCAACGGGCGGCACCGATCGGAGCGACCCGGAGTACTATCGACTGACGGTCGAGTACGCCATGCGCGTCACCTACTCGGGTGAGTTCGTCCACGCCGCTCCGTGGTCGGTGGGTTCGCAGGGCCGGGCGAACGTCAGTCACGGATGCATTGGCATGAGCACGTCCAATGCGCAGTGGTTGTACGACCAGACCATGGTGGGGGACATCGTTGAGGTGACCGGTACCTCAAACGTGCAGGATCTCGGCAACGGGATAACCGTGTGGAATGAGGCGTGGCCGGAGTGGTTGGAACGCTCTGCCACGGGGAGTGTGAGCACGGTGTCGACCGGCACGCCAGCCGCGTCAGACAAGGCCGGCGGCGGCATCGCCGTCGTGCCCTCGGAGCGGCCGAGTCCCTCTCAGAGCGCCCCGGGATCCGTGGTGCCCGGCGTACCGGGTCTCGTGGTGCCGAGTGACATAGCGTCGCCGTCAGCGTCCCCGAGTCTTCCTGCCCTGTAGCCCCCACGATCGAGTGGCCATGGCTGTCGTTGATGGGTACGCCGTGGGCGAAGTCCGGTTCGTAGTTCCCTGAGGCAGCGAGGTTGAGCGCCGCTCAGCAGGGTCTCGTCACTGCCGGACCGACTTGAACCCTGCTCCGTCGTAGTGTCCGTCGCTCAAGGGCATTCTTGACCGGTTGCCTAGGAACGACAAACCCGTGTGGATATGAGTGAGGGGCCAGACCCTGTTCGGTCTGACCCCTCACTCATAGCGTGCTAGTGCTGGGAACGTTCCGCCAACTGCTCCGCGTTGGTCTCGGGCATGCCCGGGTGGTGCAGGACACCGCCGTGGAAGGGGTTGATCTGGTCGGCGTCCTCATAGTCGTGCAGCGGTGCCTCAAGCGCTGCCTCGTGAGCCACGTGATGTTCCGCCGCCTCGATCTCCGCAGCACTCGGCTTCGCGATGTTCTCGGCGTAGAAGAAGCCACTGAGCTTGTGCTGGACGTTTTGGAGATGGAAGCGCTTGTTGCGGACTCCTGCCGCATCACGACGCTCCGGTGCGGGCAGCGGAGCGATGTCTGTCTTGCTCATGATGACGGCCTTCTCCTTGATGGAGATGGGCTCGTGAACCTCGATGAACTCGCCGTGGGGCAGGCGCAGGATGCGCCCCGACTCGTACCCATGGAGGAGCTTGTCACGGTCCCGACGCTGCAGGCCCAGGCAGATGCGGCGTGTCAGGACGAACATGAGCGGCGGGATGACGAAGATCGCTATGCGCAGGAACCAGGTGATCGAGTTGATCGTCAGGTCGAAACTGGTGGCGATGACGTCATTGCCACCGCCGATCCACAGCAGGCCGTAGAAGGTGATGGCCATGACGCCGAAGCCGGTCCTCGTCGGGTTGTTCCGCGGCCGGTCGAGGAGATGGTGCTCCTTCTTGTCTCCGGTAACCCACGCCTCGATGAAGGGGTAGAGGGCGAGCCCGGTGAAGAGGATGCCGGGCACGATGACCGCAGGAATGAGCACATTCCAGGAAATAGTCCACCAGTCGAAGAGATTGGTCTCCCAGTTCGGCATGATGCGGAGGGCTCCGTCGAGGAAGCCCATGTACCAGTCTGGTTGCGACCCGGCACTCACCTGATCCGGCATGAATGGCCCGAAGATCCAGATGGGGTTGATCGTGACGAGACCGCCGATGAGGGCGATGATCCCGAAGACGATGAAGAAGAAGCCGCCGGCCTTCGCCATGTAGACGGGCATGAGCGGGTATCCCACGACATTCTCGTTCGTGCGGCCCGGTCCGGGGAACTGGGTGTGCTTCTGGGTCCAGACGAGCATGAGGTGGACCGTGACGAGCGCGAGGATCAGGCCCGGGATGAGCAGGATGTGCACCGAGTAGAGCCGGGAGATGAAATCGCTTCCGGGGAACTGTCCGTCGAAGAGCAGGAAGGTTGCCCAGGTACCGATCACGGGTATCGCCTGGGCGATGCCGCGGGTGATCTGCAGGCCGGTCCCGGAGAGCAGATCGTCTGGCAGGGAATAGCCCGAGAACCCGGCGACCAGCCCCAGGGTGACGAGCACCACGCCGATGAGCCAGTTGAACTCGCGGGGCTTGCGGAACGCACCGGTGAAGAACACCCGGAACATGTGGACCGCCATTGCCGCGATGAAGATGAGCGCGGCCCAGTGGTGCATCTGCCGGATGAGCAGGCCGCCGCGGATATCGAAGGAGATGTCGAGTGACGACGCGTACGCCTCGGACATGAGGATGCCCTTGAGCGGCACGTAGGAACCGTCGTAGACGACCTCGATCATCGACGGCTTGTAGAAGAACGTGAGGAAGGTGCCCGTGATGAGCACGACGATGAAGCTGTAGAGGGCGATTTCCCCGAGCATGAAGGACCAGTGGTCCGGGAAGACCTTGCCCAGGCTCCTCGCGAGGAACTTGTTGCTGCCGACACGCTGGTCGACATAGGTGGCGACCCCGCCGCCAGCCTTTTCGATCGGGCTTGCCTGGCTCATCCACGCTCCCAGAAACTTGGCCCTACGGGCTCTGCGAAATCGGACCTTGCTATGAGGAATCCTTCCTCATCCACGCCAATCGGCAACTGCGGCATGCGCCGTGCCGCAGGACCGAACACCACGTTGCCCGCATCGGCGAGATCGAAGGTGGACTGGTGGCAGGGGCACAGGAGGTGGTGGGTGCGCTGCTCGTACAGGGCGATCGGGCAGCCCACGTGGGTGCAGATCTTCGAGTAGGCGACGATGCCCTGGTAGTCCCAGCCATCGCCCTGCTGAGCCCTGATGTCGCTCGGGTCCATGCGTACGAGGATGATCGCGGCCTTCGTGCGCGCGTTCATGTTGCCCTCGAGCTCTTGGACCTCCTCGAGATCCTCCGGAATACCGGAGACGAGGCCGCCGATCGGCAGGTCCTCGGGCTTGATCGGCATGAGGCTGGGGTCGGTGACGATGCGCAGGCCGTCGTGCCAGAGGGTGACGGACAAGAGGTCCGCTGGGCTCGGGCTGCCGGCCGGTGCCGTCCACAGGTCGCGCAGCGTGATGAGGAGGGGAATCGGGAAGAGCGCCAGCGCCCCGATGAGCGTGCGCCTGATCAATTTGTACTTGGCAAAGCCTGATTCGGACTTGCCTCGGTCGTAGTTGGCGAGGGCTTCCTGCTCGGCGGACGCAGGTGACGCCAGCTCGTGACGATTCTGGACGACCTCGACATCGGGCATGAGCTTCTTCGCCCATTGGATGGCCCCGGCTCCGATGAGGAAGATGGCTGCCCCGAGGGTGAGCCCGAGGACGAACGTGCTGGCTCCGACATCACCGAACACGGGGACGTACATCGTGGAGGTCTTGTCGATCGTCACGTAGGCGACGACGAAGGCGATGGTGAGCAGCATGGACAGCATGAACATGCCCGCAACCTGACGCTCGGCGCGACGTGCCGCCTTCGGGTCGGTGTCGGTCATGCGCAGTGCGTGCGGAACGTCGGCCACGGGGGAGTAGCCCAGACGCTCCGGAGCGTCGCCGTGCGAGTCGTGGGGAGTGAGATCGCTCATCGTGCCTTGATTCCGATCCAGACGGCCGCTCCGATGAGAGCGGCGAAGACGGCGGTCCACAGGAACAGACCCTCGGTGACGGGACCGACGCGGCCAAGGGACAGGCCACCCGGGTTGGGAGCGACCTGCAACTCGCTCACGTAGGCGATGATCGCCTTCTTCTCCTCGACCGGCAGCGTGCCGTTCGAGAAGACCGGCATGCTCTGCGGCCCGGAGACCATGGCTTCGTACATCTGCTGGGGAGTGGCCTCCATGAGGCTGGGGGCGTACTTGCCATAGGTGAGCGCGCCTCCCTGGCCTGCTGCCTGATGGCACTGGGCGCAGTTCACCCGGAAGAGCACGCCGCCCTCGGCGATGTCAGCGTCCTCGTAGTCCAACTGCTCCGCGGTCGGAATCGCCGGGCCAGGAGCGAGTGATGCCACGTATGCGGCGAGCTGAGCGGTTTCGTCGGCGCTGTACTGCGGCTCCTTGGCGACGGCCTGGGCCCCGGGTGCTGCGAGCGGCATGCGCCCGGTTGCCACCTGGAAGTGGACTGAGGCGGCTCCGACGCCGATGAGCGTGGGCCCATTCGCCGAGCCCTCGGCCTGCATGCCGTGGCAGGACGAGCACCCCGTGAGGTAGAGCTTGTTCCCCTCGTCAATCGCGACCTGCCCGGCGTCAGCCGCCTGAGCGGTCTGGGCGCTGGAGATGGCAGCGTACGCACCTCCGACCGCCACGAGTGCGATTGCGAGAAGCGAGGGGGCGAACAGCGGGCTTCTTCGGCGTGCGGCGAGGAACTTCACCTTCGATCGAACCTTCCTGCAGGGGGAGTCGTCGGATGAGGGGTGGGGCCGTTACTTGAGGATGTAGATCATGAAGAACAGCGCGATCCAGACGACGTCGACGAAGTGCCAGTAGTACGACACGACGATTGCCCGAGTTGCCTGATCGTGCGTGAAGCGCTTAGCGACGTAGGTGGTCGCGAGGACGAAGAGGAAGGCGATGAGGCCACCGGTGACGTGCATGCCGTGGAACCCGGTCGTGAGGTAGAACACCGAGCCGTAGGCGTTCGACGAGAGCGTGAGCCCCTCTCGCACGAGCTCCGTGTACTCCATGATCTGGCCACCGATAAAGAAGGAGCCCATGAGGAAGGTGATGATGAACCAGCGGCGCAGCCCCTTGACGTCGCCACGCTCTGCGGCGAAGACCCCGAGCTGGCACGTCACCGACGAGAGCACGAGGATCGTCGTGTTGATGCCCGAGAACGGAATGTTGAGCAGGCTGGTCTCCTCGGCCCATAGGCCGGGGTTCACCGCTCGCAGCGTGAAATACATCGCGAACAGGCCCGCGAAGAACATGAGTTCGCTGGACAGCCAAACGATGGTCCCAACCGCCACCATGTTCGGTCGGTTCGCAGGTGCATGGTTGTACGCCGGGGGCGCTGTCGTCACTGTTGCCACAGGGGGAGTCTGGCAGATCGGCGAGGTTGACGCGCTGTGACCCCCCGCATGGGTGGCAGGAATCGTGGCGGCGGCGAACCATGGCAATCGAGGCTGGCTAGAGTTCCTCCTGTGAGCGATGCGCATGCCCCGCAGGATGGCCCGAGCCGACCCATTCGAGTGCTCGTCTACAGCGACGACAGGTCGATACGCGACTCAGTACTGCTGGCCCTCGGTAAGAGGCCCGCTCCGGAACTCGGCGACGTCACATATGTTCAGTGCGCCACTGAGCCCGCCGTGATCGCTGAGGTCGACCGGGGCAAGCTGGACCTGCTCATCTTGGATGGGGAGGCTTCCCCCGCCGGCGGTATGGGCATCGCCCGGCAGGTCAAGGACGAGATCTTCCATTGCCCCCCGGTGCTGCTCCTCATCGCACGGCCTCAGGATGCCTGGCTCGCGACCTGGTCGCGGGCTGAGGCGGTAGCGTCTCGCCCGGTGAATCCGATGTCCCTTGCCCAGACGGTCGCGAGCCTGCTCCGGCAGCGCGTGTCCGTGACCTCCTAGCCGGCGAGCGGCGATCGTGGCGAGTTGGCCGCAGGTCCTGCGTGCACTGACGAAGGGCGAGGACCTCACTGCTGACGAGGCGGCGTGGGCCATGAACTCGATCCTCGAGGGCTCTGCCACCGAGGCCCAGATCGGCGGGTTCGCCATGGCGCTTCGGGCGAAGGGCGAATCGGCAGCGGAGGTCGAGTCCTTCGTCACCGTCATGCTCGCGCACGCGAAGCGCGTCGACCACGACTTCATAGCGCTCGATGTCGTTGGCACCGGCGGTGACGCCTCGCACTCCGTGAACATCTCGACCATGTCGGCCCTCGTCGCGGCCGCCGCTGGCGCCCCGATCATCAAGCACGGAAATCGGGCTGCATCATCCTCCACGGGCACGGCCGACGTCCTCGAGGAACTCGGCGTGCAGATCGGACTCGAACCGGCGCAGGTCGCGGAGTGCGCGCGGGAGGCGGGCATTGGATTCTGCTTCGCACCCCTGCATCACCCGGCGATGAAGTTCGCGGCGCAGGCGAGGCGCGACCTCGGGGTCCCCACGCTCTTCAACATCCTCGGACCCCTCGCGAACCCAGGGCTTGCCGAGGCCGCGCTCGTGGGATGCGCGGACGCGGCCCGTGCCGCGGTCATGGCGGATGTCCTCCACCGCCGGGGCGTCAAGGCACTTGTTGTTCGCGGAGACGACGGGCTCGACGAGATCTCGACGGTGACGACGACCACCGTCTGGGATGCAACCGGGGCGCAGATCCAGCGGGTGACCTTCGACCCCCACGACCTCGGCATCGAGTCGGTGGATCCGCAACTGCTCGTCGGCGGCGATCGCGTGCGCAATGCCGACCTGCTGCGCAAGGCGCTGTCCGGCTCCGGCGAAGGACTCGGGCCAGACCGTGAGCGTGTCGCAGCGATCCGCGATGTGGTGGCCGTGAACGCGGCCGCCGCGCTCGTCGCCTACGGGGCGGCCATCGGCGAGCCGACCGAAGGCACCCTCGCGGAGCGGGTCGGGGCCCAACTGCCTCGCACCCGGCAGATCATCGAGAGCGGGGCCGCGATGCAGGTACTCGAGGCCTGGGTCCGGCTCGGCAACCGGCTCACCGCCTAGCCCATTCCCACGGTCGACATCTCACCGACTCCTGCGCGGAGGGGGCCTCAGGTGAGGACGGAGTCACATGAGGTCGAGAACGTGAGCAGTGGTTTGCAGTGCGCCGAGGACCCAGCCCTGGTTGAGCGATAGGGCGTCACCGCAGACGAAGAGACGTCGGCGGTCGAGCGGCGCGATGAGCTCCCTCGTCATCTTCCACGGTTCGACGCCTGGCCCCCACAGCGGAATATCACTGCCGATTGACGTATCGCCCCATCGCACCCCGCGTCCGTCGATGGGCAGGGGAACGGCGATGCCGTGCATCTCGCTCAGCGCATCGGTGACCTCGCGAATGACGGCGGCGTCGAGTCGCCCGCCCGCTTGCTCCGTCGGCGAAGACTCCAGCGAGGGGAACGTATGAAAGGCGTGTCGCCCGAAGGAGTAGCTCGCCATGATGAGCGAAGCGCCGCTCGGGTCTTCCTGCAGGTAGATGGTTTGACGAAGTGGCCCATCGCTCACTGACCTGCCCGGCTCGAGTCCGAGATCCCTCCACCATGGGCGGTCGTAGGCGAGATAGATCTTGATGGATTCGTTCTCGATCAGGTGGCTCAAGGCGCGACTGAGCACCGCTGATTGCTGGAGGATCGGACTGTTGAACCAGAGCCTGCGCATGGACGATCCTGACTGGGCGAGGATGACGGACCCAGCGCGAACTGTGCGCGTCTCGGATTCCGGTCCGATGCCGAAGTGGACGGTGAGCCCGCCTGCTGACGTTGGGTCGTCAGTGATGGAGATGGCCTGCCACCCCAGGTGTATGGCCACGCCCGCCGCGCTGGCGCGATCTGCCAGGGTCAGGGGTATTCGCTGCATGCCGCCATCGAGCCCCATGTAATCGGCATCGGACACCGCGAGGACGGTGCCAAGCCATTTGCTCGCTGATAGATCGGCGAGTTCGTAACCGATCCAGTCCTGGACGAAGGCGGCGCCCTCAGCACCGAACTCGGCCTCAAGGAGCTCGCCCGCAGTGATGAATGACAGCTTGGTGCCGTGATGGCGCAGGCCGTCGAGCCAATCACCGGTCTCATCACCGCCGACAGTCGAGAGGTCGTGCAGGCCCACCGACGCGGCGAGGCGCGTGAAAAAGGCGTCAGGCGGAAGTGCTGCGAGGTCTGCACGCATTTGGTAGGGAAACTGCCCTGCGTGGGTCACATCGCGTCGGCGCAGCCGAGTTCCGCGGAGCCTGACGAAGTTGCTCGGTGCCGATGCCGGGGCGGGGTGGGTCGTCAAGCCCAGTTCTTCGATGAGATCTAGGGTTGCCCGATGCTGGAATGGGGTGCGCATGCCGCCTAGTTCGGCCATTTCGTTCTCGACCGGCGGAACGGGGACGGACCAGAGCCGGCCTCCGATGCGGGATCGCGATTCGAATACGGCAATGGACTTGGTCGGATAGCGTGCCGCGAGCCGGTGGGCGGCAAGAGTCCCTGCCACGCCGGCTCCGATGATGACGATGTCGATGGATTGGCCCTCGGCCGGTCCCCTCGTCCGGCGTCCGACGAGCAAGCCCGTACCGATGCCTGCGGCGCCCGCCGTGGCGGCCGCGAGGCCGATGTCAATGCCCTCCACGTCGTCGCTGGCGCTGCGACCCCACTGGCGCCCGGCAACGAGCCCGGATCCGATCCCCACCGAGGCAGCCACCGCTGCGGCGATGAATGAACGACGTTCCAGCCCCGGCACGGACGAAGCCTAGAGCCGTTGCGCGCCGACTCGCAGCAGGCCATGACTCGCCCGCCGTTCGACATGAGTGACATGCGGGAGGCGGCGCCGGATACGCCAAGGCGCTCGAGGAAGTGGGGTGCTTGGGTTGTCAGGCGGTGCGGATTCTTGTCACCGGCAGCTCTCGTGCCCCGATCGGTCGCTGTTCGCCGGACCGGACGTGGCGTGAGTGCCACTGGTAGTCGCCCGCGGCCGGCGCCGAATCGCGCATGACGTGCTGAACCCGCGAAAGCCGGAGTGCGAGCTCGCCGCCGCAGGCGACCGGCAGCGAGAGCGGCACTGCGGCCTCGACGAGCCGGGCCCCCTCGAGCCAGGCGCTGATGGCGTCGGCCTCCTCGGCAAGGCCCGACGTGGCGAGGGTTCTGGTCGAGGTGACGTGGTCGGCGGAGCGCCGCAGTGCGTCAAGGGCTGGCCTTGGATCGACCCCGCGGTCGACCGTGACTGCCCCGGCAAGGGAGCCGAAGCGGATGCAGTGGATCTCCCAGCCGCCCTCAGGAGTCTGCTGAGCGGCGAGGATCTCGGGGTTCGCCGCGAGCATCGCGAGCCGCTGGGTGCGGACACTGGCGTGGAGGTAGGCCGCGAGGCGATCGCGCCAGCCGGCGGCGTCCTCGAACCGGCCCGCCTCCGAGAGTTCTGCCATGCGCCCTGAGCAGGCCTCGATCACTGCCCGGGCATTGCCGGCCATCGCCTGCTGGGCTCCTTGGACGAGGTCGTCGTACGCGCTCGTGTTGCCCGAGGCGGTGCACGGGGCCGGGCAGGTGCCGAGCTCGGCGCGAACGCAGCCGGGAGTCTCGGTTCGGGGCCGGCGGGCGATCTTGGCGGTGCAGGTGCGCAGCGGAAAGGCGAGGGCCAGCGCCTCGGAGGCGAAGTGGGCCGCGCCGGCGCTCGGGAAGGGGCCGAGGTAGCGGGCGCCGACTGAGGAGTCGTCGAGCACTGCGCGGACGACAGAGAGCCGTGGTGCGTGCTCAGCCGTGAGCTTGAGCCAGACCTGCTTCTCCGGCCGCTTCGAGCGATGGTTGTAGCGCGGCTGATGCTCGGCGATGAGCCGCAACTCGCGCACGCGTGCCTCGAGGGTGCTCGCGCAGACGATCGGTGTCACCTCGTGGGCGATGCCGACCATCTCGGCCATGCGGCGCCTGTTCTCGGACGCCGTGAAGTAGCCGCGCACCCGGGTGCGGATGCTCTTCGAGGTACCGATGTACAGGGCGGTGCCTGTCTGGTCCTTGAACACGTAGACGCCCGGTGCATCAGGCAGGCCGTCTGCGAGGTGTCGCTTGCTTCGCTGGGTGGGCGACACCTTCGACGAGAAGGCCTGCAGGTCCTCGACGGTCTGGACGCCGAGATTGCCGAGCCTGGCGACGAGCGCGTGGAAGACATCGGCGGTGGCGCGCGCATCGTCGAAGGCCCGGTGGGTCGGGGTGACAGTGGCGTGGAAGTGCGCGGCGAGGGTGCCGAGCTTGCAGTTGCGGACCTCGCCCGGCTGGAGGGTCACGCGTGCGATGCGGGCGGTATCGAGCACCTGCGGGCCGGGCCAGGGGTACTCGAGCTTGCGGCAGGCGCCCTTGAGGAAGCCGACGTCGTACGGCGCGTTATGGGCGATGAGGATGCTTCCGCGCATGAACTCGAGGAATGACGGCAGGACGGCCTCGAGCCGTGGCGCTGTCATGAGGAGCGCATCGGTGATGCCCGTGAGCGCCGCAACGAAGGGGGGAACCGCAATGCCCGGGTTGACGAGGGTCGAGTACTCGCCGATGACCTCGCCGCCCCGGATCCGCACGGCGCCGATCTCGGTGATGCCCGCTTCGGCGGGACTGCCGCCGGTAGTCTCGAGGTCGACGACGACGAAGGTTGCCTGCGACAGCGGCATGCCGAGTGCGTCGGTGGAGAGCTGCTCGTGCATGCATGAACGCTAGGGCAGGCCCCTGACATCGGGGGTCAGGCGCGACTGACCGCGCTGGGGATTCGACGCTCGGCGACCAGGCGAAGGCCACGTTTCGATATCCTCGCTGCCGTGGCCATCACCCTTCCTGACGTTACCTCCCGATTTCGCTGCGCCCACTGCGGCAACCTCACCCGGTTCGACGTGGTGCGCACCACGAGGGTGAGCGAGTTCTGGCATCTGGCGATCTCCGGCGAGCCGGTCATCGAGGAGTCGGTCGTCCTAGAGGAGTCGGTCGAACAGGTGCAGTGCCGGTGGTGCTCGGCCACGGACCGCGTGGAAATCGTGCCGAGGCCGGAATTCGGCGGTCCCGCGCAGGAGGCAGCGGGCGACGGCGGGCCCTGAGGGCCTGCGTTCCAAGGCGATTGTCAGACCCTGCTTCTAGCGTCCGGCCCATGGTTATTGACTGTGGTACCTGCGTGGTTGCCGGTGATGCGTGCGGCGATTGCGTCGTCTCCGTCCTTCTTGGTCCAATCGGCGGCGCGGCGCATCCCGAGATCGCCGACGAGCACTGCGCGGCCATTGCCGCATTGGCAGGCTCCGGACTCGTTCCGCCCCTTCGATTGGTGTCGGCTCCGGCGGGAGACCGAAGGCCCGGACATCATCGGGCGAGCTGACCCGACCCCTTGTTGCCACCGAGTTCATCAGGTGTGGCGTACATCACGTTCAGCTGCAGGATGTCATCGGTTTTCCTGCGCTATTGAGGCGTACGTCCGTGCCGTTCGGGTCACAAGGCCCTTGCGCGCAGGGGCCATCGAGATCTTTCTGTTACCTTGGTAGGGAATTGCACCGTCGACGCGGGAACCCCCTCCCGGTCGGCTCCGTCGAACCAGGCAGTGCGCCGTGGACGAAGGAGAGCAGTCTTGAGGTTTCCAGCATCGATCCGCCATGCGCTCGTGGCCGTGGGCGTGGGGGCCCTCGTTCTGACCGGCGCAGCACCGTCTGCGCAGGCAGCGCCACGGGACCTGCAGGAGGTGCGCAATCAGGTGCGCGACTTCCAGGCCCAGGCTGAGAGCGCGACCGAGCGCTACAACGAGGCGCAGGTGCGCCTGCGCGACATCGAGTCCGACCTCACCTCCCTTGAGCGCAAGGTGACGCGCGAGAAGCGGCAACTGAGCAGCATCTCCGCTGCCGTGGATGGCCTCGCCCGGTCCGCGTACACCAGTGGGGGCATCGATGCATCCCTGCAGGTGCTCCTCGCAGACGACCCGAATGAATTCCTCGCGCAGGCAGCCGCACTCGATCAGGTCGCGCACTCCCAGTCGGCGTCCTTGCGCAGAACCCAGACGGCGAGGTTGCGGCTCGCGCAGGCCGAGGCGGAATTGCAGCAGAAGCAGGATTCCGCCAAGTCGGTTCGCAACGAGATGAAGGATGCGCAGGAGGAGGCGAACCAGCGGCTCAGGGACGCCGAGGGAGTCCTCTCGGGTCTGGAGGCGAAGGAACGGGAGCGCATCGCCCAACTTGCTGCGAAGGAGCGGCAGGCGGCGATGGCTGCAGCAGCAGCGGCTGCACGTCAGATCGACCAAGGTCAGGCACAGCAGAGCGGTCCGAGCGCCGGAGGAGGCGGATTCTCCGGCGGTGGGCGCGCGGCAACGGCCGTGCGCTACGCCCTCGCCCAGGTGGGCGACCGTTATGTCGCAGCCACGTCCGGCCCGAATACCTTCGATTGCTCGGGCCTGACGATGACGGCCTGGCGGCAGGCCGGCATCTCGCTGCCCCACTACAGCTACAGCCAGTACAGCAAGAGCCGCAAGATCCCGTTGAGCCAGGCGCAGCCAGGGGACCTCGTCTTCTACTTCGGTGGCAGCGTGCACCATGTCGGCATGTACATCGGCAACGGGAAGATGGTGCATGCGGCAAACCCGGGCGAGGGCGTCGTCGTCACCGATGTGCTCGGTCCTTGGTACAACCGCTACTTCACAGGGGTCGGGCGAGTCCTCGGATAACGGGCATGCGATCGACGGCATTCGGTGCGAGCACCACCGCGACCGCCGTGATCGTGCAGGTGAGCAGTAGGCCAATGCGTGCCAACTGCACGCAGGCCGCATACCACGTCGTCTCGATGAGCGAGCCGTAGAGCCAAGGGAAGATGACCGACGTAAGCGCGGCCATCACGACGAGCAGGATCGTCACGGTTCGCAGCCTCGACCGCCTGTCGACACTCGCGGCGGCGGCGATCCCGACGATCCACACCGAGTACTGCGGTGAGAAGACCCGGCTCGTTGCCACCGATACGAGCACGAGCGCGAGCGCGACGTCGCCGGGTGCGACCGACTCGAGCCTGCCTCGCAGGCGCTGCAGGGCAATCACGCCGATGAGCCCGATGCCGAGCGCCGTGATGACCAGTCCGGCGGTCGTTGCACCGGGCATGACGATCTCGAAGGCTCCGTAGCGCAGCACGACTTCCTGTGGCTGCCCCAGGGCCCCGGCGATGACGAATGGCAGGGCCCCGACAGACTCGAGCTGCAGCCCGCGCTCGCCCTGCTCCCCGAGGAAGGACACGCCCCCCTGCGCCCATGCAGCGATGAGCGCGGTTCCGATGGCCACGGTCGCGAGTGCCGCAGCGACTCCGCGCCAGAGGCTGCGGCGGGGAAGGGCAAGGAGGATGAGGGCGGGCCATACCTTCAGCAGCCCGCCGACCCCGGCAGCGATGCCACTGAGCCAGGGACGTGAGACCAGGAGCAGGGCGGCAACGGCGAAGAGCGTCGGGAACAGGTCGAATCGCGAGAGCATGACCGGCCCGACGGCGATACCGCCGATGACCCACGCCCACGGCCCCCGCATCGACGCCGGGCTGTAGCGGTCCCGGTGGATGCGCAGGGATGCGGCCGTGAGAAGGGCGAGGATCGCGGCGTCGGCGAGGACGGCGAGCACCACGAAGCCGATGATCGGGTCCGGACCCACGACACCGGAGAGGGCGAAGAGCACCCCGGCTCCCGGTGGGTACTGCCAGAAGGCATCACCCACCGGGAACTGGCGCTCATCGAGCAGGATCGTCCAGGTCGAGTAGAGGTAGACGTCAGGGAGGAAGTACTCGGCCAGGCCGAAGGTTGCCCCGACGAGGAGCGCTCTTGTCGCAGTCCATGCGAGAAGCAGGCGCGCGATCGAGCGTCGTGTCGTGGGATCGCGCAGCATGCTCACGGCCCCGACACTAGCGACCCCGAACTACGAGTAGAGCACCTCGATCTCGGCCTCGCACTCCTTCATGACGACGCCGCGCTTGAGCTTGAGGGATGGGGTCATCTGGCCGCCCTCCTCGGTCCAGTCGGTCTCCATGATCGCGAACTTCTTGATTGCCTCCGCGTGCGAGACGGCCTTGTTGCCCTCATCGACGGCCCCCTGAATCGCGGCCAGCAGATCCGGGTCGGTTGCCATGTCCGCGATCGTGGCATCCGAAGGCTTGCCGGCCTGCTTGAGCCAGGCGGGGAAGGCCTCGACGTCGATGGTGACGAGGGCGGCGATGAACGGACGGGCATCGCCGACCACGAGGCACTGGGAGACGAGCCAGTTCGCGCGGATGCGGTCCTCGAGAACGGCGGGCGCGACGTTCTTTCCCGCGGCAGTGACGATGAGTTCCTTCTTGCGTCCGGTGATCCGGACGAATCCGCGGTCATCGATCTCGCCGATGTCTCCGGAGTGGAACCAGCCATCGGGCTCAATGGCCTCAGCGGTCGCGGTCGGGTTGTTCCAGTAGCCCGAGAAGATCTGCGAACCGCCAAGGAGCAGTTCACCGTCGGCGGCCACTTTCACTCGCGCGCCTGGAATGGGCTGACCGACGGTTCCGATCCTGATGGCGGAGGGGCGGTTGACCGTCGTGGCAGCGCTTGTCTCGGTGAGGCCGTAGCCCTCGAGGATCGTGAGTCCTGCACCCCTGAAGAAGTGGCCGAGCCGCGCTCCGAGCGGCGCACCGCCGGAGACCGCCCAGCGAACCTGTCCGCCGAGGGCCGCGCGGAGCTTGCCGTAGACGAGGCGGTCGAAGACCGCGTGCTTCAGGCGCAGGACGAGGCCGGGGCCGCCATCCTCGAGGGCGGTGCTGTACGCGATAGCCACGCTCGCAGCCGTGTCGAAGATGTGTCCCTTTCCTGCCGCGACCGCCTTCTGCTGCGAGGAGTTGTAGATCTTCTCGAAGACGCGGGGGACGGCGAGGATGAAGGTGGGCTGGAAGGTGGCAAGCATGGGCAGGAGGTCCTTGATGTCAGCGGCATGCCCGAGGCGGGCACGGGCGCGAACGCAGCCGAGTTGCACCATCCGGCCGAAGACGTGGGCTACCGGCAGGAAGAGGAGCGTCGATGAACCTGGGGCGAGGAAGACGTCGCCGAGGCCCTCGACCACGTTGTCCACCTCGAACATGAAGGCCCGCTGGGTGAGGACGCATCCCTTGGGCCGGCCGGTCGTGCCCGACGTGTAGATGATCGTCGCGAGGGAGTCGGGGGTGACGCTCGCCCGGCGCTCCTCGAGCGCAGCATCGGTGATGTCGACCCCATCAGCCTTGATGGCGTCGATGACCGAGTCGTCGAAGACCCAGACTCGAGTGCACTCGGGCACATTGACGGATACCTCGTCGAAGACCTGCTTGTTCTTGTGGCTCTCGAGGAACACGGCAACGGCGTTCGAGTCGGTGAGGATCCACTCGACCTGCTCCGCCGATGAGGTCTCGTAGACCGGAACGCTCACGGCTCCGGCGTACCAGATCGCGTAGTCGACGAGGGTCCACTCGTAGCGGTTGCGGGACATGATCGCGATCCGCTCGCCTTGCTGAACGCCGTTGGCGACGATGCCCTTCGCGACGGCGACCACATCGGCGAGGAACTCGGCGGCGGTGACGCCGACCCATGTGCCTTCACGCTCGACTGACATGACGACATGGTCGGGAACCTCGGCAGCGTTCTTCAGGACATGATCGGTCATGTTTCCGGTTTCGTGCGCGGGGACGACGGCCGGCAGCTCGAATTCGGTCAGCACTGTGGGACTCCCTTGTCATTCGTCTGGTGGATGCGCTTGGTCGAACACCCGGGTGCATCGTGGGTACTTCGAGGCTACGCGATACGACCTGCTCTGGCGAGGGCATTGGGAACCTTTTAGGCTTACTCGCGATGAAGGTCAACGTGGTGTCAGACGTCCATGGGGCTGACGACGCCCTGCGCCGCGCTGCAGACGGCGCCGACGTCTTCGTCTGCCTCGGGGATCTCATCCTGTTCCTCGACTACGACGACCCGACTCAGGGCATCTACACCGAGCTCTTCGGGGAGGCGCACACCCGTGCCTACATCGATGCGCGAACGGCGGGCAGGTTCGAGGACGCTAGGGAGCTGAGCGCCGCGGCTTGGGCACGGCGGGGTGTCCTTGATCCAAGTGAGCGATGGGCCACGCTGAGCGGGCAGGTGCGAGGCCAGTACGAGCGGCTGTTCGAGGCCATGCCGGCGCCAGCACTCATGACCTTCGGGAATGTCGACATTCCTGATCTGTGGCCGGAGTACGTCAGGCCCGGGCATCGCGTCATCGACGGGGCCGCCGTTACCGAGGGCGGAGTTCGCATGGGTTTCGTGGGCGGCGGCATGGTCTCGCCGATGCGGACGCCCTATGAGCTGACGGCCGAGGAGTACGCAGGCAAAGTCGCGGCGCTCGGTCCGGTCGATGTGCTCTTCACCCACATTCCGCCGCCCGTCCCGGAACTCACCTACGACACGGTGGCCCGCCGGTTCGAGTTCGGCAATGCCACCCTGCTCGAGTACATCAGGGACGTCCAACCGGCATTCCACCTGTTCGGCCACGTTCACCAGCCGCTCCGGAGCCGAATGCGCATCGGTCGCACCGAGTGCATCAATGTCGGCCACTTCCATGCGACCGGCCGACCTTTCGTGCTCAACCTCTGATCGGGGGGCGCACGGGGTAGCCTGAGGGACCCGACCTTGGAGCATCAATGGCTGAGAAGACTGAATCGAGCATCGTCATCGATGCCTCGCCCGCTGCCGTCATGGCGGTCATCGCGAACCTCGCCGCGTACCCCGAGTGGA
>CAFBNE010000027.1_pt1 | contig 28904 bp, 30 predicted proteins | sample 7269181 | NCBI WGS metagenome assembly CAFBNE01 (sample SAMEA6814085, study PRJEB35770) | uncultured Actinomycetes bacterium | biome: Freshwater; feature: Freshwater reservoir; material: water | place: Czech Republic | collected 2017-05-23 | depth 30m m
CACGGCTGCAACAGCAATCCCGATGATCCGCTGCCGGCGCTTGCGCGCGACGGCTGCCTGTTGCCGCCTCACCTGCTGCCGCTCGTACTTCTCGCGGGCCAGTTGCTTCTCGCGCCGGTTGCTTGTCACCTGCAGAGTCTATTCGGGGCGGGCGGCGGCCGGCATTAGGCTTCGCAGATGCTCATTGTCGGCTTTCCCGCGGGTTCATGGGCGACCAACTGCTACGTCATTGCGAGCGGCCCTGGGGAGCCCTGCCTCGTCATCGATCCGGGCCAGGACTCGATCACAGGCGTGGAGGAGGCGATTCGGGAGCACTCGCTGAAACCGGCGGCCGTCCTGCTCACCCACGGGCACATCGACCATGTCTGGTCGGTTGCCCCGGTTGCCCACGGCTTCGGCATCCCCGCCTACATCCATGCCGGCGACCGCTATCGGCTGGCGGACCCTGCCGGCACGAGCGTCGTGGCGTCGCGCGAGCACCTGCTCGCCATGACGAAGGGGGCGCTCGAGCTCACCGAGCCGGATGACGTCCGGATCCTCGCTGACGAAGCCAGGCTCGACCTTGCCGGCATCAACCTCGTCGTTGCCCACGCACCCGGCCACACCGAGGGCTCGGTGGTGTTCACCAGGCCAGGCGACGCGACCGATGATCCGATTATGTTCAGCGGCGACGTGCTCTTCGCCGGATCGATCGGCCGCACTGACCTTGCGGGAGGCGATTCGGCAGCCATGCGCGAGAGCCTCGAGCGCGTCATCATCACCGCTGACGACGCCACGATCGTCCTGCCTGGGCACGGACCGCAGACGACCATCGGCGCGGAGCGCGTGGCAAATCCCTTCCTGCAGTTCGGCGGCGGATTCGGTGCCGCACCGTCACGGGGCATGTGATGGCGATGTTCCAGGCGCCCAAGGGCGTGCCGGAGTACTTCGGGGCCCGGGGCGGCTCGTTCCTCGCCGTGCGCGAGGCGCTGAGCAGGCCGGCAATGCTCGCCGGCTACGGGTACGCGGAGCTGCCGGTGTTCGAGGACACGGGCCTGTTCGTCCGTGGCGTGGGGGAGTCCACCGATGTGGTGTCGAAGGAGATGTACACCTTCGAGGACAGGGGAGGGCGATCCTTGACCCTGCGGCCGGAGGGCACGGCCGGCGTCATGCGACTCGTCGTTGAGCATGGCCTCGACCGTGGACAGCTTCCGGTCAAGGTGTGGTACGCCGGCCCGTTCTTCCGGGCCGAGCGCCCGCAGCATGGCCGCTACCGCCAGTTGCAGCAGGTGGGCATCGAGGCGATCGGCTCCGATGACCCCGCGCTCGACGCCGAGGTCATCGCACTCGCCGACGAGGCCTTTCGGTCCCTCGGGCTCACGCAGTACACGCTCCACCTGACCTCGCTCGGCTGCGCGGTCTGCCGTCCCGGCTACCGCGAGGCTCTCCAGTCGTTCCTGGCGGGTGTCGATCTCGACGAGGCCACGCGCGAACGGGCGGCGGTCAACCCGCTGCGGGTGCTCGATGACAAGCGTCCTGACGTGCAAGCGCGGCTCGCCGGGGCTCCCCACATGGTCGATCACCTGTGCGCCGAGTGCGCCGCTCACTACGCAGCCGTCCGGCAGGCCCTCGGCCTCCTCGGGGTGCGGTGGAATGAGGCCCCCGCACTCGTCCGCGGACTCGACTACTACACGCGCACTACCTTCGAGTTCACCCACGACCTTCTCGGCGCCCAATCCGGCATCGGGGGTGGTGGACGCTACGACGGACTCATGGAGTCCATCGGCGGGGCCGCGCTCTCCGGCATCGGGTGGGGCATCGGCACTGACCGAACCCTGCTGGCCTGCGAGGCGGAGGGCCTCGAGCCGGGCGCTGGGCCGCTCATCGACGTTTACTGCGTGCCGATCGGCGCCGATGCCAAGGCGCGGCTCGTGGGCCTCGCCGGCGAACTTCGGGCTCGCGGCGTGCGCGCCGACATCGCCTACGGCGATCGGGGGCTCAAGGGGGCGATGAAGTCCGCGGATCGCAGCGGAGCGCCGCTCGTCGTCGTGCTCGGTGACAATGAGGTGCAGGGCCGGACGGCAGTCATCAAGGAGATGACGACGGGAGATCAGTCCACCATTCCGTGGGACAGTGTGCTTGACGTGATTCAGTCACGGGTCCAGGAGCAAGCAATCGAAAGGAATTCGCGGTGATCCGCTCAACCAATGCCGGAACGATTCGGTCAGGCGATGTCGGCAGCACGGTGACGCTGGCTGGATGGGTAGCGAGCCGCCGCGATCATGGAGGCGTCGCATTCCTCGACCTCCGCGACGCGAGCGGCATCGTGCAGGTCGTCGTCCACGATCCTGAGGTCGCGCACGGCCTGCGCGACGAGTACTGCCTGCGGATCGTCGGCTCGGTCGCTGCCCGCCCTGCGGGCAATGAGAACCCGGACCTTCCGACCGGCTCCATCGAGGTCATGGCTCAGGAGGTCGAAATCCTGTCGGTCTCGGCGCCGCTGCCCTTCCCGATCGATGATCGCGTGACGGTCGGCGACGAAGTCCGCCTCAAGTACCGCTACCTCGACCTGCGCAGGCAGTCCGCTGGCGACGCCCTGCGCATGCGGTCGAAGGTCAACCAGATCGCCCGCAACGTCCTCCTCGACCTTGACTTCGTCGAGATTGAGACGCCCACGCTCACCCGCTCGACGCCGGAGGGTGCGCGCGACTTCCTCGTGCCGGTGCGACTGCAGCCGGGGCACTGGTACGCGCTCCCGCAGTCGCCGCAACTGTTCAAGCAGCTGCTCATGGTCGCCGGGATGGAGCGCTACTTCCAGATCGCGCGGTGCTATCGCGACGAGGACTTTCGCGCCGACCGCCAGCCTGAGTTCACCCAGCTCGACATCGAGATGTCCTTCGTCGAGCAGGCTGACGTCATCGAGGTGGGCGAGGCAATCGTCCGCGCGCTGTGGAAGGGGATTCTCGATTTCGAGATCGGCGACATCCCCCAGATGACGTATGCCGAGGCGATGCGCAGGTTCGGCAGCGACAAGCCCGACCTTCGATTCGGTCTCGAGCTGGTCGACCTCACCTCGTATTTCTCGGCAACCCCGTTCCGGGTGTTTCAGGCGGAGCATGTCGGAGCCGTCGTCATGCCGGGTGGAGCCGACCAGCCCCGGCGGCAGTTCGACGCCTGGCAGGAGTGGGCGAAGCAGCGTGGCGCCAAGGGCCTGGCCTACGTCACCGTCGATGCCGAGGGTGTGCTCGGCGGGCCGGTCGCGAAGAACCTAAGCGACGACGAGCGAGCCGGGCTCGTCGAGGCTGCGGGGGCCAAGCCGGGCGACTGCGTCTTCTTCGCAGCCGGTAAGGCCTCCGACGCGCGCTCCCTGCTCGGGGCCACGCGAAACGAGGTAGCCCGCCGGCTCGACATGATCGACGAGAAGGCCTGGTCCTTCCTGTGGGTCATCGATGCGCCGATGTTCGAGGAGACCGAGGACGAGAACGGCACGAAGGGCTGGACAGCCGTCCACCACCCCTTCACGTCGCCGAACAGGGAATGGCGCGACTCATTCGAGCAGTCGCCTGGCGAGGCGCTCGCCTGGGCCTACGACATCGTCTGCAACGGAAATGAGATCGGCGGCGGCTCGATTCGAATCCATCAGGCCGACATCCAGGAGCGGGTGTTCGCGATGCTCGGCATGACCGAGGAGGAGTCCCAGGAGAAGTTCGGGTTCCTGCTCGATGCGTTCAAGTTCGGGCCACCGCCGCACGGCGGCATCGCGATTGGATGGGACCGCACCTGCATGCTCCTCGCGGGGGCCCAGTCGCTGCGCGAGGTCATCGCCTTTCCCAAGACGGGCGCCGGCCACGATCCGCTGACCGGCGCGCCGACGCCCATCACGGCCCAGCAGCGCAAGGAGGCAGGGATCGACGCGGCCCCACCGGCGCACCTGCCCATCGACCCGGAGTGAGGCGCGCAAGGTCTCGCATAGTGCGTAAAACTTTCGAGCGTCACAATTCCGTAACAAACCTGACCGGTCGGGGTGAGGCCGGGAAAGATATAGCCGGACGCGTCGTGCTCGAGGGCGCTGCGGCCGACCTGGCCCAGGATGCCGAACTCAGGAGGGCCTGCCTTGGACGTTGACCTCGCTCGCTATCGCGAACGGTTCCCGGTGCTCACGAACGTCACGTACCTCAATAGCTGCTCCCAGGGTGCCCTCGCAGACACCGTGCGCGGTGCGATGGAGCACTACATGGACGGCATGGACGATGTCGGCTCGCTCTGGGAAACCTGGGCCGGCAAGCAGGAGGAGGTCCGGGGCCTGCTCGCGCGCCTATTCAGCACGACTCCGGGCGAGGTCGCCGTCACCGCCTCCGCCTCCGCCGCGATCGACTCCATCGCCTCCGCGCTGTTCCTCGAAGACGGCCCGCGCACGGTCGTCACGACGTCGCTCGAGTTCCCGACCGCAGGCCAGATCTGGCACGCTCAGGCGGCTCGCGGGGTCAGTGTCGTGCACGTCCCGGCCGGCCCGGACCATCGCCTTGCGATCGATGACCTTGCCGCCGCCATCGATGACGACACAGCGCTCGTCTCGGTCACGCATGTCTGCTACCGCAATGGTGCGATGACCGACCTCGCGGCAGTGATCGAACTCGCCCATTCGCGGGGCGTCCGGGTCCTCGTCGACGCCTACCAGTCGGGTGGGGCCGTCCCCATCGACTTCGCTGCGCTCGGCGCCGACTTCCTCGTCGGCGGCTGCCTGAAGTACATGCTCGGCATGCCAGGGGTGGGCTTCGGACTTGTGACGAAGGAGGCATGTGCGGACCTGGTCCCGACCTCGACCGGCTGGTTCGCTGCGCGCGACATCTTCTCGATGGACATCTACGGGTATGACCCCGCGACCGATGCCCGTCGATTCGAGGCGGGCACGCCGGTGGTGCCAAGCCTGTATGCCGTGGCCGCCGGTTTGGAACTCCTGCTCGAGATCGGCGTCGACCGGGCATGGGAGGTCTCGTCGAGCCTCCACGACCAACTGCGCGCGGGGGTGGGCGAGCTCGGAGGAACCGTCGTCACCCCGGGTGGCGCGGGTGAGCATGGACCGATGATCGCGATCGCGTCAACCGACGAGCATGCCCTCGTCCGTGCAATGGCCGAGGATCGCGTGATCGTCTCGTGCCGTGATGGAAATATCCGGATCAGCCCGCACTTCTACAACAATGCCAGCGACATCGATGCCGCGCTGGCCTCGATGCGGCGGCATCGTCACCTGCTCGCCTAGGCGATGGAGGCGTCGAGGGTGATCGTGGCCGTCGAGTAGGGCATCGACACCGGGCTGCTGGCCTGTGACTGCTCGAGAAGGACGGCCGCAGCGGTGGTCACGGCGACGCTGTCACCTGCGGTGCCGGCCTCCTCGATGAGGTTCGTTTCGGCATCCTCCTGCACCCGGGACTGAGCGTGCAGCCGACCTCCGGGCCTACGGCCGAGGGTCATGGTGCCCGAGCCTGTCGGTAGGGAGCCGGAGGTCGGCGCTCGCGCGGTGACAGCTCGCAGGCGACTCCTTCTGCTGCCGGAAATGAGGCAGAAGCCTATGCTCGAATCATGATTTCCGGCATCGTGATGACCGAGTCGGATGTTGAATCATCGACCCCTGCCGGGAGCACCGTCACCGAGCGCGTGATCATACCGGGCGGGCACTATGCCGAGCCCATGATCCACCGCTCCCTGCGCATCGGTGCCGGTGATTCGCACGACAGGCGCGACGACCTCAACGACGAGTTGCTCTTCGTGATGGCCGGGGCTGGAACCATTGCGATCCGCATCGACGGGCATGAGGAGTCGATCGAGGTCCTCGAGGGCGATGCCGTCCAGATTCACGCGGGGGAGTCCTCGCGCCTTGTCGTAGCGCGGGGGGAACTCCACCTCCTGTCGTTCCTGGTGCCCGCTCCGGTCACGCCCTGGTCGGCGCAACTCGCCCGCCCGGTGGATCGAGTGATCCACGTCGCGCACCTTGGCGAGCAGCACAGCCAGGCGGCGACAGCTGACCGCCAGTTCGAGGTCCTGTTCGACCGCAGTCGGGGGAGTCGGGGGGCGACGATGTTCGTTGGGTTCATTCCCACCTCCGGTGCCCCGGAGCATTACCACCTCTACGACGAGATCTGCGTCATCGTTCGAGGGTCCGGCTTCCTCCATGCGCTCGGGCGGAGCCAGCCCATCGAGCCGGGAAGCGCCTTTCACGTGGCGCCTCGGCTGCTCCACGCAATCGAGAATCCTAATCCAGATGACATCTGGATTCTCGGAGTGTTCCGCCCTGAGGGGTCCGCGGCATCGGCCTTCTACCCGGACGGGCGTCCGGCTCCGACGAACGAGGACTGACATTGGCCCGGGCACGGTCCCGCTTGTACGGTTGACCGGACCCAACCCGGCCAAACTGACGACCTGGAGTGAACGTGGACACGATCGAAACGACGGAGCAGGAGTCTGATCTCTCAAGAAGGCAGAGGATCAAGATCGTCATCGAGTCCCTGGCGCGGCTGATCGTCGGCCTCGCGTTCGTCCTGTTGATGATGCGCCTGGTTCCGGTCGATCCGCACCTGAACGTCTGGATCCCCATCGCCATGGGCTGCGTGATGCTGGCGGCATTCGCCTGGTACTTCAGGCTTCAACTCCGTCGGATCCATCGCGCGCGATACCCTCGCGTCCAGGCGACGGAGGCCCTCGTGCTCCTCGTCGCGATGTTCCTCGCGTTCTTCTCGGTCACCTACTACGCCATGTCGCTGGCAGAGCCCGCGAGCTTCTCGGAGGACCTCGACCAGTTCTCGGCGTTCTACTTCACCGTCACCGTGCTCGCCACGGTCGGATTCGGGGACATCACTCCGGTGACGATTCCGGCCCGCTCCGTTGCCATGGTCCAGATGGGATTCGATATCGCCTTCATCGCAGTAGCGGTTCGAATCGTCACCGGGACGGCGAACCAGGCGATGAAGAGCCGTGACGAAGTCGCGAATGGAGGCTAACGCCGGCGGCCCCCGTCGGTCGGGGTGACGACCGACCAGGGGGAGGCCCTCAGAGCCCTGCAGCGAGCCCGGCCACTCGACCCGTTCCTTGACTGGCATGTTGATGCCGTTGGCATCGAGGATCTCGTGACGGACGGCGACCATGTGGCGTGGACGAGGCTTAGGCGTGACCGAAGTGAGCGGTGGGCCACCGTGCTCGGCGACGATGCCGAACGCGCGGCTGCGCTGCTGCGAAGGCTGGGCGGCCGCGCTCCGCTTGACGGAGTGACGGCGCACGCCAGCGCATATGCAACGCTGCCGCAGGAGTTTCGGGCCCCGATGACGGGGCACTGGTCCCTTTGGATCCTCGAGGCGAACCGAGTGACGGCTGCGATTCGGAGCTGGGCTGCACAGGCATCGATCCTCGAGATCGACGACCCGAGAATCGACGCCCTGCTGCGCCACTCCGAGTCCGCCTACGTCTTCACTGGCGCTTCGAGCATCATCCGGTGGGCTGGTGTCGAGAAGGGCGACCGCCTCGTCGCGGTTGCCGGTCAGGAGGTCGAAGCCTCCGGCGCGGCACATCTCGTGAGCGTGTGCAGCGACCCTGGTCACCGAGGTATGGGCTACGCGCGAGCGGTGTGCTCTCGCCTCGTCGTCGAAGCCGTTTCCGATGGCTCCCCGGTGGTGATTCTGGAGATGTACGCGGCAAATGCAGCGGGTCGTGCCCTGTACTCGGCAATCGGATTCACCGAGGCGCACCGGTATCAAAGTGGCCTCTTATCGCCGAGGACCAGTGTCGCGGTGAACGCACCGTGACCGCGGCGAATCGACCGGCCAGTGCCGGAGGATCCAGGGGCGCGGCGGCATTTGTCCTTGGTGTCGGCCTCGCCACCGCCGGAAGTTCCGTGAGCCTTCTCAGTGCCACAGGGATCACGACGGTGGCGGGCAATTTCGACTCGGGTGCGATCTACACGGGTCTTACCTTGCCATCGGCTTAGTAGCCGGGGCATTGACCATGCCCTACGCCCCTCGTGTGTGTCGAGTGTTGGGCACGCGCCTTGCGTTCGCCTGGGCCACGTCCCTGCTTTCTGGGTTCTGGATCCTCGTCGCCTTGCTGATCTTCCTCGGCGTTCCTCCGCTGCCGGTCTTGCTGTTGGCCGCGCCGGTCGTCGGAGGCTTCATCGGATTCACGGCTGTTCTGTCACCCGTGGTCTACAAGGCCTACCTCTCGTCAAGGGATATGACACAGGTCATGGCCCGCATGACCGTGGTCAAAGGGGTGGCAGCAGTGGTCGGTGCCTTGGCCGGCGGAGTCTTCATCTCGAGCGGCACTGAAGCGTTCGGCCTGCTCGTAGCAGGACTGCTCAGGATCCCACTCGCTTTGTTCGCCTTCAGGATCGCTCCAGCCCTCTCGATTGCCGATCCACTCCAAACCCTTACACCGTGGGGTGACATCGCCACCAGCCTGAAGGAGAGCCCGGCGCTACGCCGAACAACGTTCCTCGCATGCGGCGTGGCAATGTTCGTCGCGCCTCTACCGTCCTTCGTGGTTCCCTTGACCCACGCCCTCCGGAGGGAACCACTCCTCCAAGGGGCTGGCCTGCTCATGGCGAGCATCGCGATCGGGGAACTTCTCTCACCCATCGTCGTGTCGCGATTTCGGGCGAAGCGCACGCCGATCGCGTCCTCTGCCCTTGCATCGGTGGCGACGGGCGGGATTCTGCTTGCCCTCGCCGTGGCCTCGATGACACTGTCGAACGAGATCGAGTTGGTTGCCTGGGGGATATTGGGGATCGGGTTCGGCACCAGCCGCTTCGCATCTCGGGCACTGACGATCGGGGCCGCAGCCGAGGCGCAGGAGGTTCACGATGTGTCGAAGAGCCTTGCCGCGATGCTCCTTTCCGCATGTCTCGTGGCACCCGTTGGGATTCTTGCGTGGAGCGCAATCCTTAGATGGGGCTCGGCGCCCGCCGCGATGGCATTCGGGGCGGTTGGCATCGGCTGCGTCGGGATCGTCATGTCCCGTCCTAGGCTGACGGCGTGACCCTCTTTGACGACGGACTGTCGCCCCTGCGCGCATCGGCGCCGCTGGCGGTTCGTATGCGCCCCGCCAGTGTTGACGAGGTCATTGGTCAGGATTTGGCGCTTGGTGAAGGTTCGCCCCTGCGTAACCTGCTGCAGTCGTCGGGTGAGGGTTCGACGATCTCGGTGATTCTTTGGGGGCCGCCTGGCACCGGAAAGACGACCCTCGCCTCACTCGTTTCCCAGGCATCGGGCCGAACCTTCGCTGAACTTTCGGCGGTGACCGCCGGAGTTCGGGACGTGCGCGCGGTCATTGACAGTGCGCGTGACCAACTCGCGATGCATGGACGAGGCACCGTCCTCTTCATCGATGAGGTGCACCGTTTCTCGAAGAGCCAGCAGGACGCGCTGCTCCCCGCGGTGGAGAACGGCTGGGTCACGTTGATCGCGGCGACGACTGAAAACCCCAGTTTCTCGGTGATCTCCCCATTGCTCTCCCGCAGTGTCGTGGTGACGCTTACCTCCCTTGCTGATGCTGACGTCGCGGCGCTCATTCGGCGGGCGGTCGTCGATCCGCGGGGACTCGATGGTCGCGTTGAAATCTCTGACGAGGCTGTCACTGTGCTCGCACAGTTTGCGATGGGCGATGCCCGTAGAGCCCTCACCGCACTAGAGGCCGCTGCCGCAGGTACCCGCCCCCAGCCGGGAGAGGCGCCGATCCTTCTGGGGGTCGAGCACATTGAACGGGCCGTCCAGCATGCAGCGCTCCGCTACGACAAGGACGGCGACCAGCATTACGACGTCGTGAGTGCGTTCATCAAGAGTGTTCGGGGGAGTGATCCCGACGCCGCGATCCACTACCTCTCGCGCATGCTCGAGGCCGGGGAGGATCCGCGCTTCGTCGCGAGGCGGCTGATGATCCTGGCTAGCGAGGACATCGGGATGGCCGAGCCCTCGGTCCTACAGACCACGGTCGCGGCGGCGCAGGCCGTGGCGCTCATCGGCATGCCGGAGGCCCAGATCATCCTGGCCCACGCGACCTTGCACGCGGCGCTCGCACCGAAGTCAAATGCGGTGGTTGTCGCGATCGGGGCCGCAGTGGCCGACGTGCGGCGCGGCAGGGTCGGAACTGTGCCCGCGTGGCTGCGAGATGCCCACTACCCGGGGGCGGCGTCCCTCGGGCACGGGAAGGGCTACGTGTACCCGCATGACGTGCCCGGTGGCGTGGCCGCGCAGCAGTACCTGCCGGACGTGCTTGCTGGTGCCGAGTACTACCGCCCGACCACGCACGGGGCGGAGGCGGCATGGGGTCAGATCGCCGAGCGACTCGGCGGGGCTCGCAAGGGGGAGCGGCTAGGCTTGTCAGCACCGTCGGAATCGGCGGTGGACCCCTCAGCACAGGAGATCGAACCGTGAGCAGGTTGTTTTGGATGGCAGTCGGCGCCGCCGGAGGGATCTACGTCTATCGCAACGGCGCCCGCCTGGCAGCCGATGCCCGCGACAGGGGAGTCCTGGCTGTCGCTCAGGACATCGCCGGGTCGGCCAGCGCCACCGTGGCCACCGTGCGCGGGCTCCTCGGCCAGGCAGGTTCATCGGCGCCGGCCGATCCGTCTCGCGCCACGCCCACGTGGCCAGGAAACGGGAGCGCCCGCTGATGGAGTCCGCTGAGATTCGCAGCAGGTTCCTGCGCTACTTCGCCGATCGCGGACACCAGGTGGTTCCTTCGGCGTCTCTCCTCCTCGACGACCCGACCCTGCTCTTCGTCAATGCCGGAATGGTGCCGTTCAAGCCGTACTTCCTCGGCGAGGCGCCGCCTCCCTACCCGCGGGCGACGAGCGTCCAGAAGGTCGTGCGCACCCTCGACATCGAGGAGGTCGGCAAGACGACGCGCCACGCATCCTTCTTCCAGATGGCCGGCAACTTCTCCTTCGGCGACTACTTCAAGAACGAGGCGATCCCGTTCGCCTGGGAGCTACTCACGAAGCCTGTCGCCGATGGCGGATACGGGTTTTCCGAGGATCGGCTCTGGGCGACCGTCTATGACGATGATGACGAGGCCATCGAGATCTGGCACCGCGCGGCCGGCCTGCCCTACGAGCGCATCCAGCGCCGTGGGCCCAAGGACAACTACTGGTCGATGGGCGTGCCGGGCCCAGGCGGACCCTGCTCGGAGATCTACTATGACCGCGGCCCGGAGCACGGGCGTGAGGGCGGGCCGGTCGAGGACGAGGATCGCTACCTCGAGGTCTGGAACCTCGTGTTCATGCAGGACGAGCTTTCTGCGGTGCGATCGAAGGAGGACTTCGACATCCGCCAGCCGCTGCCGGCGCGGAACATCGACACCGGCATGGGCCTCGAGCGAATGGCTGCGCTGCTCCAGGGTGTCGACAATATCTACGAGATCGACACGACCCGCGGGATTCTCAACCGTGCGTGCGAGCTCTCCGGTGCTGTCTACGGCCGCAAGGACAAGGACGACATCGCCCTGCGGATCGTCGCCGACCACGCACGTACGTGCGTCTTCCTCATCGGTGACGGCGTGCTGCCCGGCAACGAGGGCCGCGGCTACGTCCTGCGGCGGATCATGCGTCGCACGATCCGGATGATGCGCCTGCTCGGCGCGGGCGAGCCGACCATGCGCGAACTCGTCGACGCGACCGTGCTGGCCATGGCTCCGCAGTACCCGGAGCTCAATGACGAGGTCAATCGCGTGCGGCAGATCGCCGAGGGCGAGGAAGCAGCGTTCCTTCAGACCCTTCGCACCGGGACGACGATCTTCGACACCGCAGTGCAGAGCGTCAGGTCCAGCGGTGGCACGACCCTGCCGAGCGAGCAGGCATTCGCACTCCATGACACCTACGGCTTCCCGATCGACCTCACCTTGGAGATGGCGGCCGAGCAGGGGCTGTCCGTCGATGAGGACGGGTTCCGGCGCCTCATGGGCCAGCAGCGCGAGCGGGCCAAGGCTGATTCACGCGAGCGCAAGGTGGGGGTCGTCGCGACGACCGCCTACCGCGAGATTCTCGACGTGGGCGGCATCACCGAATTCGTCGGCTACCGCGAATCTTCCACCGAGGCGGTCGTCATCGGCCTTGTCCGGGATGGGGCGACGGTGCCCGTCGCGAATGCGGGCGAGCACGTCGAGATCATCTTGAACCGCTCTCCGTTCTACGCCGAGTCCGGTGGCCAGCTCGGTGACCATGGCCGGCTCGTCACGGGCCAGGGCGCCGTCATCGAGGTTTTTGACGTGCAGTCCCCGGTCCCCGGTCTCTTCGTCCACCGCGGCGAGGTGACGAGCGGCGAGATCGCGTCCGGTGAGTCAGTCGTGGCAGAGGTCGACATTCAGCGACGTCGTGCCATCTCCCGCGCGCACACGGCAACCCACCTCATCCATCGCGCCTTCCGCGAACGACTCGGTGACACCGCGACGCAGATGGGCTCGGAGAATGCGCCGGGCCGGCTGAGGTTCGACTTCCCGAGCCCGACCGCGGTGGCACCCGGAATCCTGCAGGAGGTCGAGGCACGGGTGAACGAGGTCCTCCTCGACGACCTCGAGGTGTCCGCGCACCTCATGAGCCAGCCCGAGGCCCGTGCCATGGGCGCGATGGCGCTCTTCGGCGAGAAGTACGGCGACAAGGTGCGGGTGGTGTCGGTCGGCGACTGGGCTCACGAGCTATGCGGGGGCACGCACGCTCAGCGCTCCGGCCAGCTCGGAGTCGTGACCTTCCTTTCGGAGGGCTCGATCGGTGCGGGGGTCAGAAGGGTCGAGGCCCTCGTCGGCGCTGACGCCTACCGGTTCCTCGCGCGAGAGCATCTGCTCGTCAACCGGTTGAGCGAGTTGGTGAAGGCCCCGGCTGACGAGCTCATCGAGCGGATCGAGCGGACGATCACATCGCTCAAGGACGCTGAGCGGGATCTCGCCAAGGTACGAAGCGCACAGCTGATCGCGAGCATGGACGGCATCATCGGAGAGGGCCGGGACATCGGCCCCGTGCGGGTCTGGGCATTCGAAGCACCCGAGGGGACGTCGTCCGCGGAGCTCCGCGAGATGGTTATGAAGGCGAAGGGCCGAAGCCGCCCGGAGTTGCCGGTCGTGCTCGCCGGGTCTGCGGTTGCCGAGGGCAAGGCGTCCATCATCGCGGCCGCGAACCAGACCGCCATTGATCTTGGGGTGACGGCGAATCTCATCCTCGCGACCGCACTGCCATTCGTCGACGGACGGGGCGGTGGGAAGGATGACCTCGCTCAGGGCGGTGGGACTCGGCCGGAGGGCGTCGCCGAGGCGCTCGCCGCGGTCGAGTCGATGATCCTCGCGCGATTCGCGACCTGACTGCGTGCGCAACGGGGTACGACTCGCATGCGATGTCGGGAGCGTCCGCATCGGCATCGCCCGGAGCGATCCGGGGGGCTTGATGGCGGTTCCGCTCCAAGCCGTCGTCGCCGATGAGCGGGCTGTCGCGGCCGTGGCAGCTCTGGTCGACGAGTACGAGGCGATCGAGGTCATCGTCGGCCTGCCGCTGTCAATGGACGGTACGGAGGGGCGGGCCGCAGTCCTTGCCCGCGCATGGAGCGACAGCCTGTCCGCCGGCGTCACCGTGCCGGTGCGAATGGTCGATGAGCGGCTCACCACGGTGCAGGCCCAGCGTGGGCTGCACGCCGCGGGGCGCTCGGTCAAGTCATCGCGATCCGTCATCGATAGCGCATCGGCGGTTATCCTTCTTCAGTCTGATCTAGACGCTGAGCGAGCAAAGGGGTCAGGATGAGCCAACTCGACACCTTCATGTCATCGGGGGCGCTGCCGCCGTCGCGCCATCGCGGAAGCGTCCTTCGCCGAGTGGTCGCCGTGATCTTGGTCGTCGTCGTGGCCGCTTTGGCCGTCGCCCTGTATCGCTGGGCCAGTGCGAGCCTGGAGGTCGATGACTACGCCGGTCCAGGCAGCGGCGAGGTCGTCGTCACCGTCAGCCGAGGTGATTCGCTGACGCAGATCGCCCGCACGCTCGTGGCTGCTGATGTCGTGAAGAGCACCGACGCATTCGTTGCCGCGGCATCGGCGAATGACCGCTCGGCAAGCCTTGGCCCAGGGCTCTACACCCTTCGTTTGAAGATGAGCGGCCGTGAGGCCCTGCAGCTCATGCTCGATCCGATCTCGCGGGCGCAGAGCCGCGTCGTCCTGCCCGAGGGGCTGCGCATCGATGAGTCCGTCGAAGCGATCGCTGAGTCGACCGACATCACGAGGAAATCCCTTGTCGCGGCGCTCGAGAAGCCGCGCGCCCTCGGCCTCCCTGACTGGGCAAAGGACAATGCCGAGGGATTCCTCTTTCCCGCGACCTACGAGGTTGCCGGCGATGAGGATGCCGAGGCACTGCTGAAGACCCTCGTGACCCGCTTCAATCAGGCGAGCACCGATATCGGTCTTGAGGATCGCGCTGATGCGCTCGGGGTATCGCCATACGACGCACTCATCATCGCGTCGCTCGTGCAGGCAGAGGGCGTGCCGAATGACTTCGCGAAGGTGGCCCGCGTCATCTACAACCGGCTCGAGGCAGGCATGCCGCTTCAGTTCGACTCGACAGTCTCCTACGCCCTGGGCATCGACGAGATCAGCCTCGATGCCGATCAACTCGCCACGGAGTCCCCGTACAACACCTACGAGAACACCGGCCTGCCACCTACGCCGATCAACTCACCCGGCGAGGCCGCGATCGAGGCGGCGTTTTCCCCCGCGCGTGGCAAGTGGCTCTACTTCGTGGCCGTGAATCCGGACACCAAGGAGACGAAGTTCACGAAGAGCTACGAGAAGTTCCTGGAGTACAAGGCGCAGTTCCAGCAGTACCTCGCCGACAAGGGCAAGGGCTGAGACACGGTGAGGCGCGCGGGGGTCCTCGGGTCGCCGATCGCCCATAGCCTGTCGCCGGCCCTGCACCGGGCCGCTTACTCGGCCCTGCGCCTGGATTGGGCATACGACGCCTACGAGGTCGATGAAGCAGGGCTGCCTGCATTCTTCGCGGAACTCGACGAACGCTGGGCGGGCCTGTCGCTCACGATGCCGTTGAAGTCGGCGGTGATCCCATTCCTCGATACGGTCGATGAGGTGGCCGGCCTCATCACGTCGGTGAACACCGTACTGCCCGGCAAAGGGGGCTGGCGGGGCACCAATACCGACGTGTTCGGCATCGTTCGAAGCCTCACCTGCCGGGGCGTGTCGGCTCCACGCCAGGCGACGGTGCTCGGCGCGGGAGCCACTGCCCGCAGTGCGATCGCCGCGCTCGCGGAGCTCTCCGTGCGCGAGGTCATGATCGTCGCAAGACGACCGGAGGCCGCCGATGAGCTCCTTCGACTTGCCGGCCAGTTCGGCCTGACGGGCCGCTCAGAGTCGTTCGAGCCGAACGCCGATCTCCTGGGATCCGATGTCGTCATCAGCACCCTGCCGGGATCCGCGGCAGGGCCATGGGCCGCGTGCGCGATCGATGCGCCCGGAATGCTGCTCGATGCCTCGTACCATCCTTGGCCCACCCCGCTGGCGGCCGCCTGGCCGAGCGACCGGGTCGCGAGCGGCCGCGACATGCTCCTATGGCAGGCCGTTCGTCAGGTTGAGCTCATGACGGGCCAATCGGCGCCCGTCGAAGCGATGGCGGCGGCCCTGCCGCCGTTGTCCACAGGCACCGGCTGACCGATGGCCCTGGCGCTCTTAGGCGCCTATCGTCGCGTCGTGCTCCTCGAGATGCTCGCCTGGCTGGCGCTGGTCATCATCGGCACCCGGCTGGCAGTCGTCGACATCGCCGAGCACCGGCTGCCCAACCGACTTCTCCTCATGCTCGCGGTGGTATCGATAGCCCTCCTTGCCGGCGCATCGGCAGTGAACGCGGATCCGGGCCGCTTCCTCCGGGCGCTCATGTGTGGCTCACTCGTCTTCGCCGCCCTGCTCGCGGCGGCCCTCCTCGCTCCATCCGGACTTGGGATGGGTGATGTCAAGCTCGGCTTCGTCACGGGCATGTTCCTCGGCTGGCTGGGCTGGGAATGGGCATACTGGGGCACCCTCCTCGGGTTCGCCCTCGGGGGTTCGTGGGCGTTGATCCTGCTCGTCCGGCGCCGGGGCACGCTCGCGACAGCCATTGCGTTCGGGCCCTGCATGCTCCTCGGTGTCCTCGTCTGCGCGGTTACCGCTGCAGTCTGAGAGGATGTGCGGCATGGTGCGTTGGCTAACCGCGGGTGAATCGCACGGACCGGCTCTCGTTGCGATTGCGGAGGGGCTGCCTGCGCACATCGCGATTACGACGGAGGAGATCGGAGGCGATCTCGCGCGTCGCCGTCTCGGTTCAGGCCGCGGGGCCCGGATGAAATTCGAGCGCGATGAAATTCGGGTCATCGGTGGCATTCGCCACGGCGAGACCCTCGGCGGGCCGGTCGCCATCGAGGTCGGCAATTCCGAGTGGTCGAAGTGGTCGGTCGTCATGGCCGCCGATCCGGTCGATCCGGCCGAGCTCGAGGCACTCGCCCGCAATGCGCCATTGACCCGGCCGCGCCCAGGTCACGCGGACCTCGCTGGAATGCAGAAGTACGACTGGAACGATGCCCGGCCGATCCTCGAGCGGGCGAGCGCCCGCGAGACCGCGGCCCGCGTCGCGCTCGGTGCGGTGGCCCGCGCATTCCTCCGTCAGGCCGCGGGTATCGAGGTCCTCAGTCATGTGGTGAGCATCGGAGGCGTCAGCATTCCGGCCGGGATGATTCCGGCCGTCGCCGACTTCGAACGGATCGATGAGGACCCGGTCCGTTGCATCGATCCAGCCACCTCTGCGGCGATCCTGGACGAGATCAGCGCTGCGCACCGCGACGGCGACACCCTCGGAGGAGTCGTCGAGGTGGTCGCCTACGGACTGCCGCCCGGCCTCGGGAGCCATGTGCACTGGGATCGCCGGCTCGACTCCCGGCTCGCCGGAGCGCTCATGGGCATCCAAGCGATCAAGGGGGTGGAGATCGGCGACGGATTCGCGCTCGCATCCGTTCGGGGATCCTTGGCCCAGGACGAGATCGTGCCAGGCCGCGACGGGCTCGAGCGCACCTCGGGCAAGTCCGGCGGCACAGAGGGCGGCATGTCGACCGGTGAGGTGCTGCGCGTGCGCGCCGCCATGAAGCCCATATCCACGATTCCTCGGGCCCTACGAACCGTAGATGTCTCGACGGGCGAAGAGGCGTCGGCGATCAACCAGCGTTCCGATGTGTGCGCGGTGCCTGCCGCAGGAGTCGTCGCGGAGGCGATGGTGATCCTCACCCTGGCAGAGGCGGTTCTCGAGAAGTTCGGCGGAGACACGGTCGCCGAGACGGCGAGAAACCTGCGTGGCTACCTCGACAGCATGACGATCCGATGATGGAAGATCCGATGATCCCTAAGGATGGCCTTGACGATGGCCGGCCGATGCTCGTTCTCGTCGGGGCGCCCGGGGCCGGAAAATCGACCGTCGGCCGCCGGGTCGCCGAGCAGCTCGGAGTGACCTTCGTCGATACCGACCTCTTCATAGAGGCGGAGTCCGGCATGTCGGTCTCCGACATCTTCGTCACCCTCGGGGAGCCGGACTTCCGGCGTCGCGAGGAGGAGGCGGTGGCCGGGGCACTTCGAACGCAGCGCGGTGTCGTGGCGCTGGGCGGGGGAGCGGTGCTGAGCGCCGCCACCCGATCACTGCTCGCCGGGCACCGGGTCGTGTGGCTGCGGGTGAGCATGTCCGAGGCTGCCACTCGCGTTGGCATGAACACGGCGCGGCCGCTTCTGCTCGGCAACGTGCGCACGACGCTCTCCAGCCTGCTCGAGGCACGGTCACCCCTGTACGAGGAGGTGAGCTCCGCAGTCGTCGACACGTCGGATCGCAAGCTTCGCGAGGTGATCGCCGACGTCACGGCGCTCGCGACCGGCGGCACTGCCGCTGATGCTGCCCGTGCTGACAGGAACGCCGCGGATGGCTGAGCTCAGCCGAATCCGGGTCGTCGCCGAAGGCTCCTACGACGTCGTCATCGGCCGCGGTCTGCTCGACGAACTGCCGCTCCTCGTCCATGGGGCAAGCCGTGTCGCGATCATCCACCCGGACACCCTTCGGGTGCTTGCCGAGGGCCTTGGGTCTCGGCTTGCGGATCAAGGCTTCGCCGTCACGTTGATCGATATCCCCGAGGCTGAGGATGCGAAGACCGCGACTGTCCTCGCCGCCTGCTGGGATCGACTCGGCTCCGCGGGCTTCACGAGGAGCGATGCCGTCGTCGGGGTCGGCGGGGGCGCGACGACCGATCTGGCCGGGTTCGTCGCCGCGACCTGGCTGCGAGGCATCCGGGTCGTGCACGTGCCGACCTCGCTGCTCGGCATGGTCGATGCGGCGGTCGGCGGAAAGACCGGCATCAACACGGCCGCGGGCAAGAACCTCGTCGGGGCGTTCCACAGCCCGTCCGGCGTCCTATGCGACCTAGACACGCTCCTCACCCTGCCTCGCGAGGACCTCATCGCGGGCATGGCAGAGGTCGTGAAGGTCGGGTTCACCTCCGACCCGACCATCCTCGACGATGTCCGGCGCGGCGTGGAGCCTTGCATCGATCCCCAGGGCGCCCTCATCGCAGATCTCGTGCGGCGAGCGGTTGCCGTGAAGGCGGCCGTGGTGAGCGCCGATTTCCGTGAGGAGTCGGCCACCGGAGCGAGCCGGGCGCTCGGGCGCGAGGTGCTCAACTACGGGCACACATTCGGCCACGCGGTCGAGCGGGTCGAGGGATATCGGTGGCGGCACGGAGCCGCCGTGAGTGTCGGCCTGAGGTACGTCGCGGAGCTCGCCCGCGCGGGCGGACGGCTCAGCGACGCCGCTGCGGATGAGCACCTGGAGATCCTCACCCTCCTGGGACTGCCCACCGGCTACCCGGCGGGCAGATGGGCCGAGCTTCTCGAGGCGATGCAGGTCGACAAGAAGGCGCGCGGATCACTCCTGCGCTTCGTCGTCCTCGAGGGGATCGGCTCACCCGTGACATGGGAGGGCCCGGACCCGGAACTTCTTGTGAGGGCGTACGAGGCGATCAGCGACGAGTCCGGCGCGCGAGCACGGTAATAGGGTTGCGACATGCGTGAGGTGTACGTGCTCAATGGCCCCAATCTCAACCGACTCGGTACCCGGGAGCCGGACATCTACGGCAGCATGACCTTCTCCCAGCTAGCCGACCTGATCGTGGAGACTGCGAGCGCACTCGGCCTTCAAGCCGACGTGCGTCAGACGAACGATGAGGCGGAACTCATCGGATGGCTGCACGAGGCTGCCGGCGGCAAGGTCCCCGTCATCTTGAACCCTGCCGCGTTCACCCATTACTCATATGCGCTTCGCGATGCCTGCGCCATGCTTACCGCGCCGCTCATCGAGGTGCACCTCTCGAATCCGCTAGCCCGGGAGGAGTTTCGCCACACCTCGGTCGTTTCCGGGCTCGCGACCGGCACGATCGCTGGATTCGGGTCCACCTCCTATGTCCTTGCGCTCGAGGCCCTGGCGCGTCAGTCATGAGCCCTACGGGTGCGTCCGCGCCGGCACCCGACGGCGCGCGTGCCCAGACCCAGACCCAGACCCAGACCCAGACCCAGACCCAGACCGAGACCCGGGCCGCCGGACGCCGCATGCGGCTGCGCAGTCTGCTGACCGAGCACGACGTCGATGGAATGCTCGTCACCTCGCTCGCGAATTTCAGGTACCTCTCGGGCTTCAGCGGGAGCAATGCTGCGCTGTACGTGAGCGCGAGCGATCCAGCCGACGACGTCATCGCAACCGACAGCCGCTACACCATGCAGGTAGGCGCTGAGGCACCCGACCTGCCCCTCATCATCGACCGCGCGAGCATCCGAGCCCTCGTCGCGGGGCTGGCGACGCATGGCATCTCACGGCTGCTGATCGAGGACTCGATGAGCGTTCAGGCGCATCTGGACGTTCGGTCCACGATGCGCGAGCTGATCCCCGTGGCCGGAATCATCGAAGGCCTTCGGAGCGTGAAGGACGAGGCTGAGCTCGCGAGCCTCGAGCGCGCCTGCGCGATCACGGCCGAGGCGATGACGGCGCTCTTCGATGAGCTGCAGGTCGGGTGGACCGAAATCCGCGCTGCCCGCCGCCTGGAGCAACTCTTCGGTGAACTCGGCGCGGATGATCGCGCATTCGAGACGATCGTCGGAGCCGGTGAGCACTCGGCCATCCCGCACCATCAGCCCACGTCGAGGCCGCTCGCACCGGGCGACCTCGTCGTCGTCGACGCCGGAGCCCGATTCGAGGGCTATCACGCAGACATGACGCGAACCGTCATCGTGGGCGGCACTGAGGCGGCATGGCAGGCGGAGATCCACGACTGCGTCCAGCGCGGTCAGCAGGCGGCACTTGAGGCCTGTGTCGCCGGCACGGAATTCGCCGTCATCGACCACGCAGCGAGAGGGCTCATCGCTGACGCAGGATTCGGCGAGTTCTTCGGCCACGGCCTCGGCCATGGCGTCGGACTGGAGATCCACGAGGCGCCCATGGTCGGTCCTCGCACTGTCGGTAGGCTGGGATGCAGTACGCCGTTTACCCTCGAGCCCGGGATCTACCTTCCCGGTCGCGGGGGAGTCCGCATCGAGGACACCATCGTGGTGGAGCCGGGCGGAACGCGCGTGCTCACTGCTGCTCACCGAGGCCCGCGGGCCGTGGGCTAGCACAGACCCTCGGCCCCGGCCGGAAGACTTGACGAGATGCGGGAGATGGCAGCGTGGCGACGTCCAATGATCTGAAGAACGGGATTGTCCTGAATATCGACGGTCAGTTGTGGTCGGTCATCGACTTCCAGCACGTGAAGCCGGGCAAGGGCGGGGCCTTCGTCCGGACGAAGCTGAAGAATGTTCTGTCCGGCAAGGTGGTCGACCGGACATTCAATGCCGGCGTCAAGGTCGAGACCGCAACCGTCGATCGTCGCGATATGCAGTACCTCTATCGCGATGGGGATGACTGGGTGTTCATGGACACCACGAATTTCGAGCAGTTCCAGGTCCCCGATGCGGTCGTCGGCGATTCCTCGAAGTACCTGCTCGAGAACCAGGTGGCGAATATCTCGGTTCATGAGGGCCAGCCGATCATCGTCGACCTTCCCGCATCAGTCGAGTTGATGCTCACCTACACCGAGCCGGGCCTGCAGGGTGATCGCTCGACGGGCGGCACGAAGCCGGCAACCTTGGAGACTGGCGCCGAGATCCAGGTGCCGCTGTTCCTCGAGTCCAACACGAAGGTGAAGGTCGACACTCGTGACGGCTCCTACCTCGGCCGCGTGAACGACTAGTCGACCCGCCGAATGTCTGCTCGAAGCAAGGCCCGCAAGCGCGCACTCGACGTCCTGTACGAATCCGACATGCGCGGTACGTCAGCCAGCGACGTCCTCGCATCGCAGATCGACCGGCGGCTCGATTCCGGCGACCCGGCGCTCAACGCGTACGTGAGCGAACTTGTCGCCGGGGTGCAGACTCACCGTGAGCGCATTGACGAGCTCTTGGGTACCTACTCGATGGGCTGGACCCTCGCCCGGATGCCGGCCGTTGACCGGTCGATCCTGCGGATGGCCTGCTACGAGGTGCTGTGGCGCGACGACATCCCCGATGCGGTGGCGATCTCCGAGGCGGTCGCACTCGCTCAGGAACTGTCAACCGAGGAGTCGGCAACCTTCGTGAATGGTTTGCTCGGTCGGCTCTCCGATGTCAAGGGCCGGCTCGGAATCCAGTCCGAGGGTCAGGCCGCGCCTAGCCTGCCGTTGCCGTCAGAGTGATCGACGTCTGGCCGGCGGCCTCGCCGATCGTGGCATCGACAACGTAGCCATTGCCCTTGGCGTTGATGACGGTGAGCCCGCCGATCGTGGACTCGGTCTCGATGACGTAGCCGGCGGCCTCGAGCGCCGATCGGTAGGAGGCCAGGGCGTCCTCGCCCGTCCCCTCGTACGTCCACATCCCGTTCGCGTTGTCACCGGAGACTGACACGACCGAGAGGGATCCGCCCTCGAACGCGGGGACGGCCGGGGGCCATGAGTCCGGCAGGGCGAGATTGGACCCCATCGCGAGGTCCTCGCCTCCCTCGCCCTCGACCCTGATGCCGTCATCGGTGATGTTCACGTCCCCGCCGACGGCCCCCTCCGCGAGCTGCTCTGCGCCCTGCTGGATGGCCTCGCCGCAGCCTGCGAGCGCTGGAATGCCGAGGAGCACCACGGCCGTCAGCATCATCGGTCCGAGCTTGTTGTGCCGCATGTCTTTCTCCCTCGTCCGGTGCCGCGATTCGTGGCCGCTGTCATCTCTTCGTGGCCGCTGTCATCTCTGAGACGCATCCGACCGTTCGCACTCACGCTAGGCGGGAACGCGGAGTGAGTCGCGGCTTGACCGGGGGAGGACTGGTCAGACGTGAACAGGCGCCTCGGCGTGCGCCTGCTGATCGGCGCGGACGGGCCCTCAGTGCTTGACCGCCTGGAGGGTGTAGGTGAGCGGAAGCCGTGCCGGCCGGTCCGTCAGGACCCATTCACCTCCGCAGGCAGGAGTCATCTGCTCCGGAAGCGCAGCCCAGGGGACGCTCATGTGTTCAATCAGCCCGGTCAGGGTCAGCCCGTGCTCCATGAGCGAGGTGATGACCTCGCCGAGACCATGGTTCCAGCTGTGCGTGACGGTGTTCTGCAGCCGCGCCACCGAGTCGACATAGGTTGTCTCCTCGTCATCGATGATCGGGTCCGGAGTTTCGAAATACGGATGACCGATGACGAGCCTGTCGCTGACTTCGTAGTCCAGGGACCACAGCACCGGGTGGCCCTCTCGGATGAAGAGGCGGCCCCCCGGCACGAGCAAATCCGACACCACCTTTGCCCAGCGGTCGATATCGGGGAGCCAGCACAGTGCACCTATGCCGGTGTAGACGAGGTCGAATCCCCCGCGGCCGAGAGCTTCCGGCGCTGAGTAGACGTCGGCCTCGACGATGTCGATGGGGGCCTCAAGGTCCAGCGCGAACTGCCTTGCGACCTCGACGGCCATCGGGGAGAAGTCGAGCCCCGTCACGTGCGCGGCGCCGAGCCGGGCAAGCGACACTGTGTCGGTGCCGATGTGGCACTGGAGGTGCGCTACGCGCTGCCCCTCAATCGAGCCGAGCCGCTCGCGATCGAATCGCACGACGCCGCTCAGATGGGTTGGATCACTCCGGAAGCGCTCGAGCCCGTAGTCCTCGGAGGCGGCATGCAGGGCGACCCGCTCGTTCCAGTTGAGGAGGTTGATCGCGAAGGAGTCCATCCGCGCAGCCTATGCACGAAGGCGGTTGGCGCAGGCGTGCCCCGGGTGAGATTTGAACTCACACTGGACCGAGTTTGAGTCGGCTCCCTCTGCCGGTTGGGGTACCGGGGCGCAGGGTAAAGCGTAGTGGCGCAGCGCGGCGGCCCTGCGGTCGAGCGGCCCGATCGACGAGTGCGCGGAACTAGGCTGACGTTATGGTGATGGTTCCGTTGTCGAATGGCCCCGAGAAGGCGCTGGCGGCCGACACGGTCACGGTGCTCGTGGCCGAGGATGAGGCGCTCATCCGGCTCGATCTCGTGGAGATGCTGGAGGAGCTCGGCTACCGGGTGGTCGGACAGGCGGGCGACGGACAGCGGGCGGTGGATCTTGCCAGGGAACTGCGACCTGATGTCGTATTGCTCGACGTGGCGATGCCATTGCGCGACGGACTGTCGGCGGCAGAGGAAATCGTGGCGGGGGGATTCGGGGCGGTCGTGATGCTTACCGCGTTCAGCCAGCGAGACACGGTGGCCCGCGCAGCGGAGGTCGGTGTCATGGGGTACGTCGTGAAGCCGTGCTCTGGCTCGGATCTCGGACCCGCAGTGGAGATGGCCCGTGCGAGATGGCTGCAGATGCGCGATCTCGCAGAGCAGGTGGGCGACCTAAGCGAGCGGCTTGCAGCCCGCGAGACCGTCGATGCCGCGAAGTCGTTGCTGCAGGAGACCCTCGGGCTCACCGAGGCCGAGGCTTTCGGGCTGCTGCGGCGGCAGGCAATGGACGCTCGAATCACCCTGGCAGAGGCGGCGGCACGCATTGTCGGGGGCGCTGAGACAAGCCCGTAACCCATGCTTCATAACGGATCGGTTACGAAGGCACATCGAATCGCTCGGCTGTTACCCCCCGGTAACAGAACGCCCTTAGAATCTGGTTACCGCGATGACATCAGTCGTCGTCGACATGTATCCAAGGAGAAACATGAAGCGCACTACGGTCCTTAAGTCGGCCGCCGTGCTCGGTGCTCTTTCGCTCACGCTCGCCGCTTGCGGTGGCAGCAGCGAGACAGCGGCATCGAGTGCAGCACCGGCTGCAAGCAGTGCGGCGCCGAGCGCCGCAGCCAGCGAGGCAGCAGCCACGGAAGCCTGCAAGATCGGCACGATGCTGCCGCAGACGGGCAACCTTGCATTCCTCGGCCCACCCGAGTTCGCGGGCGTCGATCTTGCGGTTGGACAGATCAACGCATCAGGCGGCGTCCTCGGCCTCCCGCTCGAGAACCTCACCGGTGACTCGGGCGACACGAGCACCGACATCGCATCGCAGACCGCTGACAGCCACATCGCTGCAGGCGTTTCCGCGATCATCGGCGCAGCCTCCTCGGGCGTCTCGCTCACCGTCATCGACAAGATCACGGGCGCAGGCGTCATCCACTTCTCGCCGGCCAACACCTCGCCGTCGCTGTCCGATTACGCGGACAATGGCCTGTACTTCCGGACCGCCCCCTCGGATCTCTTCCAGGGCGCAGTGCTCGGCTCGCTCATGCTCGATGCGGGTGTCGAGAAGGCCGGCATCCTCGCGATGGATGATTCCTACGGCACCGGCCTCGCCGACGCACTGGAAGCCAACTTCACCGCAGGTGGCGGCACCGTGACCGAGAAGATCATCTACAACCCGCAGGCCGCTGAGTTCAGCGCCGAGGTCGGCAAGCTCAAGGCGAGCAAGCCTGCAGCGATCGCCGTCATTGGCTTCGAGGAGTCGGTGAAGATCGTTCAGGAGCTCATCAAGCAGGGCATCGGTCCGGACACCGTTCCGCTGTACCTCGTTGATGGAAACCTCTCGCAGCAGGCGTTCGCAGAACTGCCCAAGGGCATCATGGTCGGGACCAAGGGCACCCTCCCGGGCGCTGCGGCAACCTCGGAGTTCCAGGGCGAGCTGCTCGCCGTGAACCCGGAGCTCACCGACTTCTCGTACGCCCCTGAGGCATACGATGCTGTCAACCTCATTGCCCTCGGCATGGAGGCAGCGAAGTCCTGCGACGGCGCTGCAATCGCATTGGCTCTCCTTGACGTCTCGAAGGATGGCGAGTTCTGCACTGACTTCGTGACTTGCAAGGCGCTCCTCGATGCCGGAACGAACATCAACTACGAGGGCGTTTCCGGCCCGGTTGAGTTCGCCGACAATGGTGATCCCAGCATCGCGACGATGGGCGTGTACGAGTACGAGGCAAACGACAAGTACGTGCCGCGTCTCGATGAGTTCGTGACCGGATCGGTTCCCACCTCCTGAGGTTGGATCCATCCGCGAGCATGAGTTCGTGAACGTGGAGCGTGGGTCGATCCCGAAAGGGATCGGCCCACGCTCTTGTTGTTGGCAGGCTCGATATGGTTTGGCAGGAATTCCGAGGCACCGCGCACAGCGGTCTGCCACGCAGCAAGCGATGCTCGCAAGGGGAGCCGTCCCAGAAATGCAGAAGGCCCCGACCTCGCAATCGAGGTCGGGGCCTATTTGCTTGGGCTGAGCCCCGCGCAGCGCTGCTCAGGCCTGCGATAGTGAGCCGAGGTAGAGCTCGATGACCTTCGGGTCGTTCGCGAGCTCGCGACCGGTTCCCTCATAAGCATTGCGCCCCTGATCAAGGACGTAGCCGCGATCGACGATCTGAAGGCAGCGCCGGGCATTCTGCTCGACCATGACGATCGTGACACCCGTCGCGTTGATCTCCTTGACGCGCAGGAAAACTTCGTCCTGAAGCGCGGGGGACAGGCCGGCACTGGGCTCATCGAGGAGGAGCAGGCCGGGGCTCATCATGAGCGCCCTGGACATGGCGACCATCTGGCGCTCGCCGCCCGAGAGGGATCCAGCCCGCTGCTTGCGCCGCTCGCCGAGCATCGGGAAGAGGGTCGTGACCATCTCGAAGCGCTCCGGGAACTTCTTCGGCTCCTGGTAGACGCCCATTTGGAGATTCTCTTCGATGGTGAGGGAGGGGAACACGTTGTTGGTCTGGGGCACAAAGCCCACTCCCCGACGCACCAGCTCATCAGCCCGCAGGCCGGTGATGTCATGGCCGTGCAGTGCCATGGTGCCCGATCGGACCCCGACCAAGCCAAAGACCGCCTTGAGGAAGGTGGACTTGCCGGCACCGTTCGGGCCGATGATCCCGACGAGTTCGCCCTCCTGGGCGTGCAGGGTCATGCCGTTGAGGATATTGACCCCGGGGAAGTAGCCTGCTTCGACATCGATGGCGTTGAGGAGCGGGACCTTGTGCGGGGGAACCTCGGTGTGTGGCGGGTCGGGGGTGACCGCGCCGCTGGGCGCCGCCTGCTCGCTCATGATTCCTCGCTCTTGGTCAGGGAAACACTCGTGTCGGTCAGCGATTCGCCGGATTCGGTGAGCGCTACATCATGGTGGGCCCCGAGGTAGGCGTCGATAACCGCCGGGTTGCGCATGACGTCAGCAGGTGGTCCCTCGGCGATGATGGAGCCTTGGGCCATGACGATGACCCAGTCGCTGATGTCGCGAACCATGTCCATGTCATGCTCGACGAAGAAGATCGTGATGCCGGTCTCGCGCAACTCCTTGATGTGCTCGAGAAGGGACTGGGTGAGCGCTGGGTTGACCCCGGCCATGGGCTCATCGAGCATGAGCATGGACGGATTTGACATCATGGCGCGGGCCATCTCGAGCAGTTTGCGCTGTCCTCCTGACAGCGACCCCGCGAACTCGTCCTTGACGTGGAAGAGATTGAACTGCTCGAGCATGCCTAGTGCCCGCTCGGTGATCTCGTCCTCTTGCTTGCGCCAGATTGCTGGAATGAGGGCCCGAAAGAGACTTTCGCCGCTCTGACCCTGCGCTCCCAATCGCATGTTCTCCAGGACGGTGAGCTTGTTGAGGACCTTTGTGAGCTGAAAGGTCCGGATCATTCCCTCTCGGGCCACCTTGTAGGCGGGTGTTCCGGCAAGTGATGATCCTTCGAAGGACCAGGTGCCAGTGTTCGGCGGGTCGAAGCCGGTGATGACATTGAAGAAGGTGGTCTTGCCCGCCCCGTTCGGGCCGATAAGCGCGGTGATGGATCCGCGTTGGACCTCGAGGTGGCTGACATCGACGGCGGCGAGGCCGCCGAAGGATCGGGTGATCGAATCTCCGACGAAGATCGCGTCAGGCTTGGGGGCACCCGGCACTGGGGAGACGCTTGCGAGGGCGGCCTTCACACCCGATGCCTTCGTTCGTGATGGTGCTGCTGGACTATCGCTCATCGAGAGCCAACTCCTTCTTGTCTCCGAATATGCCTTGCGGCCGGAAGATCATCAGGGCCATCAGCCCCAATCCGACGAGCATGAACTGCACTTGACCGACTTGATCTGGCCGCAGAATGCTGCTCGAGATATAGCCCGCCTTGACGGCATTGTTGAGAGCCTGGCCGACGAACACGAGGAGAAACCAGAAGATCATCGAGCCGACCACCGGGCCGAAGACACGAGCGGCACCGCCCAGGATAAGGACCGCATAGGCGAAGAAGGTGAGTGTTGTCGAATAGTTGTCAGGTTGCACCGACTGCGCGGCTACAGCAAAGATGACGCCAGCGAAGGCACCGATCACCCCACCGAGGGTGAGCGCCTGCATCTTGTACAGGTACACATTTTTACCGAGGCTGCGCACGGCGTCCTCGTCCTCGCGGATCGACTTAAGCACTCGGCCCCATGGTGACCGCACGAGAAGCCAGGTAAGGAGCACGATGATGGCGACGAGGGTCCATCCGTTGATGACGACCCAGAGATCGTTGCGGCTGAACCGGATGAGTGCCGTGTCAATGCCGACCGGAAGGGGATTGAGTGCGTACCAGTCGGCGGCGTATTTTCCGGAGATTCCGTCCGATCCCCCGAGGTAGTCGTTGAGCGACACCGAACGCGCGACCTGCCGGATGATCTCGGCTGCTGCGATCGTCACGATGGCGAGATAGTCGGCTCGAAGACGCAGCGTGGGTATGCCGAGGAGGAGTGCGAAGATGATCGCGCCGAGAATGCCGAAGAGGAGAGCGAGCCACAGGGGCCAGCCGAGGGTGGCAACGGTGACCGCGATGGCGTAGGCGCCGATGGCGGCGAACCCCGCCTGCCCGAAGTTCAGCAGGCCCGTGTAACCGAACTGGATGTTCAGACCCAGTGCGGCTAGGCAGTAGATGATGGCGGAGACACCGATCATCTGTGTGAGTGAGTTCTGGAAAACGGTTAGCCAGTCCATGTCTCGCCCCTTAGCCGATCCGCTCACGCCGGCCGAGGATGCCCTCTGGCCGGATGAGAAGGATGAGAATCAGCACGACGAGCGCGCCGACATATTTGAGCTCGGTCGGGATGATGAGGGTCGACAGCTGGATGAGCACGCCGACGATCAGGGATCCGATGATTGCACCGAAGGCAGTGCCGAGTCCGCCAAGAACTGTTCCGGCGAAGACGAGGAGCAGCACTTGGAAGCCCATGTACCAGCTCACGCCGGACTGGAGCCCGATCATCACGCCGGAAAAGGCTGCGAGCCCTGCGCCGAGAACCCACACAGTTGAGATCACCTTCTCGACCTCGATCCCGGATGCGGATGCGAGCGCGGGATTATCCGCGACGGCACGCGTGGCCTTGCCGGCCTTCGTTCGCAGCAGCCAGTAGGTGGTGAGACCGATGAGGATGATGCCGACGAAGCTG
>CAFBNE010000028.1_pt1 | contig 28631 bp, 27 predicted proteins | sample 7269181 | NCBI WGS metagenome assembly CAFBNE01 (sample SAMEA6814085, study PRJEB35770) | uncultured Actinomycetes bacterium | biome: Freshwater; feature: Freshwater reservoir; material: water | place: Czech Republic | collected 2017-05-23 | depth 30m m
TCAGATCAACGCCTACTACTCGCAGCTCGGCGAGGGCCTGCTGGAGTATGTCGGCCCGCTGGTCGAGACCCATGTCCAGGAGAAGTCGCTCTCCATCGCCCTGCGTGAGATCGATGCCGGACTCCTCATCTCCGAGGCGGTCGAGGAGCCGGTCTGACCACGACCGCTTCCGAGACCGGCACCCCGATCGCGGGGCGCCGGTCTCGCGTCGTTCTGGGGGTGGCCGGGGGCATCGCGGCCTACAAGGCGGTCGAGGTCCTGCGAGGCCTCACCGAGTCAGGGCACGACGTCACCGTCGTCCCGACCGCAGCCGCCCTGAGGTTCGTCGGCACCGCCACATGGGAGGCACTTTCCGGCAAGGCGGTGCACGACACCGTCTGGGATCAGGCACAGCTCGTCGCGCACGTGCGACTCGGACAGCAGGCCGATCTCGTCGTCGTGGTCCCCGCGACAGCCGACCTGCTGGCCCGTGCAACGCACGGGGTGGCAGGCGACCTTCTCACCAACGTCCTCCTCACCGCCCGGTGCCCGGTTCTCCTCGCGCCAGCGATGCACACTGAGATGTGGCTCCATCCGGCGACCCAACGCAATGTCTTGGACCTGCGCGGCAGGGGAGTCGTCGTGCTGGAGCCCGGCGCCGGCCGGCTCACCGGTGCCGACTCAGGGCCGGGCCGCCTACCGGAGCCGCGCCAGATCCTCGAGGCCATCGCAGACCTCCTGCGCCGAAGGCCGTCCAATGACCTTGCCGGACGATCTGTCGTCGTGAGTGCCGGCGGCACAAGGGAGCCCCTCGATCCGGTGCGGTTCATCGGCAACAACAGCAGTGGTCGTCAGGGTGTCGAACTGGCACGCACCGCGGTTTCGCGCGGCGCCTCGGTGACCCTTGTCGCGGCCAACCTCGATGTCGACCCCCCGGCGGGGGTCACGCTCGTCCGGGTGGGCACGGCCGCCGAGCTCCATGCCGCGATGGTGGAGCAGGCGAGCGCCGCCGACGTCGTCGTGATGGCCGCCGCGGTCGCGGATTTCCGCCCAGATGCGCAGGCCGGATCCAAGATCAAGAAGGAGTCGGCAGAGGCGACACTGCGCATCGAATTGGTCCAGACCGTCGATGTCCTCGCTGGTCTTGTTCGAGCGCGTACCGGCGTCAGGCCCGTCATCGTCGGCTTTGCAGCAGAGACGGCCGCGGATGCCAGCGAGCTGCTCGCGATCGGGCGAGGGAAACTCGCCCGCAAGGGCTGCGACCTGCTCGTCGTCAATGATGTCGGGCGGGCAGTGGTTTTCGGTGCGGCCGACAATGAAGTGCTCATCTTGGCCTCCGACGGTTCAGTGACGCAGTTGCCTCGTCGATCGAAGGCGGCCGTGGCGGATGGCTGCTGGGATGCGGTCGTCCGCCTGCTCGCCGATCGCTAGGCGCTCGAACCCTTGCCCTGACGCCAGACGCTAGACTCTCGACCGCCCCATCCGAGACCGCCATGGTCCCCCTCGTCATCGGGAGAAGAGTTCGTGCCGAAGCGCTTGTTCACGTCCGAGTCAGTCACCGAGGGTCATCCGGACAAGATGGCCGACCAGATCAGCGATGCCATCCTCGACGACCTCCTGCGCCAGGATCCGCGCAGTCGAGTCGCAGTCGAGACGATGCTCACTACCGGCCAGGTGCACGTCGCCGGCGAGGTGACGACCGACGGTTTCGCCGACGTGATGAAGCTCGTGCGCGACACCGTGCTCCACATCGGCTACGACTCGTCGGAGAAGGGCTTCGACGGCTCCTCGTGCGGAATCCAGGTCTCGATCGGCAAGCAGTCGCCGGACATCGCCCAAGGCGTCGATGACGCGATCGAGGAGCGCGAGGGCAAGAGCGGCGATCCGCTCGACCGCCAGGGCGCCGGTGATCAGGGCCTGATGTTCGGCTACGCGTGCACCGACACCGTCGAGCTCATGCCGCTGCCGATCTCGCTGGCGCACCGGCTCGCCGAGCAATTGACCCTCGTGCGCAAGAACGGCACGCTCGGCTACCTGCGCGCCGACGGCAAGACCCAGGTCACCATCGAGTACGACGAGAACGATCGCCCGCTCCGCATCGACACCATCGTGGTGTCCAGCCAGCACGCCGACCACATCGACCTCGACAAGGACCTCGGCCCCGATGTTCGCCGAATGGTCGTCGAGCCGATCCTCGAGACGATCGACCTCGACTCCAAGGACTTCCGCCTCCTCGTCAATCCCACTGGCAAGTTCGTCGTCGGCGGGCCGATGGGCGATGCCGGCCTTACCGGGCGCAAGATCATCGTCGACACCTACGGGGGCATGGCCCGCCACGGTGGCGGTGCCTTCTCCGGCAAGGATCCGTCGAAGGTGGACCGCTCGGCCGCCTACGCGATGCGTTGGGTCGCCAAGAACGTCGTTGCCGCTGGGCTGGCGACCAGGTGCGAGGTTCAGGTCGCCTACGCCATCGGCAAGGCGCACCCGGTCGGCGTGTTCGTCGAGACCTTCGGCACCGGCATCATCAGCGATGAGACGATCCAGGAGGCCGTGCTGCGCGTCTTCGACCTGCGTCCGGCCGCCATCATCCGCGACCTCGACCTGCTTCGCCCGATCTACCGCACGACGAGCGCCTACGGGCACTTCGGCCGTCCGCAGGGAACCAATGAGCTCCTCGATGCGGATGATCCTGCGATGCGCACGCAGGTCGGGCCGACATTCACCTGGGAGAGCATCGACCGGGCAGAGGCCCTGCGCGAAGTCTCCGGCGTCTAGTACCGCGGCCGGGGGGCAGTGATCGCCGACAAACTGGCACTGGAGACAGGCGCACCGGTCCGGCGCAGGCGCCCGCCGGTGAGTTCCACGGTGCCGTTGGCGAAGGCATTGCCCGTCGCACAGGTGCGCGTCGAATCGCCCCTGCCCCACCTCGACCGGGTATTCGACTACGGGGTTCCCGAGTCCCTGGATCTCGCGGCTCAGCCCGGAGTTCGCGTGCGCGTGCGCTTCGCCGGACGCCTCCTCAATGGCCTTATCGTGGCAAGGAGCCTGGAGAGCTCGGTCGAGTCGAGTCTGCGGCCCCTCGAGCGGGTGCTCTCGCCCGAGCCGGTCCTCACGGACGAGGTCTCTTTGCTCGTTTCCGCTGTGGCGGATCGGTACGCAGGATCCTTCTGGGACGTCATGAGGGCCGCGGTTCCGCCGCGTCACGCGCGTGCTGAGGCATCCGTCGCAACGGTCGACTCCGGTGCGATCCTCCCTCGCGAGGATGACGAGGAGGCATGGGCCCGCTACCAGCGCGGACGAGTCCTGTACGGACGCGCGCTTGCCGGCGGCATCACGGGCGTGCGTGGCGTGTGGTCTGCGGCGCCCGCCCATCCGTGGACAGCGGATGTCGCGGCCATCGTCCGAGCGGTGCTCTCCCGTCCCACCGGCGGCGTCCTCGTCATCGTCCCTGATGCGTGGGATGTCGCACGGGTGACAGCGGCCCTCGAGGATTGCGCCGGGACGATGGCCGTGCTCACGGCCGATCTCGGACCTGAGCGCCGTTACCGGGAGTTTCTTCGGGTGCTGCGCGGGGCAGTGCGCCTGGTCGTCGGGACGAGGGGCGCAGTCTTCGCGCCCGTTCGCGACCTAGCGCTCACCATCGTCTGGAACGACGGCGACGAGGCGTTATGGGAGCCGCATGCGCCCTACTGGAATGCGCGTGATGTTGCCGCGCTCCGCTCGCACCTGACCGGTTGCGGCCTCCTCGTCGGATCCCCAGCCCGGAGCGTCGAGGCGGAGAGCTGGTGCGCGAGCGGCTGGGCCCAGTCAATTTCCCCGAGCCGGCAGACGCTGCGCGTCGATGCCCCGGTCATTCGGGCGCTCGAGATCCAGGACGAGGCTCGCGACGAGGCGGCCGCCTCCGCAAGGATCCCGCACACCGCCTGGCTGGTGGCAAAGGAAGGCCTGCGCAGCGGGCCGGTGCTCATCCAAGTGGCCCGGCGCGGCTACCTTCCGTCACTCGCGTGCGTCGGCTGCCGCGAGCCGGCCCGCTGCGCATGCGGGGGGCCGCTGTCGCTCGCGGCCGGGCGGCGGGTGGCCGTGTGCGGCTGGTGCGGCGCGCTGTCGGGCTCGTGGTCTTGCCCGCGCTGCGGGGCCGACAGGTTTCGCGCGGTCGCGATCGGAATCGAGCGGACGGCCGAGGAGTTCGGCAGGGCCTTCAAGGGCGAGCGGATCGTGTGGTCCTCCGGCGAACAGGTGAAGCGCGAGGTGGGGGAGCAGCCGGCGATCGTCATCGCGACGGCCGGCGCCGAGCCGACGGCCGCCGGTGGCTATGCAGCGGTGGTCATCCTCGATGCGCGCGGGTCGATGATGCGTCAGTCCCTGCGGGCGATGGAGGAGTCTGCGCATCGGTGGTTCTCGGCCGCGCTGCTCGCGAGGCCGCGCGCGCATGTTGTCGTGACCGCCGACACCGGCGCGCCGGCTGTGCAGGCACTCGTTCGATGGGACGCCTCGTGGCTGGCCGCACGAGAGCTGGCCGAACGGGCCTCGGCGGGGATGCCTCCCGCGACCCGAGTCGCGGTGCTCCGCGGGGCTCCGGAGGACATCGACGATGTCGCGCGCGCCCTCGAGGTACCGCACCGGCTCCTCGGCCCGGTGGGTGGCAGGGCGATCGTGACGGTGCGGCGAGAGGACGGCCCGGCACTCGGCAGGGAGCTGCGCGCCATCAGCGTCGTCCGGTCGGCGAAGTCAGGGCCCGGCAAGCCCGTCACGGTAACGATGGATCCACGGGACATCGACACTTAACCCGCCACACCCCCCACCTGCCGTTTCGTCCGGATTCGGGGCCGGTTGAACGAATCTCGGTCGATATCCCTCGCATTCGTTCACCTTGCCCGGAATCCGGATGAAGCGGGGGAGTGAGGGGAGTGAGGGGAGTGAGGGGAGTGAGAGGCGGGAGGGTAGTGAGAGGCGGGAGAGGCGGGAGAGGCGGGGTTGGGGGCCTTGACCGGGATCCTCCGGGCTTTCCTGACGAATAGACTTCATCCGTGGCCATCCAACCGATCCGACTCATGGGCGATCCCGTCCTGCGCACCCCGGCCGCCACCGTCGAGACCTTCGACAAGGAACTGCGCAAGCTCGTGAAGGACCTGACCGAGACGATGCAGGACGCCCCGGGTGCCGGTCTTGCGGCTCCCCAGATCGGCGTATCCCTCCGGGTCTTCACCTACTGGGTCGATGATGAGATCGGGCACCTCGTCAACCCCGATCTCGACCTTTCCTCTGATATCCAGGACGGCGAGGAGGGTTGCCTGTCCCTTCCCGGGCTCGCCTTCGACACGAGGCGCGCCATGAGCGTGGTGGCCAAGGGCATGAACATGCACGGCGAGCCGGTCGTCATCGAGGGCAGTGACCTGCTGGCGCGATGCGTCCAGCATGAGACCGACCACCTCGACGGCATCTTGTTCATCGACCGGCTCGATCCCGAGGCCCGGCGCGAGGCGATGCGCCTCATCCGCGAGTCCGAGTGGTTCGGCGAGCCGACCCCGGCCTTCCAGGTCAGCCCGCACACCATCTCCTCTCGCTGGCTGTAGGGCCACGGGTGCGCTGTGTCTTCGCCGGAACGCCAGGAGTGGCCCTGCCATCCCTCGAGGCACTCTTGGATTCCCGGCATGAGGTGGTCGCCGTCGTCACGAGGCCGGACGCCGCACGCGGACGTGGCCGAAGCGTGGAGCGCAGCGCAGTAGCCGAGTTCGCTGCGGAGCGCGGCATCCCCGTCCTGACCCCGGCGAGCCCCGGCGAGCCAGGCTTCGCTGCGGATCTGCACGCCCTCGAACCGGACTGCTGCCCGGTCGTTGCCTACGGGGCGCTGCTGCCCGCCGGTGTGCTGTCGATACCGCGGCTCGGCTGGGTGAACCTGCACTTCTCGCTCCTGCCTGCGTGGCGGGGCGCCGCTCCGGTGCAGCGCGCCGTCCTCCACGGCGACGACATCACCGGGGCGACGACCTTCGTGATCGGCCCGGGTCTGGACGATGGCCCGGTGCTCGGCACCGTCACCGAGGTGATCCGCCCGACGGACACGTCTGGTGACCTCCTCGAGCGACTTGCGGCGTCGGGTGCCGGTCTCCTCGTCGCGACCCTCGATGCGCTCGAGGACCAGGCGATCGAGGCGAAGCCGCAACCGGCCGACGGCGTGAGCCTGGCCCCGAAGGTGGCGGTCGACGAAGCCCGAATCCGCTGGGAAGATCCGCTCGTCGGCGTCGATCGCCGCATCCGCGCCATGACCCCGGCGCCCGGTGCCTGGACCATGCTCGGCGGCGAGCGACTTGGGGTGGGGCCGGTGAGCGTCTGGGCCGATGGCGCGCCCGAGGGGGTGGCTCCGGGGCAGGTCGTCGCCACGAAGTCGCAGGTGTGGGTGGGCACCGGGACCAGAGCCGTCCTTCTCGGTCAGGTGCGCCCGGCCGGGAAGCGGCCGATGGACGCCCCTGACTGGGCACGCGGGCTCCGCGGCGAGATCGGCAGGCTGGGATGACCCGGGTCGATCCTTCCCGCGAAACCGCGTTCGCCCTCCTTCGCGCCGTGCGCGAGGACGAGGCATACGCGAACCTCGCGATGCCGCTCCTCCTTCGCGCCCGCAAGCTCACTGGCCGCGATGCTGGGTTCGCCACCGAGCTCGGATACGGGACCCTGCGATGGCAGGGCTGGTATGACGCCGTCCTCCAGTCGTGCATCACCCGGAACTGGGCGAGCGTCGAGGCAGGGCTCAAGGACGTGCTGCGGCTGGGCTGCCATCAGCTCCTCGCGATGCGGGTGCCCAGCCATGCGGCGGTCGACTCCTCGTGCGAGCTGGCCCGGCGCAACGGCAACCCCGGCTCCGCGACCGGACGCGCCGGGTTCGTGAACGCGGTCCTGCGCAAGGTGGCGGCGCGCACCCCCGAGGAATGGGTCGAGCAGCTCGGCGTCGCGGGCGATGACGTTGAAAGCCTTGCTACCCGACTGTCCCATCCGGCGTGGATCATCCGGGCCTTCCAGGACGCCCTCGGCGACCGGCGCGACGAGGTGGAGTTCCTCCTCGAGGCCGATAACGAGCCGGCGCGACCGACCCTCGTGGCCCGTCCGGGCCGGCTCAGCCCCGAGGAACTGCGAGCGCTGCCTCAGGTGCAGCCGACCCGGTGGTCGCCCATCGGCGCAGTGCTCGTCGACGGCACGCCCGAGTCCTTGAATGTCGTCCACTCCGGCCTCGTCGGGGTTCAGGACGAAGGCAGCCAGCTCATGGCATTGGCGCTTGCGGGCGCGACGGTTGACCACGAGGAGCACGCTTGGCTCGACATGTGCGCTGGTCCCGGGGGCAAGGCCGCGCTCCTTGCCGGCATCGCGGCGGAGCGCGGACTCGAACTCGTGGCGGTCGAGCAGCATCACCATCGGGCAGTGCTCGTTGACCAGGCGGTCGATGGCGCGGCGAACGTGGAGGTCATCGTCGGTGATGCAACGACGGCACCGTGGGGCAGGCGGCGGTTCGACCGCGTCCTCGTCGATGCTCCCTGCACGGGCCTCGGCGCGTTGAGGCGGCGGCCGGAGGCCCGTTGGCGCAAGTCGCCCATGGACCTCTCCTCGCTCGGCCCCCTCCAACGGGCGCTGCTCAATGCCGCTGCCGATGCCACCCGTCCCGGCGGAGTCATCGCCTATGTCACCTGCTCCCCACACCTCGCGGAGACGGAGTTCGTCGTGGGCGACGTCGTCGGCAAGCGCGATGACCTCGCGGTCGAGGATGCCCGGACGCTCCTCCCGGGCGTCGAGGACCTCGAGGACGGCCCCTTCGTGCGCCTGTGGCCGCATCGGCACGGGACCGACGGAATGTTCCTCGCGGTCCTGCGCAAGCGCTGAGCAGGCTCGCACTGCGAGGTCGACTACCCTCATGGCGTGGGCATCCTGATTTCCCCGAGCGTGCTGAACAGCGATCTAGCGCGCCTCGCCGACGAGGTGAGCCGGATCGCGGGCACAGCGGACCTCGTGCACCTCGATGTCATGGACAACCACTTCGTCCCCAATCTCACCTTCGGGCTGCCGGTCATCGAATCGCTCCTGCGCGACTGCCCGGTGCCGGCCGACTGCCACCTGATGATCGCCGACCCGGACCGCTGGGCGCCGTCCTACGCCGAGGCCGGTGCCGCCAGCGTCACCTTCCACGTCGAGGCCGCTCGCAACCCGACGGGGATCTGCCGGGACATCCGGGCCGCGGGCGCACGCGCTGGGGTGGCGGTCAAGCCCGGTACCGATGTCGAGGAGCTCGCGAGCCTGATGCCGGGCCTGGACATGATCCTCATCATGACCGTCGAGCCGGGGTTCGGCGGGCAGTCCTTCATGGCCGGCATGCTGCCGAAGATCAAGCGTGCGAGGCAGCTTGCGGAGTCTGCCGGTACCGATGTCTGGGTGCAGGTCGACGGCGGCATCGACGCCTCGAATATCGAGTTGTGTGCGAGCGCCGGGGCCAATGTCTTCGTCGCGGGCTCCGCAGTGTTCCGCGATCCAGATCCCGCGGCGATGGTCACCCGCTTGAGGCGCCTCGCTGAGGGTGCCGTGCCTCGATGACCGACTGGGACGCCGCGATGGCCCGCGCGCTCGAATTGGCCGTGGCCCCTGATGCGCCGCGAGGCCTGAACCCGCGCGTCGGCTGCGTCATCATCGGTGCCTCAGGCGACAAAGTGGGGGAGGGCTACCACCGCGGTGCGGGCACCCCGCATGCCGAAGTGCAGGCGCTGAACGAGGCGGGAGTCGCGGCCAGGGGTGCTACCGCGGTCGTCACCCTCGAGCCGTGCCGTCACGTCGGCCGAACGGGTCCGTGCGTGCAGGCGCTGATGTCCGCAGGCGTGAGCCGCGTCGTGTTCGCCCAGGCCGACCCGACGGCCCAGGCGGGCGGCGGCGCCGGTGAGCTCCGGGCCGGTGGCGTCGAGGTGATCGGCGGCGTGCTGGAGGAGCGGGCATTACTGGTCAATCGGGGCTGGACCCACGTGCAGCGAACCGGTCGGCCCCTTGTCACGCTGAAAATCGCTGCGACCCTCGACGGCCGTGTCGCCGACGCGTCAGGCGGTCCGACCCCGATCACCGGGCCGGAGTCGGCGATCTTCGTGCATGCGCTGCGAGGCGAAGTGGATGCGGTGCTCGTCGGCAGCGGCACGGCCGTCATCGACAACCCCCGGCTGACTGTCCGCGAGATCGATGGTCGGCTGGCCGCCCGACAGCCGCTGCGGGCGGTCATGGGCGTGCGCGACCTGCCGAGTTCGCTGCGGTTGTTCGACGATGACGCGCCCTCCGTCCACCTGCGAACGCGAGCGCCGAGCGAGGCGCTGGGCGAGCTTGCCGAGCGTGGCGTCCAGCACATGCTCCTCGAGGGCGGGCCAAGCCTCGCCGCGGTGTTTCTCGACGCCGGATTCGTCGATGAGGTCGTGTGGCTGCTCGCCCCCCGGCTGTTCGGCGCCGGGCCGGTCGCGATCGGCCCGATGAGCGGACCGATCATGGTCGATGTGCGGGAGTTCTGCCGGATCGGGGATGATGTGCTCGTCAGGGGCGCGCCCCGCGCCCCGGCTAGCTGACCGAAGGACTGCCTCATGTTCACCGGGATCGTCGAGGAGCGGGGCACCGTAGCGTCGGTGGAGCCGCTCACGAACGCCGAACGCATCGCCATCCGGGGGTCGGTAGTGCTCGCCGATGTGCGACCGGGGGATTCGATCGCAGTGAACGGGGTCTGCCTCACGGTGGTCGAGATCGGGCCGGACTCCTTCACCGCGGACGTCATGGAGGAGACCCTCAAGCGCAGTTCTCTGGGGAGTGCGGGCATCGGCTCGGAGGTCAACCTCGAGCGCGCGGCGCGCTTGGACTCCAGGCTCGGAGGCCATCTCGTGCAAGGCCATGTCGACGGGACCGGGCAGGTCCTCGTGATCGAGCCCGATCCCCACTGGACACTGATGCGGATCTCCCTTCCCGCCGGTCTCGCCCGATACGTGGTGGAGAAGGGATCCATCACCGTCGATGGGGTGTCGCTGACTGTCGTCTCGGTCGACGATGAGGGATTCAGCGTGTCGCTCATTCCCACGACTCTGGCGGAGACGACGCTGGGCTCGCGCCGTGTGGGCGACACGGTCAATCTCGAGGTGGACGCCATCGCGAAGTACGTTGAGCGCCTGATGCAGGGAAGGTCGTCGTGATACCAGCAGAAGAGATGTACCTGGAGGATCCCCGACCGGATCGCGCCGCCCCGCTCGTCGCCGTGCTCGAACGTGGCCTGCCGACCGTGGACGGGGCGGTCCGGATGGATCCCATCGAGTCCGCGATCGAGGCGATTCGTCGCGGGGAGGCGATCATCGTCGTCGATGACGAGGATCGCGAGAACGAGGGCGACCTCATCTTCGCCGCGTCGGCTGCGACGCCGGCGCTCACCGCCTTCATGATCCGATACACATCGGGCTACATCTGCGTCGGCATGGACGGTGAGATCCTCGATCACCTCGGCCTGCCGCCGATGACCGTGGTCAATGAGGACCGCAAGGGCACGGCCTACGCGGTGTCGGTCGATGCCCGCGACGTCATCAGCACCGGGATCTCGGCTGAGGACCGGGCCCATACGATCAATGTCCTCGCCGACTCCGCGACGGAGCCCGGTGATCTCACCAGGCCGGGGCACGTCATGCCGCTGCGTGCCGTGACCGGCGGCGTGCTCAGGCGTGCCGGTCATACCGAGGCCGCGGTCGACCTGACGAGGCTCGCGGGGCTCGCCCCCGCGGGGGCGCTGTGCGAGATGGTGAACGACGTCGGCACGATGATGAATGCTGCGGACTGCCGGGCCTTCGCCGACGAGCACGGGCTCCTCCTCGTGTCGATTGCCGACTTGATCCGCTATCGCCGGCGTCATGAGCACCACGTCCAGCGGGTTGCATCGGCGCGGCTTCCGACGGAGTTCGGCGACTTCACCGCGGTCGGCTTCCGCAGCGATATCGATGGCATCGAGCACATCGCACTCGTTCGCGGCGAAATCGGCGACGGTCACGACGTGCTCGTTCGCGTGCACTCGGAGTGCCTCACGGGCGACGTCCTGGGATCCCTGCGCTGCGACTGCGGCCCTCAGTTGCAGGCGGCACTGCGCCGCATCGCGGAGGAGGGCAGGGGAGTGGTGCTCTATGTGCGGGGGCATGAGGGCCGCGGCATCGGCCTGCTTCACAAGCTACGCGCGTACGAACTGCAGGACCGAGGGCGCGACACCGTCGACGCGAACCTCGAGCTTGGGCTCCCGGCGGATGCCCGCGACTACGGCACGGGAGCGCAGATCCTCGCGGATCTCGGCATCGTGAGCATGCGGCTGCTCACGAACAACCCGGCGAAGCGCGCGGGCCTCGAGGGCTACGGGCTTTCCATTGTCGAGCGAATCCCGATCGAGATGATCGCGAACGACCACAACGCCGGCTACCTGCGCACGAAGGTCGAGCGGATGGGCCACACGATGGAGAGCACGGAGCCGGCGCCGCCTGCCGAGACCGGGCCATGAGCGGGGCTGGGGCCCCTTCGGCCGGCGTGGCGGTTGCGGGTGCGCGCATCGCCATTATCGCGTCCACCTGGCATGAGGTCGTCATGGACGGGCTCATCGCCGGGGCTCAGCGCACCTGCGCCGAGTCACGCGCCGAGGCAACGGTGATCCGCGTATCGGGGTCCTTCGAGCTGCCGATCCTCGCGAAGGCGTGCGCCCTCTCGGGCCGGTTCGACGCCGTGGTCGCACTCGGCGTCATCATCCGGGGCGGCACGCCGCATTTCGAGTACGTGTGCGCGGCCGCGGCGTCCGGGCTGAGCGCGGTGGCCCTCGACACCATGATCCCCGTCGGGTTCGGCCTGCTCACCTGCGATACCGAGGAGCAGGCGCTCGATCGCGCTGGCCTCGGCGGATCGAGCGAGGACAAGGGCGCCGAGGCTGCCTGGGCGGCGCTTTCGAGCCTCGCAGCCCTGCGTGCGCTTCAAGGCATGTCCCCGGCCTAGGCTCAGCACGTGAAAACCTTCGATGAGCTGTATGCCGAACTCTTGCGCAAGACCGCGCACGGTGATGAGGATTCCGGGACCGTGCGGCTGCTGGCGCAGGGCGTGCACGCCGTCGGCAAGAAGGTGGTCGAGGAGGCGGCGGAGTCGTGGATGGCGGCCGAGCATGAGGGGCCGGAGCGCACCGCCGAGGAGATCTCGCAGTTGCTGTACCACGTTCAGGTGCTCATGCTCGCGTCGCACGTAAGCCTTGACGACGTCTACCGTCGGCTCTGACCGTCATGCTGAGAGTCGCTGTCCCGAACAAGGGCCAACTTGCCGAGCCCGCGCGCAGCATGCTGCTCGAGGCGGGGTACCTGCGCGATGCGGGCGTACGGGATCTAGTCGTCCACGACCCGATCAACGATGTCGAGTTCTTCTTCCTGCGTCCCAAGGACATTGCGATCTACGTCGGAGAGGGCACCCTTGACGCGGGCATCACGGGCCGCGACATGCTTTTGGACTCCGGTGCCCGGGCGAGCGAGCTGCTGCCCCTTGGCTTTGCGCCGTCGAGCTTTCGGCTGGCCGCGCCGAAGGGCATGGTGAGCTCTCCGCTCGAGTTGGCAGGCAAGCGAATCGCGACCTCCTATGCGGGGTTGCTCAATGCCTGGCTCTCCGAGCAAGGAATTGAGGCACGGGTGGTCCGGCTTGACGGTGCCGTCGAGAACGCGGTGGCACTCGGGGTGGCAGATGCGGTCGCTGACGTCGTCGCGACGGGCACGACACTCAAGCGCGCGGGCCTTGAACTCGTCGGAGAGGCGCTGCTTGTCTCGGAGGCCCTCGTCGTGCGGCGCGAGGGTGCGCCCGACGACGTGGCGGTCGACACCTTCGTTCGGCGGCTGCACAGCGTCATGGTGGCGCGGTCATACGTGCTTGTCGATTACGACATCCCGACCGGCCTCCTCGAGGAGGCCTGCCTCGTCACCCCGGGCCTTGAGTCCCCGACCGTGTCGTCGCTCCATGATCCAGCGTGGTCCGCGGTGCGCGCGATGGTGCCCGCGGCCGATGTCCATCGCATCATGGATGAGCTCTATGACATGGGCGCGCGGGGGATTCTCGTGACCGACATCCATGCGTGCCGGCTGTGACCGCTGAGGGGGCCGCGCGTGGGGCGTCGATCACCGTGCGGCGCCGGGTCGCCTGGAACGAGACCGATGCGGCGGGCCACAACCACTTCACCGCTGTGTTCCGCTGGATCGAGGAGGCTGAGCACGCGCTCTTCCGGTCGATCGGTGCCGACACGTCGATGATCGCCCGTATCCCAAGGGTTCATATCGAGGTCGACTACTTCGATCGCCTGTACTTCGATGAGCTGATCGAGGTCCGGGTCGGCGTTGTCAAGGTGGGCAATTCCTCGTGCGGCTTCGACTTCGAGGTGCGCAAGGCAGACGGCGGACGGGCGATCGGGGGCAGCTACGTGATCGTCCATGCCTCCGGGACTGCATCCGGTTCGGCCCCCTGGCCGGAGAGGGTTCGGAGCGCTCTCAGCCTGCCGGCGGATGCCAGCTCCGACGTTTTGCGCGTAGACGTTCACCCAGCTGTGATGGGGGACGTGAATCGCCGGGTACCCCCTGTGACATCCGATATTTGATAAATTGTCGGGATGCTCGGCAAAGCGCAACTGGAAAGCGCATCGGACGTGGCGGCGCAGTCGCTGTTTGATGCGATCGTCGATGGACGGATCCCCCCGGGTTCCCCGCTGCGGCTCAAGGAGCTCTCTGAGCAATTGGGCATGAGCATGATGCCTGTCCGCGAGGCGATTCGCCGGCTCGCTGCCCTGGACCTGGTGGAGATCGAGCCCCGCAAGGGCGCCCGGGTGCGTGACATGACCCTGGGAGATCTGCAGGACACCTACTTCAGCCGCATTCACCTGGAGGGAATCGCCGTCTGGGAGGCAGCCAAGCGCTTCACCGTCGATGACGAAGCGAGGGCTAGGGAGGCGCTGGCGGACCGGGCTCAAGCGCAGGCTGCCGGGGATCGGGTTGCCGAGCGGGATGCGCATGAACGCTTCCACTTCGCACTGTATGCGGCGTCGCGTCGAGTGTGGATAGTCCGGAGCATTCTCCCGGCCTGGCGCAATTCCGAGCGCTATCGAGTCGGAGCCCTTCGCAAGCATGAGATCCAGCCTGAGCGCGATAATGAGCATGAGCAACTCCTTGTCGCGCTGACCCGAGGTGATGGCGGTTCCGCTGTCGAGTGGTTGGTTGCCCACCTGCAAACCTCGGTGAGGCTCTCGGCTGAGTCCCTCGGCGAGCTTGGGGGAGGTGACGTCCTGACCGAAGCGCTCCCGAGTGCCTCCGACGTTCTTTCCGGGGTGAAAATGGCCGGCGTGACCGCCGAGATCCCGATATCGCGTTAATCTGACGCTCGTCAGGTAAACATCTCGTAACAACCGGGGATTTTTCTTGAACCGGATTGTGATCAAATGTCACAATCTGTCAACGCCGCAATCGCGGTCGTATTTTTCGCATGGCAGGACCTTTGGGTTCGCTCTCAATCAGGAGGTGGCATGAGGATTCGTCTCATGGCAGTGGCGGCAGCGGTAGGCGCTGGCTCGCTCGTATTGTCCGGGTGCGTTTCGTCGGGATCAAGCAGTTCCGAGGCGAGCTCGGCTCCCGCAGAGGCATCGGCTGCGGCTTCGACCGCTGCATCTGCTGCGGCACCCGCCGGGGATCCGCTCGTTCTCGGTATCGTCCAGGCCGGCTCCGGCTTCATGGGCCCGATCGATACGCCCGCGCGCAACGCCCTTCTCATGGAGGTCGATGCAGTCAACGCCGCTGGCGGCGTCAATGGCCAGCCGATCACGGTTGAGTTCATCGACACCGAGACCAAGTTCGAGAAGTACGCACCTGCAGCAGAGGAAGTGATCGGCAAGGGCGCCAATGTCCTCGTCGTCACCTGCGACTACGACGTGTCCTCTCCTGCAGCGCTGGTCGCCGAGGGCAAGAACATCCTGAACGTCGCACCCTGCATCGGTGACCCGATCTACGGACCTGCGGGCGGCCTCAAGCTCGGCTTCTCCATGGGTGATGGCGTTCCCGGCGAGGCATCGGTCATGGCCGAGTTCGCGAACAGCAAGGGCTGGAAGAACGCAGTCCTGCTCAAGGACACGTCGATCAAGTACACGCAGAACCAGTGCGCTGTGTTCGAGAAGCGCTTCACTGAGCTCGGCGGCACCGTCGTGAAGACCTACGACTACGTGCAGGGCGACTCCGTCAAGGAGACCGTCTCGAAGATCTCAGCCGCAGGCGCTCCTGACGTCATCATCAACTGCGGTTACAACCCGGGTGGCGGCACGGTCGCCAAGGAGATCCGCGATGGCGGCCTTGCGACCCCGATCGTCTCCGGCTTCGGCATGGACGGCGACTTCTGGGTCGGCGCCATCCCGAATCTGTCCGACTACTACGTCGTGACCTACAACTCGAAGAATGGCGATGATGCCAATGCAGCCGTCAACGAGTACGCGGCGGCCTACGAGGCGAAGTACGGTGCCAAGCCGGATGTCGGTGGATTCGTCACCGGTCCGACGACCCTCCAGGTCATCCTCGAGGCCTACAAGCAGGCCGGAAGCTGGGACGGCGACAAGCTGACCGCTGCGCTGGAGACGTTCAAGGACGTGCCGACCCTGGCCGGCCCGACCTCGTTCTCACCTGACCTGCACATCAACGTGGGCCGCCCGATGGCGATCCTCGAGGTCAAGGACGGCCAGCTGAAGTTCATCGAGGCTGTCGCCCCGGAGAAGGTCGTCTTCCCGTAATGATCGACACGCAGTCACCCCGGTCACGCTCCTTGAGCGTGACCGGGGTGACCCGTTCGTTCGCCGGCGTTCATGCCCTGACCGATGTCAGCCTCGCGGTTGGCCCGGGCGAGGTGCTGGGCCTCATCGGCCCGAATGGCGCCGGAAAATCAACGCTGGTGAACATCATCAGCGGCTATGACCTGCCGGATGCTGGGACTGTCCACCTCGATGGCCAGGACATCACCCGGGCCAAGCCGCACATGCGTGCCCGGCATGGCCTCGCTCGGACGTTCCAGCACGGGCATCTGTTCAGCGGACTCACCGTCCGCGAGAACATCGTCGTGACGGCCATCGGAACCGGTCAGCATCGCAGGGCCGCGGGAGAAACCGCGGACGCGCTCCTCGATTCGTTCGGACTGCAGGCACTCGCGACGCATGCTGCCAGCTCGCTGCCGCATGGAGTGGAGCGGCGCGTGGGGGTGGCCCGGGCCTTGGCCGGATCCCCGTCGTACGTCCTGCTCGATGAGCCGGCAGCAGGACTCAACGAAGGCGAGATAGGCGACTTCGCGGACAACATCCGAGCGCTGCGGGATAGGGGTCTGGGCGTCCTGCTCATCGACCACAATGTTCGTCTCATCCTCGATGTCTGCGATCGCATCCATGTTCTGGTCGAGGGCAAGACCCTCCTCGAGGGCACCCCGGATGAAGTGCGCGGGAGCGAAGAACTCGTCGAGGCCTACCTCGGAAGGAGTGGCAGTGTCCATCGGTGACAAGGCCGGTTCGGGGGATGGCGAATACGAGCGAGGCCTTTGCGTTCAGCAGCTTGCGGTGGCGTACAGCGGGGTACCTGCGGTACGAGGCATCAGCCTCGACGTCAAGGCAGGGGAGGCCGTTGGGCTCATCGGGCCGAATGGCGCGGGCAAGTCATCCACGTTGCTGGGAATCATGGGCGCGATCGCGCGCACCGGCCGCGTGCTCGTCCATGGTCAGGACGTCGCGGGCCTTCCTCCTGAGAAGGTGGTGCGCAGGGGAGTCGCACTCGTGCCCGAGGGTCGGCACGTATTCGCCGAGCTGAGCGTCGCCGACAACCTGCGGCTCGGGGCCGTGGCCCGTCGAGACCGCGCCGGCTACTCCGAGGCGATGGAGCACGTGCTCACGCTGTTTCCCATACTTCGAGACTTCGGCCATCGCCAGGCTGGACTCCTCTCAGGGGGTCAGCAGCAGCAGTTGGCGATCGGGCGCGCCCTCATGAGCGACCCGGACATCCTCTTGCTCGACGAGCCGAGTCTGGGCCTGTCCCCGACCGCGGTCGACACCGTGTTCGAAGCGCTCGATGTCATTCGTGCCGCGGGCAAGGCGGTCCTCGTCGTCGAGCAGCGCGCTGAGTTCACGATCGCCTTCTGCGACCGCACGTTCGTCCTGCACGACGGGGAGATCACGTTGACGCTCAAGCCAGAGGACGCCGAGAAGGTCGACGTCTTGACGAAGGCGTACTTCGGATGATCGGGCAGTTGGTTCAGTCCCTGGTCGACGCGCTTTCGGCAGGCGCAACACTAGGTCTCGCAGCATTGGCGATCGGGCTCGTCTTCGGCGTCATCAGGCTCGCGAACTTCGCACAGGCGGAGATCATCACCGCATCGGCCTACTGCCTCATCTTCGCGTGGGGCCTCGGCTGGTACATCGCCATCCCGCTGTCGATCCTCGTGGCCATCGCAATGTCCTTGCTCATGGAGTTTGCGGTCTTCTCCCGGATGCGATCCGCGAATCCGGCGACCTTGCTCATCGCATCATTCGGGCTCAGCTTCCTGCTGCAGCGCGTCTACGAGCTCATGTTCTCCAACAATGTGCGAACGGCTCCGGTGGCCAGCGGGCTTGCCCAGACGGTCGAGTTCGCGGGGATCCGAATTCAACTCCTGTCGGTGGCAACGATCGTCATCGCAGGCGTCCTTCTCCTCGGGCTCAATTGGTTCCTCACCCGGACCAGCCAGGGGCTGCAGCTCAAGGCTGCGGCTGCGGACTTCAGGACCGCCAGATTGGTCGGCATCCCAGCCGGGCGCGTGATCGCCCTGTCCTTCGCCCTCAGTGGCATTCTTGCGGCGGCCGTTGCCTTCGTCCTCACCGTCCAGAGCGGCGCTGTCGGTCCGACCTTCGGAGTCCAGATCACGATTCTCGCACTGGTAGGCGCCGTCATCGGGGGCATCGACAAGATCTCCGGATCACTCGCGGGCGGTTTCCTCGTCGGCTTCGTGACCTCGCTGCTCGCAACCTGGCTTCCACAGGAGATGAGCAACTTCAAGGACGCGTACGTATTCGTGCTCGTCATCGGGGTTCTCCTGTTCAAGCCGTCCGGCTTGCTCATCAAGGGACGTGGGGTGGCACGTACGTGACTGAACGCATCGAAGTTGCTGAGCCGACGGCCACGAGCGCACCTCGCGGTCTGTGGTACCGGCTCGGGCCCATCTGGTCGCTGGTGAGCCTGCTCGTCATCGTGTACTTCGTCACGCTGATCAACAGCTTCCTTGGCGAGAGTGTTCAGGTGCAGTTGCAGTACGCGCTCGTGAACCTCATCATCGTCGTGGCACTTCAGATTTTCATCGGCACATCAGGGGTGCTCAGCTTCGGCCATGTGGCGTTCGTCGCCGTTGGTGCGTGGACCGTGGGGCTGCTCACGATCGATCCCGAGCTCAAGCGCAACCTGCTCCCGGATCTCTTCCCCTTCCTCTTCGACCTCAACGCACCCTGGCTCATCGCGGTGCTCATCGGCGGGGTGGTCGGCGGGCTACTCGCTCTCGTCGTTTCACCCGTGCTCATGCGACTGAACGGATTGCAAGCGGGCATCGCGACGTTCGCCCTCCTCGGGGTCGTCAATCAGGTGCTCACCTACTGGTCAAGCGTCGGCCCGCGCAGTGGTCAGTCGATGGTGGGCATCCCAGATGTCCTGAATCTGCAGACGACGATGCTGTTCGCGATGGCGGCGATCGTTGCCGCCTGGCTGTTCCAGCGAACGAGGCCCTCCAGGCTTCTCCGGGCGGCTCGTGAGGATGGCATCGCTGCAGCGTCCTCGGGCATCAACGTCGTGAGCCAGCGGATCATCGTGTTCGCGGTTTCCGGCATCGTTGCCGGGGTCGCTGGCGGACTGTTCGCCCTGACGAATCGAGTGGTGCAGTCGAGTCAGCTGAACATCGAGCTGACCTTCGTGACCCTGGCCATGCTCGTGCTCGGTGGCATGCTCTCGTTGAGCGGTGCGGTCATTGGCACGCTGGTGTTCAGCCTGGTCGATGTCCTGCTCGTACGCCTGCAGAATGGCCTTGAGATCGGGGCGTATGTCGTGACGGTGCCGCAGGGGGCCAGGGCGATTATCCTCGGGCTGATTCTCGTGGGGATGCTGCTCTTTCGACCTTCAGGAATCACCGGTGGCAGGGAATTCGTCTGGCCCTTCCGCAAGGACCGTCCGCTCCCCGGGATGCCTCCGACGAACGAGTCGTGATCCGGCGATCACGCCTGAGCGTTCGCAGATCGCGCAGGATCGGCTGCCGGATCATCTGCGGGCCCGACGTGGTCGGCCAGCCATTCGGCGAGCGGCTGCAGGGTCTGCCAGTCGGCCCGCACGGTCTTCAGTGCCTTGCGGGTTCCCATCCAAGGAGCCGCGGCATAGGTACTCGATGCGACGAGCATCCGGTTCCGCAAGAGCACGATGCGTGGGTTGTCTGCGTCGTACCCTCGCGGCTTGGTGGCGAGCGGACGCCCGTCGATCTCGAACCGCGCCGGAAGGCCCTCGAGGATCTGCTCGAGCACAGCGCCGTTCGGGCCATCGACTGCATCCCGGTATCTGCGGAGTTGCTCCCCCTGGGGCGAGTACCAGCCGGCGCCGGCGATGAGTCCGTTCGCGGAGACCTGCACGTAGTAGGCGACGGCGTCCTCGATCTGGACGACGGCTCCCTGATGATCCTTGAGCGGGGTCTTGTCCTTGCTGAACCGGGCATCGCGATATGGGCGGTACAGGTGAGGGTCGCCGAACTCCTCCGTTAGCTCGCTGAGCAGGTCCAGCATGGGCGTGCGAACCAGTCGCTCGTAGTCGGCCTTGTGAAGGGTCCACCAGGCCTTCGTGTTGTTTGCTCCCAGCTGCTCGTAGAACTCGAAGGTCTCGGCGGGGAACCCGGTGAATGCGGCGATGGCCTTGGTCATGCCACAGTCTCCCATGCTGGGACTGCCCGGTCCTGTGGCTCAGGAGAGGGTGCTCAGCCTGCGCTCATGCTCGAGGCGCTGAGTGCCGATTGGAGCTGCTGGCCGGTCTCGTCCGCGAGCGCGGCCCGCCTGAGGTTGCGAAGGCGTTCGGCGGCGCGCGGATCACCGGCGAGCACTGGCACGGCCCCCATGAGGGCGTTGAAGTTCCTCAAGCCGTTCGCGTGCGTCGAGCCGTACCCTTTCACCACCTGCTGGCACAGGACGATCTCGGTGGCCAGGGCGTAGTCCGCAGGGGCGTGCGACCGTGCGAGTTCGAGCCAGGCGTCGATGCGCTCCTGCTCCTGGCCGAAGCGAAGCGAGCGACGTCGGATCGGCCGCAGGCGGGCCAGGATGTAGAGGGTCGTGAACCCCCACACCGACGTGGTCTGGATCCTCAGTCCCTTATGGGTGACCCTGTGGATGATCGCGTTCATGGCCTTGGAGCGCAGGAGCCAGCGACCAAGGCCGGTGGGCAGGGTGTCGCTGATCTCCTCGACCTGCGGGTGGAGGAACTCCCGCACCTGCATCACCTGCGTGTCCGCGATGCGCGCTTCCTTGCCGACGCGGTCGAAGCGACGCTGTCGGGTCTTGTGGAAGGCCACCCGGATGGTGTCCTCGTAGGTCATCCACAGGGCGGTGTACCGCGCTGCCTCAGTGGTGAGGACGTTGCTCCCGTCGCCGTGCGATTCGAGGGTGGTGATCGTGGCGATGCGGTCGAGGTACTCATCGGCGTAGGCGATGTCCTGGTACTCCGCGGTGCGCTTGGTGCCGTTGACGAGCATGAAGCGCGACTCGGCGGGAAAGTCAGCGCCGATGCGGACGGCCTGGGCCTGGAGGCGCGCTCCGACGAGCGAGCCGGGGTTGTCGATGGCTCGCTGCACCTCGGCAGGATCGGGACCTTCGTCTGGCAGGTCGGCCGGACGTGCTCCGATCGTGATGTCGATTGACTTTCCGGCGGGCTTCGATGCGACCGCGAAGCCCTCGGAGAATGCGAGGAGGCTCGGCTCGACGCCCTTGCCGCTGGCGCGGATGGCGTCCTCGAACTGGGCCCGGGTGAAGGGGAGGACCCCGGCACCCGCGACCGCCCCGAAGAGGACCGCGCTGATGACGCTGCCAGTGTCCTGGGCGATCCTTGCGAAGTCACCACGGATGAATCGCTGTGACGAGGCAAGCGCCGCTTCGACGAGCCTGCTGGAATCCACCCGGCCATCACCCATCGCGGTGCGCTCGGGCATGGCGTAGGTGCGACTGGTCGAGGCGATGAGGGTCGTGCGGTCCGGCGTTGAGAAGCCGCGTTGAATGGAGCGGCCGGCTTCCATGAGCTCTGACGCCACGACGATATCGACCTCGCCGGGGGTGGGCATCGTGCTGAGCACCGGCTCGGGCTGGTGCTCCACACCGGGCTGCCTGGGGAAGATCTCGACGTAGTAGACGGTGGCCCCGGTTCTCTGCGCCACCCCGGGCACGGACGTGCTCTGCGCGAAGTGCCCGTTGTCTTCCGCGAGCGCGACGATCCAGTCGGACAGGACGCCCCCGCCCTCACCTCCCATGGCCAGGATTGCCATGGTGATCGGTCGCAGGCGCCCCGCGATGCCCTGGGGGCTTGTGGTCGTTGCAGTCATGTAGGGCTGTCCTCAGGTGAGATGGTCGCGGATCACGGGGCGACGTCGATGCCGGCGAGCCGGCGTTCGATGCCCCGCTGAAGGAACCCGATGTAGCGATGTCGTAGCGCAGTCTTCATCCGGTCCCAGCGACTGGGGTTCGTGATGATCTCGGTTCGATAGAAGGACGGGCACAGCGCCGCGGCGTGGGCGTTCTCGCCGCAGAGCCCGCAGCCGACACAGCTGTCGAGCACCGTGGCGATGGGGTCCTGGCGCATCGGGTCGGGATTCGGCCCGATGGTGAGCGAGGGGCAGCCGGAGATGCGGATGCACGAGTGGTCACCGGTGCAGGTCTCCGGGTCGACACCGAAGCGCTCGCGAACGACCCGCTTGCCCTCCTTGATCCGCTTGGCGATGAGCGGCTTCTCGCGCCTGGTTCGATTGAGGGTGCACTCGCTCTGGGCGATGATGACCTTCGGGCCCGGCTCGGTCGAGGTGAGGGCCTCCTTGAAGAGGTCGCGCATCTCGTCGACCTTGTAGGTGTTCGTCATGGTCCGGGACCATCGGACCCCGACCCCCCGCACCGCCTTCTCGATCGAATGCTTCGTAGATCGCAGGGGATTGTCCGCCTTGGAAGAGAGCACGTCCTGGCCGCCGGTGGCCGCGCTGTAGGCATTGTCGACGATGACGAGCAGCTGGTCGTTCTCGTTGAAGACGGCATTGCCGACGCCGCTCGTGAGCCCGTTGTGCCAGAAGCCTCCATCGCCCATGATCGCGATGGGCCGGCTGCTCGTGTCCTTGCCGTTGAGGGCAGCGGCTCCAGCTGAGCCGAGGCCGTAGCCCATGGTCGTCGCGCCGATATTGAACGGCGCATTGATCGAGAACAGGTGGCACCCGATATCGGCGCTCACGTGATGCTCGCCGACCTCCCGCTGCGCGAGGGTGAGGGCGGCGAAGATCGGTCGCTCGGGGCAGCCTGTGCAGAAGCCGGGCGGGCGGCCCTGGACCAGGTCGGGTGCGATTCGCTCCGCGTACGGGCTGCGCGGGTCGGTTGCGGGAAGCGTCGACGTCGGGAGCCGATCCTGGTCGAGGAGCTCGGGGGCGTACTTCTGGACGAAGGCGAGCACCCCCTTCGTGACGGCTGCCGGGGTGTACTCGCCGGCGACGGGCAGGAGGTCCTTGCCGTGCAGCTTCGCGGTGGCGTCGGCGCGGCGCAGGATGGCCTGGATGTTCTGCTCGATGAAGTCCGGCTGGCCCTCCTCCACGAGTAGGACCGCCCGCTTGCCCTCGCAGAAGCCGATGACCTCGTCGTCGATGACCGGGTAGGTGACGTTCATGACGTAAAGCGGGATGGAGCTGTTGCCGAATGGATCCGATAGCCCGAGCAGTTCGAGGGCGCGGTTGACGTTGTTGAACAGCCCGCCCTGCAGGATGATCCCGAAGTCCCGCTCCCCCGGGGCGACCAGCTCATTGAGTTGGTTGTCCTTGATGAACTGAACCGCAGCCGGCCAGCGCTTGTTCACCTTCTCCTGCTCGTGCAGGAAGCTGGCGGGCGGGAGCACGACGCGGCTGAGATCGCGCTTGGGATTCTCGAGAGCGTCGGCGATGGTGAATGACGGCTTCCTGTTGTCCTTCGCGACGAAGGAGCCGTGCAGGTGGCACGAGCGCAGGCGCAGCTCGAGGATCACCGGGGTGTTGCTTGCCTCCGACAGCTCGAACCCCTTCTCGACCATGTCGACGATGGCCGTGAGATTGGGTCGGGGATCGAGCAGCCACATCTGCGACTTCATGGCGAAGGCGTGGGTGCGCTCCTGCATGATGCTCGCGCCCTCGCCGTAGTCCTCGCCGATGATGACGAGCGCGCCACCGAGCACGCCCCCGGAGGAGAGGTTGGCGAGGGCATCGGACGCGACGTTGAACCCAACCGTCGACTTGAACGTGATCGCGCCTCTCAGCGGATAGTGGACGGACGCGGCGAGTGAGGCGGCGGCGGTGGCCTCCGACGCGCTGTTCTCGAAGTAGATGCCGAGTTCGTCGAGGATGTCCTGGGCATCGCCGAGGACATCCATGAGGTGCGAGATCGGGGCACCCTGGTAACCGCCGACATAGGCGACGCCGGACTGGAGGAGGCCCTTCGTGACCGCGAGGATCCCCTCCCCTCGGAACTCCTCGCCCTCGCCGAGGCGGAGTTCTTGGACCTCGGTGGCGAATGAACGCTCAGCCATGATGCCTGCTTCTCTCGGTTGGTGCATCGATGTACGTGCGATGGTTGCCTGTAAGCATCATGCCTGCTGCCGGGCCAGACAAGGCATGTTCCGTGTGGGTTCCGTCACCGTTGATCAAGCCCGTCGAGGATGGCCTGCGTCACAGCGGCGGTGTCCGCGGTCCCCTCGAGGTCGGCTGTGCGCGTAGCGGGGACGAGCAGCGAGCCTTCCATCGACCTCATGATGGCGGCGGCCGGCTCCGGATGGCCGAGGTGCTCGAGCATCATCGCCCCGGACCAGATCGCGGCCACGGGATTTGCGATCCCGCGCCCGGCGATGTCGGGCGCTGATCCGTGCACGGGTTCGAACATCGACGGGAACAGTCGCTCCGGGTTCAGGTTCGCCGAGGCGGCGACGCCGAGACTGCCGACGGTTGCCGCCGCGAGGTCGGACAGGATGTCGCCGAAGAGGTTCGAGGCCACGACGACATCGAATTCGTGCGGGCGCTGCACCATCTCTGCCGCGAGGGCGTCGATGAGGACCTTGCGCAGGGTCGTGCCCGGGTACGCCGATGCCACCTCGGCTACGACCTCATCCCAGAAGGGCATGGTGTGGATGATTCCGTTGGACTTGGTTGCCGACGTGACGTGGTCGCGGCGACCGGCCGCCTGATTGAAGGCGTACCGGGCCACCCGTTCGATGCCGACCCGGGTGAAGATGTTCTCCTGCAAGGCGAACTCGCGGTGAGTGCCTCGGCCGTAGCGCCCCCCGATCTCCGAGTACTCGCCCTCGGTGTTCTCGCGAACGATGACCATGTCGACCACGGCGCCCTCAGGGAGCCGGACCCGCGGCTCGACTCCCTCGAACTGGCGAACTGGCCGCAGGTTCACGTACTGGTCGAAGGCGCGCCTGATGGGGATGAGCAGGCCCCAGAGGGACTCGTGGTCGGGGACGTCGTTTCGGCCGACCGCACCGAGGAAGACCGCGTCATGCTGGCGCAGGCGATCGATGCCGTCGGCGGGCATCATCGTGCCCGTCCTCACGAGGTGGTCGCAGCCCCAGTCGAGCCAGGTCCAGTCGATGCGGATCCCCGCCATGGCCGCTGCACGTTCGAGGACCTGCGTTGCGGCGGGGAGAACCTCGTTTCCGATGCCGTCGCCGGGGATCGCTGCGATCGTCAGGGTGTTGTCAGCCACTGTTGAGCGCTCCTTCGCCGATGTCCTGATGGCCGCCGTTCGCGTCCATCGCCTCCTCGGCATGGAGATCGAGCGCATTGATCATCGGGAAGTCGTTGAACGAGAACAGGCAGGCCTCGCCTGCCGGATCGTCGTTGGCATGCTCGTGCCAGGCCCACGAGGGCACGCAGAAGATGTCGTGCTCCTTCCAGTCGAATCGCCGGCCGCCGATGATCGAGTGGCCGCGGCCCTTGGTGACGTGGTAGATCACCGACCCGGTGTGCCGATGCGCGAGGGTTGACTGCGATGGCTGGAGCAACTGCATGTGGGCGCCCATGGTCGGCATGACCGAACCGCCCGTGTGCGGGTTCACGTACTCCATGATGACGCCGTCGTAGGGGGTGCCGTCGCTCACCCGCGCAAGGTTGACGAGGGCCTCGTAGGTGCGCTCCCAGGGATAGGCGAGGAGTGGGGAGTAGCGCTTGGCCCATGATCGGCCATCAGGCTTCAGGATGCCGCTGCCATGCTCGAGCAGGGAGGTGTTGACGACCTTGCCCGGAATCTGGTGGAGGTCCGGGTGGACCTCGTAGAAGTTCGAGTCAAGGGCGTTGACGAGCGGGATGTCCAGGCCGTCCTGCCAGATGACCTGCGTGGTGTCCGACTCGTTGCCGTGCTCATGCCAGGTGCCCTTCGGCGTGATCGCGAAGTCATTGGGGCCCACCTTGAGGCGGTCGCCGTTCACGATGGTCCACGCGCCCTCGCCCTCGATGACGAAGCGCAGGGCCGCGGCGGCATGGCGGTGTGCGGTCATCGACTCGCCCGGGTTCATGATCTGCAGGCCGGTGTAGAGCAGTCCGACGGCGGCGGAGACATCGCGTCGCTCGTCGTTGACGAGGTAGACGACCCGACGTCCCGCGTCGTCTCCGGTGACGAGGGTCGCCGACTCGATGACGAGGGGACGGAGGTCCTCATAGCGCCAGTGCATCGGGATGGAGCGGGGCTGCGGGAACCAGGGCTCGATCTCATTCGCGACGGTCCACAGCGCGCCGGAGCCGTGCTTCGCGAGTCGCGCGTAGTACTCCTCGAGTTCCGGGGTCGCCTGCACCCTGGCCCGACCAATGACGTCCTCGATCATGTGGTGTCCTCCATCATCGCCCTCGACTGGAACTGACCACGGCCCCTTGAGGATTGCGGCATCGACGCTACCGTGATCTTTGATCAAATGCTACTGTTCTCGCAGACTGAGGTCGACCGCGATCCCGAGGAATTGAGGTGAGGTGACGTGACCGATTACGCGAGGTTCACCGCTGCAGCAGTGCAGGCTGCCCCCGTCTACCTCGATACCGCGGCGACCATCGAGAAGGCCTGCGCGCTCATAGCCGAGGCTGCCGCGAACGGCGCGCGGCTCATCGTCTTTCCCGAGGTGTTCGTCCCCGGCTATCCCTACTGGAACTGGACGATGACCCCGGGCAAGGGCAGCCCGTGGTTCGAGCGGCTGTTCCGGGCCGCCATCGACATCCCTGGCCCTGAGGTCGATGCGCTGCGCGCTGCCGCGCAGGCTGCGGGCGCGCAGGTCGTCATCGGCGTGAACGAGCGCGACCCGTTCTCGATGGGAACCCTCTACAACTCGCTCGTCTTCATCGGTGGTGGCGGCGAACTCCTGGGGGTGCATCGCAAGCTCGTGCCCACTTGGGCGGAGAAGCTCACCTGGGCCGGTGGCGACGGAAGCTCGCTGCGGGTGTACGACACCCCGACAGGTCGGATCGGCGGCCTGGCCTGCGGGGAGAACACGAACACCCTCGCGCGCTTCGCGCTCCTTGCTCAGGGCGAGAACGTCCACTGTGCGACCTACATCTCCCTGCCGACCGCGCCGCCCGACTACGACATGGTCGAGGCGATCAAGGTGCGCGGTGCAGCGCATTCCTTCGAGGGCAAGGTCTTCACGGTCGTCGCCTGCTCGTCGATCACCCCGGACATGGTTGATCTCATCGCGCACGATGACGAGTCCAGGGCCATGCTGGAGCGCCGGAACTCGGCATTCAGCGGGGTCTTCGGCCCGGATGGCAGGCTCGTGAGCGAGCCTCTCATCGACGTCGAAGGGATCGTCTACGCCGACATAGACCTCAACAAGTGCATCCAGCCCAAGCAGATGCACGACATCATCGGCCACTACAACCGGTTCGATGTCTTCCAGCTGCACGTGAATCGCACCCCCCAGTCGCGGGTGGTCTTCACGGAGAGCAGCGAGCGACCTCCGAGTACCCCGCAGGCTGCGCCCCCGCCACCTGAGCCCTAGTCGTCCGCGCCACCCGTCCCTATTTCTCGTTCGTCCCAAACCCGACCCGACCCCCCGAGGAGCGACATGCGTTTCGTCACCTTCAGCACGACCGCCGATGGCCCGTCCGTCCTCGGGCTCGTCACTGGCGAGGAGGTCATCGACCTGCGCAGCGGGCTCGAGGGGGTAGTCGATGTCCCGGTCCGCCTCATTGACTATGTGTCCGCCGGGCCTGAATTGCATGCGCGGGTGATCGCCGCTGTGGCCGGAATAGGGGAGTGGGCTGAGGGCGTCACCTACCCGCTGGCCGGGGTCACCCTGCGCGCACCGCTTCGCCCGGGCAAGGTGGTCGGCGTCGGCCTGAACTACGTCGAGCACGTCGAGGAGTCGAGCCGGACCCTCGACACGGCCAAGGAGCTCCCGACCCGTCCGGTGCTCTTCAGCAAGCCTGGCACCGCGGTCGTCGGGCCGGGGGAGCCGATCCAGCACAACGCGGCGATGACGCAGCAGCTGGACTGGGAGTGCGAGCTGGCCGTCGTCATCGGGCGGGCGGCACGCAATGTGCCTGAGGCGGAGGCCCTCGACTACGTGTTCGGCTACAGCATCGTGAATGACATCAGTGCCCGCGATCAGCGGCGCTCGGGGCAGTGGTTCTTCTCCAAGGGCCAGGACAGCTACGCGCCTTTCGGCCCGATGATCGTCACGACCGATGAGATCACCGACCCGCATACGCTGCGGCTCACCCTGACGGTCAACGGCGACCAGCGGCAGGACGGCAACTCGCGAAACATGCTCTTCAAGATCCCGACCCTCATCGCAGACATCACGTCCGGCGTCACGCTCGAGCCCGGTGATGTCATCGCGACGGGATCGCCGCAGGGGGTCGGAGCGGCTATGGACCCGCCCACCTTCCTGCAGCCGGGCGATGTCGTCGCCTGCACGATCGAGAGGATCGGCACGCTGTCGAACCCCGTCATCGCGGTGCAGTAACGCCAGCGCCGAGTCCCGCCCCGCCCCGCCCCGCCGCGCCCCGCCCCGCCCCGTCATTTGAACCAGAATCCGGCTCGCCTGGCCAAAATTTTGGTGATTTGGCCGACATCGTGGCCATTTCGTCCACGACCGCACCCTGACGGAACAACGCAGGCTGATTGACTCTCAGGCTCCTCCACGCATTTGCAGTGATCCGAGCGAGGATCCGGCTCGATCCAGGAGTCCTCGTCGAGGATCCCGGCCGACGCGCATGAGCGAGTGGCTACGAGCCGCGGGCTATCCAGGAGTCGATGTGGTCCGCGGCCTCGGCGAGTGTTGTCGAATCACCGTGACCGGTGTGGACGACGGTTTCGCGCGGCAGGACGAGAAGTCGATCCCTGATCGAATCCGTGAGGGTTGCAAAGTCGCTGA
>CAFBNE010000029.1_pt1 | contig 28001 bp, 23 predicted proteins | sample 7269181 | NCBI WGS metagenome assembly CAFBNE01 (sample SAMEA6814085, study PRJEB35770) | uncultured Actinomycetes bacterium | biome: Freshwater; feature: Freshwater reservoir; material: water | place: Czech Republic | collected 2017-05-23 | depth 30m m
ATCCTGGAATTCGACGAGGACGCCCGTCACAGCCTCGAGCGCGGAGTCAATGCGCTCGCCGATGCCGTGAAGGTGACCCTGGGCCCGAAGGGCCGCAACGTCGTCATCAACAAGAAGTGGGGCGCTCCGACCATCACGAATGATGGCGTCACGATCGCCCGCGAGATCGAGCTCGAGGATCCCTACGAGAACCTCGGCGCCCAGCTCGCCAAGGAGGTCGCCACCAAGACGAACGATGTCGCAGGCGACGGCACCACGACCGCTACCGTCCTGGCCCAGGCCATGGTCCGCGAAGGCCTGAAGCAGGTTGCCGCAGGCGCGTCGCCGATGGATATCAAGCGCGGTATCGACAAGGCCGTCACCGCGATGATCGACGAGCTGCACCGCGTGGCGCGTCCGGTCGCCGGCAAGGAGGAGATCGCCCAGGTCGCGACCATTTCCTCACAGGATTCCGAGATCGGTTCGCTCATCGCCGATGCCTTCGACAAGGTTGGCAAGGACGGCGTCATCTCCGTCGAGGAGTCGAGCACCACGGCGATGGAGCTCGAGTTCACTGAGGGCATGCAGTTCGACAAGGGCTACATCTCCCCGTACTTCGTTACCGACCAGGAGCGCATGGAGGCTGTTCTCGAGGATGGTCGCGTCCTCCTCGTGCAGGGCAAGATCAGCTCCGTCCAGGAATTGCTCCCGCTGCTCGAGAAGGTCGTTCAGGCGAGCAAGCCGCTCCTCATCATCGCCGAGGACGTCGATGGCGAGGCGCTTTCCACGCTCGTCGTGAACCGCATCCGAGGTACGTTCTCCTCGGTCGCCGTCAAGGCCCCGGCATTCGGTGATCGGCGCAAGGCCGTGCTCGAGGACATCGCCGTCCTCACCGGCGCGCAGGTCGTGTCGGCTGAGGTTGGCCTCAAGCTCGACCAGGTCGGCCTCGAGGTGCTCGGCTCAGCCCGCCGCATCATCGTGACGAAGGACAACACCACCATCGTCGACGGCGGGGGCGAGCACTCCGCGGTTTCCGATCGCGTGGCCCAGATCAAGAATGAGATCGAGCGCACAGACTCCGACTGGGACAAGGAGAAGCTCCAGGAGCGTCTCGCCAAGCTCAGCGGCGGCGTCGTCGTCATCAAGGTCGGCGCTCACACCGAGGTCGAGCTCAAGGAGAAGAAGCACCGCATCGAGGATGCCGTCTCGGCGACTCGCGCGGCAATCGAGGAGGGCATTGTCGCCGGTGGCGGCGCAGCACTCGTCCAGGCTGCTGCTGTGCTGACCTCCGATCTCGGGCTCACCGGTGATCAGGCGACCGGCGTCGGCATCGTGCGACGCTCGGCAGTAGAGCCGCTGCGCTGGATCGCGGAGAACGCCGGCGAGCGCGGCTACGTCGTCGTGTCGAAGGTTGCTGAGCTTCCCCTCGGCCACGGCCTGAACGCGGCCACGGGCGAGTACGTCGACATGATCGCAGCCGGTGTCATCGATCCGGTCAAGGTCACGCGCTCAGCGCTGCAGAATGCTGCGTCGATCGCGGCGATGCTCCTCACCACGGAGGTCCTCGTCGTCGAGAAGAAGGAAGAGGAGCCGGCAGCCGGTGGCAATGGCCACGGGCACGGACACTCGCACTAGATCGCTCGCCTTCGCGAGGGCAGCACGCTCAAGCGAAAGCAATGGAAAGGCCGCGTCAGGAGCTCGCTCCCAGCGCGGCCTTTCCATTTCCACCCCACCTCGGCATTTCGTCCAGAATCCGGATCGAATGGCCAACATCTGACCGAAATGTCGGAATTATTGGTCATTTCAACCGGAGTCCGCTCGCGAACATGGGTGCGGAAAGTCGGTAGAAGGTCTCGGAGGCACTCCGGTTAGGGCCCAAGTCGATGTCTCACAGGTGTCCGCCCGGGGTACCGCGCTAAGCCCAGGACGTTCGTCGGAGGCCCTGCTGGGCGGATGATTACTGGGCCAGCTCACGAGGCAGGCGGTGGCGCAATGCGCTGCATGGCGACATCGGGCGGACGTCGCCGACAGGGATGAACCGGCCGTCGGCGTCAGGATGAAATGCCCAGAATCCGGATGAAATGACCAAACGCTTGGTCATTTCACCCGGATTCTGGATGAAGCGACTGAGGGGGGTGGGGTGGTTGGTTGGGCTAGCTGGCGAGGATTGCGGCGCTGGCTGCTGCTGTGCGTTCGCGGGCGAGTGCCTGCTTGCGACGGTACATAGTCTCGCGGTCCTCCTCGGACATGCCGCCCCACACTCCGTAGGGCTCGCGGGCCGCGAGGGCGTGGGTCCTGCACTCGTCGAGGACCGGGCAGCTGCGGCAGATGCGCTTTGCCTGGTCCGCGCGGGAGTCACGGGCCGCACCCCGTTCACCCTCGGGGTGGAAGAACGCATTGGGATCCTCGCCGCGGCAGGCTCCCTGCAGCTGCCAGTCCCAGAAGTCCGCGTTTGGACCGGGAAGGCGGGATACGTCGGCCACGGGAGACCTCCTAAGTGATGGTGCGTTCCGTTCCTGATGACCGGATTTACAAACCATACAAAACGTTGCATAGGTTGGTCAAGATGGCTCAACCGTCAGAATCCTGTCCCCCTACCCCGCGAAGAGATGCGATTCGGGGCATTGGCACTCACAATGTGGTGATGCAGCCCGCTCGAGTCGCCCCCGGCCTCACGGTTTCGGCCGTGGCACGCCGTCTCGGGGTCGCGCCCGCCACGCTGCGCACATGGGACCGCCGCTACGGCCTGGGCCCATCCGGTCACGAGGCAGGCTCACATCGGCGCTACTCGGCGCAGGACATGGTTCGACTCGAGCACATGCGCCGGCTCGTCATCGCCGGGGTTCCCCCGGTCGACGCGGCCCGCGATGCGCTCCACACCGAGATTTTTCCGACTGACGAGACTGCACTCGAGCCAGCGCAAAGACAGGTGGCCTCGGTCGCTGAACTCATCCGACATCCCGCTGCCTCGACAAGCACCGCGATTCCCGAGGGCCTGGGTAGGCACGGCGGCGGGCGCGTCATCGCCCTTCCCGGCGCATCGGCGACCTCGCGCGGTCTGGCCCGGGCAGCCCTGGCCCTCGACGGGCCGACCTGCACGGCCATCATCGACGATTCGGTAGAGGCCCATGGCGTCGTCACGACCTGGAACGACCTCCTCGTGCCGGTACTCGCGGGGGTGGGCGAGCGATGGCGTTCGAGCGGCAAGGGCATCGAGATCGAGCACACGCTCACCGGGGCCGTCGTCACATCGCTATCAGAGGTCATGCACAGGCTCAAGGCTCCCCTCAATGCGCGCGCGGTCATCCTCGCGGCCGCCGACCGCGAGCAGCACTGCTTGCCGCTCTGGGCAGTGGCAGCAGGGCTGGCAGAGCGCCGGATCGCCGTTCGACTCCTGAGCGAGCCGATGCCGGCTGCCTCCCTGGCCCAGGCGGTCCAGCGCATCGGACCCGCAGCGGTACTCGTGTGGTCGCAGACGAACCTCACGGGCGACCCGCAGGAGGTGGCCTCGCTGCCGCACTTTCGCCCCATGCCGAGCGTCCTCGTGGGCGGCCCGGGATGGGGCGGCGAGCTGCCGCGAGGGGTGGATCGCGTCTCGAGCCTCAGCGATGCGGTCGCGCGAATTGCGCGTGCCGTCGGCGAGTAGCCTTAGCTGACTCAGCAGCCCAAGACATCGGAGCCCGCGTTGGCCATCGGCAGGCAAGACGATCCCCTCGCCAGCGAAGGCGGTGCGGCTGAACATGAACAGGTGCGCTCGAAGTTTGGGTATCTCGGACTCACCTATGACGATGTCCTCCTGCTCCCAGCGGAGTCCGACGTCGTCCCGAGCGAGGTCGATACCTCATCACGGGTGACCCGCAACATCACTGTTCGAATGCCACTCATCTCGAGCGCCATGGACACTGTCACCGAGGCGCGAATGGCCATTGCCATGGCGCGTCAGGGCGGCGTGGGGGTGCTCCATCGCAACCTGCCGATCGACGATCAGGCGGCGCAGGTCGACCTCGTCAAGCGCTCCGAGGCCGGTATGGTCACGAACCCGGTGACCTGCCTGCCGACCGACACCCTCGCGCAAGTCGACCGACTCTGCGGTCGCTACCGGATCTCGGGTGTCCCGGTGGTCGACGCCAACGGCATTCTCGTGGGGATCGTCACCAATCGCGACATGCGATTCGAGGACGACATGGGCAAGCCCGCGTCGGCGGTCATGACCCCCATGCCCCTTGTCACCGCGCGGGTGGGTATCGACCCGAATGAGGCACTCGCACTCCTCGCGACCCGCAAGGTCGAGAAGCTTCCGCTCATCGACGCGGATGGACGATTGACCGGGCTGTTCACCGTCAAGGATTTCGTGAAGGCCGATAAGTACCCCCACGCTACGAAGGATCCGAGTGGCCGGCTCGTCGTCGGCGCCGCCGTCGGGGTCGGTGAGGATGCGCGCAAGCGCGCTCATGCGCTCGCAGACGCGGGAGTCGACTTCCTCATCGTCGACACGGCGCACGGGCACTCCAGGGCCGTCATCGACATGGTTCGATTGCTCAAGCTCGAGACCTCGATCGACATCGTCGGCGGAAACGTCGCGACGAGGGCTGGCGCACAGGCGCTTGTCGATGCCGGGGCCGACGGCATCAAGGTGGGCGTCGGGCCGGGCTCCATCTGCACGACCCGGGTGGTGGCCGGCGTCGGGGTTCCGCAGATCTCCGCCATCTACGAGGCCTCGCTCGCCGCAGGCCCCGCAGGGGTCCCGCTCATCGGCGATGGCGGCCTCCAGTACTCAGGTGACATTGCGAAGGCCATCGTCGCCGGCGCCGACACCGTCATGCTCGGATCGCTGCTCGCCGGAACGGAGGAGGCACCCGGCGATGTGGTGTTCGTCGGGGGCAAGCAGTTCAAGTCCTACCGCGGCATGGGCTCCCTCGGCGCGATGCAGTCCCGCGGAGAGGCGCGCTCGTACAGCAAGGACCGCTACTTCCAGGACGATGTCCTGAGCGACGACAAGCTCGTCCCCGAAGGCATCGAAGGGGTCGTTGCCTACCGGGGGCCGCTCAGCAATGTCGCCCATCAGCTTGTCGGCGGCCTGCGGGCGTCCATGGGCTACTCGGGAGCCGCGACCATCGCCGAACTCCATGAGAAGGGCTCCTTCGTCCGCATCACCGCCGCCGGACTGCGCGAGAGCCACCCCCACGACGTCCAGATGGTCATCGAAGCCCCCAACTACTCAAGCCGATAGGAACCCGTTGAACGACATCCAGATCGGCGGCCAGAAGCGGGCCCGTCGCGCCTATTCGTTTGACGAGGTGGCGATCGCCCCGAGCCGGCGAACCCGAGATCCGCAGGAGGTCTCGACCTCGTGGACCATTGATGCCTACCACTTTGACCTTCCGTTCATCGCCGCACCGATGGACTCCGTCGTGTCGCCGGCGAGCGTTCGTGCCCTCGGTGCCCTCGGCATGCCGGCCGCGCTCAACCTCGAGGGAGTATGGGGCCGCTACGAGGACCCAGAGCCGCTCCTTCGCGAGATCGCCGCGCTCGACGGTGATCGGGTCACCTCGAGGATGCAGGAGATCTACTCGACGCAGCCCGTCGACCTCGACCTCGTAGCGCAGCGCATCGCGGACCTCAAGGCCGCCGGCGTCACGGTCGTGGCTGCGGTGAGCCCGCAGGGCACCGCGGCCCTCGCGCCAGTCGCCGCCGCCGCTGGCGCCGACATGATCGTGATCCGGGGCACGACGGTCTCGGCCGAGCACGTGAGCGGCGATGGCGTCCCGCTCAACCTCAAGGAGTTCATCCACCAGCTGGACGCTCCCGTCATCGTCGGAGGCTGCGCCACCTATCAGGCCGCACTGCACCTCATGCGAACCGGTGCGGCCGGTGTTCTCGTCGGATTCGGCGGCGGCTCGGCGCATACGACCGCCGATGTCCTCGGGGTCAGGGTGCCGATGGCGAGCGCCGTCAGCGACGTCGCCGCCGCGCGCCGCGACTACCTCGACGAGTCGGGTGGACGCTACGTCCACGTCATCGCCGATGGGGCTATGGGGCGCAGCGGTGACATCGTGAAGGCCTTCGCGTGCGGAGCCGACGCCGCGATGCTCGGCTCGGTGCTGGCCCGGGCGACCGATGCCCCCGGGGCGGGCGCGCACTGGGGTGCTGAGGCATGGCATCCGCACCTGCCCCGCGGTCAGCGCAACCTGCTGCCGCAGGTCGGTGCCTTCGCGCAGGTGCTCCACGGTCCCTCGGACAACGCGGAGGGCACGCTCAACATCGTTGGCGCGCTGCGCAAGGCGATGGCCACGACAGGCTACAGCGATGTCAAGGAGTTCCAGCGGGTCGAAATGGTGGTCACTGCGTGACCGTTCAGGTCACCTCGATCGATCCCGCGGTCATCGAACGGCTGCTCGGCCGCGCGGTTCTCGGTGACGCGGCCCTCACCAGGGTCGTCCTCGCCCCCTTCACCGGGGAGCCCCTCTACTCGCTGCCGCTCTCCGGCGGGCCCGAGGTGCTGCGCGCCGCTGAAGGGGCGCGCCGCGCACAGGTGGAATGGGCAGCCCGGCCGGTGCGCGAGCGCTGCCGCATCGTCCTCGCCTTCCATGATCTCGTCCTCAAGCGCCGCGATACCGCACTCGACATCGTGCAACTCGAGACGGGCAAGGCCCGGCGCGATGCAATGGAGGAACTCCTCGATGTCCTCGTTACCGCACGGCACTACGGGCGCGATGCCCGCCGCCTCCTGCGGCCGATCCGTCACCGCGGGGTATTCCCGCTCATGGTGGGGGTGCAGGAACTGCATCACCCACGCGGGCTCATCGGGGTGCTCGCCCCCTGGAACTACCCCCTCACACTGGCGGTGAGCGATGCCATCCCGGCGCTGCTCGCGGGCAATGCCGTCATCCTCAAGCCCGACGTCCAGACCACGCTCACCGCGCTATGGGCCATCGACCTGCTCATCGAGGCGGGCGTCCCGGCGGAGCTCATCCCGGTCGTGACCGGTGAGGGCCCCGAAGTCGGCCCCTTCGTGATCGAGGAGGTCGACTACGTCATGTTCACAGGGTCTACGCGGGTCGGGCGCGAGGTTGCCCGTCGATGCGGGGAGCGGCTGATCGGCCACTCGATGGAACTCGGCGGCAAGAACGCCATGATCGTCCGAGCCGATGCCGACATCGAGCAGGCGTCGGAGATCGCCGTTCGCTCCTCCTTCTCCAACTCAGGGCAGCTGTGCATCTCGATGGAGCGCATCTACGTGCATGAGCGCGTGTACGAGGCCTTCGCCGCGGCATTCGTCCGGCGCATCGCGGCGATGACCATGAAGCCAGGGGTCGGCTGGGGTGCAGACATGGGCTCGCTCATCTCGGCAGCACAGGTCGACCGAGTGCTCGGGCATATCTCCGACGCGACGGGGCGTGGCGCGCGCGTGCTGGCCGGCGGCCGTCACCGCCCTGACATCGGGCCCTACTACGTCGAGCCGACGGTCCTCGAAAACGTGACCATGCAAATGTCCCTCTGCGACGAGGAGACCTTCGGCCCCGTCGTGGCGCTGTACCAGGTGGCGTCGGACGAGGAGGCGATCACGGAGGCGAATGCCTCGTCCTACGGGCTCAATGCGGCGGTGGTGACCCGCGACCATCGGCAGGGCCGCCGAATCGCCGCCCGGCTCCGCGCGGGCACGGTCAACGTCAACGAGGGGTACGCCGCAGCGTGGGGGAGCACGCGCGCTCCCATGGGAGGCATGGGTGAATCCGGCATGGGCCGACGGCACGGCGACGAGGGACTGCTCAAGTACACCGAGCCGCAGACGGTCGCCCATCAGCGGTTCCTCGGATTCGGTGCCCCATTCGGGTGGTCGGATGAGCGCTGGGGCGAGACACTTGTGTGGGCCGTCGGGGCTCTGAAACGGCTGGGCCTGAAGTAGGTCCGTGAACTGCGGGAGGAAGCATGTCTGACGTAGACGTCGCGATCATCGGATCTGGCTTCGGCGGGTCCGTGTCCGCCCTGCGGCTCACGGAAAAGGGCTATCGGGTGTCGGTCTTCGAGGCTGGCCGCCGGTTCGCCGATGCAGACCTCCCGAAGACCTCCTGGCGGCTGCGCTCGTTCCTGTGGGCCCCGCGCCTGGGCCTCACGGGGATCCAGCGCATCCACATTCTCAAGGACGTCGTGGTCCTCGCCGGCGCCGGCGTCGGTGGCGGTTCGCTGAACTACGCGAACACCCTCTACGTCCCGCCCAAGCAGTTCTTCGACGACGTGCAGTGGTGCCACATCACCGACTGGGCGCAGGAACTTGCACCGCACTACGACCAGGCCTCGCGCATGCTCGGCGTCATCGACAACCCACTCATGACCCGCAGCGACCTCATCATGAAGGCGATCGCCGACGACATGGGCGTCGGCCATACGTTTCGGCTGACGCCGGTCGCGGTCTACTTCGGCGACGGCCCCGGCGTCACGCGCGAGGATCCGTTCTTCGGCGGAGCCGGGCCATCCCGAACGGGGTGCACCCACTGCGGCTCATGCATGACCGGGTGCCGGATCGGCGCGAAGAACACCCTCCCGAAGAACTATCTCGCGCTCGCCGAGGGCGCTGGCGCCACCGTCCACCCCCTTACGACCGTTGTCGCGATCGACGAGCAGGCGGGTGGCGGGTTCGTCATCACGACCGAGCGCACGGGTGCCTGGGTCCGGCGCCGCCGCCGCACCTTCACGGCCGATCACGTCATCATGGCCGCTGGTACCTACAACACCCAGCGGCTCCTCCACCGCATGAAGGACGATGGTCGGCTGCCGAACCTCTCACCGGCACTCGGCCGACTGTCCAGGACGAACAGCGAGTCGATCCTCGGGGCCGTGGCGCGCTCCGCGGACAGCGACTACACCCAGGGCGTCGCCATCACGTCTAGTTTCTTCCCCGACGAGAACACGCACGTCGAAGCGGTGCGGTACGGCAAGGGGTCGAATTCGATGGGCCTGCTGCAGTCGGTGCTCACGGTTCCGCAGGAGGGCAGGGCTCGCTGGCGCGTGTGGACGCGTGAGATGGTCCGGCAGCGTCGCCAGGCAGTGGCGCTGCTCAATGTGCATCGTTGGAGCGAGCGGGCCGTCATCTCCCTAGTGATGCAGGCGGTCGACAATTCGCTCACGCTCACCGGCGGACGATCCTGGCTCGGGCGCTGGAAGCTCACGACCCGCAAGGACGAGTCGCGTCCGGCTCCGACCTACATTCCGGCAGCGGCCGATGTCGTTCACCGAATCGCCGACAAGATCGACGGCGTCCCCGGGAGCAACGTGTTCGAGAGCTTCGACGCGGCGATGACCGCGCACTTCGTCGGGGGCTGCGTCATCGCCGCCGATCCCGAGCACGGCGTCATCGACCCCTACCACCGTGCATTCGGGCATCCGGGGCTGCACATCGTGGACGGCTCGGCCATCACCGCGAACCTCGGAGTCAATCCGTCGCTCACGATCACGGCGCAGGCTGAGCGTGCGATGTCGATGTGGCCGAACAAGGGCGAGGCGGACCAGCGGCCGGCCGTCGGCGAGCAGTACCGGCCAGTGGACGCATGCGCACCGCGGAGCCCGGTCGTGTCGGCCGAAGCGGTCGGCGCCCTGCGCATCGTCGTTCACGGCGCCTGACCGGCTGTCGCGCGACACGCCGATGAGGTGGGCCGACCGATCGCTGATCGTGAGGATTCCTCCATTCCGCATCGGCGCGATCCTCGGTACGTTTCCATTGCCGGTTCTGCCGCCGATGGCTGAGCAGACCGGCCGTTGGCGCAGGGAGTGACCCGACTCGTGGGGGGTTCGGGTCGCTCCCTGCCCTTCGCACCATTCACGTTCATTCATGGCTGGGGGAGACGATGCGCGATTACCTGGGCGGCCGTGAGGTCACGGAGACCCTTGACGTCGATCGGCCGGGGGACAGGCGAATGCTCGGCATGACCTTGGTGCGTGCCCGGGAGAGATCGGGTCGCACTGTCCACTCGGTGACGTCAGCTGCGGGCATTTCAGCAGCCGATCTCGCGCTCACGGAGAGCGGTGAGGCGGCACTGCCTGCGGCCCGTCTCGTCGATGTCCTCCACGCCCTGCACGTGCCGGTCGGCATGGCGGTTGATGGCAGCCTCGTGCTCGTCTGCCAGCCGGACGGGTCCCGGTTGGCCATCCGGTACCGAACCCCTTATGAATTCGCCGGCAGCATGTCTCGGGTCGAGATTGATGGCTCGCGGGAGGGCGACCGGATTCGCGTGCTCCGGGGTCGAGTCAGCGAGCTGCTCGGCGAGGCGGGGGAGAGAGCCCTGACGAGCGTGCTCAACATGCTCGAGGCCCCTCGCGGGGAGGATGTCTCGCTCGCCTGATCGAGGTTCGGGGTGAGGGCCAAGATGGCGACCGGCCGAGCCCTCAGCCGGACGCTGGGGGATTTGGGGCCACTGCTGGAAGGCGAACCTCGAAGGTCGAGCCGTCGCCCGGATTGCGCCGAGCGAGCACGCTGCCTGCGTGCTGCTCCACCAGGGTGCGCACGATGTGCAGCCCCAGGCCGCTCCCCTCGGGCCCGAGGTCTGGTGAGGCCCGGACGTAGGGCTCGAAGATGTCGACGTCCAGCGGGATTCCAAGGCCCTCATCGGTTATGGACGTGACGATGCAGTCGTCCTCGCGCCACGTAGCGACCCAGATGGCTCGGCCCGACGGTGAGTACTTTGCCGAATTCTCGAGCAACTGATCGACGATTTGGCGGTAGACGCTCGGCGGGCAGCGGGCCAAGAGTCCACCTGCAGCCTCCAGCGAGATGTCGCAGCCAAGGGCAGCCTCGAAGGCGTGGACGCTGAGCGCGAGCAGCAGACTGGTGTCGGCTGACGGTTGCTCGCCGGGGCCGCCTCGGCCGTGCTCCCTGAGTTCATCGATGTCCTCATTGATTGCCGTGATGGTGCGGGCGATGATGGTCGAGATGCGTTCGGCGGCATGCTGCTTGGTATCGGCGTCGAGGCCGATGTCGTCGCCGGCGAGGAGTTCGGCCCACCCCGCAGCCGCCGAGAGGGGCGTCTTGATCTGATGCTCGTTCATTGCGAGGGCGCTCAGCCGTTGGGTGAACGCGAGCTCCCGGGCCTCACGGGCAGACTCCTCGGCGGTGACATCGCGGACGATCAGGGTGATGAGCCCGGGTGCAACGGGCTCGGCCACCAGATGGAGGGCTCGAGGGGCACCCTGGCCATCCGCCGGGTGGATGAGGCGCTCCCGGCCGGAGTGAGAGCGATTGACCTCATCGAGGAGGTCATCAATAGCCCAGCCGAGCGAGGCGGTGTCAGCCTCGACGAGGGAGTCCCGACTAGGTCCTAGGAAGGTCGTGTCGAGGCCACCGAGCGCGGCGGCGATACGCCAGGTTCCTGATCCGGTCTCGGAATCCGAATCGAGTCGCATGGCGACGGTGGCATGGTGGCTTGCTTCGACGATGGCCCGCAGTTGCTCTTCGAGGGCTCTTGCCAGGAGGGCTCGTCGAAGGAGCAGTCGCTGGGATCGAGTGCAGGTGATCATGAGGATGATGAGTGCCGCAATAAGAATAGCAAAAACTATGAAAATGGCGACCTTCGTGGAATCGACCAACGGGAATGACCCCGCATGTGGTAGCCGATACGACGACTGCATGGACCAACACCCCGATTCACGGATATACGGGCTTTCCGGTTGCGCTTCTCTCGCCGCGAGAGGGGCTCGGACAACCCCATCTCGATGCGCCCTTCACGTTAGGCGATCGGCACCCGACCGCAAGGAAGCGCACGCCGTTTAGGGAACTGTTGACCGGACCTGTCTGGTCAAAACTCATTGTGCACCAGCGATTCGTTCATGGATCGCTCACGATCTCGTCCTACGGTCATTCCATGAGTCATGTGCTGCTCGTCGAGGACGACGCCGATCTCCGAGAGGTTCTGGGGGTCGCATTCTCATCGATCAATGGGTGGAACGTGTCGAGTGCCGCGACGGGACGGGCAGCTCTTGCCGAACTCGCTGGATCCGATCCGAGCCTCGTCCTCTGCGATGTGCACCTCGGCGACCACCTGGCGACCGACGTGATGAGCGTTGCAGTCCAGTCGGGGATTCCGACCCTCGTGCTGACGGCGAGTCGCACCGATGATGCGTTGACATCGCTCATTCCGTCCGGTGTGGCAGGGATTCTGGCGAAGCCCATCGATCCGCATGCCCTGTGCGAGTTGAGTCGCGATCTCGTGACCGAGTCGCTGGCGGGTGGCGAGTCGCGCGCAGGACGAGTCGGCCTGCAGCCAGCAGCGGCACTCGCGGAGGACCCGCTCGTCTTCTCGTTCATGGCGGAAAGGCGGCCACGCGTGGCCCGAGACGCGATGAACGCGCTGAGCGGCGGATCGGACTTGAGTCGCGCCGACGTTCATCGCCTCGTCGGCCGGCTCTCGATGTACGGGCTGCACGAATCGGCCGAGGCACTTCGCGATGCCGAGGAGTCGATGGCGATCGGGCGAAGCGCAGCCGATGGTTCCGTGAACGACAGCATCGTCCGGGCGCGTCACGGACTCGTGGAGTTCATCGCGCGATCGTGATGAACGGGCACGTCCAATGGGGGACCTAACTCGAAGGGAGCACGTCTAATGGGCAACGCAACGATTCTGGTGGTGGACGACGATCAGGACGTCCTTGACATCGTTCGACTGGGCTTGGAGGCGGACGGCTTCAGTGTCATCGAAGCCATGGACGGCGAGTCGGCGATCACGGCCTTCGAAGCGCATCGACCCTCAGCGGTCGTTCTCGATGTTGGCATTGGTCGGCCCAATGGCATCGAGGTGTGTCGGTTTCTCAGGGGGGTGAGCGCCGTCCCGATCATCATGCTCACGGCCAGACGTGACGAGGTCGATGAACTCGTGGCACTCGCTGCGGGCGCCGATGACTACGTCAAGAAGCCGTTCAGCACGCGAGTGCTGGCAGCAAGGCTGTCGGTCCGACTCGAGCACCGAGTGGAGCCCGCCCCGTCGGAGGTGCTGCGCTTCCGCAACCTCGCGCTCGACCTCGAGGCGAGGAGCGTCACGGTCGATGGCGTTCCCATCGGTCTCACGCGAACCGAGTTCGAGATCCTTGCACTGCTCCTCGGCCGACCGCGTCGCGTGTTCACCAGAGCGGAAATGATCGACGCGGTGTGGAGCCAGGAATGGTTCGGTGACTACCACCTTGTCGAGACCCACACGTCCCGGATGCGACGAAAGATCGTCGACGCAGGTGGGCCGCGCGTCGCGATTGCCGTGCGCGGGGTGGGCTACCGGCTCGCAGAGGATCTCGAGCAACTCGCCAGCGCCTAGCAGCCCCTTTTGCCGTTTGTCCCATGAAGTGGGGGAACCGGGAGAATGAGGAGCCCGGTCGGCTGACGGGCGGGCCGCCGGTAGTCTGCGGTGCGATGTCCAATGAGCAGCCGGCGACGGCCTTGAAGCCCGCGGGCGAGGCACCGCCCACGTATCTGGGCCGGGCCATCGCCGCGACGGCGTGCTGCTTCCTGCCACTGGGCCTCGTCGCGGTGTACTTCGGCTGGCGCTCGGCGAGGGCGACGGCGAGCGGTGACCTCGCCGGGGCGGCGCAATCCTCGAAGGTGGCGCGGCGATGGCTCATTGCGGCGGTCATCATCGGCGTGCTCCTCGATCTGCTGATCGTGGTGGCACTCGGACTGCTCGGGGCCTTCCCCTCCTCCGGCGCTCAATAGGATTTCTGACGTGGCAGACGTGCAGCAGACAGTCCTCGTCGTTGACTTCGGGGCTCAGTACGCGCAACTCATCGCCCGCCGCGTGCGCGAGGCGCGGGTCTACTCCGAGGTCGTTCCCCATACGATCACCGCTGACGAGATGCGTCGCCGCAATCCGGCAGCGATCCTTCTGAGCGGTGGGCCGTCCAGCGTGTACGAGCCCGGCGCACCGCAACTCGACGCCGGGATCCTCGACCTCGGGGTGCCGGTATTCGGCATCTGCTACGGATTCCAGGCGATGGCCCAGGTGTTGGGCGGCACGGTGGCGAACAACGGCCAGCATGAGTTCGGCGGCACGGCACTGCGCGTGATCGATCCCGGAGCCCTGTTCGACGGACTGCCTCCCGAGCAGGGCGTGTGGATGTCGCATGGAGACTGCGTGACCAACGCACCACCTGGCTTCACGGTGACGGCATCGTCGCCGGGCGCCCCCGTGGCTGCATTCGAGAGCACCGAGCGGCGGTTCGCCGGCGTGCAATACCACCCTGAGGTGAAGCACAGCGCATTCGGCCAGGCGGCGATCGAGAACTTCCTGTTCCGGATCGCCGGCCTGTCGCCAACCTGGACGATGGCCAGTCTCATCGAGGAGCAGGTCGCATCGATTCGCTCGCAGGTTGGCGCGGGGCGAGTGATCTGCGGGCTGTCCGGGGGAGTCGACTCAGCGGTGGCCGCGGCCCTCGTCCACCGCGCAGTGGGCGACCAGCTCACCTGCGTGTTCGTCGATCACGGACTGCTGCGCCAGGGCGAGGCCGAGCAGGTCGAACGGGATTACGTCGCAGCGACCGGCATTACCCTCGTGGTCGTCGATGCGAAGCGGAGATTTCTCGAGGCGCTCGCCGGGGTCAGCGATCCCGAGACCAAGCGCAAGATCATCGGACGCGAGTTCATCCGGGTATTCGAGGAGGCGGAGCGTGGCATCATCGCCGACGCGGGCACCGAGGGCGAGAAGGTGGAGTTCCTCGTCCAGGGCACCCTCTACCCGGACGTTGTCGAGTCCGGAGGCGGCAGCGGCACCGCGAACATCAAGAGCCACCACAACGTCGGCGGACTCCCAGAGGACCTCGAGTTCACGCTCGTCGAGCCGCTGCGCGCGCTGTTCAAGGATGAGGTGCGGCAGGTGGGCCTCGACCTCGGCCTCCCGCCCGAGATCGTGTGGCGGCACCCATTCCCCGGTCCGGGCCTTGCGATCCGCATCGTCGGCGCCGTCGACGAGGAGCGATTGTCGATCCTGCGTGCTGCCGATGCCATCGCGCGAGAGGAACTCACGAACGCCGGCCTAGACCGCGACGTCTGGCAGTTCCCGGTCGTCCTGCTCGCCGATGTGCGCTCGGTGGGGGTGCAGGGCGACGGACGAACCTACGGGCACCCGATCGTGCTCCGGCCGGTATCGAGCGAGGACGCGATGACCGCGGACTGGTCGCGGCTGCCCTACGACCTCCTCGCGCGCATCTCGACACGGATCACCAACGAGGTCCGCGACGTCAACCGCGTTACGTTGGACATCACGTCAAAGCCTCCGGGCACGATCGAGTGGGAGTAATGCCATGCAGTTCCTCTACAACCTGATCCTGGTATTGCACTTCGTGGGCCTCGCCAGCCTGCTCGGCGGGTTCATCGTGCAGATGAAGTCGGCCGACAAGGGCGTGAATCCGGCCATGTGGCACGGTGCGCTCACCCAGCTCGTCACCGGCGTGCTCTTGGTCGGCATCGCCGAATCGGGTTCGCTCGAGGATGAGCCGCTCGACATGACGAAGATCTCGGTCAAGCTGCTCATCGTGCTCGTCATCACCGTGCTCGCGTTCATCGGCCGCAAGAAGCAGCCGCCGCAGGTTCCGCTCTGGGGCATCATCGGCGCGCTCACCCTCGTGAACGTCATCATCGCCGTCTTCTGGTAGCTGTCGACCAGGCTGGGCGCGGTCAGGCGGTGTCGATGACCATGAACGCCTCGGCGAGGCGGCCCTCGGCTAGGCCCGCCTCGGCGGCCTGCATGGTCATCCACTCCCGGATTCGACCGGGGAGGTCCTCCATGTGCGCGGTCTGGCTGGCGTGCGCTTCAAGGGCTGCCACCTTGCGGTCGAAGTGCTCGGTGGCATCGACGTAGTGGTTGGGGGTTGGCGTGCCGAACACCCACACCTCGGGCACGGCCCAGTCGGCGAGGCCCTCGTCCTGGAGCAGCGTCGGGTGCGCGAATGGGTTGCGCGCGTCGGGGTACACGGCGAAGATCGCGGCCTCGCCGGCGGCGAGGTGATCGGGGTGCGAGGCGTAGATGCGGTTCCAGTTGCGGTCGGGGGACTGGATGAGCATGCGCTGCGGACGCACCTGGCGGATGGCGCGGCTGATGTCGCGGCGTAGGTCATGGGTGACGGTGAGCTCTCCGTCGGTGTAGCCGAGGAACCGGACGTCGTGGACCCCGAGGATCTCACCGGCTGCTCGCTGCTCGGAGCGCCTGATGCCGGGGATCTCGGAGCGAGGGACATCGTGGTCGGAGCCTCCGGCGTCGCCGTCGGTGATGATGCAGTACGTGACGGTGATGCCCGCGGCGGTGGCTGCGGCGATCGTGCCGCCGGCGCCGAAATCGACGTCGTCGGGGTGGGCCGTCACGACGAGGATGCGCTCGATCTGGGTGTCGTCCAGCATGTGTTTCCTCACTGGCCCGCAGCGAATCCGGGCGGTTCAAGTGACGTCAGGGTGAAGTGGGCGAGGAATCCCCCGGGCTCACCGCGCCACAGTAGTAACTTTCGCCACTTCCGTGACACCATAACAAGGTGCTTCCCCGCCGATTAGGGCATTCTGCCCTGCGCCGCCTGCTGCCCGGTACTCCGGGTCAGTTGATTGCGGGGCTCAAGTGGGGGTCGCTTCGCGGGGGGCTCAAGAGGGGTCCGGTGATCGCGGTCGTGTCCCTGCTGAGCGCAGCACTCCTCCTTCCGCTCGCCAGCGCGACCGATAGTCCGTCAGGGTGGCAGTCCTCGAACTGGACCGGAGTCGTTGCCGGGCCTCCCGTCCCCGGCGCCGGGCTGCCCCCCGCCGTCGTCCCAGTCGGGACCACCCCGCTTCCGGCTGAGTACGACGTCGACCCGACGTACGAGGGTCAAGCCCAGTGCGACCCGTCGGTCAAGCCCGGGGCGCAGCGGCTCACCGACCTCATCAAGGCGACCTACGGGGTTGATCAGACGGTCTGGATCCCGCGGGGCTGCAATGTGGGCGGGCAGAGCGAGCACAAGGAGGGCAGGGCCATCGATTGGATGACCGATGTGCGCAAGGCCCAGGAGCGAGCCAACGCGGAGGCCTTCCTCACGTGGCTGATGGGTCCGGACGCGACGGGCCGGCCCTATGGCAATGCGATCCGTCTCGGCGTCATGTACATCGGCTGGAACGACCGGATCTGGCGGGGCTACGAGATCGACCGCGGCTGGACGGAACTGAAGGGCTGCTTCTCGAAGCCGGAGAAGTCATCCGACACGACCTGCCATCGAAATCACATCCACATCTCGCTCACCTGGGATGGCGCGACCGGGACCAACTCATTCTGGGACGGGTCAGCGGCCACCGCGCCCTATTGCGCACGGAAGTCCACGGGTGCGACGACCGCCGATGAGACCGTCAAGGGCGACATGATCGCGGTCGAGCCGGTGCGGGTCCTCAGCACCGCCGAGGGCCTTGGCATCGAGCAGCGCTGCCGACTGCAGCAGGACCGCTGGTCGGGCGACAGCCACCGCATCTTCGCGAATGTGCTCGGCCAGGGGGCGGTTCCCGCCACCGGGGTATCGGGCGTCAGGATTCGACTCACCGCGGTCCAGTCCAATGCCCCATCGACGGTTCGGGTGTGGTCACCCGGTCAGGCGAAGAGCCAGCCCGCGGTGAAGGTCGGCATGAGCAGTGACGCGGCGGCGGAGGTTATCGTCCCGGTTGCGTCGGACGGAACGATCGCCCTCGCGACCTCGGCAGGGGCGACGGATCTCGCGGTCGACGTGCTCGGCTACTACGTGAGCGGCTCAAGCGGCCCGGCTGCACAGGTCCCGCCGCTGCCCGCACCCGCACCCGCGCCCGCGCCGGCACCTGCTCCGACACTGGCGCCCGAACCCTCGGACTTCTTCCCGCTCGGCTCGGTCATCGGTTACGAGTCAGCAGCCGATGGTCCGCTGAAGCCAGGGGAGGAGCGCAACGTCACTTTGGCCGGAGTTCCGGAGAACGCCCGCTCGGCGCTCATCTTCGTGACGAGCAAGGACGCGACGCGCAAGGGCTCGGTCCGCATCGGCCGAATCGACGACAAGAATGCGGCAGCGCGCTTCGCGTTCCCGAAGGCGAAAATGCACAAGGAGATCATGCTCGTGCCCGTATCGGGCGGTCAGGTGCGCCTGACCGCATCGAAGCGTCCGGCGGTGAGCCTGCGCGTCGAGGTCCTCGGCTACGGGACCGCCGACGCCATGAGAACCGCCACCGGCCTGTCGCCTCGGCCGATGTTCTCGACGGCCTTCGCAGCAGGCCAGACGAAGACGTTCAGCGCGGCCGGGCAGTTCGGCCTGCCGAAGAAGAAGCGGCTGAAGGCGGTGCTCCTTCGCGTGCTGACCCGCAAGAGCGCGCAGGACGGCACGGTCTCGGTGTTCGCCTCCGACGGGGCATCACCCGGCACGCGTTCGGCCCCGGTGGTCGCCAACACCAGGTACGCCGCGATCGTGCTGGCACCGGTCGGCGCGGACGGGAGGATCGCCGTGTCATCGTCGGTGTCCGCAAAGGTCAGGGTGTCAGTGGTCGGGTACGTGACCTAGCCGGACGTTGTATGCGCGCACAGCCTCACTGGTGGTCATCGTTGAGACGGCGGAGCCGGCGTGCAGCGGCTACCTGCACCCGAAGTGCCCTTCGCTCGCCTGCTGGGATGGCTTCGACGCTGACCGCCTCAACGCGTTTCGGCAGGAGGCGATGGACGAATCGGGACCGAGGCGCAGTGGCATCCTGCACATCGAAGTAGATCTCGTAGCAGTCCGAGAGGCCACCGACCGAAGCAAGATGAGCCAATGGAATCCCAGCCATCAACCCCTTGCTCACATCTGTCCAGATGGTGAGCACGCGCCGTTGGAGGTTTGAGTCCTCGAGTTCAAGCAGGTCTTGCCTGAACTCCGGAAGGTACGTTCCGACGGGAGGGGGCCCATCGGCTACTCGAAGTCCGAGCGTGCGAAACCGAGTTCATCGACGAGTTCCTCGAAGGAACCGGCGGTGACCATGCGTCCAGGCGCTCCCGGACAAGAAGTGCCAGATGGATTTCGGCGATAGCCGGCAGCAACTCCTCGAAGAGTGAGAAGGACCGCATGACCCCCTCGGGCTTGCGGTGGTTTCCGAACACCATCGGCGTCGCTCCGACGCCCTCCCTGTGGAATCGCGCAACGGTCTCCCCGAAGCGCTTGCGCGCCTCCCCATTGGGAATGACCTCCAAGAACTCAGTCGCAATAGTGCTCACGATCACCCTTGCCTGACAGGTAAGAATACTGAAACGTGTACAAATATTGCCCTCGGTTGCGTAGAGAGGGCGACAGGGCAGACACCCCACGCTACGGCGGAGGGCTGACATTCACAGAGAAAACGTCAGCGAATCCGCGTTGTGGGTGGCTCCTCCTACGATGGGCGCGTGACCGTCGCCTCCGATCGTGAGACCCGGCTCGTAGAGGACCTCAACGAGTCGCAGCGCGCCGCCGTGGAGCACCGCGGCGGCCCCCTCCTCATCGTCGCAGGGGCTGGGTCGGGCAAGACCCGGGTCCTCACCCGCCGGATCGCGCACCTCCTCGCGGCCGGCGACGCCCAACCGGGCGAGATCCTCGCCATCACCTTCACGAATAAGGCCGCAGGCGAGATGAAGGAACGGGTGGCTGAGCTCATTGGCGCCCGTGCCCGGGTCATGTGGGTCTCGACCTTCCACAGCGCGTGCGTTCGCATCCTGCGCAGCGAGGCATCGCGGCTCGGGGTCACGAGCGGCTTCACCATCTACGACCAGGCCGACTCGCTGCGCCTCATGGGCATGGTGCTCCGCGACCTCGACCTCGACCCGAAGCGCTACACGCCGCGATCCTTCCTCGCCCAGGTCTCGAACCTCAAGAACGAGCTCATCGACTACGAGACCTGCGCTGCCCAGGCGGTGAACCACATGGAGCAGACCCTCGCGGAGGCATACGGCCAGTACCAGGCCCGTCTGCAGCGCGCCAATGCCTTCGACTTCGACGACTTGATCTTCAGCGCCGTCGCGGTCCTCCAACTGTTCCCCGACGTTGCCGAGCACTATCGCCGCCGGTTCCGCCACATCCTCGTCGACGAGTACCAGGACACGAACCACGCCCAGTACACGCTCATCAAGGAGCTCGTCGGACCGGGCACGCCGCAGTTCCCGGCCGGCCAGCTGTGCGTGGTCGGCGATGCAGACCAGTCGATCTACGCCTTCCGAGGCGCGACCATCCGCAATATCGAGGAGTTCGAGCGCGACTACCCGAACGCGCGGACCATCATGCTCGAGCAGAACTACCGGTCAACCCAGACAATCCTCACCGCCGCAAACGCGGTGATCGCCCGCAATTCGAGCAGGCGCGCGAAGAACCTCTGGACCGACTCCGGCCAGGGCGCACCAATCGTCGCGTACGTCGCCGACGACGAGCACGACGAGGCCTCATTCATCGCCACCGAGATCGACCGGCTCACCGACGAGGATGGCGTGAAGCCGGGCGATGTCGCCGTTTTCTATCGCACCAACGCGCAGTCCCGATCGGTCGAAGAGGTGTTCATCCGGGTCGGCATGCCGTACCGCGTGGTGGGGGGCACCAAGTTCTACGAGCGGCGCGAGGTCCGCGATGCACTCGCATACCTTCGCTCGCTCGCCAATCCGACCGACGAGGTCTCGCTCCGCCGGATCCTCAACGTGCCGAAGCGCGGCATCGGCGAGCGGGCCGAGGCCATGGTCGATGCCTTTGGCCAGCGCGAGCGCATCAGCTTCGCCGAGGCCCTCGAGCGGGCGGCGGAGGCACCGGGCATCGCGACGAGGTCGCTTACGAGCATCACCGGGTTCGTCCAGCTCATGACCGACCTGCGCACCCTCGTCGAGTCCGGAGCCGATGCCGCCGTCGTTCTCCAGGCGATCCTCGAGCAGAGCGGCTACCTCGCAGAGCTGCAAGCCTCGGCCGACCCGCAGGACGAAACGCGGGTCGAGAACCTTGCCGAACTCGAGTCCGTGGCGCAGGAGTTCGCGAACGATAACCCCGAGGGCACGCTTGTCGACTTCCTCGAGCGCGTGTCGCTCGTCGCCGACTCAGACGATATTCCGGACGCTGATGCATCGGGCGGAGTCGTGACCCTCATGACCCTGCACACCGCCAAAGGCCTTGAGTTTCCCGTCGTGTTCCTCACCGGCATGGAGGACGGCGTCTTCCCGCACATGCGCTCGCTCGGCGACCCGAAGGAGCTCGAGGAGGAGAGGCGCTTGGCGTATGTCGGCATCACCCGGGCCCGCGAGCGCCTGTATCTCAGCCGCTCGATGATGCGCTCCGCCTGGGGTTCGCCGGCTTTCAATCCGCCGTCCCGCTTCCTCGACGAGATTCCCGCGGAGATCGTCGAATGGCGCCGGGAAGAGCCGATCGGCAGCCCGATCTCGGCGGGGGGCTTCGGGTCGTCGCCGTCGAGCAGCAGCGCTGCCCTGCGGCTCGGCGACCGTGTCGTCGGGGGTGGTCCGGTCGTCTCGCTCTCGGCCGGCGATCGTGTCACACACGAGAAGTTCGGCCTCGGCACGGTGGTCTCGACGGCCGGTGTCGGCGAGAAGTCCGATGCCACGATCGACTTCGGTGCGGCGGGCGTCAAGCGGCTGCTCCTGAGGTATGCGCCCGTCGAGAAGCTATGAGCCGGGTGCTCGTCGCCCCCGACAAGTTCAAGGCGACGCTGTCCGCCGATGAGGTCGTGTCGGCCATTGCCCTCGAGCTCACGTCCGCCGGGCACCTCGTCGACGGGCTGGCATTGGCCGACGGCGGCGACGGCACGATCGATGTCGTCCTCGAGCACGGATTCCAGGCCCGTGAGATTCCTGCCCGCGATGGTCTCGGTCGACCTCGCACCGGCGTGATCGCCTGGCGCGGCGACGAGACGATCATCGAGATGGCGCAGGTATGCGGGTTGGCGACCGTCGTCGATCTCGCGCCGGACCCGTGGCGGGCCTCATCCCTTGGGCTCGGCCTGGCCGCCCGTGCCGCGCGCGATGCCGGGGCATCATCGGTGACCCTTGCGCTGGGCGGCAGTGCCTCGGTCGATGGCGGGGTCGGCCTGCTCGAGGGGCTGGGCTTCGCGGTCGTCGACAGGCGAGGCCGGCAGGTCACGCCCGATCTGGCCGGGCTGGTGCGGGCGAGCGCGATCGAGCCGCGGGAGGTGGGGGGCTCCTGGCGGGTACTCGTCGATGTGAGCAACCCGCTCGTCGGCCCGCAGGGGGCAGTGCGCGTCTTCGGCCCCCAGAAGGGCCTGCAACCGCGCGATCTCTCGCGGGTGAGCGCGGCGATGTGCCGGTGGGCAGGCCTGCTCGAGCGGGCATTCGCCCTCGATGTCTCGAGCACTCGCGGTGGCGGCGCCGCAGGTGGGGTCGCCGCTGCTGCGTGCGCCGCGCTCGGCGCGCGGATTGAAAGCGGTGCTGATTACGTCGCAGGCCTCACGGGATTGCGCGACCGGGTGCGCGCGGCCGATGTCGTCGTGACGGGCGAGGGGGCCTTCGACCACCAGACGTTCGGGGGGAAGGCGCCCGGGCTGGTTATCGACATCGCCCGTGAGCTCGGCCGACCCGTCTTCGTCGTCGCCGGGGTGTCTGGGCTCACGGAGGGGGAGTGGCGGTCGCGCGGTATCTCCGGTGTCATCACCTGCAGCGAACTTGCCGGTTCCTCGGAGTCAGCCAGACGTGAGCCGGGCCGCTGGCTCGCTGCGGCCGCCGCAGACCTGGCTGTCCGCCTCGGCCCGGCCGTCGGTGCTGGCGATTGACGTTGCCCCGCGGCTGATCATCGTTCCATCGTGATCGAGCTGGGCGAGCGCCTGGCTGATCGCGTGCACCACCCGACGGTCGACCGGCAAGGACATGTGGCCGACGCCTCGAATGAGCATGTTGCGCGCACGAAGGTCGGGGTGCGTGATCCGCGCGTTTCGCTGGGGAAGGACAAGCTGGTCGAGATCGGACCAGATGGCAATGAAGCGGGTCGTGCAGCCCGCCGCAGGAGCGGCGAGTTCGTCGATGATCGAACCGTCGATGCGCAGCTGCTGGATGACCGGCCATGGGATGAACCGGGCGCCGACCGAGCCCTGATGGGGGGTGCCGAGCGTGCAGAGGGTGTGAACGCGGGTGTCGCCGCCGAGCCGCTGCACGTAGTAGCGGCCGACCATGCCGCCCATCGAGTGGCCGATGATGTGCACCCGCTCATAACCGGTCTGCTCGCACACCTCCTCGACGAGTGCCGAGAGGCGTGCGGCCACGACGCGCAGATCGTCGGTGAAGGGGGAGTAGTTGAGAGCGAAGGTGCGACCGAACCCGCGGCGGCGAAGGGAGCGGCGCAGGACGGTGAAGATCGACCGATTGTCGATGACCCCGTGCACGAGAATGATCGGCGTGCCGGCCGCCTCAACATCGCCGACGATGAGCCCGCGGTGAGCGGGCGGCAGGTGTCCGACCCCGTGATTGGTGGCGTCCTCGATCCGATCCTCGACGAGCCCGAGCGGGTACAGCGCGACGTGGGCTGCGATCCAGGCGGCCTCGACCGCGACACCGATCACCCCCTGGGGTGACAGCAGCGACCCGAGGGCTCGTTTCGCATGGCCGGCAACGGCATTCACCTCGGCATCATAAGTACCCGGGGGTCCGATTCGAGCGTTAACAGTCTATGCTGCCTATTTGTCGGCCGTCAGGACGAGGCGATGGATTCGACCGTCTCGTCAGGCAGGGCCACAATGTGCCGCAGGTTTAGTTCGGGTGAAGGGGCAGCATCGTGTCAGCACCAATTCGCGTCGTCATGGCCAAGCCGGGACTCGATGGCCATGATCGTGGGGCCAAGGTCGTCGCTCGAGCAATGCGCGACGCCGGCATCGAGGTCATCTACACGGGCCTGCACCAGACGCCGGCTCAGATCGTCGATGCGGCCATCCAGGAGGACGCCGACATCATCGGCCTCTCCGTGCTCTCTGGCGCCCACCTCACATTGTTCGCCGAGGTGATGGACCTCCTCAAGGCCGCGGGCGCCGCCGACATCATGGTGTTCGGGGGAGGAATCATCCCCGACGATGACATCCCGACCCTCGAGGCCATGGGTGTCGCAAAGATCTTCACGCCGGGAACCCCGACGCAGGCGATCGTCGATTGGGTCGAAGATCACATCAAGAAGGACTAAGGACACCCCCACAGGTAACTAGGCTCAACCCGCAGTCATTCGGGATGCCTTTCGATAAGGAGTCGATCAAGCGTGGACTTGTACGAGTACCAAGCCAAGCACCTCTTCGGCAAGCACCACGTTCCGGTCACCCCGGGTGAGGTCTGCTCGACAGGCCCGGCAGCCCACAGCGCTGCCCGCAAGATCGGCTCAGCCGTCGTCGTCAAGGCGCAGGTGAAGGTCGGCGGACGAGGCAAGGCAGGTGGCGTGAAGCTCGCCGACACGCCCGATGACGCGCAGGCCAAGGCCGAGGCCATCCTTGGGATGGACATCAAGGGGCACACAGTCCACCGTGTCCTCGTCACCGAAGCGAGCGATATCGCCGAGGAGTACTACGTCTCCTTCCTCCTTGATCGCACGAACCGCGCGTTCCTCGCCATGGCGAGCGTTGCGGGCGGGGTCGATATCGAGGAGGTCGCGGCCACGCGCCCCGAGGACCTCGCGAAGATTCCCGTCGATGCGCTCAAGGGCGTGGACGAGGCCAAGGCTCACGAGATCGTCGCTGCTGCACGGTTCCCCGAGGCGATCGTCGACCAGGTGGTAGCGATCCTCGTCAAGCTCTGGATCGTCATGGTCGAGGAAGATGCCACCCTCGTTGAGGTCAACCCCCTCGTCCTCACCCCGGACGGCCTCGTGCTCGCGCTCGACGGCAAGGTCACCCTCGACGACAACGCCGGCTACCGCCACGCATCGCACGCCGATTTCGTCGACCGCGAGGGCACTGACCCGATCGAACTGCGGGCAAAGGAGTTCGACCTCAACTACGTCAAGCTGCAGGGCGAGGTCGGGATCATCGGCAACGGGGCTGGCCTCGTCATGAGCACCCTCGACGTCGTTGCCTATGCGGGCGAGGAGTTCGGCGGCATCAAGCCCGCGAACTTCCTCGACATCGGCGGGGGCGCGAGCGCATCAGTCATGGCCAACGGCCTCGACATCGTCCTGAACGACCCCGAGGTCGAGGCGGTATTCGTCAACGTCTTCGGCGGAATCACCTCGTGCGACGCCGTTGCGAACGGGATCCTGCAGGCCCTCGAGATGCTCTCCGCCAACGGAGCGGAGCTCACCAAGCCGATCGTTGCCCGGATCGACGGCAACAACGCGATCGAGGGTCGCAAGATCCTCACGGATGCAGGTCATCCGCTCATCGAGATCGTCGACACCATGGATGATGCCGCGCGGCGGGTGGCCGAACTGGCCGCTGCTCGCAAGGCCGGAAAGTAAGGGCGCGCGCAATGGCTATCTGGCTCGATAAGAACTCCCGCATCCTCGTTCAGGGCATGACCGGCGGCGAGGGCACGAAGCACACGCGTCGCATGGTCGCTTCCGGGTCGCAGGTCGTCGCCGGCGTCACTCCCGGCAAGGCTGGCCAGGATGTCGACGGCATCCCGATCTACGACTCCGTCCAGGACGCGATGGCGGCCACGGGCGCCAATGTCACGGTCGTCTTCGTTCCGCCTCGTTTCGCGAAGGCGGCGGTCATCGAGGCCATCGACGCGCGCATCGAGCTCGCCGTCGTCATCACCGAGGGCATCCCGATCCACGACACGGCCCAGTTCTTCCAGTACTCGCAAAACTCCGGTGCCACCAGGCTCATCGGCCCGAACTGCCCGGGGATCATCTCCCCGGGACAGTCGAACGCGGGCATCATTCCGTCTGACATCACGCCTCCGGGACGCATCGGCCTGGTCTCGAAGTCGGGCACCCTGACCTACCAGATGATGTACGAGCTTCGCGATTTCGGCTTCTCGACCGCGGTCGGCATCGGCGGCGACCCCATCATCGGCACGACCCACATCGACTGCCTCGCGGCGTTCGAGGCTGATCCCGACACCGATGCGATCGTCATGATCGGCGAGATCGGCGGCGATGCTGAAGAGCGCGCCGCGGCCTACATCAAGGACCACGTCACGAAGCCGGTCGTGGGCTACGTCGCCGGGTTCACGGCTCCCGAGGGCAAGACCATGGGCCATGCGGGCGCCATTGTCTCCGGCGGGTCGGGCACGGCGGCCGGAAAGCAGGAGGCGCTCGAGGCCGTTGGTGTCAAGGTCGGCAAGACGCCTTCGGCAACAGCTCGCCTCATGCGGGAGATCATGACGAAGGCGTAGGGCAAGGCAGTGGCCGGACGATGATGCCCGAGGCCTGGACGCCGACCCTCATTGTGAGTGTCGCGATCGGGGTGTTCCTCATGGGGTTCTCCAAGACCGCGATGCCGGTGGCCGGTGTTCTTTCCGGGCCGGTCCTTGCCGCTGCGCTCACCCCGACGGGTGCGGCCGGATTCGCGGTGCCCCTGCTCATCCTCGGCGACGTGTTTGGCCTGGCGCTCTACCGGCAGCATGCCGACTGGGGTCTCATCCGCAGACTTGTCCCGGGGGTACTTGTCGGGTTCGCGTTTACCGCGCTGCTGTTCCGCTTCGTCGAGACCGGCCTGCTGAGTCGGATTCTTGGAGTGCTCATCATCATCTCGGTCGGCCTCGAGGTGCGTCGCCTGCGATCCGATGGGAGGACCGGGGCAAAGTACGAGGAAATGACGAATCGGGCGGCCATTGCGTTCTACGGAACCCTTGCAGGCATGACCTCGATGGCCGCGAATGCCGGTGGAGCCGCCATGAGCGTCTACCTCGTCAAGATGCGGGTGTCGATGCTCGCCTTCATGGGGACGTCCGTGTGGTTCTTCTTCATTCTCAACGTCATCAAGGTGCCATTCGTCATCGGCCTCGGGCTCATCGATTCCGGGAGCCTCCTTGCCAACCTATGGTTCGTTCCCGCGCTCGTGCTCGGGGCGGGGATCGGGGCCCTGGCATTTCGGGGGATGAAGCCGCTGTGGTTTACCCGCATTGCGCTCGGGCTGTCCGTCGTTGCGTCGCTCTGGCTGATCGTGAAGGGTTGACGTTCTTCAGCGCGCCGGGACGCAAAGCCGGCGATTTCTTGAGAGTCTGAGCACGTGGCAGCACCGACTTCAGCCGATAGGCGAGCAGCATCGCTATCGGGCAAGCCGGTGGTGCCATCTGGCAAGGCGGGGGCGCCATCTGGCAAGGCGGCAAAGCCTGTGGCCAAGGCGGCAAAGCCTGTGGCCAAGACGGCAAAGCCTGTGGCCAAGGCCGGTGCCACGCAGGCGAAGGAACCGCGAACCCCACGCAGGATCTGGTGGGTGGCGCTCCTCGCAGCGCTCTGGGCCGCTGGAATCGGCGTTGCGATCATCGCCATTCCCATCTTCGCAGTGTGGCTCACCGCAACCGGGGGCGAGAGTTCGTGGCTCGTGGCGCTTCGGGATTCGGGCCTGGCATGGGTCATCGCCCATGACGTGTCAGTCCGGGCCGGATCAGCCACCTACTCGCTGCTACCGCTGGGGTTGCTCCTCATCTGGCTGGCACTTCTCGCGCATGCGGGACGGTGGGCGGCTCGGTCGTCCGCGGTGAGGACCCTCAGGGATGCGGGGGCCCTAGCGGCCGCAGGCGCGGTGTTCTATGCGCTCATCCTGTCCGGGGCGAGCTCGGTGTCGAACACGCCGGACTTCCGGACGAGCCCGACCCGAGCCTTCGGGGTGGGTCTGTTCGTGGCGGCGACGGGCCTGGCCTGGGGGGTATTGCGCGGCTCCGGACTCATGGCCGAGTTGCGGGCGCGGATGTCGCCGCACGCGCGAACGATGGTTGCGGCGGCCATCGCCGGCGCGGTCGCCCTCGTCGGATTCGGGGCGATTGCGGCTGCCGCGTCGCTCGGGGCCAATTTCTCGGAGGCACTGGCCGATCAGCGACTTCTCGATCCCGGTTCGGTGGGCGGGCTTGCACTGCTCCTCCTCGGCGTGGGCTATGCCCCGGTGGTCATCATGTGGGCCACGTCCTACCTCGTCGGTGCAGGTGTTGTCCTCGGCCCGGAGGTGGTGA
>CAFBNE010000030.1_pt1 | contig 27764 bp, 25 predicted proteins | sample 7269181 | NCBI WGS metagenome assembly CAFBNE01 (sample SAMEA6814085, study PRJEB35770) | uncultured Actinomycetes bacterium | biome: Freshwater; feature: Freshwater reservoir; material: water | place: Czech Republic | collected 2017-05-23 | depth 30m m
GACGGCCGCGCATCCGACAAGCGTCGCAGCGATGGTGCCGAGCAGCGGCCAGCCTCCGAGCTCGCTGGCCAGGGGACCGGACAGCGCGATGAGGATGATGACGATGACGGGAATCGCCGATACGGCGTGGATGAGGGGGGTCACCGGGTGCACCCGGGTGTGGCCATGCTGGTCGGTGCGGCCCGGCCCTGGCACCCGTAGGCCCAGGCCGAGGTCGTCGCCGATGGCCGAGCTCTGGCCGTCCATCCCCATAGCCATGCCTAGAGCCCTGCCCCGCGCATCTCGCCCCGCCTGGCGAGCCGGTCGCGGAGTGCGGCGGCGATCATCGGCTCGAGGCCGGGGATGGTTGCATCGGTGGTGGCGGCGGCAGTGTGGAGCTGCACCGTCGTCACCCCGAGCATCCGGTCGATCGGCCCCGCGGTGACGTCGACGAGCTGCATGCGTCCGTAGGGCACGATGACGAGGCGGCGAAAGAGGATCCCGCTCCTCACGAGCAGGTCGTCGTCGCGTTCGGCGTAGCCGTAGGAGCGGACCCTGCGCCCGATGAGCCACCACAGCCATGCGAAGCAAACGACGGCAACGCCGGCCACCGACCAGCCCACGGCCCGCGGGACCTCAGGGAGGACGAGGAGGACGACGACGCAGGCGGCCACGAGGATGAAGACGAGGCCGAGGGTGATGCGCCGGGCGTTGATGAGCCGTGGCGAGACCGAGTTCCAGGTATCAGACGAGGTGAATGCCGCATGCGGGGAAGCCATGCATCGAGGCTAGCCTCCCGCGGTGCAGGATGTCCTTCGTGAAGCGACTCGGTGCGGTGCTGTGCATCATGGCTGTCTTCGCCCTCGCGGCCTGCGGCCGCACCCCTGGGGCGGGAGCCGTCGGCATCACGCGGATCGCGTCTGCCGACCGCGAGGCGATGCCGGTGATCTCCGGCCAGCTCCTCGGGGGCGGCACCGGCTCGATCGCTGACGGGGCCGGCCGGGTTGTCGTCCTCAACAACTGGGCGTCGTGGTGCGAGCCCTGCCGCGAGGAGATCCCGCTCCTCGTCGATGCATACGCGGCGGCTGACCCCGACGACATCCTCTTCCTCGGGCTCAACGTGAGCGACGAGGCCGCCGCTGCGAGCGGGTTCGTCGAGGCGACCGGGATGCCGTACTCGAGCATCGTCGACACTGATGGCGCCATGCTTGCGACGATCCCCGGGGTACCTGCGAAAGCACTGCCGAGCACCGTCATCATCGACCGGGAGGGCCGCATCGCGGCCCGGATCATCGGCCCGGTGCGCGGCGGCGAGGTTGCGGAGATCACAGCCGAGGTGGCACGCGAATCGTGAGCGACTTCTTCGAGATTGCCGGGCGAATCCCGGATGGGTCGGACGGGCCGTCGCTTGGCCGTGCCGGTGTCATCACGACCCCGCACGGCCAGATCCGCACCCCGTCATTCACGCCGGTCGGCACGAAGGCCACGGTGAAGGCGGTGCTGCCCGAGACGATGCGCGAACTCGGTGCTCAGGTGATTCTCGCCAACGCCTACCACCTGTACCTGCAGCCCGGCCCGAATGTCGTCGACGAGGCCGGCGGAGTCTCGGCGTTCATGGGCTGGCACGGGCCGACGATCACCGACAGCGGCGGCTTCCAGGTGCTCTCGCTCGGCGTGGGGTTCAAGAAGGTCCTCGCGATGGACGCGAAAGCGGTCAGGGCGGACGATGTCATCGCCAAAGGCAAGGACCGGCTCGCGCACGTCGACGATGATGGGGTGACGTTCAAGTCGCACCTAGACGGGTCATTCCACCGGTTCACTCCGGAGGTGTCGATGCAGGTGCAGCACCAGATCGGCGCCGACATCATGTTCGCGTTCGACGAGTGCACGACCCTTATGAACACCCGCGCCTACCAGGAGCGATCGCTGGACCGGACCTTCGAGTGGGCAAAGCGGTGCGTGGTCGAGCATGAGCGGCTGACCCGTGAGCGAAGCCACCGGCCGTACCAGGCGCTCTTCGGGGTGGTCCAGGGCGCGCAGTACGAGGACCTGCGCCGCAAGGCGGCCCGTGACCTCGCGACCCTCGACTTCGACGGGTTCGGCATCGGGGGAGCGCTCGAGAAGACGGAGCTCGGCACGATCGTTCGCTGGGTGAACGAGGAGCTTCCGGACGACAAGCCGCGCCATCTCCTGGGGATCGGCGAGCCGGAGGACGTCTTCATCGCCGTCGAGAACGGCGCCGACACGTTCGACTGCGTCGCGCCGTCGCGCATCGCCCGCAATGGCACCGTCTACCACCCGCATGGCCGGTTCCACATCACGAATGCGGGCTACAAGCGCGACTTCCGGCCGATCGACGACGCCTGCGACTGCTACACGTGCCTCCACCACACCCGTGCCTACGTCCATCACCTGTTCAAGGCGAAAGAGATGCTCGCGTCGACCCTCGCCACGATCCACAATGAGCGGTTCATCGTCCGAATGATCGACGTGATGCGCGAGAGCATCATCGAGGGCCGGTTCGCCGACTACAAGGCGGACTTCCTAGGCCGCTACCTCAATTGACCGCTGCCCAGGCCCAGGCCCCAGCCACAGCCCCAGTCCCGGTCCCGGTCCCGGCCCCGGCCCCAGAGCCCTGTTTGGGCGGATAGATGTCGCGCCGGGACCCCTTTCGGGTGCCTGCAGCGACATCAAACCGCCCAAACCTCAGGCGGAACCGCCCAAACCCCGGGTGGGGGGGACCTGCTGGCTCAGGTTGCGGTCTGCAGCTCGTAGGTGGGCTCGCGCCGCTTGATCGCCCGGATCACCGGGTAGGTGATCGGCAGGAGCACGACCTCGAGCAGCGTCTTGTACACGTAGCCGAACAGGACGTAGTTGACGAACTCGGCGCCGGTGATGATCCCGTAGAACGCGATGGTGCAGAAGACGAGGGTGTCGGCGAACTCGCCGACGACGGTTGACCCGATGAGCCTGGCCCACAGGTACTTCTCCTTCGTGCGCTCCTTGATCTTCACCAGGACGTAGGCGTTGAGGAGCTGGCCGACGAGGAATCCGCAGATGCTCGCGAGGACGATGCGGGGGACGAAGCCGAGGACCGCCTCGAATGCCGCCTGATTCTCGTAGCCGTCGGCCGGGGGAGAGAGCTGGACGAGGTAGAAGGTGCAGGCCGCGAGAATGGCCATCGCGAAGCCCAGGATGATCGCGCGCCGCGCTGCCTTCCAGCCGTAGACCTCGCTGAGGATGTCGCCGATGAGGTAGGTGAGCGGAAAGAGGAAGACACCGCCGTCGGTGATGAGCGGGCCGAACTCGATGAGCTTCGTCGCCCCGATGTTCGAGATGATCAGGACGCTGCAGAAGATCGCAAGGATGATCGGGTACAGGCTTGACCCGGTTGCCGCGTAGTGCGGGCGGGTGAGGGTCGGCGTCGTCATAGGCCGCCTAGTCAACACCATGCTGGCCCTGGCGACGCTGACCCTGGCGACGCACGGGTGCTCAGCTGCCGGGCGGCCGGCGTTCACGCGACGACCGGCGGTGGTAGGGGCGTTCTGCCTGCGTCGGAACCAGACTCCGTCGTGCATTTTTAGTAGGCCGCCTGTAGCATAAATCGTAGGCTGTGACATTCAGATGGAGTAGGCTCTAGCCCGTCGACGCTTCAGTTCGCCTGTTCGGAGGAGGCGTGGCAGCCGGTGGCCGAGTACCGTTCGCGGATAGCTGACGCGCAACTGGACCTGGCACTCGATGCCCTTGGCGCGGTACTTATCGAAGGTGTCAAAGGCTGCGGGAAGACCCAGACCGCCCGCCAGCGGGCAGTCAGCGAGATCCTGCTCGACCGAGTCCCCGACGGTGATCAGCTGCTGGCAGTCAACCCCGGGCTGCTCCTCGACGGCCCGACGCCGCGCCTCATCGACGAGTGGCAGCGCGTCCCGGCCGTCTGGGACGCAGTGCGCCGCGGCGTCGATGACCGCAGGGACCCGGGACAGTTCATCCTCACCGGCTCCGCCACCCCAGCAGACGACGTTCCTCGCCACTCCGGGTCCGGCCGGTTCGCGCGCCTGCGAATGCGCCCGCTCACCCTTGCCGAGCTCGGACACTCCACCAGCAAGATCTCCCTCGCGCGGCTGCTCGCCGGCGAGGACGTCCCGAGCGCGGTGAGCGAGATCTCCGTCCCGCGCTACGCCGAGCACGTCGTCACCGGGGGCTGGCCGCTGCTCATCGGGCGCGGACCCGACGAGGCCGCCACCTACCTGCAGTCCTACCTGGACTCCCTCATCGAAGTCGACATCCTCACCGTCTCCGGCACCCGACGCGACCCCCGACGGGTCCGCCGGTTTCTCCACTCCTACGCCCAGCTCACCGCTCACCCCGCCAAGGTGGCGACCATCGTGCAGCGGGCAGGCGGCGGCGACGACCGCAGTCCGCTCCCTGCATCGCGGTTGGGAGAGGTGCCCGAGGAACGCGGCCTGTCCCGATGGGCCGCGGAGCCGTACCTGGACGCCGCGCGGCGCCTCATGGTGCTCGACGACGTCGACGCCTGGAGCCCGAACCTCAGGTCCCGCTCCCAGCTCGTCGAGACCCCCAAGCGTCACCTCGTCGACCCGTCCCTGGCCGCGGCGTTGATGCGCTGCTCACCCCAGCGACTGCTCGAGGACCTGGAGACCTTCGGCTTCCTCTTCGAATCCCTCGTCACCCGTGACGTCCGCGTCTACGCCCAGGACAACGACGCAGAGATCTACCACTACCGTGAGGCCGGCGGCCGATTCGAAGTAGACCTCATCGTTGAAGACCGCGACGGCAATTGGATTGGAATCGAGGTCAAGCTCGGAGGCGGGCACAGCATCGATGCCGGCGCCGGATCCCTCCTGAAACTTGCCTCCGCCCGAGTCGCCAAGCGACCGCTGGCCCTCATGGTGGTCACCGGAGGCCAGTACTCCTACCGGCGCACGGATGGCGTCTACGTCGTCCCACTGGGGTGCCTAGGGCCTTGACACGACCCACGCCAATGAGTTTAGGAGAATGGGTGCCCCCGGCAGGATTTGAACCTGCGACCTACGGTACCGGAAACCGGCGCTCTATCCACTGAGCTACGAGGGCGAAGCGCACAGGCTATCAGCGTGCGGTCATGGCCCGCGCAGGCCGAGTGCGAGGATGTCCGAATGCGCGAAAGGATTGGCCGACTGGCGGCGTACTCCCTTGTTCTTTCCCGCCGATTCGCCACCCATCGCGGTTCCCTCTCCGCCGGAGGCCTGGCCTTCTTCGTGGCCCTGTCGATCGCGCCGGCCGCGGTCGTGGTCGGCGGCATCGCTGGCCTCTTCGTCACGCCGGAGGAGGTCCGGTCGACTCTCACGGCGGCGATCGGCTCGGCCCCGAACGTGACGCAGGCAGCGGATCCGTTCATCGACTCGATCGTGAGCCTGGTCGAGCGATCGTCCGGGAGCGCGGTGACGATCACCTCGATCGTGAGCCTCGTCATCGCCGTATACGCAGCCTCGAGGATGGTCTACGGATTCCGGCTCGCGCTCAACACTGCGTTCGGGGTTCCCGGGCGCTACCAGGGGATCCTCGAGCGGCTGCTGTCGTCGGCGATCACCCTCGTCGGAATCATCGGCGCGGTGGGCGTCATCCTCGTCCTCACGATCGTCCCGAAGATCCTCTCAGCGCTCGGGATCACCAACGTCAGGCTCTTCACCGGCATCGGATGGGTCGACTGGCTCATCGTCGCCCTTGCCGTCTGGCTCGGGGTGTGGTGGCTCATCCGCAGTGGGCCCGATGGGATCGGCCGGGTGCCGATGCTCTCGTGGGGCCCATTGGTCGCCGCCGTGTGGATCATGGGCTCGAGCGCGGGAGTCGGCGTGTATGTCAGCCTCTCCGGGACGCTCGGCGCAGCGATCATCGTCTTCGGCTCTGCGCTCGTCGTGCTCATGTGGCTGTACCTGTGCTTCGTGGGGCTGCTCTTCGGCGCGGAGATCGAGGCCGAGCGGCAGGAACGCGCCCGCGTGTGATCCGCGCCACAATCGCCCGGATCAGGGTTGAGGGCGAGGATTGCGGCGCATAACGCACGTGTCGCCGCCTCGTCGGGGGATGAACGCAGGCGACAGTGGTGGAGGGCCCGCTCAGCGGGCCCTCCACCTCGCCTCGGATGGCCTTCGCTCAGGAACCGTCCATTGAACGGCGACGGGCCGCCGTGCGGATACGCTCTCGCGGTGACTCCTGAAGCGATTTCCGCCTGCGTCCGTGATGCCCTCGCTGGTCTTGTCGCGGCCGGACGCCTGTCGATCGACGTGCCGGCAGACGTCCACATCGAGCGACCGAAATCGCGGGAGCACGGCGACTACGCCACGAACGTGGCCCTGACCCTCGCAAAGCAGGCCGGTGTCGCCCCCCGGGTCATCGCCGAGCAGTTGGCGGCGGCGCTCGTCGAGATCGACGGAATCGCGTCGGCCGACGTCGCAGGGCCGGGCTTCATCAACATCACGCTCGACACCGCCGCGCAGGGAGAGGTCGCCCGTCGCATCATCGAGGCCGGCGACCTGTTCGGCCACGGCGATGCCCTCGCCGGCCGGGTCGTCAACGTCGAGTTCATCTCGGCGAACCCGACCGGGCCGCTGCACCTCGGCCACACTCGCTGGGCGGCGGTCGGCGATGCCCTGGCCCGCGTGCTCACGGCTGCCGGCGCGACGGTCGCCAAGGAGTTCTACATCAACGACCGCGGCGTCCAGATGGACAAGTTCGGCGCATCGGTCATGGCAGCGGCGAACGGCCAGCCGGTCCCGGAGGACGGCTACCTCGGCGGCTACATCCTCGACCTCGCCGCCGAGGTCGTCGCGGAGCAGCCCGCCCTGCTCGACCTGCCCGAAGGTGAGCAGATGCCGGCATTCCGCGAGGCGGCCTACGCCAAGCAGCTTGCGCAGCAGCAGCATGTGCTCGCGCTGTTCCGCACCGTCTTCGACGTCTGGTACTCGGAGCGCTCGCTGCACGACTCGAACGCGGTCGAGCACGGGTTCGAGAAGCTTCGCGAGCACGGCCACGTCTTTGAGCTCGACGGCGCAGTGTGGCTGCGCACCACTGACTTCGGCGACGACAAGGACCGGGTCCTCATCAAGGCCGATGGCGAGTACACCTACTTCGCCTCCGACACGGCCTATTACGTCGACAAGCGTGAGCGCGGCTTCGACCTGTGCATCTACCTGCTCGGCGCCGACCACCATGGCTACGTGAACCGGCTGCGGGCGGTCGCGGCGTGCGCTGGCGACGACATGGATGCCAACGTCGAGGTGCTCATCGGCCAGCTCGTGAAGATCACCCGGGGCGGCGAGGAGGTCAAGCTCTCCAAGCGGGCCGGCACGATCGTCACGCTCGAGGAGCTCGTCGAGGAGGTCGGGGTGGATGCAGCCCGCTACTCGCTCATCCGGTACCCGGTCGACTCACCGCTCACGGTCGACCTCGAGGTCATCAAGCTGCGCACCAACGACAACCCGGTGTTCACCGTGCAGTACGCCCATGCGCGCGTGTCGTCCGTCCTGCGAAACGCTGCCGACATCGGCATCGACTGGCGCGCGCAGGGATTCGATCCGAGCCTGCTCGTTCACGAGCGCGAGAACGAACTGCTCGGTGCCCTCGCTGAGTTCCCGCGGGTGGTCGCGGGAGCGGCCGAGCTGCGCGAGCCGCACCGGATCGCCCGGTACCTTGAGGCCCTCGCCTCGACTTATCACCGCTTCTATGACGCGTGCCGAGTGCTGCCGAGGGGCGACGAGGAGCTGAGCGGCGAGCATCTTGCGCGGCTGTGGCTGTGCGCTGCGACCCGTCAAGTGATCGCGAACGGGCTGGGCCTGCTTGGAGTCAGTTCACCTGAGCGGATGTAGTGGTTGCGGTAGCCGCAACGAACGCATCAGGTGAGGGATAGCCATCATTGTTACGGTGGGGCCAGTCACATGTTTCAATGAAAGCTCGTCTAGCCGAATCTTCGTAGAGGTACGGGTTTCTCAGCATGGACGCGGTCCGTCTGATAGCCGGGCCATGGTTTCGTCTTCCGAGGAGTTTCCCATGAGAGTCTCGCGCGTTGCCCTTGCTGGTGTTGTCGGCACCCTAGTCGCTGGATCACTAGGCGTGGGGGTCGCGATGGCGCCATCGGCCTCTGCCGCAGTCGTGACCACGTCCCAGATCAATTGCGGCACGAGTGCGACTTCGGTTACCTCACCGGCTGTCCTGACGACTTCAGATACATTCGTCGTAAGTTACGTCCAATGCAATGGTTACACGCTGACCTGGTCAACGGCAGCTTCCGGTTTCACAGGCGGAGGAAGCGACGCCGTGACCAATGCGAGTGCCCAGACAACGACGCTGACCCCTCAATCAACCTTTTCCGCGTCCGCGGGCACGACGCTTGCCACGCTATCCAACGGAACGAAGACCATCACTATCGTTCAGGCGGCTGCGGATCCGTGGACGGCGAAGACGCCAGGTGCTGGTGTTGTGGGTACCGCCTACACCTATACATTCGCGGCAACGGGGGCCACCGCCAACTCATACGCCCTCGGATCCGGGACCCTTCCGACCGGACTCTCCCTCGCGAATACTGGAATTCTCAGCGGCACACCAACAGCTTCCGGCAGCTTCACCTTCGCCGTCTCGGCAACAGTCGGCACCACCGTTTCCACCGGGAACGTGACCGTCGTCGTCTCTGGTGGCCCCGCCATCACGAAGGTGACCATCTGCCATCGAACCAGGGCGACGACCAATCCCTACGTCCTCATCACCGTTTCGGTGAACTCGGTCATCGGGAGCGGCGGTGGCAATGGTCACAGTGACCACAACACCACGAGCACGAACCTTGTGAACCCCACGACAAACGGGATCACGCCGGGATCCGGACCCTTCGACACGTCATGGACCTACGCATCGAACCGCAAGTGGTGGGGCGACATCATCCCGCCGTTCACGTACAGCACCGGAACGTACGCCGGTCTCAACTGGGGGCCGAGTACCGGGACCACATGGGCCTGGCCGAACCCAACGACAACTCCGGCAAATGACTGGTTGCAGGCGAGCGAGTTCGCGACAGCCGTGAGCGCTGCACCGAGTAGCACCTACAAGACTGCTGTCGAACAGTGCATGAATCTCGGCTCCTCCGGTGCGCCATCTGTGAAAGCCGCTGCGATGGATACCCCGCAGAAGTACTTCAACGTCTCGGTGAACGAAGGGGAGGATCCCTCCTCGGTCCAGGCGGACCTGGCCGATCAGTCACCTGACCCCTCCTATTCGGCTGCGGATCTCGTCCTTTCCACCCTGGAGACTGCCCAGGCGGCAGCGGCCCCCGTGCAGACCGACGCGGCGTCGGGGACGACGACCACGACGTCAAACCTCAACGGAACCCTCAAGACCGGCACGACGTGGACCTCGTGGCGATTCGAATGGGGCCTGAGTGCTGCGTCAGTTCGAGATGGCTCAGGCTCGACATACACCTACACGCCCGGCACGGACCCATCAAGCTCGATCGGAGCGGGCCCGAGAACGCCGACACGTGCCGTGACCGGGCTCACCTGCGGCACGACCTACTACTTCCGAGTCGTCGGCGTAGACAACGCCGTGCCTGCTGCCACGGCATACGGCGCCTTCAACACGTTCAGTACGCCGTCATGCGGCGGTTCTGGTGGCGGTGGTTCCAGCGGCGGCAGTTCATCCGGTGGTGGGTCGAGTTCTTCCGCAGCGTCGCCCTCGGCGACAGCGTCGCCCTCGGCGACTGCTGCGCCCGGCGTCGGGCCAGTGAAGAAGCCGGAGACCGAGAAGGTGAAGCCCGGCAAGGACATCACGCTCATCGACGGCGAGCTTGAGAAGACCGAGACCAAGAAGGACGACAAGTCCACGAAGATTGCGATCACCGGACCCGAGTTCAAGGTTGAAGTCGGCGGGACAACATCTGCAGGCAAGCCACTGCCGCTGACTCCCGCTGGAGCACCGATCGTTGCCCCCCGCGAAAAGGTGGCCACGAGTGGAGATGGCTATGCGCCGGGCTCCACCATCGAGTTGTACATTCTCGATCCCCTCACATCGTTGGGCTCGATCCCCGTGAACCCCGACGGAACCTTCTCGGGGAGTATCACCGTGCCCCCCACGCTCCCCCCTCAGATGAACGGCTACACGCCGACCTCGCAGGTCAGGTCGGTATCGGTCGGGATGACTGTCCGGGCGGCGACGCTCGTGCTGTGCGCGAAGGGGACGTCGTCGAAGGCAACTTCGGATTGTCCAAGGCTGGCTCAGCGACCGAAGAGCGGCATCGTCCTTCCGGACAAGCTAGCTGGCGGCCGCAATCTGCTGCTGCCGACGCGTATTCGGATGAACTCGGGCGAGTTCGCCGATGCGCAGGTGCTCTGCACTCCTATGACGCGCTCGGCGCCGAAGGGCGACATTGCCTACTGCGAGACAACGAGGGTCGGTAAGAAGACGTACGTCCTCATCCGCCCGGATATGCGACTGTCTGCACGTGTGGTCATCTCCGCGCCGGCAACGAGTGAGTATGCGGCGTACCAGTACGCCAAGCAGTACACGGTCAAGTAGGCGCGGTTCGCAGGCGTCTCCAACCCATGGTCGGCCAGGGCCGCGCACCGCGAGGTTTGCGGCCCTGGACATGCCATAGCCTTCTGTCGTGCGCGCCCACCCAGCAGGCCCTCGCCACGGCGACGCCAACCCGACATCGGCGGGCATCGGCCCGGTCCCGTCAATCGATGACCTAGGCCTCCTTGCCCCCTCCGTATGGCCACGGAGCAGCGAGCGGGTGGGGTACGGCGCCTTAGCGATCGGCGGTGTCGACTGCCGCGATGCGGTCGCGGAGTTCGGCTCGCCGCTGTTCGTCCTGGACGAGGCCGACGTGCGCGAGCGTGCCCGCCGCTACCGTGATGCGTACCACGAGGCCGGTGCCCGGATGGTCTACTACGCGGCCAAGGCGTTCATCTCGACGGCGGTTGCCCGCTGGGTGAGCGAGGAGGGCCTCGGGATAGACGTGGCGTCTGGCGGCGAGCTCGCGGTAGCGCTGCGTGCTGGAGTGCCGGGGGAGCTGATCCTCATGCACGGCAACAACAAGTCGATGGCCGAGATCGAGGTGGCGATCGCAGGCGGCGTCGGGCGCATCGTCATCGACTCCTTCGACGAGATCGTGCGTGTCGCCGATGCCGCGAGCCGGGCAGGCGTCGTCCAACCGGTGCTCGTCCGCGTGACGGTCGGGGTGGAGGCGCACACCCACGAGTTCATCGCGACCGCGCACGAGGACCAGAAGTTCGGCCTGTCGATCTCGTCGGGGGTGGCCGACGAGGCCGTCCGCCGCATCGTGAAGCTGCCATCGCTCGAGTTCGCCGGGATCCACTCGCACATCGGCTCGCAGATCTTCGACGCGGCCGGCTTCGAGGTCGCGGCGGCGAGGGTCGTCGGCCTCGCGAGACGCCTCATGGCCGAGCAGGGCGTCGAGGTGTCGGAGCTCAACCTCGGCGGCGGGATGGGGATCGCGTACACCGAGTCAGATGACCCGCTCGATGTCGCCGAGATGGCAAGGCAGATCGGGGCCGTCGTGACCAGGGAGTGCACCGCCGCGGGGATCAGCCGGCCGGCGCTGGCCTTCGAGCCGGGCCGGGCGATCATCGGGCCAGCGGGCATCACGCTCTACGAGGTCGGCACCGTCAAGCCGGTCGAGCTCGACGGCGGTGTCGTCCGCTCCTATGTCTCCGTCGATGGCGGGATGAGCGACAACATCCGCACCGCCCTGTATGACGCCGACTACACCGTCGTTCTCGCCTCGAGGATCTCGACCGCCGAGCCGATGCTGTCGCGGGTCGTGGGCAAGCACTGCGAGTCCGGCGACATCGTCGTGCGCGATGCCTGGCTGCCGGCCGACATCGTGCCCGGTGACCTCCTCGCTGTCGCCGCGACCGGTGCCTACTGCCGGTCGATGGCCTCGAACTACAACTACCTGCCGCGTCCGGCGGTGATCTCGGTGCGCGACGGCGCCTGCTCGACGGTCCTTCGGCGCGAGACCCTCGACGACCTCCTCGCCCTCGATCCGGGAGCCTGAGACCTGCCTGTTGCGCCCACCCGTCATCCGGTTGGCCTGAGCGCCGATGCACCTGAGAGGCTTGCCCACGTGTCCTTGACCCCCGTGAACCCAGACCGCGTCATCACCGTTGCGCTCATCGGTGGTGGCACCGTGGGCACGCAGGTCGCGCGGCTCCTGACCGAGACGGCCGCCGACCTCAGGGCGAGGGTGGGCGCTCCACTGCAGCTCACGGGGATCGCCGTTCGCGACCTCGGCAAGCCCAGGCCCGGCATAGACCCGGCGCTGCTCACCGACGACTCGATGGCGCTTGCCCGCAGCGGCGCCGACATCGTGGTCGAGGTCATGGGCGGTGTCGAGGATGCCCGGGCGCTCATCCTCGCTGCGATGGAGGCCGGCTCGAGCGTCGTCACCGCGAACAAGGCGCTCCTCGCTGCGGACGGTGCGACCCTCTACGCGGCGGCCGCCCGGCACGGGGTCGACCTGTACTTCGAGGCATCGGTCGCCGGCGCGATCCCGCTGATCCGCCCGCTTCGCGAGTCGCTCGCCGGCGACCGGGTCACGAAGGTGCTCGGCATCGTCAACGGCACCACCAACTACATGCTCACGAAGATGGACGAGCAGGACGCCGACTACGCGGCCGTGTTCGCGGAGGCCGAGGCGCTCGGCTACCTCGAGGCCGACCCCACGCTCGACGTCGATGGCCACGATGCCGCGGCGAAGGCCGCGATCCTCGCTGAGCTCGCCTTCCACTCCCGCGTCACCCTCGACGACGTGTACTGCGAGGGGATCTCCAAGGTCACCCTCGACGACGTCCACGCAGCCCAGAAGATGGGCTTCGTCATCAAGCTGCTCGCGGTCGCCGAGCTGAGCGCCGATGGAAGCGGCATCATCGTGCGAGTGCACCCGGCGATGATCCCGCGCGACCACCCGCTCGCGAGCGTTCGGCTTGCGTTCAACGCCGTGTTCGTCGAGGCCGAGGCTGCGGGCGAGATGATGTTCTACGGCCGGGGCGCCGGCGGGGCCCCGACCGCGAGCGCCGTGCTCGGTGATCTCGTCGCGGCTGCGCGCAACCGTGTCACGGGGTCAGTCGGCCCGGGGGAGAGCACCTACTCCGGCCTGCCGGTCCTCCCGGTCGGCGAGGCCCTCACGCGCTATTACGTCAATCTCGACGTCGCTGACCGCCCCGGTGTCCTCGCCTCGATTGCCGCGGCCTTCGCCGACAACGGGGTGAGCATCCAGGTGGTGCGCCAGGACGGCCACGGAGACGAGGCCGGGCTTATCGTCCGCACTCATCGGGCGACTGACGATGCCCTCCGGCGAACGGTCGACACGCTACGCGAGCTCGACACGGTCAAGCGGGTCGTCGGCGTCATGCGGGTCGAGGGCGAGGTGGGGGAGTAGCCATGGCACACCAGTGGAGAGGGCTCATCGAGGAGTACCGCGACCGCCTGCCCGTGAGCAGCGCCACCCCGGTCGTGACCCTTCGCGAGGGGGGCACGCCGCTCGTCTACGCGTGCACCCTGAGCGAGATGACCGGCTGCGAAGTGTGGCTGAAGTTCGAAGGCGCGAACCCGACCGGATCCTTCAAGGACCGCGGCATGACGATGGCGATCTCGAAGGCAGCAGAGGACGGCGCGAAGGCCGTCATCTGCGCCTCGACGGGCAACACATCGGCGAGCGCCGCGGCCTACGCCGTCAAGGCCGGAATGGTCTGCGCTGTCCTCGTGCCGCAGGGCAAGATCGCGATGGGCAAGCTTGCCCAGGCGATCGTGCACGGGGCGGTGCTCCTGCAGGTCGACGGCAACTTCGACGACTGCCTGCTCGTCGCGCGAAAGCTCTCCGACACCTACCCGGTCGCGCTCGTCAACAGCGTGAACCCGGTGCGCATCGAGGGGCAGAAGACCGCGAGCTTCGAGATCGTCGACATGCTCGGCCACGCGCCGGACATCCACTGCCTGCCGGTCGGGAACGCCGGTAACATCACCGCCTACTGGCGCGGCTACACCGAGTACCAGCGTGACGGCATCGCCGCCTCCGCGCCGCGCATGTGGGGATTCCAGGCGGCCGGCGCTGCGCCGCTCGTGCTCGGCGCCCCCGTCGCGAATCCCGAGACCATCGCGACGGCCATCCGCATCGGCAACCCGGCATCGTGGGACCTCGCGATAGCTGCGCGTGACGAGTCGGGGGGCCTCATCGACTCGGTGACCGACGACGAGATCCTTGCTGCCTACCGGCTCCTCGCGGCGAAGGAGGGCCTGTTCTGCGAGCCGGCGAGCGCGGCAGGCGTCGCCGGCCTGCTGAAGCGGCACGCCTCGGGTGGCCTCGACGCCGGGCAGCGAATCGTCTGCACCCTCACGGGCAATGGGCTCAAGGACCCGCAGTGGGCCCTGGAGGGCGCGAGCGATCCCGTGGTCATCCCCGTCGACGTGGCAGCAGCGGCGCGCGCGCTCGGCCTCGAGGCCTGACCGTGCCGCGGTTTCGGAGGGAGGCGGTGCGCGTCGTCGTGCCCGCGTCAAGTGCGAACCTCGGACCGGCATTCGACTGCGGCGGGCTCGCCCTCGACGTGTGTGACGAGTACGTCGCGATGGTCTCCGATGATGCCGGCGTTCTCATCGAGGTGTCCGGCGAGGGTGCAAGCGACGTTCCGCTCGACGCAACGCATCTCGTCGCCCGATCGATGGCCCTCTCGTTCGCCGCAATGGACGTGCAGCCGCCCGGCTTCGTCCTGCGGTGCGAGAACAGGATCCCGCACGGGCGCGGCATGGGGTCATCGGCCGCGGCGATCATCGGCGGACTCGTCCTCGGGCGGGCGATGGTGATCGATGGCCCGGCCGTGCTCACCGATGACGACCTGCTCCAACTTGCCCTTCGCATGGAGTCGCACCCGGACAACATCGCGGCCGCGCTCTACGGCGGGCTCAATTTCTCATGGCTCTCCGAGGCTGGTTCCGCGGGCACGGTGAAGCTCGATGTTCACCCGGAAATCGTTCCGGTGCTTGCGATTCCCGGTGATGCAGTCCCGACATCGAAGGCTCGGACGGCACTGCCGGCGCAGGTCGACTTCGCTGATGCGTCCTTCAACATCGCCCGCGCCGCGCTCCTCGTGCACGCGCTCACCCGGGACCCGGGCCACCTGCTCGAGGCCACGCGGGATCGGATGCACCAGGAGGCCCGGCGCACGATGTACTCGGCCTCGCTCGAACTCGTCGAGCGGCTCCGGGCCGAGTCGATCCCCGCGGTGATCTCGGGTGCCGGGCCCACCGTGCTGGCGCTCCCGCGGCCGCTGGACGCGGAGCGCCTCCAAGCGCTCGCAGACCCAACGTGGCGCATCGTCGAATGCGCTGTCGCCCACGCTGGGGCGAGGGAAGTGCCGATTGACCCCACCCACCTATGACGGTGGCAGTTGGCGTGTTATGGTGTCACCACTCTCAAGGAGTCGGCCGTGCGCCGCACCTTCAATTCAGGTGAATCCCCGCGATCTGCATCCGTGCGATCAGCAATCATGATCCGCAATGGTGCGTCTCGGGCTGGTTCGCATTGCGCTGAAGAGCACCGAACAGAATCGCACCGCAATGAATCGCGAAGGTTCGCTCGGAGTCACCGTTCATTCGACAGACATGAAGCCGGTTGGGTCCTGACCTTCGCTCACGCCTCCTTGGGTATCCAACGACACGAAGGAAATACGTGACCGAAACAACGTCAGCCGTTCGGGCCAAAGGCCGCGGCGACAACCTGTCCTCCATGCTCCTTCCGGAGCTCAAGGCGCTTGCGGGCCAGTTGGGCATCACCGGCTCGAGCGCAATGCGAAAGGGTGATCTCGTCACCGCGATCGGCGATCGACAGGGCCGATCAGATGCAGCCCCCGCGGCAGCGTCTTCCGGGCGCAGCCGCCCGGTGAGGGCCAAGTCAGTGCCCGCCGAGACTCCGGCAGCCGAGGCCGCAACGCCTGCGCCGGCGATGGGCGAAAAGTCACCCGAATCCGGGGGCAGTGCCGACCGACCGCCGCGTGGCGAGCGCGAGGAACGCCGTGACCGGCCGCAGCGCCAGGACCGCCAGGATCGTCAGCGCGGCGAAGGGTCGCGCAGTGACAACCAGCGCAATGACAATCCGCGCAACGACAACCAGCGCAACGACAACCAGCGCAACGACAACCAGCGCAATGACAATCCGCGCAACGACAACCAGCGCAATGACAATCCGCGCAATGACAACCAGCGCAGCGACAGCTCGCGAAACGACAACCAGGACCGCGACTTCGACCGTGGGGGCAACAGCCGCCGTAGGGGCCGCGACCGCTTCCGCGACCGCAGTGGCCGGGGTGACCGCCCGCGCGGTAGCGGTGGAGGTGGCGCCTACAACGACATCGACACTGAGATCCATGAGGACGACATCCTCGTACCCGTAGCGGGCATCCTCGATGTGCACGAGAGCTACGCCTTCGTCCGCACGACCGGCTACCTGCCCGGCTCGAACGACGTCTACGTCTCCCTTGCCATGGTCCGCAAGCACGGTCTGCGCAAGGGTGATGCGATCACGGGCGCGACGAAGCAGCCGAAGGAAGGCGACCGTCGCGAGAAGTTCAACCCGCTTGTCCGCATCGACACCGTGAACGGCGGAGACCTCGAGTCCGCCCGAAATCGGCCCGAGTTCTCCAAGCTCACGCCGCTCTACCCGCAGGATCGACTGCGACTCGAGACCGACTCGGGCAATCTCACGACGCGGGTCATCGACCTGGTGGCGCCGATCGGCAAGGGCCAGCGTGGTCTCATCGTCTCCCCGCCGAAGGCTGGAAAGACCATGGTGCTGCAGGCAATTGCCAATGCCATCACCGTGAACAACCCCGAGGCGCACCTCATGGTCGTGCTCGTCGATGAGCGTCCTGAAGAGGTCACCGACATGCAGCGGTCGGTGAAGGGCGAGGTCATCGCATCGACCTTCGATCGTCCGGCAGAGGATCACACGATCATCGCCGAGCTCGCCATCGAGCGCGCGAAGCGCCTCGTCGAACTCGGCCACGACGTGGTCGTGCTCCTCGACTCGATGACCCGCCTCGGCCGCGCATACAACCTCGCCGCGCCGGCATCGGGTCGCATTCTGTCGGGAGGCGTCGACTCGACCGCCCTCTACCCGCCGAAGCGTTTCTTCGGCGCGGCCCGCAACATCGAGCATGGCGGCTCGCTCACGATCCTCGCCACCGCGCTCGTCGAGACCGGCTCGCGCATGGACGAGGTGATCTTCGAGGAGTTCAAGGGCACGGGCAACATGGAGCTCAAGCTCGACCGCCGCCTTGCAGACAAGCGGGTCTTCCCCGCGGTCGACGTTGATGCCTCGGGCACGCGCAAGGAGGATCTCCTCCTCGCGCCCGATGAACTGAAGATCGTCTGGAAGCTGCGCCGGGTTCTCCATGCCCTCGATCAGCAGCAGTCGATCGAGTTGCTCCTGTCGAAACTGCGGGAGACGAAGACGAATCTGGAGTTCCTGCTGCAGGTCCAAAAGACGACGCCTTCGTCCGGTGGATCGGGCGACGACGACTGAGAAGCCCGATTTCGTCAGCGGGCCATGACCGTGCATAATTGTCACGTTCCGGTCCACGTTTCGCCACGCGATCCGACCCGGCACCCGATCAAGGAGATTCTGTGAAAGCCGATATTCATCCCGCGTACGTCGAGACCACGGTGACATGCACCTGTGGCAGCACGTTCACGACGCACAGCACTGCGAAGAGCGGTCAGATCCATGCCGATGTCTGTTCGCAGTGCCACCCGTTCTACACTGGCAAGCAGAAGATCCTGGACACGGGCGGTCGAGTAGCGAAGTTCGAAACGCGTTACGGCAAGACCTCCAACCAGTAGTCTCACCCCCCGGGCGCCGGCCCGGGGTCGGCCGCGTGTCTCCCCCGTCGCGCGGTCGATCCCCGACCGGCGCCCGGGGCTATTTCCGGCAGGTATTTGTCAGGCGGTCGGCCTCACCGAGGCTCTCGCGGGAAGGATGAGCGACCATGTTCGAATCCTGCCTCGAGCTCGTCGACGAGTACTCAGAGCTCGAGCGGCAACTCGCCGTTCCAGAGGTCCACAACGACCAGGAGCTCGCCCGCAGGCTCGGCCGGCGGTACGCGCAACTTCGTGCCGTGGTGGCCGGTTATCGGGAGTGGGCGACCCTTGCCGACGACGTCTTGGCCGCCACCGAGCTCGCAGCAGAGGACGCCTCCTTCGCCGCCGAGCTGCCCGGGCTGGTCGAACGTGAGGGCATCGCAGCCGAGCGGCTTACTGCACTCCTCCTTCCGCGCGGTCCCCTCGACGACAAGGACGTCATCGTCGAGGTCAAGGCGGGCGAGGGCGGCGAGGAGTCGGCGCTGTTCGCCGCCGACCTCCTGCGCATGTACGTGCGCTACGCGGAGCGTCACGGCTGGTCGACCCAGATCCTCGACGCCGTGGAGTCCGACCTCGGCGGTTACAAGAACGTCGCGATCGCCGTGAAGGCCAAGGGCGTGCAGGAGCCGGGGGAGTCGCCCTACGCGCGATTGAAGTTCGAGGGCGGGGTGCACCGGGTGCAGCGAGTGCCCGTGACCGAGTCACAGGGCCGCATCCATACCTCGGCGGCAGGCGTGCTCGTCCTTCCCGAAGCCGAGGATGTCGAGGTCGTCATCGACCAGGGCGACCTTCGCATCGACGTCTACCGCTCATCAGGCCCCGGTGGCCAGAGCGTGAACACGACCGACAGCGCGGTGCGCATCACTCACCTCCCGAGCGGCCTCGTCGTGTCATGCCAAAACGAGAAGAGCCAGCTGCAGAACCGGGAGCAGGCGATGCGGATCCTGCGCGCCCGGCTCCTCGCGGCCGCGGAGGAGCAGGCTGCGCAGGAGGCGTCCGACGTCCGTCGCTCCCAGGTGCGCACGATGGACCGAAGCGAGCGGATCCGAACCTACAACTTCCCCGAGAACCGGCTCGCCGATCATCGTGTCGGGTTCAAGTCGCATAACCTCGACCAGATCCTCGACGGTGATCTCGATCCGGTGATCGATGCGTGCGTCGCGGCCGACAACGCGGCACGCCTCGCCGAGTCGAGCGTGTAGATGAGCATCGACATCGACAGGACGATGGGTGGCCGACAGACCATCCGCGATGTCCTGTTCGATGCGGAGCATCGCCTCGCCGCGGTCGGGGTGCCCTCGCCAGGCGTCGATGCGGCTGAGATCGTCGCGTTCGCGATGGGCACCACGCGGCGGCACCTGATCCTCCAGGATCCCATCGGGTCCGACGAGCGGGTGCAGATCGAACGACTCCTCACCAAGCGGCTGTCCCGGGTGCCGCTCCAGCACCTCATCGGCACGGTTGGCTTTCGGTACCTCGACGTGTCGGTGGGAATGGGCGTGTTCATCCCCAGGCCCGAGACTGAGCTCGTGGCCGAGGCAGCGATCCGCGAGATCAACCTGCAGCCCGAGGGCACCCGTATCGCCGTCGACCTGTGCACCGGAAGCGGCGCGATCGCCATCTCGCTGGGCACGGAGGCGAAGGGCTCGGTCATCCACGGGGTCGAGCTCAGCAATGACGCGATTGTCTGGACGCGCCGGAATGTCGCCGCGTACGAGGAGCGCCTGAGCGAGGCTGGTTCGCGGGTCGAGGTGATCCATGACGATGCGGCGGTTGCCGCCGACCCCGGGCATGCCCTTGCAACGCTCGCGGGCCAGGTCGCGGTCGTCGTCTCGAACCCCCCGTATGTTCCGTCCGGGATGGTGCCGCGTGAGCCCGAGGTACGCGACCACGAGCCAAAGATCGCCCTCTACGGCGGCGAGGACGGTCTCGATGTCGTGCGCGGGGTCCTGCGCACCGCCGCGATCCTCCTGCGACCGGGGGGCCTGCTCGTCATCGAGCACTCCGATATGCAGGGAATTGCCGCCGGGCCGAAGGGAGTTCCGGGCGCCGCCCGGGAGATGGTGGCCGATGACGAACTCTCGACAATGACGAGCATCCTGCCGGGCCGCCCGGTGTGGACCCGGATCACCGACCGGATCGACCTCACCGGCCGCCCTCGGTTCACCCTGGCCCGACGCGTGGAGTGATCATGGTTCGACTCGACAGCACTGAGCGCCACGGCCGGGAGCGATCGGTCAGCACTGCAGCGTCCGCCGCCCGTCGCGGCGACGTCGTCCTCGTCCCGACCGAGTCCTGCTACGCCCTCGTGAGCGACGCCTTCTCCGTGCGCGGCGTGCGCTCGATCCGCTGGGCCAAGGGGCAGATGAGCCAGGTGCCGCTGCCGGTCATGGTGCCCTCCGTCATGACGGTCGGGGGCATCGCGGCGGGCATTTCGGCACAGGCGCGCGCCCTCATGATCGCCTGCTGGCCGGGTGCGCTGACCCTCCTCATGAGAGCCCAGCCGACCTTGGCCTGGGAACTTCCGGAGGGCACCCCGGTCGCTGTCCGCATGCCGCTGCACCCCGTTCTGCTGGAGCTTCTCGACAAGACCGGGCCGCTCGTCGTGACTGCCGCCAATGCTGCGGGCCTTCAGCCGCCGCTCACCGTGGACGAGGCGGCCACGCAGCTGGGGGAGGCCTGGGTCGTCGCACTGGACTCCGGGGCGATCGAGCCTGTCGAATCGAGCACCGTCGTCGACGTGACAGGCGATGACGTCATCGTCCGACGGCACGGAGGCGTGAGCATCGAGCTCCTCCGCGAAATCTGCCCCGACTTGCTCGACGCTGCGTCAGGCTGATCCTGCGGTACCGCGGGTAGACTTCCATGACGCGATCAAGTTCGCCGACATGATCAAGGGAGTGGAATGACTGCGACACCGTTCTGGGGGCCGGATTTCGACGCGCTGCAGGCCGAGGACCCAGAGATTGCCGGAGTCGTGCTCGCCGAGCTCGAGCGGCTGCGCGGAGGCCTGCAGCTCATCGCGAGCGAGAATTTCACCTCACCGGCGGTGCTGGCTGCCCTCGGATCGACCCTGAGCAACAAGTACGCCGAGGGCTACCCGGGTCGGCGTTACTACGGCGGCTGCGCCGATGTCGACATCGCCGAGAACATCGGCATTGCGCGGGCGAAGGAGCTGTTCGGGGCTGAGCACGCGAACCTGCAGCCGCACAGCGGCGCGAGCGCGAACCTCGCCGCCTACGGAGCGTTCGTCATGCCCGGCGAAACCGTGCTCGCCATGAGCCTGTCCCATGGCGGCCACCTGACACACGGGTCCAAGGTCAACTTCTCTGGCAAGTGGTTCAACGTCGTGTCGTACGGCGTGCGGCGGGACAACGAGCTCATCGACTACGACGAGGTCCGTGCCCTTGCGGCCCTCCACCGGCCCAAGATGATCATCTGCGGGGCGACCGCCTATCCGCGGCTCATCGACTTCGCGGCCTTCCGGTCCATTGCGGATGAGGTGGGCGCCATCCTCATGGTCGATGCCGCGCACTTCATCGGCCTTGTCGCGGGCAAGGCGATCCCGAGCCCGGTGCCGCACGCCGATGTCGTGACCTTCACCACGCACAAGGTCCTGCGCGGCCCGCGCGGCGGGATGATCCTGTGCAAGGAGGAGCACGCCGCCAAGATCGACAAGGCGGTGTTCCCGATGATGCAGGGCGGCCCGCTCATGCACGCGGTCGCGGCCAAGGCGGTCGCGCTCAAGGAGGCGGCCACGCCCGCCTATCAGTCGTACGCGCGCCAGGTCATCGTCAATGCGCAGGCCTTGGCCGCTGGCCTGGCAGCCGAGGGCATGCGCCCGGTCAGCGGGGGCACCGACACCCACCTGGCGCTCATCGACATCCAGGGCGTGGGCGTGACCGGTGCTGATGCGGAGGTCCGCTGCGACGCCGCCCGAATCACGTTGAACAAGAACACCATTCCCTATGACCCACAGCCTCCGTCAGTCGGCTCGGGCATCCGGGTCGGCACCCCTGCCACGACCACGCAGGGCATGGGGGAGGCCGAGATGACCGAGATGGCCGGCCTGATCGCCCGTGCGGTTCGCGACGCAGACGGGTCAGACGTCGCCGACGTCACCGCGGGCGTCACCGACCTCGTCACCCGATTCCCGGCATACCCAAGAGGCTGATCACCCAGTGCGCGAATACCTCCTGTGCCTGCTGGCCGCCGCTGCGGTCACGTACCTCACGACCCCGCTCGTCGAGCGGTGGGCTGTGAGATTCGGGGTGATGGCCGAGGTTCGCGACCGCGATGTCCACGCCGAGCCGACCCCGAGGCTGGGCGGGCTCGCGATGTTCTTCGGCCTGCTGGCCGGCCTCCTGCTCGCGAGCAAGCTCCCGATGATGAGGTCGGTGTTCGATGCGGGGAGTGCCCCGGTCGCGCTCCTCTCGGGCGTTCTCGTGCTGCTCGTCCTCGGCATCATTGACGACAAGATCGGACTTGATGCACCGATCAAGCTCGCCGGACAGGTGCTGGCAGCCGGCGTGATGGCCTTCCAGGGCATCGCGGTCATCTGGCTGCCGTTCGGTGGAACGCTCGTCCTCGACCCGCTCACGAGCGTGCTGTTCACCGTCCTCATCGTCCTGGTGAGCATCAACGCCATCAACTTCGTCGATGGCCTCGATGGCCTCGCCGCGGGCATCGTGGCGATCGCTGCCGGCGCATTCTTCATGTACTCCTATCTGCTATCGGTCGAACTCGGCGTCGAGCGGGCAACGCTCGCAACCCTCGTGTCCGTGCTGCTCGTGGGCATGTGCCTGGGGTTCCTGCCGCACAACACGTTCCGGGCCCGCATCTTCATGGGCGATACCGGCTCGATGATGCTGGGTCTGCTCCTCGCCGCCGGCACCATCACCCTCATCGGGCAGGTCGACCCCAGTTCGATCGCCGGACCCACACTCCTGCCGACGCTCCTGCCCATCCTCCTGCCCGTGGCAGTCATGGCGGTGCCGGTCGTCGACCTGTTCCTCGCGGTCATCCGGCGTACCCGGGCAGGTCGCAACCCCTTCTCGCCTGACAAGCAGCACCTGCACCACCGACTGCTTGAGATGGGCCATTCGCAGTCGCGGGCGGTGCTCGTCATGTACGCCTGGACAGGCCTCATCAGCTTCACGGCCGTTGCCGTCGCGTTCTTCCCGATCGGCTACGCACTGCTCGGATTTTTCGTTGGCCTCGCAGGGATTCTCATCGCGATTCGACCGCCCGTGAACAGGCCGCTGGCGGTCGTCAAGAGCCTACGGACCGGCACCCGCGACTGAGCGTGACGCACCCCACGGGGCACCGGCTTTGGGGATTGGAGGTACCTGCGCTACTTTCAATGCGTGGCCAATTCGCTGACGCCCCCGACTGCATCCGGGCCCCCCGCCCGGACAGCGGCGTCGATCGACGCGCTCGTGCTGCGCTGGGCCGGTATAGCGACCTTGGCGGTCGGTGTCGTCGCCGTCCTCATCGGCCTCGCGGCCTCGGGCGCGGGCGGTGCGATCGGGGCGGCCATCGCCGTTGCCATCGTCCTGGTGTTCTTCTCGATCGGTCAGCTCATCTTGGGTTCGGTGCTTCGCAACAACCCGCAGATGGCCATGACCGTCGCGCTGATGACCTACCTCGTGAAGCTCGGAGTCCTGTTCGTCTTCATCATCTTGTTCGCTGACACGACATTGTTCGATACCAAGGTGTTCGCCGCCACCGTCGTGGTCTGCACGATCGCCTGGACGTCAGCCGAGGTGTGGGTCTTCAGTCGGACGAAGGTGCTGTACGTCGAGCCCGGGGGTCCCTCGTGAGCGCCCCCGCACCCCAGCGGCCGCAGTTCGGGTGGTACCGTTCGGGCGCTGGAATTCGACGGATTCCCGAGGCTTCGCCCCGGGGAATGTCGGACTCCGCGTGGACGATCACCAGTCGCATCATCGCTGGCCTGCTGCTCTACACAGGCGTGGGATGGTTGTTGTCCTTATGGCTCGGACACCAGCAGGTGTTCATGGCCGTGGGGGCGCTTGTCGGCCTTGGACTCTCGTACACCCTCGTCTTCACGGGCCTCGCCCGCGAGGCTAGGAGAGAGGCTGCCAGCGCCGGGGATGACCAAGGGATCGTGCAGTGAATGTTCATGAACCAGCGGTTCTGGGAGGACCTCGTTGTCGGCTGAACTAGTGCTCGCCTCTGGCGGCATTGACTGTCACCTGATGTCCGGTTGCGGGTTCCCCGCGCCCGGCGCTGAGATCTTCCAGTTCGACGCCGTGTTCTCATTCACCGTCGGCAGCCTGGAGTTCAACATCACGAAGGTGACGATCCTGCTCTTCATCGTCGTCGTCGTCCTCCTCAGCTTCTTCCTCTACGCCTTCCGCAAGCCGCAGCTCGTGCCGCGCGGGGCACAGAACGTCGGAGAGCTCGGCTACCTGTTCATCCGCGACGGCATCGCCCGCGAGGCGATGGGCAAGGAGGGCGACAAGTTCGTCCCCTTCCTCTTCTCGTTCTTCTTCCTCATCTGGATGTCGAACTTCGTGGGCATCGTGCCCTTCGCGCAGATTCCCATCACCTCGATCTTCGCGATCCCGGTGGCGTTCGCGCTCATCGTCTACTTGACCTGGGTTCCACTGGGCATCTACCGCCAGGGCTTCGGGCCGTTCTTCAAGAACATGCTCTTCCCCCCGGGGGTCCCGAAGGCGATGTACGGCCTGCTGGCGCCGATCGAGTTCATCTCGAACATCATCGTGCGGCCATTCACGCACTCGGTCCGTCTGTTCGCGAACATGTTCGCCGGACACCTCCTCATCGCCTCGTTCAGCGTCGCGACGTTCTACCTCATCAGTGCCAGCCTCATCGGGATCATGGGATCGGTGGCATCGTTCGCAGTGACGATCGCGCTCACCGGATTCGAGATCCTCATCCAGGCACTGCAGGCCTACATCTTCACGCTGCTCACCGCGGTCTACATCAGCGGTGCGCTGCATGCCGAGCACTAACCAGGGCACGTCAGCAGGGCAGCACCACCGCACCGAAGTTCAGTAACCTCAGCCACAACTCAATAACCCAAAAGACCCCAGACCGGCGGAACGACCGCCGGCCCGGCAAGTAAAGGACATGACATGTCGCTCCTCGCAGAACTGACCGGCTCCATCGGCTCGGTCGGCTACGGCCTCGCCGCGATCGGCCCAGGCATCGGTATCGGCATCATCTTCGGTCAGGGCGTGCAGGCCATCGCGCGTCAGCCTGAGGCGTACGGCATCATCCGCCAGAACATGCTCCTGGGCTTCGCCCTTGCCGAGGCGCTCGCGCTCATCGGCTTCGTCGTTCCCTTCGTCTTCGGTCCGTGACCTGAGCCGTCCCGCGGTTCCTCCATTGATTGATACGGGAAGGTCTTTGACGTGATGAACGTGTTTGCAGCACTGAGCACTGCGATCACCGCCTCGGGTGGTGAGGGCGGCGAGGAGATGCCGTCGGTCCTCGCAGTGCCGATCGATGAGCTGGTCATCGGCATCATCGCCTTCCTCGTCGTCTTCGGGGTGCTCGGGAAGCTCGCGCTCCCGAAGATCAAGGAAACCCTCGAGGAGCGCACGCATACGATCGAGGGCGGCATCAAGCGGGCCGAGGAGGCACAGGCCGAGGCCCAGCGGTCCCTCGACGAGTACAAGACCCTCCTGGCACAGGGACGCGAGGAGGCTTCGGCCATCCGCACCCAGGCGCAGGCGGATCGCACGGCGATCATCGAGGAAGCCCGCACCGAGGCTCGTGCCGCGGCAGCGCAGGTGACCGCGGCCGCCGAGGCACAGATGGCGGCCGAGCGGGCACAAGCCACGGCTTCCCTCACCCGGCAGGTCGGCGAGATGGCAGTCGGACTCGCTGGCAAGGTCATCGGTCAGGCACTAACCGACGATGCGCGGGTCCGCGCGACGGTCGACGACTTCTTGGCCGACCTCGAGCAGCAGGCGGCTCGCTGATGCTCGGAGCCAGCCGCGAGTCGCTCGCACGTCAGTCCGACGCCCTCGACGCACGCCGTCAGAGTGCCGGATTCGACGGGCTTGCCGATGAGTTGTTCGCTGTCGCCAGCCTGCTCGAGCATGAGCACCAGCTGCGCATGGCGCTGGCCGACTCCGGTCAGCCGCATGCCGTGCGAGAGGGCCTCGTCCGCGACATCCTCGGGGGCAAGGTGAGCGACCTCGCTGTCTCGGTCATGGTCGAGATCGCAGGTGAGCGCTGGTCGAATGACGACGACCTCCTCATGGCCATCGAGCAGCTCGCCGATCAGGTGGTCTTCACGGTGGCGGAGGCCGACGGAACGCTCGACGCGACCGACGACGAGCTGTTCCGATTCGGACGAGCGCTCGACCAGTCACCCGAACTGCAGATGGCACTCACCAGCCCCGCGCAGCCGTCCGCGACCAAGGCCGCGATCGTCCACGACCTGCTCGATGGTCGGTCGACCGGAGCCACCCGCCAGGTTCTCGAGTACGCGGTCGGTCACCTGCACGGGCAGCGAATCGACTCGGTGGTCGATCACCTGTGCGATCTCGCAGCACGCCAGCGCGAGCGCGTCATCGCCGAGGTCCGGGTGGCAGCACCGCTCGATGCCGAGCAGAGCCGTCGCCTCGCCGACGTACTGAGCCGGCTGAAGGGGCGGACCGTTCGCCTGAACGTCGCCGTCGATCCCGCTGTCCTCGGCGGGGTGCACGTCAAGGTCGGCGACGAGGTCATTGATGGCACGGTTGCCGCGAAGCTCGAGCAAGCCCGCCGAGTCGTCCTCAGTTAAGAACGAACACACCCCCAAGCTCCCGCCGACCACGGCGGGCCGAGAAAGAGAGCAGGACCCCATGACGGAGCTGACGATCCGACCGGAAGAGATCCGGGATGCGATCGAGCGGAACGTCGCGGCGTACTCGCCGACAACCGCCCGTGAAGAGGTTGGTCGTGTCATCGAGACCGGCGACGGCATTGCCCGCGTCGAAGGACTCCATTCCGCGATGACCAACGAACTGCTCGAGTTCGAGGGCGGCCTCCTGGGCCTGGCCCTGAACCTCGACGTCCGAGAGATCGGCGTCGTGCTCCTCGGCGACGGCTCGAAGATCGCCGAAGGCCAGGCGGTTCGACGCACAGGCGAGGTGCTCTCGGTGCCCGTCGGCGATGCCTTCCTCGGCCGCGTCGTCGATCCGCTCGGCAACCCGATCGACGGCCTCGGTGCCATCGAGGCGGAGGGCCGTCGCGTCCTCGAGCTTCAGGCGCCGACAGTCGTCCAGCGCCAGCCCGTCAAGGAGCCGCTCCAGACAGGCATCAAGGCCATCGACGCCATGACCGCCATCGGTCGCGGTCAGCGGCAGCTCATCATCGGTGACCGCCAGACCGGCAAGACCGCCGTGTGCCTGGACACCATCCTCAACCAGCGTGAGAACTGGCTTTCGGGCGATCCGAACAAGCAGGTCCGCTGCATCTACGTCGCGATCGGCCAGAAGGGCTCGACCATCGCGTCGGTCAAGGGTGCCCTCGAGGAGTACGGTGCAATGGAGTACACGACCATCGTCGCGGCCCCGGCATCTGACCCGGCCGGCTTCAAGTACCTCGCTCCCTACACCGGGTCGGCAATCGGCCAGCACTGGATGTACGCCGGCAAGCACGTCCTCATCGTTTTCGACGACCTGTCGAAGCAGGCCGAGGCCTACCGCGCCGTCTCGCTGCTGCTCCGCCGGCCCCCGGGCCGCGAGGCCTACCCCGGCGACGTCTTCTACTTGCACAGCCGCCTGCTCGAGCGCTGCGCGAAGCTCTCGAATGAGCTCGGCGCAGGCTCGATGACCGGCCTGCCGATCATCGAGACGAAGGCCAACGACATCTCGGCCTACATCCCGACCAACGTC